>Ga0209607_1002682_pt1 | contig 14027 bp, 26 predicted proteins | sample AD_UKC117_MetaG_FD_184413 | JGI IMG/M metagenome (GOLD analysis project Ga0209607, IMG submission 184413) | Active sludge microbial communities of municipal wastewater-treating anaerobic digesters from Hong Kong - AD_UKC117_MetaG (SPAdes)... | ecosystem: Engineered > Bioreactor > Anaerobic >... | reverse complement strand
GTTGTGGGTGCAGAGGAAGAGAACGCGAACCGGCCGTTCCGTTTCCCCATGATCAGCCATCGTCACAGTCGCTGTGGTTGAAAGATTGGCTGCCGGTTCCACACAAGCCAGCGCCGGATGCAGCGCCTGGCCACTCGCCAGGTAAAGGGTGCGCAAATAATCCAAATCGAGACTGTAATAGATGTCCCGGCCATCGGCGCTGCTGCGACGCTCCTTCACCACCCGCCCATCCCGCAAAAGGCGCAGATGGTAGGAAATCAGGTTTTGCGGCCGTTGCAAAAGTTCGACCAGTTCTTGCACGCGTCGGTCACTTTCGACCAGGGCAGTCAGCAGGGTCCAGCGTACATCATGGGCCAGCAGTCTAAGGAAATCCAGGGCTGGATTGGCAGTTGTTATCATGGGTTTCGGTATCCATCAAATTAAAATGAATCAAATAATATTGATATAGTTATACAAAAAAAAGAGCGGCCTGGCAACTTATTGCGCCGCTCTTCTGCGGATTGCTTTTAGCTGACTATCCGCCAACGAGACGTCAGGGCGCTATCGTAATCTGGCTGGCGGTAATCAATTGTCCTTCCGGGCCGCAAACGGGGCGGTCTTGAATGCGCGCGGGGTCTAAAAAGTAGTTGAACCAGACGTGCCAGCGGGCAACCGTGGCGCGGTCTACACTGTAATAAATCCAACGGCCGTCTACCCGGTCCCGCCTGGAGTGGACCAGATTCGCATTCTCTAAAATGCGAAAATGATGCGAGAGTAAATTTGGGGCCAGTCCCAGCCGCTCTTGCAGTTCGCAGTTACAGGAGTCGCCCTGCATCAGTTCGGCAAAGATGCGCATCCGGTTGGGTTCGGCCAGGGCTTTGAGAACGGCCGTTAATTCTTTAATTTCTGTCTCGTTTTCAGGTGACATGCACATCACTCCATCTCGTCTATCAGGCTGATAATTCAATTGCAGTTGAAGTTTAGGAGAGGTGTAGATGTTTGTCAAGAAACGGCCATTGACCTACCAAATTTCCTGCGCCATTCCTTCCCAGGGTGAGCGCCAGACCTCTGGCAGCAATTGGATGATAACTCGACCATTGCCAGCCGGGAAAAGCGCCTCTAAAGCACGCCGCACCTGAGCCAGCGTTACTTCTCCAGCCGGACAGCCAGCACAGTTCATGATCAGGTCTACTTCAATACGGTCTGGAAAAAGACGCATGCCACGCACCATTTGCAGCGCAGCCAGCGACATGCCATAGGTCGGGTGGATAATCGCTTTGAGGGCAACTTGAATGTCAGCTTCTGTCGGCATGGGGTTGCACGCCCAGAGTGTCCAGGTGTTGGCGGATGGCGGGCATGGAGAGCTTGCCGCCGCTGGTAACAACGTCGCCATTGACCAGCACCAGGGGGAGCTGGGTATTGGGGGGCAGAGGCGGGCAGTCGGGGTCGAAGAGGTCGTAATAGGTGATGGAAACGGCCGTTCCATACCGCGCTTTCAATTTCCCGCCCATCCATCCGGCCAGATCGCGCCATGTTTCTTTAACGCCCTCCGCGCAAGCCACAGGCGCCCCGATGATGTGGATAGGTATTGAGGTAGTCATTATGTGTATTCCCTAACGGCGCATTTCAGTAACGGCCGTTGTCATCGTTGTGTTTTGTGGCTTCTTGACAGCAACGATAGCCTCACCCACAACCGCACCCATTGGAGCTGCAGCCGCAGCCGCCGCCCATCATCGGCAAGGGCAAACTGCTTCCTCCTGCTGCCTGACCAATAAAAACACCCACGGTCAATATCTGCTGCGTCTCCACTGTATGACACACCGGGCACTCCGGTTGCAAACCAGCATCCTTCTCTTTGAACGACGCCCGTACCGTAAATGGGTGTCCGCATTCTTTACAGCGAAAATCGTACATTGGCATAGGAAAGTACTCCAGTTATCAAGTTTCTATGGATTAAGCTGTTTCAAGTTGATAGGCGGGTGAAAAAGATTCTATTTTCTTTATCGCTTCACGCGGATAGATTTTTTCACCACATTCCTGGCAAACATAATATTCCAGATCAGGAACAACATACTTCTGCCCTCTGAATTCGCTGACCCAATCTTCCTTAACTTTTTTGACCTTGCCGCCGCAAACTGGGCAAACTGTAATTTCAAACATTGAACATTCCTTAGATCGCTTTCTTTGAAGAAATGAAGAAATAATACGTTTCCACATCTTCTTCTTTGACCAACTTCCCTTTTGTGTAAATCATCAAACCATCAAGATTTGTACTCTGTATCACATACAAATATTCATGCGCGTGTTGCCGGTAAGGGTTTCGAGAGCGAAGTTTTTTGTAGATAGCCACGGCATTGAGTATTGATTCGGCTATATCCAGTTCGGTTAAGCCATCCACTTCCATTTCTAACCGCGCTTTTTCGCTAAAAGCATAGTTACCTGCTAAAACAGCTCGCTTAATCCGTACCAGGGTGGTTTGCATACTATATTTTAACCCAAAATGCAGATGATTTTAAGTCAGTCAATCAGACGGCAGCAATTCGAAATATGACCTGAGTCAAAGAATTGAAGGCGAATAAATACATTATAGCTGTCAAAATCGTTATTTTGCCTCATCATAATGTCAAAGATGGATAAAAAATGTGGCGGATTTGGAGCAAAATCCTTTGGTTTCACACAAATTTGACCTAATCCTTCCGTCTTTTTCTCCGGTGATTTCCATATTTCGAATTGCTGATCAGACGGTAATTTACCAATGATAAAAATGTGCCTTATCAGACCATTACCGGTTCCCCATACATCTGCTCGCCCAATTCGGCCAGCATCTCCAGCCCTTGTACCTCCTGTGCCAGCAGGGGGATGGTGAGCACGGGTGTATCGAAGCGTTCCTGAATTTCGGCCAGATAACCGGCTTGCATGGCCCGGCGCGATTTCGTGAAAGGCGTATCGGCCTGCTCTTCGGGAATGACGAAGTTGGCAACGGCAAGCCCGGTGGGAATCTCCAGCGTCGCCAAATCCTGGCTGGCGCGGTAGGCTTCGATGATGGGAGTGGATTCCGGATACATGACAAAGGCAAAGGTGCTGCGCTCTGGGCTGCGCATCATGTCAATCACGTCGGCGAAGCGCTGTTTGGCGATGTCATCGACAACGGCCGTATCCACCGAGGCAAATGCCTTCACGTCTATCTGCTTGCTCCAGTCCATTGGCAGCTCCAACATGCGCAGGGTATGGCCGGTGGGCGCGGTGTCAAACACCACGCTCTGCCACGGCCCATCGGAGGCAAATTCGATGAAGCGGTCGAAGGCGGCAATCTCTTCTGTGCAAGGAGAGTCTAACTCTTCGGCCATGGCCTTGATCGCGCCTTCGGGACGGCCGCGCTGGCGGGCATCGTCGAGAATGCGCTTTTTGTACACTTCGCCCATCGCTTTGGGGTCAATTTTCACTGCCCATAGGTTGAGCAGCCCGACCAACGGCGCCGGTTCGTCGCCGACCGCTTCGCCCAAGACATTGCCCAGGTGAGCGGCCGGATCGGTGGTGAGCAGCAAGGTTTTGATACCCTGATTTGCCAGCCAAACGGCCGTGGCGCAGGAAGCCACCGTCTTGCCCACACCGCCTTTACCGGCGAAGAAAATAGTGCGCCGGTGGCCGTTGGGCGTGATACGCGGCATAAATTCGGCTGGATGGGACAATTTGAAAGGTTCAGGAACGGCCGTGTGGTCGTTGGCGCTAAAATGCGCTGTTTTTTCACCGTGCAGCAGAGCGGCGACAGTGCGTAAGCGTTCAATCCCCTTAATCTCGCCATCCATCAGGAACATGCGCCGCACGGCGTAAGGCAAATCGCGTTCAATTTGAACCAGGTAGCCCGCCTGCATCTCGGCGCGGGCGGCGAAGAGGGCGTTGTCGGTGGCTTCCGGCGGGATGATGCCGTTGATGATTAGCTCATGGGTGTGGATTTCCAGTTTGCCCAGTTCGCCGATGGCTCGCTGCGTTTCATGGATGGCAATGGCTTCCGGGTGCAGCACGAAGGTGAAACGAGTCTGCGCCGGGTCGCGCAAAATCGCCAGGGCGCGTTCATATTTGAATTTGGCGCTTTGAATGGCGGCGGCCGGGCCGATGCAGGTCTGACCGCTGCCCTGTTCGGCGGCGCTGATGGTGTTGGCCCACTCGGCGGGCAGTTCCAGCAGGCGGATGGTGTGACCGGTGGGCGCGGTATCGAAGACGATGACGTCAAACTCTACCGGTTGGTCGGCTTCGTTGTCCAGCACCAGGAAGTCGGTGAAGCGGTCGAAGGCGGCTACTTCGGCTGTGCATGGGCCGCTCATCTGCTCATTGATGACTTCGACCATCGGCGCGGGAAAAATATCTCGGAGGGGTGCTAATGCACGTTCTTTGTACTCTTCAGTGGCTGTGTCGGGGTCAATTTCCATGGCCCACAGGTTGGCAATGCCGGTCAGCGGTGTCATGTGATGGCCGATTGGTTGCTCAAATACGTCGGCTAAATTGGCCGCCGGGTCGGTGGTAATAATCAGGGTGCGTTTGCCGGCGTCGGCGTGGCGCACGGCCGTCGCGCAGGCCATACTGGTTTTGCCCACGCCGCCTTTGCCGGAGAAGAAGATAAATTGGGGGTTCATAGGGCTTCCTTTGGGAATTTATTACAAAGGCACAAAGAGACAAAGTGGAGCTTTGTTATTGTGCCTCTGTTTAATTTTATGGGGTGACTGAATCGTTGAGGGCGGCGCGAAGTTCTTCCAGGGTTGGATAAGTGCCGGTTTTGATGACCTGACCGCGAACGGCCGTTATCGGCAGCGCCGCCATTTGTTGTTCACGCACCAGGCGCATGACGTCGTTGTTGTGCATAAATTTGTAGGGATGGCTGGTCATCTGGTAGCGCTCAACGGCCGTGCCTTCTGCTTGCAAGGTCATAATCATCTCGCTGACATTGAGCAACGTCTGGTCTAGCGATGGCCCGCACAGCCCGGTGGGGCAGCACATGGGGGGATCGAATAGTTCGATAACGGCCGTTTCGCTGGTGATATTTTTTTCGTCAACGGCCGTAGTGGGCATTGTTGTGAAAAGAGTAATAGATTCGTTCATGGTTGGTTACATTCCTTTGGCGTTCAGTGTTTTGCTTCAAATATTTTTGAACTAATCGAGCAAAAAAAATTAAGCGACGGCAATTTCACTCATGGGCACAACGGAGCCCTGCGGCCCGCAAGTTGGACGGCGCGGTTTGATGCGCTCTACAGCGAAAAAAGCACCAAAATCTTGGTTTAGCAAAGTTAGCGCCGCTTCGTTGATGGAAAAATAGACCCAACGGGCGTCTACGGCATCCCGCTCCATTTCCACCAGCCCCAGGTCGCGCAAAATGCCCATGTGGTGCGAAATCAAGTTGGGCGCCATCTCCAACGCATCGCCCAGTTCGCAGTTGCAATGCACGCCTTCCATCAGCAAATGAATCATTTGCAAACGCTTAGGGTTCGCCAGCGCTTTGAGCTGGGCGATGAGCCGCTCCATCGGGACAGGCGGTTGATTCACATCAAATATATTGCCGTTAGATAGTTCAAACATTTTTGAAGTATACCCACAAAACGAAATGCGTCAAAGACGCTACCCACAAAATGGCGCATTGACGCAAAATCGTGACGTTTGCCAGGTGGTTTGGGGCTGCATTCACTTTTGAGAATGGTATGCGTTTTTCCAGGCGATGTTGAGGATAAGCTATGTAATCGGTATTCATAGGCGGATCCAGAGAGCAGGCCAATCATGATGATTGGCCTGCTTTACAGACTAATTCATCGCGTCAGCAATCCAGGTCATCACTTCAGAGTCTTTGGGGATGCGACCGGCAGCCACCAGTTTCTCATTGATGACCAGCCCCGGCGTCGACAAAATATTGTACGACATGATTTGACCATAATCGGTCACTTTGACAATTTCAGCCTCGACGCCCATATTGGCGACGGCGCTTTTGGCGGCATCTTCCACTTTTTGACAATTGGAGCAGCCCGGACCTAAAACTTTAATTGTTAACATACTTACCTTCCTTTTATACAACAATTTCAATGCTTGGTTCTACAATAATGTCTGATTTCACCGAGTTGGCGACCAGACTGTATTTTTGTGCGGCTTGCAGCCCTTTTTTGACGCGGGCTTCGACAACGGCCGTTTTCTCCCCATTAGCCGCCACCCGAATATGCGGCCATAACTTGACCTGGGTGAAAATTTCGGTGCGGTCGAGTTCAATGAGTTTAGTTCCTTCAGCGCGACATTCGTAGCTTTGCAGGTCCAACTTGTAGCGCTCCGTAGCCCAGATAAACATCATCATGACGCAGGTGTTGACGGCGGCAACAAAAGCATCTTCGGGTGTGAACACGTCGGGGTGGCCCTGGGCGTCGGGCGGGGCGGAGAAGGGCATCTCCGGCCCGTTGCCCATGACGATGTGGCCCCAGTGAGCGCCTTTCCAGTTGACGGTGGTGTGGTAAACGGCCGTTTTGCTCATAACACAGGCTCCAATTCTCCCCAGAGAGTGGCATATTCATGGCTTAACATGTCCAAGTAGGCGGCCTCGTCTGCTTCGGGCACAGGATTGTAGATTTTGACCTGTTCCAGCAAGGCTGTTGTGGTTTCGGGCGACGGCCGTTTTCCCATCTGCTTAAATTGTTCTAGCAGCGGCGGTAGGGCGATCAGCGTCACTGCTTTGCCGTTGATTCGCACAGTTTGCACCGGTATGCCGGAACCGCAGGCACAGGCGACGGCCGATTTTGCTTGCATTTCTTCCGGCTCAATGAAATGGCCTTCGCGGCGGCTCCACTTTTTGTCCAGCAGGCTGTCTACTAAATCAGCGATAGCAACGGCCGTTTCCGCCACCGCATGCTGACCCGCTTCATTCAAACGACGCCGTCCGGCCACTTGGCCAATGCCCCGGTCGGCCACAATGTCCGTGACGATCACGCTGGCGGCCGGTTTACCGGAATACTGCTCCGTGGCGCGGGCGGCGCAGCGCAGGTCGCAGCCGTCCACGGCAATCGTCGGATAAAAACGAGCAAAAGCACGGTCGCCCTCCCCGCCGGCCAAAAAGAGCGGCAAGCAGATGGTGACAGTATCATCCGGGCGCAGTTCTTCCAGCACTTTCAGCGCCGCCAGCCGGGTGACGGTGCCTTCGGCCAGTTCCTCGCCGGAGCAGGCGACAATGCCCACTTTCTTTTGCGGTAAATTAGGCATCTTCTTCCCCTCCTTGCAGATCGTCAATGACGGCGCTGACTTCTTTCGCCAGAGCATGGGCTAACTGCAAGCCGCCTTCGTTCAGCTCGGCGATGCCCTGTGGTTTCAGCTTGCGGTTGCGGCGGAATACATCCAGCACGGCAAAATCTTGCGCCACCTCGCCACCGCTTTCCTGCACCATTTTGGTGGCGCAGGCCAGTTTGCAGCCGTCGATGGTGATGGCCGGGTTATCGGCAATGGCGGCGCGGGCATCGTCATCGCCCAACACCAGCTTGGAAAGCGCCACCAACTGCGCCGTTGCCGGGCACATGTCTTCCACGACCTCGTAGGCCGCTTCACGGCTGACGGTGCCGTAGGTTTTGCCGATGCCGCTGCAGGGCACGATGATCACTTTTTGGCTCATTGGTCTTCTGCCTCCTCTTGCGCCTGGGTCTTCATAATTTCAAAGTAGGCTGCCGCTGTCAGCAGGCTGGCCTGGTCGGTGGCCCAATCGGAGGCTTCGATAACCGCCAGCCAGCCAGCGCCATAGGGGTCTTGATTGATCACTTCGGCTTCCAGTTCCAACTTTTCGTTCACTTCGGCAATCGTCCCGCTGATAGGGCTAGATAGTTCCACGTCCACTTTGATGGTTTCGATGTTGGCGAACTCGTCTTGGGCGGAAACGGCCGTTCCCACGTCTTTTACCTCGGCAAACGCCACATCGCCATTGTGCTGCTGGAAAAAGTCGGAAACGCCCACCGTCACCCGGCCGTCGTTGGCTTTAACCCAAACGCCTTCCGGGGTATAAAAACGGTCGGCGGCGACTTTGAAGGTAAACTTGTCCAATGTGTATTCGAAATATTCGCTCATAAGACACTCTCCCTAGTTTGTAACGCCATCAATTCAATGTACGTTGAATTATACCGATCCAAAAACTAGATCATTAGTGACAATGATCACATATTTAGCATGACAGTATCGGTGAAGTCCGGCGGTGGGCAGTGTTCATCAGTCGCCTGCCAGATTCCAGGCGCGGATTTGCGCCTCTATGGCCGCCAGGTCAAAAACATTCGGATTGCTGGCGACACCCCATTCCCGCCACACCTCTTGTCCATGGGCGTCTAGCAGCAGCAGCATAGGGGCGCGCTGGATGTCGTAGGCGCGCTGCAAATCCGGCCACTCGTCCAGGATAATGCGCTGCACTGGAATACCGGCACGGTTTTCAGCCGGCCAGGCTGCCATCACGGCGTCGGCCTTTTGGTAAAGCTCAATGACGCATTCGCAGCCCTCTTCGTTATTGAAAAAGAGAAAGGTGGGCTGGTTGTTCAGGTCAAGGGGTGGGCCGCCAGGCAGCAGCAACAGCCGTGCCTCCTTGTAGCTGATCAGCAAAAATATCGCCCCCGCCAGCAGCAGCCAGACGCGCGGTTTGTGGAGTTGAATCAGGCCAGCCATAAGAAATATAACCCCACGCCCATCATGATCAGTCCGCTGGACGTTTCCAACGCCGCCGACCAGCGGCCGGCCTGCCGCAGCCCTTTCAGCGCCGCCGTAAACGTCCCGGCCAGGACGATGGGCACGCCCCGGCCCAGCGCATAAACAAAGAGCAGCGCCGCGCCATAGCCAATGGCCGCATGCTGCACCATCACATAGGTCAGAATCGCCAGCAATACCGGCGTGACGCACTGCGACGCCACCAGCCCGGAAACCAGGCCCAGGGCCAGCGCGCCGGGCAGGCCGCGCCAGCCGATGCGCTCACGTAGCCGGGCCATGCCGCCGGGGATGTTGATTTCCAGCGCTCCCAGCATATTCAACGCCAGGGCAAAACAGACGATGGCGACCAGGTAGTAGCCCCAGCTATGCAGGCCGGAAAAGGCGCTGCCCAGCAGCGCGGCCGTCACGCCCAGAATCATAAACGTGGTCGCCAGCCCCACAGCGAAGCCCAATGAGAGGGCAAAAGCGCGGCCGCGGGTGGGCGTTGTTGTGCCGCCGACGTAGCCTACCAACAGCGGAATCATGGCGATATTGCAGGGGCCAATACTGGTGACAATGCCGCCGAGAAAGACGAGGCCAAAAGCGATGAGCCGGCCCTGGGTAAAAATGGTGGTGTCAATTTCCATCAGGCATGTTCCCCGGTTTAGCGGCGGCGTGAGCGGCTGGATGGTGCGGGTTGCAGATGGGGTACGGCCGTTTCCACACTCGCCACCAGCAGCAGGGTCATCACCACCGCCGACGTCAGGCACCAGGCGCAGACTGCGCCGATGACAAACGGCTCCAGGTAGGTAAGGTAGATGGAGAACAGTACGCCGAAAGCGCTCATCGCCAGCAAGGCCAGCGCCGCCCGTTTATCACCTTGCCACTTGCCCCAACCCCAGGCGGCCAAAATCGCTACGTAGCCCAGAACGCCCAGGACGCCAATTGGAATACCAAAGAGATAGGCGTATTCGCTGGTTTGCACGGCGTTGCAATCGCCGACGGGGCCGCAGACGGCGGCGACGGCCTGGGTTTCCACATAGGCCAGATAAGCGGCCACGCCCAGGCCAATCACTGCCAAAATGGGCAGCGCAGTCTGGACCCAGGCCGGGGGCTGATTTTTGACTTTGCCCTGTCTGGCCTGCCAGAGGCGCACGGCTGTATAACCCAACGCCAACACCATGCCAATGAGAATCATCACCGCCAGCAGGAAGCCGTCGCGAGCCGGTTGTGTGGCGTTTTCAGGCGTTAACAGGGGAACGGCCGTCGCGGCGGGAACGGCCGTTGCCAACTCTGGCAGAAACCATTCCAGCCCCGGCGCTTGCGGCCAACCAACGCCGCCCGCTGCCAGGTGCTGCGCAATCAGGCCGGGCAGTTCGGCCGGAATCTGGTCGGAGCCAATGAGTACGGCGTCACCTATTAATAGGAAGGGTACGCCGATGGTTTCTCGCGATATGCCCAGGACTGCGCCCAGGTCAAACAGATGATCAAACTCTTCGGCGTTGGTCAGTTCAATCAGTTCCAACTGCCACTGGTCGCCATACCGCGCCGCCAGCGGTGGCAGGGTGTTTTCTTTGACCCAGTCGCAGTGGCCGCAACCTTCCGTCCAGAACATAACGGCATGGACGGTGGGCTGTTCCTGGGACTGGGCGAGGGTGGGCGCAACGGCCGTTGCGCCCCATAACATCGAAAGTAACAATAAAACAATCACTCGTCGCATCATGGTTTGTCCTTTCAGTGTCTCAATCCGTAATCCGAACAAGAAACGCGGATTACGAGAGCGCTATTGTGACGTAGTCTAATTCTAGAGCGCGATTCAGATCAGCGCCTACGTTCGCCAGGTAGCCTTTGGCCATGTTCAGGCCATAATCGCGTGCTTCAATGAACGGATTGGCGGTTACGGCCGTGCGCATGGCATAAAACGCCTGTACCTCGTCTGAAGGCAAATCCTCTCCAGCACGCTGCCGGGCTACCAGGTAGGCGCGAATCGTTTCAAAGCGTTCGTCTAGCGCCTGAGCTTCCGCGTCGGCCGTCAGGCTGGCGAATGCTTGCAAATACTGCCGCACAGCTTCATGTTGGCGCAGCGCCAGGCCAAAATCTTGGGCTACATGCTGTAATTCGGTTGCTAATATCGTCATGGTTAACCCCCACAGCAGCTACGTTTGGCATTGGCGGCAAAAGCTATGCCGGCTACTTCGCTAATAGTTTGGTCCAGGGTTACAACCAAATCGCGTAGTTCCTCTTCGGCAACCTGGTAGACTTTGACCGACGGTCGGGCATAAAACTGGTGCAGCAGTCGGTGATATTGGGCTTCGTCCAAACCCTGGTATTGGGCGGCGCGCAGCTGGCCCAGCAAATTTTGCGCTTCGACGTCGGCTTGCATAGCGTGATAAGCGTCGAAAAACTGGGTGTAGGCTGGGTGGGCCTTGAAGTGGGCGGCCAGTTGATGCAGCGGTTGGATGATGTCACTGGCGGCGAATACGGGGGTGCTTGTATGTAAATCAATCATGTTTGCTCCTGCTCAACTTATCATGCGATCAGGTAGATCGGTTATAGATTCTTAATCGTCAATCGTCCTTGCGGGGTGAGTACTTGCATCAAGGTGCTGGTGACTGTACCCCATTTAACGGACAGTCGGTATAGTTCAGCCAGTTTTTCTGGCGGTTCTGGACTGTCGAGAACCACTTCGTATTGGATTTCAGTCAATAAGGGCGGTTCGTCCTGGCGCACGGCCGTAAAATTAATTTGCGCGTCGGTAATCTGCAAGCGCATTTTGGCGGCAATGGCGTTGACATTGGTTAACATGCACGCGCCCAGAGCCGCCAGCAGTGTTTCAGCGGCGTTAAAACCGGCCGAACCATCCCCCTTTTTGATGTTCAGCGTCAATTCGTGGCCGCGCGCGGCGGCAACAGCGTGGCGTTCATCCTGCCGGGTCACGGTGACAGCATAACTCATGCCGGGGTTGACGGGCGTATCAGGCATAAGATTCTCCTTTGCGGGCGGTGATGACATAGGCGTTGGCGTCGCGCCAGGCTTCTGTGACCTGGGTAAAACCAGCCTGTTGCAGCGCCAACTTTACTTCATCAGGCCAGATACGGTGATCGCCGGGCGGGCCGGATTGGTCGGCGGCGTCAGGTCGCCATTCCAGGATAGCTACCTGCCCACCAGGACGGCTAACGCGCAGCATTTCGGCGGCTAAATCTCCTTCGACTTCGTGGTAGACAAACGCGGCCCAGATGAAATTGGTAACGGCCGTTGCCAATCCAATCTGTGGCAGTTCCCCCAAAACGGGGACGACGTGCGCCGAGGGCTGCTGTTCGGCCAGCGTGCCCAGCATCTCCTGGCTGACGTCCAACGCCCATACTTTTCCAGTAGGGCCAACGATGTCGGCCAGGGGCAGTGTCCAGAAGCCGGGGCCGCACCCCAGGTCCAGGGCAGTGTGGCCGGGTTGGATGGCGAACTGCTGCAAGAATTGGTGCGGGTTCCAGCGCGCCTGCCGTTCCTCGCTGAGAAGACCGTAGCGTTTCTGTGGGTTAAAACGCTTGTCGTTGTCGCTCATGGGCTTGCTTTCCTTAATTGTTCTTCAATGCTGCGCAGTCCATGGTAACGAAAAGAGACCAGTTGGCCGTCAATCATCAATTGGGGCAGGGCGAAGATGCCCATTTGGGCAATGGTAAAGGGGTCGTCAATACGGCCAATTTCTGCTTCCAGGCCTAATTGGGCGACAACGGCCGTTACCTCGGCCGTCATCTGGCGGCATTTGGGGCAGCCCACGCCGATAATCTGAATTAACATGCGGGATTCTCCAGGCCAAATAGTTGGCGGGCGGCCATTTCTTTCATGCGGCACGATGGCGCTTCCAAAATGTCGAATGGGTTGACCAACACGCCATCCACCAAAATGCCTGGCGATGAGCGCAATTCATATTCCGCCATCATCTGCTGACCTTTTTCTGTTTCCAAATCAATGCATGTATACACAACCTGATTTTCCTCCAGATAGGCCAACACCTTTTGACTGCGGCGGCACCTGGCTGCCGGTAAGATGATGATTTCTTTCACAAGTTTTTTCTGTTGGTGAGATTGGTCCAATCTCCAAGATTGGACCAACCTTTACGTGGTAGGTTCGCCTTGGGCCACATCATACTTCTCGCGGTGGGCTTTCAGCATCTCCTTGCTTTGGCGCAGCAGCTTTTCGTCGCGGATAAGCTGGCGGATATAGCCGGTGGCCGGGAACTCGATGGCGTCCCGTGTGCAGATGATGGCGCAGGTGGTGCAGCCCACCATACACATACTAGATTTGACCACCACCGGCACGTTGCGCTCGTAATCAAAGCCATAGACGCCGCGCTCACAAGACGTGGCACACAGCCCACAGCCCACGCAGCGATCGGCCACGATAGTTGGATACCAATCAATCTGGTCGCGGGGAATCCCATGCCACGACATTGCGTTACCATTGGTACTCACAACTCCTATCCTTTGCCCGGCGGTGGTCAGACAGTCTCCGCACAGGGCATACAAACGATTTTCCCGTTCTTCACACGGGCGTAACTTTCAACGGTGACTTCGCCGCACGCGTCGCAGATGACGGTGTTAAAATCGTGCGGTTTTCCGGTCGGTAACGGGAATGGCTGGACATCGCCAATCTCAAACATCTGTTCGGCCGGGGCGCTGAGGACAAAATCAACTAATGGCTCGACCAACGACAGGTCAATTTGCGAGGCGGGCGTGCCGCTCTGACGATATTGAATAAATTCCGATTCCTTGTTGCGCTGGATGGTTTCCGGTTTGGTGACGATACGCGTGCTGTTGCCCGTTTTTCTGTCTACCAGCGTCAGGGCAAATTTGCCATAGCCCAGCTTTTGGATGTTCCCTTTGCCAAAGGTGCAACCGGTTGCCATCTGGATGCCGTCAGCGTAGCAGGTGGCGCAGTGGTCTTGGCCGATTTCGATGAAGGCCATCAGTTGGCCGTCTTTGGCGCGTTCCACGCCCAATTGTTCCAGGGCGGCCAGACCGGCGCGCAGGCCCATGGGCATGGCCGGGCATTTATGACCGTGTAACAATAAGCCTGCTCTGTAGAGTTCGTGATCTTGATTCATGATGGAAAGTGTCTCCTAAAAATATGGTGAAGATGTGGTTGTAGATGACCGCTTACAACAGCGTATAGATTTTGTACGCGGTCATGACGACAATCAGCAGGCCGAACATTTGCTTGAGACGGCCACTGGGCACATATAGGCTGGTGATGCGTGCTCCGGCAAATGCGCCGGCGGCCCCAACCAGGATCAGGGTAATGGTGAGGGTAGGGTCCCAAACGGCCGTTCCCAAATGCGGAATCAGCGCCGAAAACGAAGGCGGAGTCACGGCAAAAGCGTT
>Ga0209607_1002674_pt1 | contig 14043 bp, 13 predicted proteins | sample AD_UKC117_MetaG_FD_184413 | JGI IMG/M metagenome (GOLD analysis project Ga0209607, IMG submission 184413) | Active sludge microbial communities of municipal wastewater-treating anaerobic digesters from Hong Kong - AD_UKC117_MetaG (SPAdes)... | ecosystem: Engineered > Bioreactor > Anaerobic >... | reverse complement strand
GACGCCCTTATCGAGACCGCCGAATTGCCCGAGGACGCCGATCTGCTCGGTCCGGTCGACCTGCCGCCCGGTGTGCGCCGGCCGCCCGCCACCGCCGCCGACGAACCGGCGATCCGGGTGTTGATCCGGGTCCGGCGGGAGGAGGGTTTGGCGCTGGCTGCGGCGCTGCGGGAAGCGATCGCGGTGCACAGTGCGCGGCACGACCACGAGGCGGTCCGGGTGCAGATCGACCCACTGCACATCGGCTGAGAGCTACCACCGATAGGCTGTCACCACATTGAACGGGAGGGCTCGCATGAGGTCGAAGGGCCGCAGGGTCGGGTTGATCTTCCCGGTCCTGCTGATCCTCATCGGGCTGCTCTGGCCGGCGGTTTTCACCGGTTCCTCTCAGGGCTCGGCGGTTTCCGATCCTGTCGTCATCACCAATCTGCGTGCCGACTACACCGTGGACTCCGACGGGCTGATGCAGGCGACCGAGACCATCACCACCGAGTTCCCGCGCTGGCGGCATGGAATCTTCCGGTTCTTCGACGTCGGCAACCCCAACGAATCACATGTCCGGCAGGTGCCGGAGGTCGCCGAGATCACTCTGGACGGCAAGCCGGTGCCGTACACGCTGCTGTGGCAGCGCGCCGATCGGTTCCTGGTGGCTAAGATCGGCGACCCCGACAGCTATCTCTCATCGGGAACCCACGTGTTCCGGATCCGGTACAGCATCGCCGGCGTGCTCGACCCCGGCACGACCGGGGACAAGAAGGATTTCGCCGCCTCCACCGGTGACCCGTCGGCGTCCTCGGTGTTCTTCTGGAACGTCATCCCTCCCGGCTGGAGCAATGAGATCGACCGGGCCGAGATCTCGGTACGGTTGCCCGGCCCGGTGCCTGGTGCTCAGTGTTCGGTAGGCCAGGGCGTCGGTCGCGCGTGCGACGGACTGAGGGTCGACGGTGACACGGTGACGCTGTCGGCCGCGAACCTGCTGCCTCGGACTCCGGTGACCCTCCGGGCGGGTGTGGACGTTCCCACCCCACCGCGCGCGACGGTGCCCTGGTCGGTGCGCTGGGATCCGGTGCTGGGCCGTTCGGTGCCGCTGGTCGCCTGGTTACTGGGGCTGACCGCCGCGATGGGTCTGGGCGCCTTCCTATGGTGGCGCACTACCGTCGAGCCGACGCCGGGATTCCCTCTGCAGTACGCGCCCCCGAAGGGGCTGGGACCGGTGCAGTGCGAATACATCCGGACCGAGAGCGTGCCGGCGCACGGGCTGACCGCGACACTGTTCCACCTCGCCGACCGGGGCCTGTTGTCGCTGGAACAGGAAAGCTCGAAGAAGTGGACGGTGCGCAGTGTCGGCGAGGCCGGGGCCTGGGCCGACGTCGATCCGGTCAGCGTGGCGGTCGGCTCCGCGCTCGATCTGACCCGTCCGGGGCGGACTTTCCACGCCAACGGGTCGGTCAGCGCGGGCCGCAGGCTCACCCGCGCGAAGGACGATATGGGCACCGCCGTCAAGGCGTGGGCGTTCGGCGGCGGGCTGATGGTCAAACGCCGGGTGGAGCTGTGGGCGAGGCTGGCCAATTTCGTCTCCCTGGTGCTGGCCTTCACCGCTTTCACCCGGTGGTTGTTCCCGATCACGCTGTGGGGTCTGCCGTTCGCGGTGTTCTTCCTGTTCTCGGCACGGTCCTGGGGTGCGGGAGTCGGCACCCGCCGCACGGCCGCCGGGCGCCGGTTGTGGTCGGAGGTGGGCGGCTTCCACCGCATGCTGGCGACCGATTCGGCGGAGTCCCGGTTCGACTTCTCGGCCCGCAAGGATCTCTACACCGCCTACATCCCGTTCGCGGTGGCCGGCGGCGCCGCCGCGATGTGGGCGGCCAAGTACCAGGCCGCCACCGGGCAGCCCCCGCCCGAGCCGGGTTGGTACCACTCCTCGTCGGGCAGCAGTTGGAGTTCGGTGTCCTCCGGGGGTGCTAGTTTCGACAGCTTCGAGTCGGCACTGTCGTCATCCATCGGCGCCTACACCGCATCGCAGTCCTCCTCGTCCAGCAGTGGCGGAGGGGGAGGCGGCGGCGGTGGTGGCGGCGGTGGCGGCGGAGGAGGAGGCGGTGGATCATGGTGACCCTTGTTCTGATCCTGGTGTTGGCGCTCGCGGTGGCGGTGCTGATCGGTTTCGTCATGGGCTACAACAAGCTGCGCACGGCCGACGTTCGCGCCGACGAGGCCCTCGGCGGCATCGACGTCCAGCTGACCCGGCGCGCCTCGCTGATCCCCAGCCTGGTCAGCACCGTCCAGGGGTATGCCGGCCACGAGAAGGCCGTGCTCGGCCACATCGCCGACGCCCAGAACGCCCTGATGGCCGCGACCGCGGGCAAGTCCGTGCAGAAGCGGACCAGCGCTGAGCATGAGTTCGACTCGGCGGTCGGTCAGGTGTTGGCGCTGGGTCAGGTCTATCCGCAGCTGGCGTCGTCGAATAACTTCCTGAACCTCCAGCAGAACCTCGCCGACACCGAGGACAAGCTCGCCTTCGCCCGGCAGTATTACAACGACGCCGCGGCCTCGGTGAACCGGTTGCGCAACACCATCCCGTGGATGTTCGTCGCTGGCATGGCCGGGGTAGGGGAGCGCGAGTTCTACCAGGTGCCGAAGTAGCCGATGCGCATCGTTTTCGCGGGCACGCCCACCGCGGCGCTGCCGTCGCTGCAACGACTGATCGACTCCCCTCGCCACGATGTCCTCGCCGTGCTTACCCGTCCGGATGCCGCGGCGGGCCGGCGGGGAAGACCGGCGCCCTCGCCGGTGGCGCAGATGGCCGCCGACAACGGCATCCCGGTGCTGAAGCCGGCGCGGCCCAACGGCCCGGAGTTCCTCGCCGAACTGGCCGCGCTGGGACCCGAGTGCTGTGCGGTCGTCGCCTACGGCGCCCTGTTGAGCGCTGAGTTGCTGACCGTGCCGGCGCACGGCTGGGTCAATCTTCACTTCTCGCTGCTGCCGGCCTGGCGGGGCGCCGCGCCGGTCCAGGCCGCGATCGCCGCCGGCGACACCGTCACCGGCGCAACCACCTTCCAGATCGAACCCGCGTTGGACTCCGGTCCGGTGTTCGGCGTGGTCACCGAGACCGTTCGCCCCGGCGACACCGCCGGGGACCTGCTGGGCCGGCTCGCGGACTCGGGGGCGGCGCTGCTGGAGGCCACCCTCGACGGCATCGCCGACGGGTCGTTGACGGCGGTACCGCAACCCGCCGAAGGAATCAGCCTCGCCCCCAAGGTGTCGGTGGAACAGGCGCGAATCCGGTGGGATCTGCCCGCTCATGTCATCGAACGCCGGATCCGTTCGGTCACGCCGGGCCCAGGTGCGTGGACGATGATCGGCGAACAGCGGACCAAGGTCGGGCCGGTCATCATCGATCCGACCGGCGATGCGCTTGATCCGGGAGCCATCGAGGTCGAGCGTTCCCGGGTGCGGGTCGGTACCGGGAGCCGGCCGGTGTTACTCGGGCAGGTTCAACCTCCCGGCAAGAAGCCGATGGCCGCACCGGACTGGGCCCGCGGCGCCCGGCTGGACCCAGAGGTCCGAGCGTCGTGAATCAGCGTCCCCGGACCGGCGGCGGCCGCCCGCCGAACCCCGGTCGCCGTCCCGACGCCGACCGGCCCCGGTCGCGTCGGCCACGTCGGACCCAGTTGGACCCGGCCAGACGCGCGGCCTTCGACGTGCTGCGCGCGGTGTCCGATCGCGACGCCTACGCCAACCTGGCCCTTCCGGCGCTGCTGGCCGAGCGTGGGATCAGCGGCCGGGACGCGGCCTTTGCGACTGAGCTGACCTACGGCACTTGCCGCACCCGCGGGCTGCTGGATGCGGTCATTGCGGCGGCGGCCGGACGCCCGGTGGACCAGATCGACCCGGTGCTGCTGGATCTGCTGCGGCTGGGTGCCTACCAACTGCTGCGGACCAACGTCGCCGAACATGCCGCGGTGGCGACCACCGTGGAACAGGCCGGAGTGGAATTCGACTCCGCCCGCGCTGGATTCGTCAACGCGGTGCTGCGGGCCATCGCCAAGCGGGACGAGGCTTCCTGGGTGGCCGAACTCGCCCCGTCCGCCGACGCCGACCCGGTCGGGCGCGCCGCCTTCGTGCACTCCCACCCGCGCTGGATCGCCCAGGCCTTCGCCGACGCGCTCGGCGCCGACGCGGGGGAACTGGACGTCGCACTGGCCGCCGACGACGCCCGACCGGCTGTGCATCTGGCAGCGCGGCCCGGGGTGCTCAGCGCCGACGACCTGGCAGCCGAGGTCGGCGGCACGCCCGGAAAGTACTCGCCGTATGCGGTGTACCTCGGCGGCGGCGACCCGGGTCGGCTGGACGCGGTGCGTGACGCCCGGGCACTGGTCCAGGACGAGGGCAGCCAGCTGGTGGCACTTGCGCTGACGCTCGCCCCATGCGCGGGTGAGGACGGCGGGCGCTGGCTGGACCTGTGCGCCGGCCCCGGCGGCAAAACCGCGTTGATCGCCGCGATCGCCGCGCAACGGGGGGCGGCCGTGACCGCCGTCGAACCCAACCAGCGCCGAGCCGACATGGTCGAGGAGAACACCCGCGGACTTCCGGTCGAGGTGGTGCGGGCCGACGGCCGCGAACCTCCCTTGCCGGCAGGCGGTTTCGACCGCGTGCTCGTCGACGCGCCCTGCACCGGGCTGGGTGCACTGCGCCGCCGGCCGGAGGCGCGCTGGCGGCGCACACCGGCCGACGTACCCGCGCTGGGCAAGCTGCAACGCGAACTGCTCGCCGCCGCGATCCGGCTGGTACGCCCCGGCGGCGTGGTGCTCTACTCCACCTGCTCCCCGCACCTGGCCGAGACCGTCGGCGTGGTGGCCGACGCCGCCCGGCGCCATCCGGTGACGGTGCTCGACGCGCGGGAACTGTTCGCCCCGGCCGAGAACCTCGGCTCCGGGCCGTCGGTGCAACTCTGGCCGCACCGGCACGGCACCGACGCGATGTTCACCGCGGTCCTTCGCAAGGACGGCTGAACCGCAAGCCTTACAGTGTCAGCCATGGCAACACCGACCCGGCCGATGATCGCGCCGTCGATCCTGTCCGCCGACTTCGCCCGGCTCGCCCAGGAGGCCGCCGCCGTCGAGGGGGCGGATTGGCTGCACGTCGACGTGATGGACGCCCACTTCGTGCCCAACCTGACGCTGGGCCTACCGGTGGTGGAGAGCCTGCTGCGGGCCACCGACATCCCGATGGACTGCCATCTGATGATCACCGATCCCGACCGGTGGGCACCGGGTTACGCCGAGGCAGGAGCCCACAACGTCACCTTCCACGCCGAGGCCACCGACAACCCCGTGGCGGTGGCCCGCGATATCCGGGCCGCCGGGGCCAAGGCGGGTCTGTCGATCAAACCCGGTACCCCGCTGGATCCGTATCTTGAGGTGCTGCGCGAGTTCGACACCCTGCTGGTGATGTCGGTCGAACCGGGCTTTGGTGGGCAGAGTTTCATTCCCGAGGTGCTCGACAAGGTGGCGAGGGTGCGCAATCTGGTCGATTCCGGGGAGTTGACGATTCTGATCGAGATCGACGGCGGTATCAACGCCGACACCATCGAGGCGGCCGCCGAAGCCGGTGTCGACTGTTTCGTGGCCGGCTCGGCGGTCTACGGCGCCGGGGATCCGGCCCTCGCGGTCGAGGCACTGCGGCGTCAGGCCGGTGCCGCCTCGCCGCACCTGCGGTTGTGACCGACCCGGAGCGGATTTCGGCCGCGATGCTCCTGGCCGTCGAACAGGCCCAGGCGGTGAAAGGCTCCACCTATCCCAACCCCCCGGTGGGTGCGGTGATCCTGGGCCCCGACGGTGATGTCGCCGGGGTGGGCGCCACCGAGGCGGCCGGCGGAGCCCACGCGGAGGTAGTGGCACTCCGGGCAGCGGGGAGCCGTGCCGTCGGCGGTACCGCGGTGGTGACGCTGGAGCCGTGCAATCACCACGGCCGCACACCCCCGTGCGTCGATGCCCTCATCGCGGCGGGTGTGGGGGCCGTCGTCTACGCGCTCGACGATCCGAACCCGGTGGCGGCCGGTGGAGCGCAGCGGTTGCGCGATGCCGGTGTGGCGGTGACCGGCGGTCTGCGCGCCCAGACGATCGCCGCCGGAACCTTGCGCGAATGGCTGCACAAACAGCGCACCGGGCTGCCGCACGTCACCTGGAAGTTCGCGACCAGCATCGACGGGCGCAGTGCGGCCGCCGACGGGTCCTCACAGTGGATCACCAGCCCGGCGGCCCGCGAGGACGTGCACCGTCGCCGCGCGGCGGCCGACGCCATCATCGTGGGCACCGGCACCGTGTTCGTCGACAACCCCAGTCTCACCGCCCGACTCCCCGACGGGTCGCCGGCCCGGCGTCAGCCGCTGCGCGTGGTCGTGGGCGAACGCGAAATACCACCGGAATCCAAGGTCCTCGGCCCCGAGGCGAACACCCTGCTGCTGCGCACCCGCGATCCGCTGGAGGTGGTGCGGGCACTGGGCGCGCACACCGACGTGCTGCTCGAAGGCGGCCCGACCCTGGCCGGGGCTTTCCTGCGCGCCGGGGTGGTGCACCGGGTGCTGGCCTATGTTGCGCCGATCCTGCTCGGCGGCCCGGTGACGGCGGTCGACGACGTCGGGGTCGCGACGATCGCCGGCGCGCTGCGGTGGGACTACGACGATGTGCAGCGGATCGGGCCGGATGTGCTGCTTAGTCTCGTTCCGGGCCGCTAGCCCTGGCTGTTGAGCGTCTTGTGCTCGATGATCTCGCGGGATCCGCTGGCGCCCAGCAACTCCCGGAACCCCTGCACGGTATAGCCGGTCAGCCTGGCGTCGGTCCGTGCGCGCGCGGTCGCTGAGCGCGGGAGCGCGAACAGCGGACCTATCTCGCCGAAGTACTCGCCCGGCACGGCCACCTTGAGTAGGTCCTCGTCGCCGGTCTCGAGCTCGCGGATCAGTTCGATCTCGCCCTCGGAGATCAGGTAGATGGATTCGCCCATCGTCCCCTGCTCGAACAACGTCTCACCGGCTGCCAGTTCCACGGTCTCCGGTTCGTGGTCGGCGGCGGAAACATGCGGCACCAGCTCGACGACGCGGTCGGCCAGCGGCAGCATGCGGGTGTCATGCGTAGCGACGACGACAACCCGTTCCCCGGAGGCCAGCTCGCGGATCAGTCGCAACACCTCCTCGACCTGGATGTAATCGAGGTGGGCGGTCGGCTCGTCGGCGATCAGCAGCGGCGGGTCGAGGGCGATGGCACGCGCGACCGCCACCCGCTGCTGTTGTCCGCCGGACAGGTCACCGGGACGGTGATGCATCCGTTCGGCCAGCCCCACCCGAGCCAGCAGTTCCTCGGCGCGGTCGTGCGCTTTTCTTTTGGGGATCTTCGCCGCCCGCATGGGAACCATCACGTTCTCGATGGCGGTGAGGCTTGGCACCAGATTGAAGGCCTGGAAGACGATGCCGACGGTGTTGCGCCGATAGTCGGATAGCGCGTTGGGATCCAGCGCAGCGACGTCGATGTCGCCGAACTCGATGCGGCCCTTCGTCGGACGTAGGATTCCGCCGAGGCAGGACAGCAGTGTGGTCTTACCGCAGCCGCTGGGCCCCAGCAGGATCGCCAGCGAGCCCTCGGCGACGTCCAGGCTGAGCCCGTTGATCGGACGGACCTTCTCCTGACCGCTGGCGTATTCCACCACCAGGTCCTTGATCCGCAGATCGGCCATATCTCAGGGTCCTCCGAACGCTACTGCCGGATCGACGACGACGGCTCGGCGCAATCCGGCGAGGCTAGCCAGTACTCCGATGGTAACCGCGACGACCGGAAGCAATATGAATGCGATGTGCGGAATATCCACCCGCATCGGGAACAGTGGTCCCAACAGCACCGAGAGCACACCGCCGAGCAACGCCGACAGCACCGCCACGATGATGGCCTGCATGGCCAGCCCGGCCAGAATGGACCGGGTGGGCACACCGACCGCCTTGAAGACCGCGAAATCCCGGGTGCGCTCCAGTGCCGACATGTAGATCATCGACCCGACGATCATCGCCGCGACCACCCAGAGCAGCCCGGCCATCAGGCTCATGGCCTTGCGGGCGCCGCTGAGCGCGCGGAGCAGGTCGTCGATGGCCCCGGCCCGGTTGACCAGTTTGAAGCCGGTGGGAGCACGGTCCGGCGGGTCGATCACCCCGATGGAGGAGATCAGCGACTGGCCGGAGAACAACAGCGTCTGGGCGCCGGCGACGGTGAGGAAGATGTTGGGCTGCCCGGCCAGCGCGGTCGAGTCGTCGACGATCCCGACAACCTGCAGATTGCGCGAGCCCACCTCAATGGTGGCGCCGATCGGCCGGTCCATGGTGCTCGACACCGCCGCTTCATGCGGCTCGGACGGGGGACGGCCCTCCTCCAGAGGGGGCATCCCGGGCCCGCGTTCGGGGGCGCCGAACACATTCACGCTGCGTGCGGAGGAGGAACCTTCAGGCATGGTCGCGCTCCCGTAGACCAGCGGGACCGCGATGGACACACCCGGGACCTGCAGCTTGGTGGCCGGGAATGCCGACGAGCCGAGGAAGGGCCCGGTGGCGCCGGGCTTCACCAGGAAGGCATCCACACCCAGGGAGTCCACCGTTCGGGTGGCCTCCACCCGGAACCCGTTGGCCAGCCCGGTCAGCACCAGCGTCATCGCGAACACCAGTCCGGTGCCGACGATCGCGATGACGAATCGGCGCTTGCGCCATTGCAGGTCGCGAAGCGCGGCGGTCAGCACGTCGTTACCTGCATGGGGGAGAGGGTACCGACCCGTATGTCCACTCGGCGAAGGCTTCCCTCAATTTGGCGCAGCGGCGCCGTTGGACTGGTAACGCGAGTCGGGATCAGGATGCGGTCGCCAACTCCTCGACATCCTCGGCGCGGGCGTTGCGGCCGCCGATGAACAGGGCGATCACCGCCCCTGCCAGGCACACGATCGTGGTGATGAAGAAGATGGACCCGTACTGCATGGCGAAAGCGGTGCGGTATCGCTGGGCCTCGGCGGCGACCTTGGCGGCCAGGCTGTCGGCCTGGGTGGTGGGCAGTGTCGCCAATATCTGGTTGAACCGGTACAGGCCCCACGCGGTCAGTGCCGCGACACCGATCAGCATGCCAGTCATCCGGGCCACCACCACCAGCGAGGAGGCGATGCCGTGCTGGGCAGCCGGTACCACCCGGAGTGCGGCTGAGGTCAACGGTCCGATCACCAGGCCCAGGCCGATGCCGGCCAGCGCAAGGTCGGTGTCGAAGGCCGGCAGTGAGACCGGTCCGATGTGGTGCCGGGCCGACATGACGTCCAGGCCCCACTTGGACACCAGCCAATAGGCGAAACCGGCGACGAGCATTCCGGCCACGGCGACGGCCCGGTCACCGACTCGGGTGGCCAGCCAGCCGCCGGCCAGGGCCCCGATCGGCAGCGCTACCAGGAAGTGCAGCAGCAGGAACGCCGCGCCGGTCTGGTCCTTGCCCAATACTCCCTGGCCGAACAGTTCAACGTTGACCAGGGTCACCATGAGCGCGGCTCCGGCGCACATGGAGGTGCCCAGCGACGACAGGAACGGAACGACCCGTACTCCCTCCGGTTCGATCAGCCGGGTGCGGGCGAATCGCTCCCAGACGACGAAGGCGATCGCGACGACCACCGCGCCGATCACCAGGGGCGGTCCGTAACTCGGCAGGATCTGTTTGCCGTCGGGTGCCGGGTTGTACAGGCCCTGAACCGCCAGCCCCAGCGCCACCGCCAGGAGCACCCCACCGACCACGTCGACGCGTTCGGGTTCCGCGCTGCGTTCGTGGGAGGGCAGGCTGAAGTGGATCAGCACCATGGCGATCACCGTCAGTGGGACGTTGATCCAGAAGACGTCCCGCCAACTGCTGAGCAACCAGACGATGCCGATGCCGTACAGCGGCCCCAGCACGCTGCCCAGTTCCTGGGCGGCACCAATCCCACCCAGAACGGCGGCCCGGTTGCGCGCCGACCACAGGTCCGCGGCCAGCGCGAGCGTCACCGGCAACAGCGCCCCGCTCGCCATGCCCTGGACCAGCCGGCCGATCACCATCGTGGTGAGGTCGTGGGACAACGCGGTCAGCACCGAGCCCAACGCGAATCCAGCCAGGCTCAGCTGCAGCACCAGCTTGCGGCCGAACCGGTCGGACAACCGTCCCAGCAGGGGCATCGCCGCGATGTAGCCCAGCAGATACCAGGTGATGATCGGCGTGACCTGCTGGATCTTGTTAATCGGGATGCCGATGTCACGCATGATGTCGACCATGATCGTGACGACGACATAGGTGTCCAGCGCCCCGAGCAGCACAGCGAGGCTGCCGGCGCCGATCGCGATCCGCCGGTTGCGCCCGGAGCTTCTCATCGCCTCGATGGCTGGCGCGCCCCGCATCACACCGCGGGCTTGGTGACGGTGACCGGCTTATCCCAATCGGACAGCGTCAGCATCACGTTGTTGCCCTCGCTCTGGTCGACCTGGGCCTGGACCAGCTGATGGGGGGCGTCCTTCTCGATCCACACCGTGGCGGGCAACTCGCCGCCGGCCTTGATCTGGGGGATCAGCTTGTTGACGGCGTCGGCAGCGACCTTGCCGGTGATCTTCACCGTCTGTACCCCGCCGATCGTCTCGAAGCTCACGGACTTGGCGTCGGTGACGCTGGCGAGCATGTTGGCCAGCCCGGTGTCCGGGTTGAGGATCACCGAGGGGTCGTACACCTCGACGGCCGGGCCCATATCCAGCCAGCTGTTGGGGGTGAGCGCGGCGTAGAGCGTTCCGTCGAGCACCACCAGTTCGATGTCGACGTCCGAGCCGCCCATTGAGATCGTGGAGCTGCCCTTGATCGCGACACTCGGCACGTTGGTCAGGTCGCCGGAGAGCGTCTTGACCGGCAGACCATCGATCTTGCCGTTGACGGCGATCTCCAGGTGGGCGCTCTTGAGATTCTTGGTGGACTCGATCGACTGCTCGATCAGGCCGGCCGCCTCGGGCAGCGGTTCGGACGGCTTCTTCGAGCAGCCCGAGACCAGCCCCGAGGTGAGCAGAGCGGCGGCGAGCAGCGCAGCAAGCATGACAAAGAGACGGCGGAACGTCGGCATAGCAGCATCGTAGTAGGTGCCGGCGGGCGCACTCCGGTGGCGAGGCCGGTCTTGTGTCGTGGCCGACGGGTCGGTATGAGTGTTGGCATGGAAGGCGACCTGGAGTTCCGGCCGGTGCCGGCGGGCACCGGCGATGCCGCCGACATGGTTGCGTCCATGGTCGCCGAGATGGCCGTTCTGTATGACGGCCTGGACCTCGAGGCCCCCGATATGCCCAAGGCCGGGCCGGCCGAGCTGGCGCCGCCGGGTGGGACCTACCTGGTGGGTTACCGGGGCGGGACACCGGTGTGTGGGGGAGGCCTCAAACGGCTGCCGGACGGGACCTGCGAGATCAAGCGCATGTATGTGGTGCCGGCGGCGCGTCGGATGGGTGTGGCCCGCGCACTGCTGTCGGCCCTGGAGGATGCCGCACGCTCGCTGGGCTATCGGGTCGTCCGCCTGGACACCGGTTCGCGTCAGCCGCACGCCATTGCGTTCTACGAGGCCGCCGGCTACCGGCGGGTGGGGAACTTCAACGACAATCCGGCCGCGGCGTTCCACGGCGAGAAGTCGCTAGATTAGGCACCGTGTTCACCGGCATCGTGGAGGAACTGGGCGAGGTCGTCGGCATCGACGACCTGGGGGATTCGGTGCGACTGACCCTCCGCGGCCCGACGGTGACCTCCGACGCCCGCCACGGTGATTCGATCGCCGTCAACGGGGTGTGCCTGACGGTGGTCGACGCGCTGGGCGACGGTCGGTTCAGCGCCGACGTGATGGCCGAGACGCTGAATCGCTCGAGTTTGGGAGCCCTGGCGGTCGGGAGCCCGGTCAACCTGGAGCGCGCGGCCGCCCTCAACAGCCGGCTGGGCGGGCACATCGTCCAAGGGCACGTCGACGGCACCGGCGAGGTCACCTCCCGAACGCCGTCGGAGCACTGGGAGGTGGTGCGGATCTCGATGCCCCCGGAGTTGTCCCGCTATGTGGTCGAGAAGGGCTCGATCACCGTCGACGGGGTGTCGCTGACGGTGTCGGCCGTCGGCGATGACTGGTTCGAGGTATCGCTGATCCCGACTACGCTGGGCCTGACCACACTGGGTGCCGCCGAACCGGGCGCCCGGGTCAACCTCGAGGTGGACGTGATCGCGAAGTATGTGGAACGGCTGCTCTCGACCCGCGGTGGTTTTTCCGGCTAGGGCGTGCCGCGTTGCAAAACTCTTGCCCCGGGGGCTGCGAAGGGTAGCGCGGCCTGGCGGCGACGAAAGGTCGCTGCCGGCTGTTGAGGGAGCGCCGATGAAACCGCGGCGGCCGGTGGTTCATACTGTGTGCAGACTTCGAGGCAGGCGACACAGATGACAAAGCTGGACACCGTCGAGCGGGCGGTTGCCGACATCGCGGCCGGTAAGGCCGTGGTCGTCATCGACGATGAGGACCGCGAGAACGAGGGCGACCTGATCTTCGCCGCGGAGAAGGCCACTCCGGAACTCGTCGCGTTCATGGTTCGGTACACCTCCGGCTACCTGTGCGTTCCGCTGGACGGCGAGATCTGCGACCGGCTCGGGCTGCTGCCGATGTACGCGGTCAACCAGGACAAGCACGGCACCGCCTACACCGTGACCGTGGATGCTAAAGCGGGTGTGGGAACGGGTATCTCGGCATCGGACCGGGCCACCACCATGCGGCTGCTGGCCGACCCATCCAGCGCTGCCGAGGACTTCACCAAACCCGGCCACGTCGTACCGCTGCGGGCCAAGGACGGCGGAGTGCTGCGCCGGCCCGGCCACACCGAGGCCGCCGTCGACCTGGCCCGGATGGCCGGGCTGCAGCCAGCGGGAGCCATCTGCGAGATCGTCAGCCAGAAGGACGAGGGCGCGATGGCCCAGACCGACGAGCTGCGGATCTTCGCCGACGAACACGATCTGGCTCTGATCTCCATCGCCGATCTCATCGAATACCGGCGCAAGCACGAGAAGCATGTGGTGCGCATCGCCGAGGCGCGTATTCCGACCCGGCACGGGGAGTTTCGCGCAGTCGGCTACACCAGCATCTACGAACAAGTCGAACACGTCGCCCTGGTCCGCGGGGATATCGCCGGGCCGGAGAACGACGGCCACGACGTGCTGGTCCGGGTGCACTCCGAATGCCTCACCGGCGATGTGTTCGGGTCCCATCGCTGCGACTGCGGCCCGCAACTGGACGCCGCGATGGCGATGGTGGCCGCAGAGGGCCGCGGGGTGGTCCTTTACATGCGGGGGCACGAGGGCCGGGGTATCGGGCTGATGCACAAACTGCAGGCCTACCAACTTCAGGACGCCGGGGCCGACACCGTCGACGCCAACCTCCAACTCGGCCTGCCCGCCGACGCCCGGGACTACGGGATCGGCGCGCAGATCCTGGTCGACCTGGGAGTGCGGTCGATGCGTCTGCTGACCAACAACCCGGCCAAACGCGTCGGGCTGGACGGCTACGGGTTGCAGATCGTCGAGCGGGTTCCGTTGCCGGTCCGCGCCAACGCGGAGAACATCCGCTATCTGCGGACCAAGCGGGACCGGATGGGCCACGAACTGAGCGGGCTGGAGGATTTCGGCGATGCCGGCGATCTCGGCGGCGCCCTGTGAGCGGAGGAGCGGGAATCCCGGCCGTGCCGGAGATGGATGCCTCCGATCTGCGATTGGCGATCGTCGCGAGCACCTGGCACGCCACCATCTGTGACGCCCTGCTCGACGGGGCGCGGCGGGTGGCCGAGGGCAGCGGTATCGCCGATCCCACCGTGGTCCGTGTGCACGGCGCCATCGAGATTCCCGTCGTCGCACAACAACTGACCACCGACCATGACGCCGTAGTCGCCCTCGGGGTGGTGATCCGAGGGGAGACGCCGCACTTCGACTACGTGTGCGACGCCGTCACCCAGGGCCTGACCCGGGTCTCGCTGGACGC
>Ga0209607_1002672_pt1 | contig 14044 bp, 4 predicted proteins | sample AD_UKC117_MetaG_FD_184413 | JGI IMG/M metagenome (GOLD analysis project Ga0209607, IMG submission 184413) | Active sludge microbial communities of municipal wastewater-treating anaerobic digesters from Hong Kong - AD_UKC117_MetaG (SPAdes)... | ecosystem: Engineered > Bioreactor > Anaerobic >... | reverse complement strand
TGCAGGGTATTCAAACCATGGTAGTTACATTGGATGATATTGGGGGAAACAATGCAGTTACCATTGAAAACTATATCAATGACGCTTATGCAAACTGGGATGTAGTGCCTTCAGCGATTCTTTTGTTTGGAGATTATGGAACCAATGCTACAAATAGCGTCGTTTCACCGATTTATAACAACTATTGCGTTTCCGACAATATTTATGGAGATATCAATGGTAACCAAATGCCCGATATTATTACTGCTCGAATGACTGCAAATAATGCAACTCAGGTTGAGACTATGGTAACCAAGTTCATTCATTATGAACGCACACCTCCAACGGACCCTGATTTTTATGATCACCCGATTTCATGCCTGGGTTTCCAAACAGAAAGGTGGTTCCAGATATGTATCGAATCTGTTTCCGGATTCTGGGAAAACGTTTTAGGAAAATCACCTCAACGCGAATATGCTATTTATAGTGGTTCACCGGGAAGCTCCTGGTCAAGTGCAACAAACACAGCCACCGTAGTTAATTATTTCGGTCCTAACGGGTTGGGATACATCCCTGCAACACCTGGTGCCATTAATGCATCGTGGAATGCCACAGGTAGTTCGGTAGCTTCGGCCATTAATAGTGGCGGATTTATCTTATTGCATCGCGACCATGGCGCAGAAACTCTTTGGGGTGAGCCGGGTTTCTCAAACAGCAACGTCAATAGCCTTAACAATACTGACCTTTCATATATCTGGTCGGTAAATTGTTTAACAGGAAAATATAACTATTCAGGTGAATGCCTTGTTGAAAAACTGCACAGACATACTTCAGGTGGAAATAATTCAGGTGCTCTTGGAGCAATTGGCGACTCTGAAGTTTCATATTCATTTGTTAATGATACTTATGTATGGGGTGCATTTGATTTTATGTGGCCCGAATTTATGCCCGATTATGGTTCAACACCCACCGAAAGAGGATTGATGCCATCGTTTGCTAATGCAGCTGGCAAATATTTTCTTCAGGCTTCCAGCTGGCCTTATAATGTCAGCAACAAAGAAGTTACTTATCACCTATTCCATCATCACGGAGATGGTTTTCTTACTTTATATTCAGAGGTACCTCAAAATTTAACAGTTGCTCATAATCCTGTTCTTTACGCAGGTGTAACAAGCTTTGATGTAACTGCAAATGAAGGAGCTTTAATAGCTTTAACTGTAAATGGTGAGATCATTGGAACCGCTTTAGGAACTGGTGCTCCCGTAAGCATTGATATTCCCGGCCAGGTACCACCGGATGAGGTAATTGTAACCATAACCCTGCAAAATTATTACCGATATACAGGAACTGTTGAGGTTATTCCTCCTACCGGTCCTTATGTAGTTCAGCAGGCTTTTACTTTGAACGACAATACAGGTGGAAACGGAAACGGTATGATGGATTATGGTGAATCAACCATGCTTTCACTTACTGTTGAAAATGTTGGCGTTGAGCAGGCAGATAATGTAGTAGTTACTTTATCTACTACAGATGAATTTATTACCATTACCGACGGTGAAGAAACTTACGGTTCAATCGCTGCTGGTGGAACCTTGTTAATCGATGATGGTTTTGCATTTGACGTAGCCAATGATATACCTGACGGGCACCTCGTATCATTTGAAGTTACCGCTACCGATGGAACCGATACCTGGGTCAGCTACACCTCAGTACAGGGCCATGCACCGGTTCTGGAGTATGTAGATTTTGAAATTGATGATTCCTCCGGAAATAACAATGGTAAAATTGATCCGGGTGAAACAGTTGATATCACTATTGAAATTGAAAATACCGGTACTTCTGAAGCCTATAATATCATGGGTGAAATTGATGTGGTAGATCCTTATTTATCGGTTGTATCAGCAACCGGTGATTTTGGTGATCTTACTGGCGGTTCCACCAATACCGCTACTTTCAGTGTGGCTGCAAACGCATCCACCCCAGCCGGTCATTTGGTGACCATTGATTTTGCCATGGCTGCAGATCTTGATATCACAGGAAGCGGTGAGTTTGATGTTGTAATTGGTCAAATTCCGGTTATGATTTTGGATCTTGATGCAAACAATAACTCTGCCCCGGGAATGGAAGCAGCTTTAGCAGATATGGATGTAGCCTACGAAGTTCTCAATTCATTTCCTGCTGATTTGAATCTCTATTCAACCATTTTTGTTTGTTTGGGTATTTACCAGGACAACCATGTATTAACCTCCGGCGAAGGATCAGCACTTGCTGCTTATCTCAATGCTGGTGGTAACCTCTATATGGAAGGCGGTGATACCTGGGCTTATGATAGTCCAACGGCTGTTCATTCAATGTTTAATATTAATGGTGTTGCCGACGGAAATGCCGATATGGGAACCATCCTTGGTCAGTCAGGTACGTTTACTGAAGACATGACATTTAGTTATGCTGGTGATAACGCCTGGATGGACCACCTGGCTCCGATAGGTGATGCATTTGAAATCCTTAATAATGAAAGCCCGGCATACTCAACAGGTATTGCTTATGCTGAAGGAAATTACAATACCATTGGTACTTCCCATGAATTTGGTGGATTAACGGATGGTGCTTCACCAAGTACAAAAGCTGAATTAATGGCAGCTTATCTTGATTTCTTCGGAATGACCATGTCGATACAAGCAATGTTCAGTTCAGATGTTACTGAAGTTTGTACAGGCGATGTTGTTGAGTTTTATGATCAATCATCAGGTGATATCGTAATGTGGAGCTGGACTTTTGAAGGAGCTACGCCAGGTGCATCAACAGCTCAAAACCCGGTGGTTTCCTATTCAAATACCGGTACTTATGATGTAACATTAGAAGTTTCTGATGGTGATGAAACGGTTTCCATTACTCTTGAAGATTATATTACTGTTATAGATTCACCCGAACAGGCATCAACCCCTGAGGGTGAAGCAGAAATTTGTACCAATACAGTATTAACTTCTGAATATTCCACTACCGGAGTAGCTGAAGCTGATTATTACATGTGGGAAATTTCACCTGCTGAGGCAGGAACAATATCAGGAGATGGAATGATAGCAACTGTTGAATGGACTGAGAACTGGGAAGGCGCTGCGTTTATTAAAGTTAAAGCTGTTAACGATTGTGGTGAAGGAGATTTCTCTGATGAATTTGAGGTTATGTGCTCCATCTGTACAGGAGTTAATGAAATTGCAAACATCGAAGGAGTTAAAATTTATCCGAATCCATCCAGTGGTCAGTTTACAATTCAGTTCAACAAAAACATTGGAACAACCGATGTTCAAATTGTAAACCTGCTGAGTGATGTTGTGTATTCAGCACAAACTGAAACTGCAAGCGGAAACGCTCTTGAAATCGACCTCGGTGAACTTGCCGATGGTATTTATTTTGTTAAATTGAAAAACAACTTTAATGAGCACATTCAAAAGATTGTGATCAGATAATGTTTGGTGTTTAAAACCAAACAATTACGAAAATTGCGTAATTTTAGTCAGGTGATTAGGATTGCGCAATTTTCATTAATTTTACCAACTCAAATTTTATAAATAAAAACATGAAATTAAATTTACACTTTTCAGCATTGATCTTTGTTTTCGCTGTATTTATTGCAGCTTCATCAATGCAAGCCCAATCAACCAAAGGTGGTATCAAAGCCGACATAATCGAAGATTTTGAAACCGGTGATTTTTCCCAATTTGATTGGCAATTATCAGGAAACTCCAACTGGTCAGTTGTGGATGCAAGTCCATATGAAGGTTTATTTTGTGCAAGATCAGGCATTATAACGCATAGCCAGAGTACAACACTTGAGCTGGAATATGAAGTATATGCAGAAGATGTCCTGTCTTTTTGGTATAAAGTTTCAAGTGAAAATAATTACGATTACTTAACTTTTTATATTGACAATGTTGAAATTGACGCATGGGCCGGCACCGTTCCATGGACATTGTTTGAATATACAGTTCCGGTTGGAACACATACTTTTAAATGGGTTTATGATAAAGATGGAAGTGTTTCATCAGGCGAGGATGCTTGCTGGATCGACTTCATTACTTTTCCTCCCATGCAGATCGAAGCTTTTTTTACTACAGATACGGTTGCGATTTGTAAAGGTGAACCTGTTCAATACTTCGATCAATCTATCGGTCCTGTTACTGAATGGAACTGGACATTCGAGGGAGCTACCCCAACAACATCTACTAACCAAAATCCCTGGGTCGCATATGCTCAAACCGGTTATTTTGATGTCCTGTTAGAGGTGTCTGATGGTATTGAATCATCTTCTTATTATGCTGCAGAATATATGGAGGTACAGGAAGTATTGCAAACTGCCAATATGCCTTCAGGCATCAGCCTTTTATGTGCAAGTTGGGGTAATTCAACGTATAATACTGCACCTGTTACCGGGGCAAGTTCATATAACTGGACAATTTCACCAGAAGAAGCCGGCACCATTTCAGGTAATGGAGGAACAAATATTACTTTAATGTGGGCACCCGATTTTCTTGGAACGGCTGAATTGAGAGTAGCGGGAGTAAACTATTGTGGAACCGGAGTTTATTCAAATCCTTTAAACATTACGCGTTATCTTCCAGATGTAAATTTGATCGTTCCGGCATATGTTGCCATTTCTACCCCTGCTTTTGAATTAACTGGTGGCACACCCGCAGGTGGAACTTATTCCGGACCCGGTGTTTCCAATGGTATGTTTGACCCTTCGGTTGCTGGATTAGGAGAGCACACGATCACCTACACTTTTACAGATGTAAATTTCTGTACAAACACAGCCACTGACTTGCTAACAGTAACACAATTTACGGGTTATGAAAATATAGCAGAGAAAAGTGGTGTGCATGTTTATCCAAATCCCAGCGAAGGAATGTTTACACTTCGTTTGAACCAATTGGATGAGCAGGAAGTAAATCTGGTTGTTTATAACGCATTGAGTGATGTTGTATACATTAAAGAAGGTTTGTTATTGACCGAACAACACAGAAGCGTTATTAACCTCAGCGAACTGCCAAAAGGAGTTTATTATTTGAAAATTTCCGGTAAAAACCTTGATTCAGTTCAGAAATTAGTAATTCAGAAATAAAAAATTTAAATCCCAAAGAAAACCTGCAAATTACCACTTTGCAGGTTTTCTGTTTTTTATGACTCATCTTATCCTGAAAATATCTTAATTTCACTTACCAGATTCAACATTACTGCAATGAAAAAATATACATCAAAAAGTATTATACTTCTAATAGTTTTAATAAGCTCGCTCATGGCTGTTGCTCAGGAGAAAAAACCTCAAAGTTTTGCCGAGCTGGCCCCCTTATCGGTTGAAGATTCTATTAATCTGGTTAACCTGCCTGAATTAACTTTACCATCCTGGCTACAAGGACCCGATGCTATCACCCTGCCACCTGTAGTAGATAATTCAACAAATATGTACTGGCGGCCGGTTTTTGCACAAGTGGCACTGGAGTGTGGTCAGGCAAGTGGTATTGGTCTTGGATTTACTTATGCTGTAAACCGAGAAAGAGATCTTGCAAGTAATATAGAGGATAATCAATATGCAACACATTTTACCTGGAATTTTGGGAATGGAGGAGAAGGCTGGTATGGTGTGAGTTATTTTCACAGTTTCGAGATCGTTAAAACACTGGGAACCCCTGATGTACCTACTTATGGCGGTATGTCTGCTGGAGGTGGTTCGCGATGGATGAGTGGTTATGATGCATATTATGCTTCTATGAAAAACCGATTATATGAAGTATACCAGATTGATGTTTCAACCCCTGAAGGAATTCAAACGGCTAAAAACTGGCTTCATAATCACCTTGATGGATCAGAGATTGGAGGTGTAGCCAACTTTTACACCAATGCACCCTGGGGAATGCAAACCCTGCCGACAGGTACACCAGAAGCCGGTAAATATGTGATGACCAGTTGGGGTTCAGCCAATCATGCACTTTGTGTTTCCGGATATCATGATTCCATTTGCTGGGATTACAACAATGATGGGCTGTATACCAATAACCTGGATATAAATGGTGACGGATATGTAGATGTAAGGGATTGGGAAATTGGTGGATTCAGATTTGCAAATACTTACAGTGGTGGCCCCTCTTTTGGCAATAACGGGTTTTGTTATATGACTTATAAATCTTGTGCCGATCCGTATGGATCAGGTGGAATATGGAACAATGCACTTCATGTAATTTATGCCAAGGAAAATGCATCACCTTTGCTAACAGCCAGGGTTTCAATTAAGGATGTTTGCCGGAATACGTTGCGTGTAAGGGTTGGCGTTTCAACAAATCTTAGTTCAGAGTCACCGGAATACATAATTGGGTTCCCGGTTTTTAATTTTCAGGGAGCGTGTAAATATATGCAGGGTGGTACATCCGAAGAAGATAAAACCATTGAATTTGGATTGGATTTAACCCCGTTAATCAATTTTGTTGGCCCCGGAACACCCGCAAGGTACTTCCTTTTGGTGGATGAAGACGATCCTAATGGCTGGGGTTACGGTCAGGTTGTACAGTTTTCTGTTATTGATTATACCAATGGCATGAATGAAATTGATTGTGGTCAAAATAACATTACAATTATTAACAATGGAACCACTAAACTATGGGTTGATCATACAGTTGACTTCACCAATGTGGAAATTGATATGGATGAACTGCCTGCAGCTACCGTATATGAGCCCTATTCTGCTAATCTAACTGCCACAAGTGGTACGGAGCCGTATTATTGGGATTTTGACCAAAACTTCACTGAAACATCAGGAACTACAACCTTTCCCGCAGTTAATGGTGAACTACTTTCTCCAGGCGGAGGTTTTGTAACTAAAAATCTTGAATTCGACTTTCCTTTTTATGATAATTCTTATTCTTCTGTTCGCTTATATGCCGATGGTTACATCATGTTTGAAAATGAATTTACCTGGCCTTACCAGGTTTATGATTTCCTGAAGTTTACCAAAAATAAATTCATTGCTCCCTTTATGGCCGACCTCACGGTTTCCACTTCATCCGGAGGTGGTATTTGGTATGAGGGCGATCAAAATTCCGCTACATTCAGGTGGAAGGGATATGTGACTGGATATGCATCCGGTTCGGATGTAAACTTTGCCGTAAAACTTTTTAAAAATGGTGATATCAGGTTTTTTTATGGCTCCAATGAATTTCCTGAAATAGAATGGAAAGCGGGTATTTCTGCCGGAAATAATAAATATTACCAGTTTGCTGAGTTGAGTGGTGCATTGTCAATTCCACTCAATACAGTCATTGATTTTGATGCAGTTAAGCCACCCGATGGTTTTTATGTGAATAGTGAGGGTACATTGGAGGGATTGCCTGATCAAACTTATGATAACTACCCTGTGAAATTGATGGTACTTGACCAGAACAATCTGAAAGATAGTAAGATTGTATATCTCTCTACAGATGGCTCTAATTATCTTGTTATAAATGATAATCTGGTTTCGGCTGGTGGAGATGAAATTATTGAAGCTGGTGAAACAGTGTCGCTTACGGTTTCGGTAAAAAACCTGGGTGAAGAAACAATAACAGGTGTTAATATGAGTATTTCCTGCCCTGATGATCTTGTTGAGTTGAATGACAGCACAGAATTTTTGGGTGACTTTGAGCCGGGTGAAACCATAACTTTTACCGGGGCATTTTCTTTTGATGTTAGCGACTTTGTGCCCGATCAATATAATATTGACATCAACACCCTCATCGAAGATGATTCAGGAGATGACTGGAGCAGCCATATCTATCTTACAGCCTATGCACCCGATTTATATGTGGGTACATCCTACATTGAGGATGGGGAAAATGGCAGCCTTGATCCGGGAGAAACGGCCAGCCTGATCGTAAAAATTGTAAATGGGGGTGGCGCAACTGCAAACGATGTGGAGGGTCTGTTATCTACATCCGATCCATTTATAACCATTAACAATGGCACTTCAATTGCCAACCAGATCAACCCCTATTCATTCGGTTCTTTTAGTTTTGAAATTACTGCCGATGAATCAGCTCCAATTGGATATATTGCCGAATTTGATTTGGCTTATTCGGCCCCCGGAGGTATTTCGGGAACGGGTGAAGTTTCAGTGATCATTGGTCAAACACCGGTACTCATCCTTGACCTTGACCCGAATCAAAGCTCTTCGGTTGCGATGGTGGATGCATTAAACAACCTGGGGGTTACCCATGAAATCATGACCAATTTCCCCCCCGATCTAAATGCTTATTCCTCCATATTTGTTTGTCTTGGGATTTACTCTGATAACCATGTTCTTTCGGCCACAGAGGGCGATTTACTTGCCGCTTATCTTAACAATAATGGAAATTTATACATGGAAGGTGGTGATACCTGGGCCTATGATCCACAAACTACCGTACATGCCATGTTTAATATTAATGGTGAACAGGATGGTACTTCCGATCTTGGATCAGTGATTGGAATTGGTGGAACATTTACTGAACAAATGACTTTTAGCTACGGCGGTGAAAATGCCTGGATTGACCATATTTCCCCTGTTTCCGCGGCCTATTTGATTTTTGAAAATCAAGATCCTCAATACGGTGTTACTGTGGCGTATGATTCAGACAATTACAGGACAATTGGAGCATCCTATGAATTTGGAGGTTTAACAGACGGCACCAGCCCATCCACCAAAGAAGAATTGATGTCGGTATATTTGGAGTTTTTTGGTGTGATTTCATTTGATATCATTGCTAACTTCATAGCTGATGCTACCCAGGTTTGTGAAGAAAATCCAGTTAATTTTACTGATTATTCTTCAGGAAATATCAATAGCTGGAACTGGGAATTTGAAGGTGGTGAGCCGGCTACTTCCAGCCAGCAAAACCCGGAAGTTTATTATAATTCACCCGGGACTTATGATGTAAAACTGGTTATTTCAAACGGATCAATTTACGATACTATTTTAAAACAAAACTATATTGTGGTCTACCCTAAGCCCGGAATTCCAGCACTGCCTGCCGGTGATGATGAGGTGTGTACTAATACCACAAACACATCATCTTATGTTACTGCCGGAGGTATAGATTGTGAAACATATCAATGGGAAATACTTCCTCTTGAGGCTGGAACTATTTCTGGTTCCGGGGTAAATGCAACAGTAACCTGGACAGATCAGTGGGAAGGAACTGCAAGTATCAGGGTAAAAGGGATGAATGAAAATTGTGGCGAAGGTGAATTTTCAGATGAGTTGTTTGTTTCGTGTTCCGTATGCACTGCTGTTGATGAAATTGCAGGTCAGGAAACATTTCAAATTTATCCCAACCCAACCAATGGCATACTATATCTTTACGTTTATGATACTGACCATCAGTACAAATACTCTGTAATGAACATGCTTAATGATGTTATTCTTTCCGGTAGTTTTCATATTAAAGAAGGTGAACGATTTGAATTTAATTTATCGGGCTATCCTTCAGGAATATATTTCATCTGTTTAAGTGATGAGGATTCAACCATTATCCGAAAGGTCGTGCTGGAATAATTATTCGTTTTTGTCCAGCATTTTTTCGGCTTCAATTTGCAGCATTTCATCTACTGTGAGAAAATAGTAAGAAGCCTTTATTTGTAGTTCCTTATACCTGATGGGGTCGTCTTTTATTTCTGCTTTAAATTGACGCAGCTTTTGATGTTTTTCAAATGAATCGGGATGATCTGATTGAAACATATAATTTGCTTCCCGCTGAATCATCTCCTTTTCGGATATATTATTTTCAATTGCTTTTTTTCTGACACTTAACATCCAGTTTGAGTCATGTCGTATTTTTTCTTCAAAGTGTTCCTGCCCTCTCAGGATAAGGTAGTCTTCCAGGTTGTCGGTTTCATAAATATAACGGGCATTCAGAGTTAATACTTCTGATAAAGGAATGTCTTCAGCTTGGCGGATCATGTTATCAAACCATACACTATAGGCGGTAATACCGTTCATAATATCATACACCTTATCGTATTTTGATTTTATCCCATAAATGTCATAAAGCTTACTCACAAAACCCCAATCGAACTTATATAAAAACCTGCCCGTAACCATCAGGAAAATCACATCTTGTTTTTCAATTTCTTCTTTCAGATTTAAATCATTAACGGTTGTGGTATCCGAGTAAGTATCAGGGTAAACAAGGTTATTAAAATACCAAAATGCCTGGTTCTTAAAAAGTTCCCTGGCAATCCCGGTATTAAAAATATTCCAGTAATAACTGTCGCCTGCCACCAGCACCATCGGAAAATCTTTCCCTTCCGTTGGTCCGAATTTATATGCAGGATATGCAAACTTTTCATGTTCCGGTAATCTAAACATGAGGTTTAATGCAGCGCCAATGTCATAATCCGGTGTTCGTGAACAGTCTTCAATAGCAAGAGAATCGATGATCATTTCCCGCAAATCAATGTGCCTGGTATTTTCAATAAAACTTATCATCGAATCGAGGGCGAAAGTCATTCCGTATTCACTCCAGTGAATGCCATATTTGGTATAAACAGGATAGTTGGCCAAAGGCTTTATAGAATTGATATACCAATCGTTCCAGTTTATAAAATTGGTTTCATAATTTTCAGCTGTGTTTTTATACACCTGAAAATTTGTGGGCGATTTTTTATTGATGAGATATTGATCCGGAATAAACTCAGACAAATAATTGGCTTTCCCAGGCTCGAAAACAAGTACCAGGTCAATGTCGAAGTTTTCTTTTAAATGTTTTTGCAGAAATGTTAATTGCCGGATACGTTTATCGATCAAATAGTAACCTACAAAATCATTCCCGGTATATTCCCTGATGTAGTCAAATTCATACAGAACATTTTCTTTTCCCAGCACCACACCATCAGCATGTACCTCACCAAATAATGAGAAATCAATTTGATTGTTAATCCTCACAAAAAAGTTTCTGAAACCAATATGATCTTCAAGCCATTTATCAAAATCAGTCTGAAAAACACCCTCATTCCAGCTTTCCCAGGAAAATAAAGGTTTATCAGCCAGTTTAAAATCTCCCTGGAGTTTTTTATCAGGCATAATTTTGAACTCCCTCTGTATGGCAGGAAGGAGCATCAGGATCATGATTATCACAAATAATATTTTCTCAAGGGCTTTCATTAAAATCTAAAATAAATAAATGGATTAAAGCCTGATGAGGTTATGGACCCCAGGCTTACAGTAAATAACAATATTGAAATGACAACCATAGTAATTAGTGCTGATTTTCCTTTATCCTGGGCAAACAAATGATTTTGCCATTTTTCAATTTTAACAAATCCTCCCCAAAACGAAAACAAAAATCCAACAATCAGGATTATCAGGAATTTTGAATTAAAGCTAAAATCATCATTATTGAAGTCAAAGGCAAACATCCGATCCAGATATTGAAAGGCCAGGTCCATATTTTCTGCTCTGAAAAACACCCATCCGATCAAGGAAACAATAAACGTGATCAAAATGGCAGGAATTTTTCCTATTGCTTTTAAAACCTTAAGCAGAAACCACCGGTCGAGTACCAGGAACAAACCATGAAAACCACCCCAAATCACAAAATTCCAGGCGGCACCGTGCCACAACCCCGAAACCAGGAAAACTACCCACAGATTAAAATATAACCTGCCCGAACTTACCCGGCTACCACCCAATGGAATGTAAAGATAATCGCGCATGAACCTTCCGAGGGTAATGTGCCAGCGACGCCAGAACTCAGAAATGCTTTGGGAAATGTAGGGATTGTTAAAATTCTCGGGAAATCTGAACCCTATCATTCTTCCTATGCCTATTGCCATATCCGAATACCCGGAAAAATCAAAATAAATTTGAAATGCATAAGCGATGATTCCCAACCAGGCGGTAGTTGTGCTAAAGTTATAGTGATCAGCTCCAAAAATCAAATCCACCTGCTCACCCATTACATTGGCGATGAGTACTTTTTTTGCCAAACCGATACAAAATCGGAAAAAACCGGTAATCCGGTTGTTAAAATTTTCATTCCGACTGCGATCTTCAATCTGGTCGGCAATTTCGTTGAAACGCACAATGGGCCCGGCAATCAACTGAGGGAACATCAATATATAAAGCGCATAATCGGTAACCCTTTTCAAGGGACCATGAACACCCCGGTAAACATCCACTGAATAGGTAAGCTTTTGAAATGAAAAAAATGAAATCCCGATGGGAAGAGCTACTTTAGTCCACGCGAGGTGTTTAACGTTGAACAACCCAAGCATTTCATTTACATTTTCAATAAAAAAATTAGCATATTTGAAATAGGCCAGGAGACCGATGTTTAGAATAACCGATGCAGATACCAGATATAATTTTTGCCTGCCTGTCTTTTTATTCATCAGTTGAACCAGGTAAAAATCAGCAAGGATTGACCCTATAACTACATAAATAAAATCAGGTGCACCCCATGCATAAAAAAACATACTTGCCAGCAGCGCAAATACATTTATTGCTGATTTTGGCAGCAGGTAATAGATCAGCAGGAAAGCTGGTAAAAAGTAGAGGAGAAATAGGCTGCTGCTAAAGACCATTTACACTGTAAATTTTGCATCCCCAAACATAAATGGGATAAGCAAAAATAAGATGAATTTACGAGTTCTTAGGACTTTAATATTAATCAAAACTCATCCTCATCAATTACGTGTTTGGTTTTTTGCTGCACTTCATATTTGTCGCAATCAATTTCAACCGAAAGCGGCTCCAATGGCGGTTCGAAATCCTCCATGGTTAGGTTAATGGTGGAGTCCGCATAAACTCGCTGCATATACAAGGCCCAGATGGGTAGAGCCATATTGGCTCCCTGCCCCAGACTTAATGACCTGAAGTGTGCAGCACGATCTTCACATCCAACCCAAATGCCAGTTGATAATTCGGGAGTAAGCCCCATGAACCAACCATCAGAGTGATTATTGGTGGTCCCTGTTTTTCCGGCGATCGGATTCTCAAATTTATATTTAAGCTTAAGCCTGATTCCGGTTCCATAATCCACCACCCCTTTCATCAGGTCAAGCATGAGGTAGGCTGTTTCTTCGCTCATGGCTTCATTTTGCTCAGGAACAAAACTTTCGATCACGTTCCCGTTTTTATCTTCGATGCGGGTGATGAAAATCGGTTCAATATGAACACCCTTATTGGCAAAGGTATTCATGGCGCCAATCATTTCATATAGCGAAACATCTGACGAGCCCAACACAATGGCAGGAACCGGATCAAGAAAACTGGTAACCCCCATCTTGCGTGCAATTTTAACTACCGATTGCGGCGAAAATCTTTTAATAAGCCATCCTGAAATCCAGTTGTTGGACGTTGCCAGGGCATATTTAAGGGTAATTTCGGTTCCCAGATCCTTGGTGCTCGAATTACGGGGTTCCCAGGTATCGCCATTATCCAGGTAGATGATTGGCTGAATATTGGCAAATTTGGTACAGGGCGATAACCCGTTTTGCATGGCCAGGGTGTATAAAAACGGTTTAAAAGTAGAACCCACCTGCCGGGCTCCCTGGGTTACCTGGTCGTACTGGAAATGTTTATAGTTAATTCCCCCAACATAAGCCTTCACATAACCGGTATGCGGATCCATCGACATAAGGCCTGCCCTCAAAAAGAACTTGTAATATCGAATAGAATCCATAGGGGTCATTATAGTGTCGATTTCGCCATTCCATGAAAATATGCGCATGGGCGTTGGTGTATTAAAACTAAGCCGGATGGAATCGGAAGGAACATCGGCAAGCTTCATTTTACGGTAACGCTCGGAGCGCCGCATGGCCTGGTTCATGATGTTTTGAATTTCTTCCCTGGCATTGTTTTCAAAATAAAACGGGGCATTGGTATATCCTTCCCAGTGCTTGAAAAATGCAGGTTGCAGGTCCTTGCTTAGATGTTCAACAACGGCCTCTTCGGCATATTGCTGCATACGCGAATCAATGGTCGTGTAAATCTTCAACCCGTCCTTATACAAATCGTAGGGCGTTCCGTCGGGCTTAAAGTGCTCACTACACCATTTTTTCA
>Ga0209607_1002670_pt1 | contig 14048 bp, 11 predicted proteins | sample AD_UKC117_MetaG_FD_184413 | JGI IMG/M metagenome (GOLD analysis project Ga0209607, IMG submission 184413) | Active sludge microbial communities of municipal wastewater-treating anaerobic digesters from Hong Kong - AD_UKC117_MetaG (SPAdes)... | ecosystem: Engineered > Bioreactor > Anaerobic >... | reverse complement strand
CCATTCCGTCACACTCACTTTGATGGTAAGCAGGTTGTAGTTCACAAAAGGACCGATTCGCTACACGAGATTTACTCATACAATCTGTACCCAGGCCCAAGCGCAAAAAAAGGGCTTTACGGTGCTTTACTCACAAAAGGTGAGCGCGAAGGATGGGTTACAGCGCACTGCTCAACAGTTCAGGTTGTTAGTCCGTACGACAATATCACCACATTTATGCATGAAGGGGCAAGCGGTTCATCATCAACAATTATACACCTAATATTTCTCATAGTTCCACAACCACTTTTACATGAAATTTTCCGTTTTCGTATTCTCTGCTGAATGAGTGTTTGTTCGGGTAAATCAGAAGCAGGCGTTTCCTGAGATTTTCCAATCCAATTCCGTTTTCTCCGCGTTCCTTATCGTCCTCGTAGGTTTGCGGGAAATTTGTGTTGTAGGTTTCGAACGTTAACCGGTTCGATTTTTCTTCAAGATGAATTATTATCGATGACTGTTCCTCCGGGCTAACTCCATGTTTAAATGAATTTTCGATAAGCGGAATAAAAAGTAGCGGGGCAATTCTTGCCTGCGGATTTTCCACCGAAAAAACTTTTTCAACCTCAACATTATCCGATAACCGCAGCTGCATAAGTGTGATATAATTCTCCATTATTTCAACTTCACCCGAGAGGGAAACTTGCTCGTCGTTGGTTTCGTACAGATGGTACCGCATCAGCTTAGCTAAACCGTGAACCGATTCCTGCGCTTTTGATGGGGATGACTGAATTAGCGAGTAAATATTGTTCAGCGTGTTGAAGAAGAAATGCGGATTCAACTGCATTTTAAGGTTGTTGAGCTCCGATTTTAGATTCACATTCTCAAGATTTCTCCTCTGTCCTTCGGTAACGTACCATCGGCTGGTTGTTCGAATTGCAACGCTGATGCTAACCATAAAAATGAACGAGAAGTTATGTAGTCCAATCGAAAATCCTTTTGGAGGTTTTGGCATGTGTTCTCCTCCCATTGGCGGCCGTTCCATAATAAGGCTCCTTAACAGATCGGATACGGCTGATAAAGTAAAAATCAGTATAATATTTATTGCCAGAAACAAAAGTATTTTCTTGTTAAACAGCAACTTGTCTATCATAAGAAAATAGTTAAGATAGAAAAGCAGAAAGGAGAAAAACATCGGAATCCAGATAAGAAACGTAAAGTACGTTTCCTCAGGTGGATGCTCGTTGAATTTTGGCCTGTTGAACGAGAAAAGTATTGGCGCAGCAAACCATAATCCCCAAATTAGTACATGGAGTGCAATGTTTGCAATTTTCTTCGATTTTGAACTTTGAATATTCATAGGATTGAATTTTTAGCAACAGCCACCCTGAACTCTTTCCATCGGAGGACGATCACCGCTTTCTCTTCTGCCGGGTCCACCTTTGCCGGGTTTATGCTCTTCCATAACTTTCTGGTAAACTTTGTACTGCTCATCGGTTAAAAGTGCTTTCACTTTTTTGTCTCTGTCGGTTTCCAGCTTTGTAATATCCGGGCGTGTTCCCGATTCCATCGATTTGTGCATTTCGGTATGGAAATCGTAAAAAATGGTTTTTAACGATTCCTGAGTTTCAGAACTTAGCGTAATTTTTTCAGAAAGTTCCTTTACCATTCTGGTTACCATTTCGCTGGGATCCATTGGTTGTTTCCCGTGTGGCTGCGAGAATGCATAAATTGCAACGGAAGCAAAAACTGCAAGTGAAATGATTATTTTTTTCATGATCCTGAAAAATTATAAAGTTAAACATTTATTCGTATCGAAGCGCTTCAATCGGGTCGAGGTACGATGCCTTTCGGGCAGGATACCATCCAAAGAAAACGCCGGTTAAAACGCAAACTAAAAACGAGAGAATTATTGAAATTGATGTAATTAATATTGGCCATCCAACAAGCGTTGATACAACGAACGAAACTAAAAATCCGAACATCACACCCAGTAAACCTCCTGCAACGCTAATCATTACCGATTCAATAAGGAATTGAGACATAATATCGATTTCCCGTCCGCCAATTGCCATTCGAAGTCCAATTTCGCGCGTACGTTCAGTAACCGAAACAAACATGATATTCATAATTCCAATTCCGCCAACCAGCAACGAAATGCTGGCAATTGCTGCAAGCAGAATGGTGAGCATATCGGTAACTGAGCTGAAAGTATTTATTAGTTCCGACTGTGAACGGAGTTCAAAATCATCCTCGTCGCTATCCTTCAAATTGTGCGATTTTCTTAGCGCCTGAACCATTTCATCCTGCGCCAGCGAAGATGAATTCTCATCAATAGCCGAGACGAAAATACTTTGAAACCAAGTGATTGCCATTATCCTTTTCTGAACAGTTGTGTAAGGAGCGATGATGATATCGTCCTGGTCCTGCCCAAAACTATTCTCTCCTTTCTCATCAAGCACGCCAATCACTCTGAATGGAATTTTGTTGAATCGGATAATTTTCCCGATGGGAGAGTCGCCGTTTGGAAAAAGATTTTCCACAATTGTTTGTCCAATCAAACAAACTTTGGCTGAAGTGGTAATTTCCTTCTCATTAAAAATTCTTCCATCTTTAACTGAAAACTTCCTGATTGAAAGGTATTCGTCGCTCACACCCTGCATGGAAGTTGGCCAGTTTTTCGATCCGAAAACAACCTGACCGCCGCTGCTAACCTGAGGCGAAACTGCAGAAACATGAGGACATTCGTTTTTAATTGCATTTACATCCTTCATTTTCAGAATCTGCATGCTGCTTGCATCCATTCTAACTCCATCGCGCATATCGCTGTAGGGACGAACAAAAATCATATTTGTTCCCATGCTCGAGAGTTGACTCTGGATACTTTTTTTGGAACCCTGACCAATGGCAAGCATTACAATTACCGATGCAACTCCAATGATAATTCCCAGCATGGTAAGAAACGTTCTGGTTTTGTTTCTCGCCATGGCCATAAGGGCAATTTTTAAAAGATTTGAAATATTCATCGGACTAAATATTTTCGTCGTTAACCGGAAGATTTTCAAGAAACCATGCTGCTGATTTCTGATCCTCAATTTTTTTATCGCTGATAATTATTCCATCGCGAAGCGTGATTGTTCTTTTGCTCAGCGATGCGATATCCTGCTCGTGCGTAACAAAAACTATGGTTGTTCCCTGCTTATTCAGATTCTGAAACAGGTTCATAATTTCGTAGGAAGTTTTAGTGTCTAGGTTTCCTGTTGCCTCGTCAGCCAAAATCATTACCGGATGGTTAACCAAAGCTCGGGCAATTGCAACTCTTTGCTGCTGTCCGCCCGAAAGTTGATTCGGAGTGTGATCCATCCTGTCGGCCAGTCCAACTGCTTCCAGCGCGGCGATGGCTCTTTTTTTCCTCTCCTTAGCGGAAATTGTCGAATTGTACAGCAACGGAAGTTCAGTGTTTTCAAGTGCAGTTGTGCGAGCCAGCAGGTTAAACGATTGGAATACGAATCCAATTTTTGTATTCCGTAATCGTGCAAGTTCATTCTTTGTAAGCGATGAAACCGGAGTATTGTCGAGCAGATAGCTTCCATCTGTTGGCTTGTCGAGACAACCCAGAATGTTCAGTAAAGTAGTTTTCCCCGATCCGCTGGCGCCCATTATTGTCAGGAATTCGCCTTCGTTTACGTTGAACGAAACTCCTTTCAGGGCTCTAACCACTTCGCTTCCTACATTAAAGTTGCGCTGTAAATTTTCGATATGGATAATTGAATCGTTCATCGATTTATTCTTTTAATTCCTTTTTCCTCTTTGTGGCGGACGCGGCATAAACGGGCTTAATCCCTGACTGCTTTCGCTTTCACTTGCCTGAACTGTAGCTGCCGAAATAACAATCGTATCGCCTTCGCTTAAGTCGCCTTCAATTTCAGTAAGCGATCCGTCCTCCAATCCCTTTTTTACAAATTTTGGGAAAATTTGATTTTCGTTTTTTACCCAAATCGTACTGGGAGGATTTGATTCTATTTCATTTTCAATTTCTTCCCTTGGATTTCCCATTTTTCCCGTTCGCCCTTCTGGTGGAATTCCATCTTTTTCCGGCTTTGGCATGTATTCATCAGCAACTGCCTGAGTGGGAACAAAGTTTAGCGCCTTTGATGAAACTACCAGAACATCCTTGGCTTCCTTTGTAATAATGTTTACGCTGGCGGTTAATCCGGGAAGTAATTTTGTATCAGGATTTGGCGCATCAATTATAACAGTGTAGGTAACTACATTTGATGTTACGTTTGGTTCCAACCGGATTTGAGTAACCTGTCCATTGAAAATATCATCTGGAAAAGCGTCAACAGTGAATGTTACGTTTTGTCCAACTTTTACCTGTCCAATATCTGCTTCATCAACGCTGGCCTCAACCTGCATTTTTGTTAAATCGCGGGCAATGGTGAATAGTGTTGGCGTGTTGAAGCTGGCTGCAACAGTTTGCCCTTCCTCAATTGCACGGTTCAGAATTACTCCATCGATTGGTGAGTAGATTGATGTGTACGACAGATTAACTTTTGCTTGATCAACCTCAGATTTAAGCATATCAATCTGCGTTTTGGAACTGTTGTACTTATAGAGAGCAGTTTCGTAGTCGGTTTCGCTAACCATCGAATTTTCCCAAAGTTTTTTGGTTCTGTTGAAATTTTGTTCCTGGTAGGTTAGCTCGTTCTCCGCTGATGCCAGATTTGCTTTTGCTTGCAGCAAACGTGCCTTAAGAGTTAAACTATCAAGCTCAGCAAGAAGTTGTCCCTTGGTAACTTTCGAGTTGAAATCAACATAGATTTTTTGAATTACGCCTGAAACCTGAGTTCCCACTTCCAGCTGATCAATTGGCTCAACGGTTCCTGTAGCAGTAATTGTATTGATGATTGTTCCCTTGCTTACAATTGAGGTTTCAAGTTGCACAATATTCTTGGGTCCTTTCGTGAAGATGAAAGTGACAATTGCTGCTACAATTATAAGTGATCCTATTATGATAATTTTTTTCTTCATGGCTAATTGATGTTAAAGTGTAATTGAATTTCCCATATAAAAATCAAGGATTTTTCGGTTGAAAATGGCGGAGAATTTTGACTGGATCAGCTCCATTTTAGCGTTCAGAAGTGAGTTTTTCGATTGCAAAAGTTCAACCGTTGTGAGCATTCCCAAATTGTACTGCTCCTCCGATAATTTGTAGTTTTCGTTTGCGTAGGTAAACTGCTCCTGTGCCGATGTGTACTGGGTTAATCCAGCTTCCGTGTTCTGGTAAACAACCTCAACCTGCTGTAGCAAATTCTTTTCAGTTTCCTGTTTTGCGAGTTGTACTCGCTCTAAACTAATTTTCGATTGTTGTACCGACGCTCGAGTTGCATTCCTGTTAAATATTGGTATGCTTAGGGTTAGCCCTAATTTTTGTGATTGATTGTTGTTGAGTTGATTAGAAAAACTTCCACTCGAATTCCCTGAAAAATCGGTTGAGTAGTTTGCATTCATACTCAAAGTTGGGAGATATCCTGCTTTAGCAATCTTCATTTCAGTTTCAGAGATTCTGATACTTGTTTCGCTACTTTTTATCTCAGGCATAATTGAAAGTGCAGAGTTGAAAACATCAATTTTTGCCGGAATAATTTCGAAAGATTGATCGAGAGATAAGTCGGGAAATGAAACGTTAAACGGATCAGTAACCGGAATCTCCAGGAGCTGTTTAAGTTCAGTAATTCTGGAAGTTAACGTGTTTTGTGCCAAAACCAGCGAGTACTTATCGTTGGCTAGCTGCGATTCGATTTGTGCAACATCCTTGCGGGCAAACGATCCAGCGTTCAGCAGTTCACGGGCGCGTTCGGCTTGCTTCTCCGAAGCAACAACAACTTCTTTGGTGTAATCGAGCGATTCCTTTGCATATAATACGTTAAGGTATGATTGAGTTATTGAAAGAATGATGCTGTTTCGTGCTTCCTCAATTCCAAGATTTGCCAAATCAACATTTAATGATTGCTGCTTAATATTCATCGAAAGCGCACCACCATTATATAGAGTAACGCTTGAACCAAGGTTAAAGGATGTTCCGCTGTTTAAATCCCAGCTGCTGGTTGTTAAATCCTTTGCGTTTGAAAAGCTTTCTGAAACAGAAGCGCTAAGATTAGGAAGCCGATTCGATTTTGCTTGCTGCAAGTTCACATTGCTTGAAGCTACATCGAGTTTTGTTTTTTGAATCTGAATGTTGTGATCAAGTGCATAATTAATACACTGATTTAAATCCCATCCGGTTTTATCTGCATCCTGTGAAAATAAATTTGGGGAAAGGATAAACTGGAGAAAAACTATTAGTATTAAGAATTGTTTTTGCATGACAAACGTTTTGTTTGGTACAAAACAAGTTTCAAAACTTTCGTTTTGCAAAATAATTAGAAGAATACCCCTATTTTATGGATGTATAGGCTGAAAAAGTCGATGTTTTGATATGTAATCTTTATAATATGGACAAACTTTCTTAAATTATTTTTTTAAAGAAAAATAGGTGATATTCCTTATTCTTTTAGGTTTGAATATTTTGCATTAATTATTGTAAACAACAATTAATCAATATATAAAAGTCATACCATAAAGTAATTTAATGGTTTCTTGCGTTTGTAATTTATCATTATTTAACACAGAAAACTATTTATGGTAAAAAAGTTTTCTACCTTTGTGGCTCATTTTCTTCTTAAAAACTATGGAAATTCGCGAAAGAATACTCGAAGGTGCAGGTCAATTGTTTGTGGACAAGGGGTTAAGAGACGTTACGATGGACGCCATTGCCCAGTCGCTTGGCGTTTCGAAGAGAACGATCTACGAAAACTTTAAGGATAAGGAGGATTTAATCAGTAGCTTTTTGACCGAAAGCATGATTAACCATAAAAACGGATTGATAGAGATTGTTAGAAGGTCGGAGAATGTTATTGAGGCGTTGATAAGTTTTGGGGAGTACAACCGTGAGGTTTTTTCAAAAATCAATCCGGTTTACTTCGAAGATTTAAAGAAGTACTACGCAAAGTTGTTCGATAGCATTGTTGGTGGCGATAGAGTAAGAAACGGTGAGGTTTCCTATCTGATTCTTAAAAAAGGGGTTAACGAGGGCGTGTTTATTAAAACCATCGACATTGATGTTGCTAATAAATTTATTCACAACACAATGGAGTTTTTCTTCAGGATGGATCAGGCTGATTGTATTCCCCATTCAAAAGTTTGGGACTCTGTATTCTTCCCTTACATTAAGGGTATTTGCACCGAGAGGGGTCTGGAGCTGCTGAATTCAGTGCTTCAAAAAAATAAAAACTTCAAAAAATGAAATAGTTTTTAAACCATTTCAATTTTTTTTGTCATACAAAGCACGAAAAATACGTTTAATAATTTAACATATGAGAAAATCACTTTTTATTTACTTAACATTTATTTTTTGTGGCTTAACGGCGAATGCTCAGGAACCGTTAAGTCTTACTCTCAAGGATGCTCAGGAGCAAGCTGATAACTGGAATTATATTTACGATAGCATACAGGGATTAAAGATAAATGAGCAACCTAAAGTGCTTAATTTATTTGCTTACACAGGTGGAGCTTCACTGGTTGCCAAAGCTGCCGGAGCCGACATTGTGCATGTTGACTCGATTAAACAGGTTATAAACTGGTCGGCTGAAAATATGGCTGCCAGCAATTTATCAGATATCCGATGGGTAATTGAAGATGCTGTAAAATTTGTTAACCGTGAAGTAAAACGCGGTAAACAATACCATGGAATTATTATGGATCCACCATCGTATGGACATGGACCCAATGGTGAAAAATGGATTCTGGAAGATAAATTAAATGATTTACTAAAACAGTGTAAACAACTGCTTACTCCTAAAAATAATTTCTTTATTCTGAATCTTTATTCTACAGGAGTTTCATCTATTATGGCAGAAACGTTGGTTGAAACGATATTCGGAAAACAAAAAGATAAAGACATTGGGGCTTTGTACCTTAATGATAAATCAGGAAGAAAATTACCAACCGGTGTGCTTTACCGATTCAGAAATTTATAATAACGGAATTTTAACAGTAAAGAATTTTCCATCATCATTAATATCAACTGTTTTATTACCTACAAGCAGGTATTGCGCTTTTAAAGTATCTAAGCCTGTTTGTGTTGAATAAGTAGTTTCTTTCTTGTTGATGTTATTTCTTACGATTAAACTGTTTTCAGAAATATTCGATTCAATTTCAATACACAGTTTTTGCGATTTATTGGCAATATTGTGTTTTATTGCATTTTCGAATAAAAGCTGAAGTGTCATCGGCGGAATCTCACTCTTTAACAAATCATCGTTAATGCTAATTGAAACTTCCAGACCATCTCCTATCCTTTCTTTATGCAAGGCAATGTATGAATTCAGAAATTCCAGTTCGCTTTCTAACAACACTGTATCTTTTTCATGGCTGTTTAATACATACCTGTAAACGTTCGTAAAATTCTGTGTAAAAATTTCAGCATCAGTAGGATTATATCTGATCAATGATCTCAATACACTCAAATTATTAAATAAAAAATGCGGATTTAACCTGTCTTTCAACGAATTATAATCGCTTAACAATTTTGCCTGTTTTAAATCACCCAGTTCCTTTTTACTATCGATCCACACTTTTGTCATGCTCGATAAAACAATTACCAATAAATGAATCAGTAGTATTAATAATCCTAAAATTAAGATCATTTGTGTTACTTCGTGTTGTAACAGATTATTGCTTCCGATTATAAATTGAGCAATGATGATAAAAATGTAAGTAATCAATACTGTTCCTAAGAACATTACCAGAATATGCACATACAGGTTTTTATTATACCTTTCTGATGCTTTAAACATATTAATCATGAATATATTTAATTCGGTAATGCAATTAAATCCAACGATTGCAATTAAATACCCCCATGCAATATTTTCCTTTATTACATCCACGGGGCTTATCAGGCTGTCGGCAATAAAAATTAAGAAAACAGCCAGTATTGATGTAATCAAAATACGAAAAGAAACATACTTTGATTTGTATATTCCCATATTCACAAAAAACTCAATACTCTTGTTATCTATCATAATTATAATTATTTACCCATCCAGGTTTTAAAATCAGATGCTTTGAGCCTGCTAACAATAATTTCAAATTCAGTTTCGGGATTTGTAATCACTTTTAATTTGCCGCCTTCATCGTTACTTACCTTAACGATAGCTTCAATATTGGCAATTATTTTTCGGTTAAGCCTGTAAAACTGGTTTGGGTTTAACTCCGATTCCATTTGCTCCAGGTTATAATCCAGTATGTGCTGTTTTTTATTAAAATCAACAGCAAAAGTTACTTTGTTATCACTGTAAATGTAAGCTATATCTTTAGTCTCCAGCTTCTGATATCCACTTATTCCTGAAATCAAAAAACGTGTTCGATATTCTTTTTTACCTTCTAAAACTGATTTAATTACATTCTTATAATAATCCCTGTCGTCGGACAAAGCATAATCCATAGGCATGTTTTCGGCTCTTAGCTTTTCAAACTTCTGGAATGCAGCCTCGAGTTCCTGTTCGTTAATCGGTTTTAATAAATAGTCAATGCTGTTCACTTTAAAAGCTCTTATGGCATATTCATCATAAGCGGTAGTAAAAATTATTCTGCTGGTAATTTGCCTTTCGATTTTTTCAAAGATCGAAAAACAGATACCATCTGAAAGCTGAATATCCATGAGTATTAATTCAGGTGATTTGTTTGTTTCGAGCCACTCGATACTTTCCTGAACTGTTTCCAAAACGGCTTCAATTTGCCAACCAGGTCGAAGCTTTACAATCAGATCGCACAACATGCGGCTATTGTATGCTTCATCCTCAATTACAACTACTTTTAATTTATCAATAGATTTTTCAGCCATTTACTTGAAAAATTTAGTACTTAAAGATACATAAATTAGTCATTTGATTTAAACCTGTTTGTAACTCTCAGGTAGTTACTTTCTTTAATCTTTAAATCGGTAAGAGCGTCAATTTTATTACTATAAGCTTTTTGCCATTCAGCCTGTGCTTCTAATAAATTAACAATTGTTTCCATTCCCAAATTATAATTATCGCGGCTGATTCGTAAATTCTCATTAGCCTGCTCCTGTGAAGTTTTTGTCATTTCAACACGGGTTTGTGCATCTAAAAGATTTAAACGAGCCTGTTCAATTTCCAGCTGCAAATATTCTTCGGCTTGCTGCAATTCATATTGTTTGATATTATAATCAGCTTTTGCAGATTTTACTTTCCCTTTTCTTTCGCCGAAACTTGTAATTGGAATTTTAACACTTGCTATTGCATTAAAGCCATGTGAACTATAATTATCCATACCTTGCAACAATACACTATAATAATTATACCCCAATGACACACCTGCATTTGGCAAATAATCTCCTTGAACCATTTTAATATTTTGCTTAGCCATTTCGACATTACTTTGTAACAACTGATATTCAACCCTGTCCTTAGCACTGGCTGCCATATTATCTATCGACTCGGTTTCTCGACTAATACTATCATTAATCTCAATTTGTGTATTAAAATCTACGCCAATTACTCTGCATAATGACATTCTTGCCAATTCAAGTCCGTTTTCTGCTTTTTGAACCTGCAATGAAGCTTCGTTGTATTGCACTTTAACTTTTAACAGTTCATTTTGATTGATCATGCCTGTTTGGTAACTATCTTCAACTGTTTTTACCAGTTGTGCCAATAAACTTTGATACTTTTTAGCCAGAACCACTTTTTCTTTTACCGATAAGTAGGTATAATACGACTTATCGCTATCGAACAATACTTCAGATGTTTTAAGATTTCTGTTTTCTTCAGCCATTTTTTCACCTGTATCGGCCATTTTGTTTCCGGCAATTATTTTACCGCCTGCATAAATAGGTTGTTCGGCCGACAATGAAGCAATAAATCCACCTTGTAAAGTAATATCCAGTGGCATATAAGCATAGGTATTGAAAACCGGGTTACCATCGGGTCCAATGATTGGCTCACCAGTTAATGGGTTAACGGCAATATTTGGAACAAGTTCGCCTGTTGACATATCAAATACCTTGGTTGGAAGAGTCAATTCCTGGTTTATTTGGGTATTAGTATACATACCGGTTCCTTTTAATGAAATATTAGGTAACCAGGCTGATTGAGCTGCTTTCTTTTCTCCATTAGCCTTTGAAATATTTTCATCTGCTATTTTTACCTGCTCACTATTTTCCTTAGCCATATTCCTGCATGTTTCCAGGGTCAGCTCAACAACATCCTTGTTTTGTGCATTTGAAAGAACAGGACATATAAGTAAAAAAGCAATTATTATGATTTTAATGTTTTTCATCTTTATAATGTTTTGAAATACCATTAAGCATTTTATTTATTGATCGATTTTTATTTTGTAAAATGATGAGTATAATATTGGCACAAATACCAATGTAATTAGAGTACCAACCAATAAGCCTGCAATAATTGCCACTGCCATTGATGCATACATTGGATCTGTTAACAAAGGAATCATACCAAGAATTGTAGTTAGGGAAGCCATAGTTACCGGTCGAATTCTCGATATAGTTGCTTCGACAACTGCTTTGTATGGCGAATCTGCATCCTTCATCCTTAAGTTGATTTCATCCAATAAAACAATGGCATTTTTAATAATCATCCCTGACAAACCAATTACACCAACGATTGCAATAAACGAGAATGGCTGGCCTGTTATCAGTAACCCTGGAATAATGCCAATTACGGTCATTGGTAAACACAGAATTATAATTAATGGACGACGATAATCGTTAAATAATAACAATAATATCAGGATAATAATGGCAACTGCCAATGGCAAGAAACTCATGATTCCTTTTAAGCCATCTCTTTTTAATTCAGATTCTCCTACCCATTTAAAACCATATCCTTCAGGAATATCCATTTTTTTAACCAACTCGTTCAGTTCGTTTTGTAACTGTGCAGGACTAATACCATCAACAGGATCGCATTGTGCCTGGATAACACGTTTGCCATTTAAACGACGCACCACAGGTTCTTCCCAGCCCAATTTTACTCCATTTGTAACCGAACTTAATGGAACAGCGGTTAAAGTTTCATTAATCAGATCATCTGTTTTAACTGCACCTGTAAATATTCCTGATATGGTTTTCATATCGAGAATGCCACTAAAATTTGGAATTGTGCTCCAAACAGGAATATCATTTAAATCTTCAATTCTATTACCTTCTTTATTTCTAACCCTGAATCTAACTGGTAAATCAGTTGCACCTTCGTAAACATTAGCAATTGGTAAACCATCGGTTGCAGCCAGAATAGCCATGCTAACATCTTGGCGGGTTACAGAAGCCCTGTTGGCAGAAATCGGATCATATAAAGCTGTCAGTGTTTTTGCTTTAGGTTCCCAGTCGTCGCAAATCGTATAATAATCGGCATGTGGATTATGGATCATCATTTCCTGCACTTCACTGCTTAATCGCTTTAATACAGCAGGGTCGGGTCCGGTAAACTCAGCTTCAACAGCGTGTGATGATTTTACTGATAAAGTATATTTCCTGATCCTGCTTAAAACTTCAGGAAATTCCTTGCGCAGATATTCATTAAATACCGGTCGCATTTTCTGCATGGTTTCGTAATCCTTAAAATTTACAATCAATTCGCCGTAATTATCTGCATTTTCTGACATCATTCCTCGAACCAGACAATATCTTAATGGAGTCATTCCCTGACTGGTTACCACCATCTCCACCTCATCGTAAGTATTAAAATGATCAGTGATTTTTTTCAGATCATCATTTACCATTTCAGGAGTGCTTCCTTTGGGCAAAGTAAACTCAATGTAAAACTGATTATAATTAAAATCAGGGAAAAAAGTTTTATCTACATTTTTAATACCCAGTAATGCAATACCAAGAATCACAAAAGATACAGCCAATGTAATTGCCCTGTTATGCATACCCAATTGCAGTATTTTTCTGGTGAATCTGTAAAACGAACTATTAAACTGATCCTGGTTTTTGTCTGACTTATTTTTTTTGTCCTTTTTGTAGGCAATGGATGCAAACAAAGGAACTTGTGTTAAGGCTAAAACCCAGCTAATTGATAACGAAATTGCTAAAACAATAAATAAATCTCTTACATAAGTTCCAGCAGTATCGGGTGATAAGTATACCGGGAAAAAGGCTGCAATGGCGATTGCTGTTGCTGCCATTAATGGAACGGCTGTTTGTTTTGCTGTTCGTGTATAAACACTCTTCCCCCTTTTACCTTTACCTTTTTCAATTAAAATTCCATCGAGAACCACAATCGCATTATCAACCAACATCCCCATGGCCACAATAAAAGCACCTAAAGAAATTCTTTGCAAGGTACCACCTGCAGTCAATAAAATCGGGAATGTTGCAAGGATTGTCAACACCAAACCAGAGCCTATAATAACACCACCACGAAAACCCATGGTAAACATCAAAACAATAATTACAATTACAACCGACATAATAAGGTTCCACATGAATCCATTAATTGAATTACTTACCTTTTCTGGTTGAAAAAATACTTTTTCGAAAGTTATTCCGGCAGGAATTTGTGATTGTAACTCAGCCAGTTTTTCTTCAACTCTTTCTCCTACATCAATAATATTTTCTCCACTCTCCATCGACATTCCAATACCAATAGCCTTTTGATTATTAACATACATAGTATTTCTTAACGGATCATTATAAGCTTTTTCAACTATTGCAATATCTCCCAGTTTAAAAGATGAGCCATTTAATCCAGTAATAAGAATATTTCTAATATCATCAACCGTTGTGGCTTTATCATTTACTGCAACACGTAATTGTTGTTTACCACTTTGCATAGAACCTGCATAAAGTTCTTTACACTGATCACCAATTGCTGAGAAGATTTGTACCGGCATGATGCCCATTTCACTCATTTTATCAGCAGAAAGTGTTATTAAAATCTCCGGTGATTGCTCACCATAAATTGCAACTTTTCTTA
>Ga0209607_1002667_pt1 | contig 14060 bp, 14 predicted proteins | sample AD_UKC117_MetaG_FD_184413 | JGI IMG/M metagenome (GOLD analysis project Ga0209607, IMG submission 184413) | Active sludge microbial communities of municipal wastewater-treating anaerobic digesters from Hong Kong - AD_UKC117_MetaG (SPAdes)... | ecosystem: Engineered > Bioreactor > Anaerobic >... | reverse complement strand
CCTCAGTGCCACCCGTGACGATCCATAGATGCCGTCGCAGTTTCATGTCCATGCTCCTCCGGCCGATGATCGGGTTTTGGGGAATACAGGGAGTGGTAAGGCATCACCGGTTGCTGATGCGCGCCGAGCAGGCCGTTGGCTAGATCGAACAGAGTCTGCCGGCTACCGCGATAACCGATCCAGGTGCGCCGGTAAGCGCCGATCTGGTCGTACAGCGGAAAGCCCATCCGCAGCAGCGGCAGGGCCAGGCGCTGGGCCACATCCGCCATGTGGGAGTTGCCCAGCAGCAGTTCCGCCTCGTTCCGTTGCGCCAATTGCTCCACATCCTCCAGGTCGCCGATATGCACCTGGGCCACCGGAATGCGCTCCAGCACCGTCGCGCGGCAGGAAGTGACCGCCGCCACGATTTCCGCGCCGATCTCGACGCCCAGCGTGCAAGCGGCGTGCAGCAGATCGGCGTCGGCGGCGATGGCCAGCCGTGCTTGGCCAAGCAGAAAATGAGTGTCGAGCATGGCGTCCTGTAATTGCGCGCGTTGCCGCTCCAGCCGCGCCGGCACCGGGCAGCCGGCGATCCCCGCCAGCGTCATGATCAGGCGGTCGTTCGCCTCCAATCCCCACAAGTGGTCAAAGCGATGCAGCGGCGTACCGGTGCGCTGAGCCAGTCGTTCGGCGGCGGGATACAGCGACGCGCCGATGACCAGGGTGGCGGCGGCATCGCCCAGGGCGGCGAAGGCGGCGACCGGGGTACCGCCGGTGGTGAGCGGCGAGAATTCGTCGATGGCCAGATGACCGTCCAGGGAATCGCTCAGGTCGGGTAGCAGCAACGGATGCAGATCGAAGCTCTCGATCAGCTCCTTCAATGCTTCCAGGTCGCCCGGCGTCAGGGAGGGTCCGCACAGCACGTTGATTTGCCGGGGCCGACGGCCGGGCCGGACGCCGCTGGCCGCGACGGATGGGGTCCAATGATCGATCATCGCCTGTACCGCCGCGGCGAAACCGGATTCCAGGCCGCCGCTGAAGTCCGGAGTGTTCACCGGCACGATACGGATCGCCCGAAATTCCGGATGGCGTTCGCGGAAGATTTTGAGCACCCGATGGATATCGGTGCCTTGCGTTTCGGTCAGTCCGGTGGTCAACAGGCCCACCGCCGCCGGTCGGTGCTTTTCGCAAACGGTGCTCAACCCTTCGAGCAGGCTGTCGTCCGCGCCCATGATGCTGCTGATCTGGTCCAGCGCGGTGGTTTGCAGCGGGATCGGTTCGCGGAAATGGCGCACGAAGAACACCTTGGCGAAGGCGGCGCAGCCTTGGGCACCGTGCAGCAGCGGGATGGCGCGATCGAGGCCAAGTATCGCCAGGCTGGCGCCCAGCGGTTGGCTGGTTTTCAGCGGACTGACGGACAGAGGTTTGTTGCGGCGAACGATTTCAGCCATGAGCCGCCTCCGGGAGCGTGGTCCAGGGCGCGGGATGGCGCACGGCGTCCCACACCGGGTTTTCCAGGGCGCGAACCAGTTGCCGTGCCAGCGTCACCATGCCCTGATAGCCGGCATAGCCGTGTTCCCGTTCCTGATTGACATCCAAAAACGGCAGGCGGGCCTTGATGGCGGTGTACATGTTGCGGCCACCGGCGATCAGAATGTCGGCCTGGTTGGCGCGGGCCAGATCGAGCAGACCGCGCGGATTGCCATCGTCGATCATTTGGGCATCCTCGCCCATCAACTCCCGAATCCGCTCCTTGTCTTCCTCGGTGGATTTCTTGGTGCCGGTGGCGACCACCGTCAATCCCAGATCCTGCAGGGCGGCGACGATGGACCAGGATTTGACTCCGCCGGTGTACAGCAGCGCTCGCTTGCCGCGCAGCCGTTCCCGCCACGGGGCCAGTTCAGCATCGATCCGCGCTTCTTCACGGGCGATCAGCGCCTCGGTGCGGGCGTGGAGATCCGGGTCGTCGAGCAGGCGGGCGAAATCGCGCAAGGCGGCGGATACGTCACGCACACCGTAAAAACTGCCCTCGAACCAGGGTGCGCCATAGCGCTCTTTCAGCTTGCGGGCAACATTCAGCATGGCGCGGGAACAGACCACCATATTGACCTCGGCCCGGTGCATGGTCTGGATTTCCTGGAAACGGGCGTCGCCGGACAGGGAGCACAACACCCGCAATCCCAATTCGTCGAACAGCGGCAGGGTGTGCCACAGTTCCCCGGCGATGTTGTATTCGCCGATCAGATTGATATTGTGGACCCGCAATTCCGGTCGCGCGGGATCCACCGGCGGCGGTTCCGGTTCGCGGCCGCCGATCACGTACTTGAGCATTGCCTCGCCGGCAATCCGGTTGCCCAGATTCTTGCTGCCGAAGAAACCGGCCGAGTCGATCGGAATGACGGGTACGCCCCAGCGCCGTGCCGCCGCCTTGCAGACCGCTTCCAGGTCGTCGCCGATCAGCGCCGTCACGCAGGTGCTGTACACGAACACCGCCGCCGGGGCATGGCTGTCGACCACCTGCTTGATGGCGTGAAACAGGCGCTTTTCACCACGCCCCATGATCACGTCCTGCTCGCTGAGATCGGTGGTTAGGCCGAGTCGGTACAGGGCGGGGCCGGTGGAACGGGCGCCGCGATTGTCCCAGGAGTTGCCGGCGCAGGAAATCGGTCCATGCACGATGTGCGCGACATCGGCAATGGGTAGCAGGGCGATCTGCGCGCCATCGAAGGCACAGCCGCCGGCGGCGGCTCCCGGCTTGGGGCGGGCGCAACCGGACTTGCTTTTCAGGTTGTGGGTGCAAGCCGGTTCGTCGATCAGTGCGGCGAGATCGCTGGGCTTCATCGGATGATCCTCGGAGTGTCCTCAAACGGGCGCGGGGTTGCGGAGCGTTCAGGGAGTGGGGGAGCAGGGTGCGCGAAACAAGAGAGCAGGGCGTGGGGGACGGAAATCGATCCGTCCCCTTGCCCCCGGTTCCCCGCGATCGATCTCAACCCGTCACCGCCGCGCCCAGCAACTCGGGCTTGACCTGTTCGAGCCATTCTTCCAGCCGCTCGTCGGTCAGGTCCGCCTGATTGTCCTGATCGAGCACCAGACCGACGAACTCGCCGTCGCGCAGGGCCTTGGATTTCTCGAATTCGTAGCCTTCCGCCGACCAGCCGCCAATCAGATTGGCGCCCAGCTTCTTGAGCTTTTTGTAAGTGATGCCGAGCGCGTCCACGAACTCGGTGGGATAGCCGACCTGATCGCCCAGACCGAACATGGCGATGGTCTTGCCGCTCACGTGGCTGCTATCCATCTGTTCGAGGAATGCCGCCAGGGTATCGGGCAATTCGCCGTCACCCAGGGTCGGGGTCCCGACGATCAGGGCCTCGCAATCCTTCATCGCGTCCGGGCTGACCTTGGCGACATCGAATAACTCGATTTCCCCTTCCTCGAACTGCTTTTTGATCCGCTTGGCGATCTTGCGGGTATTGCCGGTGTCGGTGGCGTAGAACAAACCGATCTTAGCCATGGGCGATATCCTCTTGTTTCATGAATAAATGGGGTAGCTCGCTTCTTCCAGTACCGCCGCCAGTACGATGCCGGTGGCCACCTGCAAATCGCCGGTCAGGCGCAGGCAGTGCTGACTTCCATCCACCAGATAGAGATTGAATCCAACGCTTTCCAACGCAGGTTCCATGTCGTTGATGTCGTCGTCCAGGCAGTAGGTGAAATAAATTCCTGGATACACTTGGCGCAGATGAGCAGCGGTGGTGTGGTCCAAGCCTCGATCCGCCGTCAGGCGGGCGATGTCGGCGAGCTGACGTTGGGTGATCATGACGTGGCTCCCGCCTGCGCCGACCGTTGTTCATCGGCGGCCCGTGCGCGGAGCTTGGCCAGCCAGGGTGGCGGATCGCCGGCCAGCACTTGTTGCAATTCGGTCAGCAGCGGTTGGATGTCGCCGATCGCGCCGCGCTTGATCGGGTGGATGCCGCTGTTCACCACCCGGGCGGCGGCCGGTCCGCCGATGGACAGCACACACAGCAAGTCGCAGTCGCCGATCAGCGCCACCCGCTCCGCGCTGTGATCCACACTGAGCCGGGCGATGTTGGGTGCCGGGCGCACCGCGATCAACCGCGCTTCGGTCGCCGAAACCTGATAGATCAGAAACCGGGCGCAGGAGCCGAAATGACCATCCAACCGCTCGCCGCTGTTCGACGTGCAGGCCAGCCGGATGGAATGGGGCATATCGCCCTCGCGATAAGGCTGGGGTTGCGGGATCTGGGCCGAGGCATCCGCCTCGTTTTCGCCTTTCAGGGCACTCAGCGCCTGTCGCAACAAAGCGCCGTCGACTTCGCGCAGGGAGCCGTCGGCGGCGTTCTTGAGATCCTTGACCGTCAGGCCGTTCAGCTTGATTTCGGTCAGAGGTTCGTCCAACGCCGCCAGCAGAATGCGCAGCAGTTGGCCCGAACTAGTATCGGGGAGTTGCCGTGCCGCCAGGGCAATGCGTAGCGCGACGCAACGCGGTAGCGAATTGTCGGCGGTCATAGCCGCTTCACTCTGACGGTCAATGGCAACTTGGGCGTTTGTTCCAAGGGTTCCAGATAGAATCGCGAACCATCGGACAACTGCATTTCACCACCCCAAGCACCGGGCCCCGAGTGTTCCAGTGCCACCACGGTTTCCTCGTGATCCTTCTTGGTGATGTATAACACCAGTTGACCGGATGCATTGTTCCGCAACATGACATTGGGCATGGCTGAGTTCTCCAGCACGGTGGAAGCGGGTTTGACAACCCGTCTCCACCGTGCGGTCGGTCGTCAACGAATCAAATCGAAGGCGTAATCGGTTTCGCCCAGGGTCATGGTGTCCTGATCGAGTTTTTCCATTACCGCATTCACCAGGGTCTTGAGCATGTGCATCGCGCCTTCATAGCCCAGGGTGGTGTCACGGTGCAGGTGGTGACGGTCGAACAGCGGGAAACCAATCCGAATCAGCGGTACTTCGTGTTCCTTGCCCTTGTGCAAGGTGTCGCGCTGAATGAACTTGCCGTAGGAATTGCCGATCAGGAAATCGGGCTTGTTGCTGAACACCAGCGAACGCAAATGCCAGAGATCCTTGCCGACGTAGACCTCGGCTTCCTGACCGTAGGGCGAGTCCTTGAGCAGTTTGGTGATGTCCTTGGTCCAGCGTTTGTTGGCGTTGTGACACAGCACATGCAGGGGTTCGGCGCCCAGTTCCAGCAGGAATTGGCACATGCCGGTCACGAAGTCGGGATCGCCATAGACCGAGAAACGCTTGCCATGCAACCAGGTATGGGAGTCGGTCATCATGTCCAGCAGTCGACCGCGTTCCAGAGCCAACGACTCGGGGATCGGTTTGCCGGTGAGTTCCGAAACCTTCATCAGGAAATCGTCGGTCCAACTCAGTCCCATGGGGATGCGAATCGAGCTGACGGGTTGCTTCCAGGTGTCCTCGATGTATTTCTTGGTCTTCGGCAACTGCCACGGTTGCAGTAACAGCGTATCGATGGCGTTGGGTGCATCCTTGAGTTCGTCCTGCGTGGTGCCGCCCGCGTACATGCGGAATTCGCCGTCGGTCGGGGTGTCGAGAACCTCCTCGGGATCGGACAGGAAGGTGTAATCGACGTCCATCTCCTTCAGCATCCGCTTGATCACCCGGAGGTTGCCGAGATAGGTCTCGAAACCGGCCACGATGTTGAGCTTGCCGTTGCTGCCGACCGTTTTCCCCTCCATCGTGTTCAGGGTGAAGTAGCGCAGGATGCCTTCCATCATGTTGTCCCAGCCAGTGGTGTGGCTGCCAACGAAGCTTGGGGTATGGGCAAACGGCGTGGGGAAATCCATCGGCACCCGCCCGTCCTTCTTGGCGTTGGTGATGAAGGCGTTCAGGTCGTCGCCGATGACTTCCGCCATGCAGGTGGTCGACACCGCGATCATTTCCGGCTGATACATGACCTTGGAGTTCTCCAACCCCTCGAACATGTTCTTCTGTCCGCCGAATACCGCCGCGTCTTCGGTCATCGAGTCGGAGACGGCGGCGATCGGTTCGCGGAAATGGCGGTTGAAGTAGGTGCGGAAATAGGCGACGCAGCCCTGCGAACCGTGGACATAAGGCAGCGTCTTGTAAAATCCCAGCGCGCATAACACCGCACCCAACGGCTGACAGGCTTTGGCCGGGTTGATGGTCAGCGCTTCACGCTGGAAATTCAGTTCCTTGTAAGCCTCGGTGGTCGTCCACTGGAACACTTCTTCCAGTTTTTCGCGTGGAGGCGCTTCCTCGAACACCCGCTTGCGGGCAAAGGCTTCTTGGTATTCGTCGGTATTGAACAGCGGAAAGCCTGGTTTGATCGTTTCAACGTCTTGCATGACTAAATCCTCGTTAGCGCGAAGCGCATAACCCAACCGGTGAGAGTGTTGGGTTATGGCCTGTAGCCTCACCCAAGCGACGGGTTTCAGGCGGCCGCCGATTCCAACGCTTCAGTGCCGCCGCGTTTCCAGGGAGCCTGTAAGTTCTTCCAGCAGGGATTGTTGATCGTCATGTCCATATCGCGGGCGAAGATGGCAAAACCGTCGTAGCCGTGATAGGGGCCGGAGTAATCCCAGGAGTGCATCTGCCGGAACGGAATGCCCATCTTGTGGAACACATACTTTTCCTTGATGCCGGAACCGATCAGATCGGGCTTCAGCCGTTCCACGAAGGATTCCAGCTCGAAGCTGGTGGCGTCGTCGTAGATCAGCGCGCCGTCCTGCACTTCCTTGAAGGTGCGGTCGTAATCGTCGTTGTGGGCGAACTCGTAGCCCGCGCCGATGATTTCCATCCCCAAATCTTCATAGGCGCCGATGACGTGACGGGGCCGCAGGCCGCCGACGAACAGCATCACCCGCTTGCCTTCCAACCGGGGGCGGTATTTGGCGATGATGGCGTCCATGACCGGTTGATGTCTGGCGATGACTCGTTCGGCGTTTTCCTTGATGGTGTCGTCGAAGAACGAGGCGATCTTGCGCAGGCTCTCGGCGATCTTGGTCGGTCCGAAGAAGTTGTATTCCATGTAGGGAATACCGTACTTCTCTTCCAGATGCCGGCTGATGTAATTCATCGAGCGGTAGCAGTGCAGCAGATTCAGCTTGGCGTGGCGGGTCGATTCCATTTCCGGGATTGAGCCATCGCCGGACCATTGCGCGATCACTCGCAGGCCGATCTCCTCCATCAATACCCGCGAACTCCAGGCGTCACCGCCGATGTTGTAGTCGCCGGTAATCGCCACGTCGTAAGGCGTGGACTCGAAGCTGTTGTCTTCATCGCGGTTATGCAGCACCCAGTCGCGCAACGAGTCGTTGGCGACATGGTGGCCGAGGGACTGGGAGACGCCCCGGAAACCTTCGCAGCGTACCGGCACCACCGTCTTACCGATTTCCCGGGCCGATTTCTTGGCCACGGCTTCGATGTCGTCGCCGATCAGGCCGATGGGGCATTCCGACTGCACAGTGACACCCTTGGCCAGCGGGAACAGGGTATCGATCTCGCTGATCAACTTGGCCAGCTTCTTGTCGCCCCCGAACACCACATCCTTCTCCTGGAAATCCGAGGTGAAGTTCATATCGCCGAACACGTTGACGCCACTGTGGCCGGTGATGTAGTTACGGCGGCCCGCGCGGGAAAATTGCCCGCAGCCGACCGGGCCGTGCGAGATGTTGACCACATCCTTGACCGGTCCCCACACCACGCCCTTGGCGCCGGCATAGGCGCAGCCGCGCGCGGTCATCACGCCGGGCAGCGCCTTCTTGTTGGCAACGATGCACTTGTTGGATTTTTCCAGAGTGGGATCGTTGGCCATCAGATGCTTGGCGCGTTGCTTACCGGTGGCTTCCGGGTAAACTTCCAGCACTTCCTGAATCAGTTGTTCGGTTTCTTGGCGGTTCATGGTCATAATTAGGTGTACTCCAGTGGGCCTCAGGCAGCGGCCAGCGCGGCTTCATCAGCAGCGGTCTTGCCGACGATGGATTCGTCTTCCTCGTCGAGGATGCCGAATTCCAGAAGCAGTTCTTCCAGCTCGTCCATGGTCAGCGGTGTGGGAATGACCAGTTTCTTGTTTTCCACGATCTTGCGCGCCAGTTCGCGATATTCATCGGCCTGCTTGGCGGTGGGGTCGTACTCGATCACCGTCATCCGGCGAATTTCCGCTCGCTGCACCACGTTGTCGCGCGGCACGAAATGAATCATTTGGGTGCCCAGCCGTTCGGCCAGTGCTCCGATCAATTCGGCTTCCTTGTCGGTCTTGCGCGAGTTGCAGATCAGTCCGGCCAAGCGCACCTTGCCGGAATTGGCATATTTGCAGATACCCTTGGCGATGTTGTTGGCGGCGTACATCGCCATCATCTCGCCGGATACGACGATGTAGATTTCCTGTGCCTTGTTTTCGCGAATGGGCATGGCGAAGCCGCCGCACACCACGTCGCCCAGTACGTCGTAGAACACGAAGTCGAGTTCTTCCTCGTAGGCGCCTTCTTCCTCCAGGAAGTTGATCGCGGTGATGACGCCACGCCCGGCGCAGCCGACGCCGGGTTCCGGGCCGCCGGACTCGACGCAACGAACGCCGCCGTAACCCACTTTCAACACGTCGTCCAGCTCTAGATCTTCGACGGTGCCCGCATCGGCGGCCATCTGCATGATCGTGTTCTGTGCCTTGGCATGCAGGATCAGTCGGGTCGAATCGGCTTTCGGATCGCAACCCACGATCATGACTTTCTTGCCCTCGGCGGCCAAACCCGCCACCAAGTTCTGGGTGGTGGTGGACTTGCCGATGCCGCCTTTCCCGTAAATTGCGCATTGACGTATCATTGCTCTTGCTCTCCGGTCGCTGAATGGTGAACCTTGCTTTCGTAGTTTCTGGTTCAAACGCCGTGCCAAGAGAGAGATTGTAAATAAGTCATTGTTTGATAAGCTGTAACTGTTGTCCGAGACAACAAGGATCGAAACCAGACATGACAAACGCGACGGTTTGTCGGGTTGATGACAATGCTGTTGCAGTGCCGATCGATGGCGGCGGACCACGCCTACCCAAAGGTTCCTACCTGCCGATCAACCGCTGTAACCTGCCGGCGGTGATCTTGGGCGGCCTGACTTTCCAGCGCCATCCGGCCCCGTTATTGCTGGACGGAGTGGCGGAACTGCACCACCGATTGTTTCGGTCGTTGGATCTGCTGGCCGAACCAGGCGAACGGGCACAGCGGTTCATGGACTACATGACGGTGTACTTCCGATTGGAAGCGCTGGAGGAAGTGGGGCTGATGCCGGGCCGGCGCAAGTTGCGCGGGCGGGCGGATTACCTACGCATGGTGCGCGGCTGGGCTTTCGATCCCAACAGTCAGGAAGGCGCGGTGCTGAAAGCTTGGGTGGAATCGCGTTTCGGCCTGCTGGCGCGTTACCACGGAGGGTTGCTGGACGACCGCATCCGGGACGATACCTACATGCAGTTTCTGGAGGCGTGCAGCCGGGGGTTGTACAACACCAATGCACTGGAAGCGCAGCTCGACCTGCTGTACGCCTATGCCCAGTACGAACAGCGGCGTCAGCAACCGATGGCGGCACATCTGAGCCTGTATCGCGGTTTCAATCGCTTCAGCGACGACCAGGTGCTGGCCAAACCCGACCGTCGGCGCTGGATCGTGCTGCTCAATAACCTCAGTTCCTTCAGCGTCCGCCGCGAGCGTGCCGAGGAATTCGGCGACCATCTGCTGCGGGTGCAGGTCCCGCTGGCCAAGGTGTTCTTCTATAATCGGATGTTGCCGGGGATGCTGAAGGGCGAAGACGAATACGTGGTGGTCGGCGGGGTTTACGAGGTGGAACGGTTGTGTTGAGCGTTGCCCTCTCACAAGGGACACGGTAGGCTCACCGGCCAGCCGGTTTACGAGGTGGAAAGGTTGTGTTGATCATTGTCCTGCTGGCCGCGACCCCTGATTAGCTGCCTGATGGGCTTAACGCCGCCGGTTTCTCTCCACGAATTCCCACCCAGAGGGGCGCGGTGTGGCCCCGCGTTCTGGCGGATATATTGAGTACTGCTGGAGTTGTGGCCAGGAAGAACCCGTTGCTTAAGCCGGTTTTTGTCAGCCTTGATCCCTGCCTGTCTGGTTCCCACGCCGCCGGCGAGTTTTTACAGTCCATTGATGATCCTGTAGAAATTTCCAGTTTCTAGCCTAAGGTTTAGACAAGGTCGATCTTCGGTTCGATCTTGCTCGAAAACCACAAAGGAGGATCATACTTATGATAAAACTCAAAACCTTGTTAGGCGGTCTGGCCGTGTTGTCGTTAATACTGACAACATCCGCTTTTGCGGCCGCTCGTGAGAAGTTCGGTGCCGATCAGCGGCACGAAGAGGTCAAGAAGGAGTTACGGACCATCAAGCCGTCCAAGGAAGAATTCAAATGGAAGATGGTCATGCCCTGGACTGAGGGCATCCTGTTTTACGATATGGCCCAACACTTCGCCGATACCGTCGCTCTCGCTTCCGGCGGCCGACTGGAAATCAAGCTTTTCCCGGCCGGCTCGTTGGTTGGCGCCATGGAAAGTTTCGATGCCGTCAGCAAAGGCTCGGCCCAGATCGGCCACGACTGGCCCGGCTATTGGAAGGGCAAGAACGAAGCGTTCGTGGCCTTCGCCTCGGTGCCTTTCGGTCTGGATACCGAGGGCTACAACATCTGGCTGTACGAGCGCGGTGGTCTGAAGATGATGCAGGACCTGTATGGGCAATATAACCTGTATGCGCTGCCCGGTGGCAACGGTGGTCAGGAGATGGGCCTGTTCTCCAACAAGAAAGCCACGAAAATGACGGACTTCAAGGGGCTACGGGTGCGCACTCCGGGCTGGTACATGGACATCATGAACAGCCTGGGTGCCAGCGTGACGCCGCTGCCCGGTGGTGAAGTCTATCTGGCGCTGGAGCGTGGCGTCATCGACGCGGCCGAATTCAGTACCCCAGCCATGAATTATCCCATGGGCTTCGACGAAATCACCAAATACGTCATCGAGCCCGGCGTCCATCAGCCCTCGGTCCAGTGCGCGTTCTTCATCAACAAGGACGCCTGGAACAAGCTGCCGTCCGACCTGAAATGGATCGTCGACACGGCCGCCAAGGAGACCCAGCTCTGGTCCACCGCCTGGCAGGAAAATCTCAATATCGAAGCGATCGAGCGTTTCAAGGGCAAGGTCGAATTCGTGCGCATGGACGATGAGACCATTACCAACTTCGCCAAGCGGACCAAGGAATATCTCGATGCGCTCAAGGCCAAGTATCCCGACGTGAAAAAGGTGCTCGATTCCCAGGATAAATTCCGCAAGGATTTCGCCGAATGGCGTGAAATCCGCAGCGGTGTGACGCCATGGCCGCTGGACGATTATATCGCCGGAAAGCGTACTCAATAATCGTTCGATCCCTCACTCAAACTTTTTAGCAGCATTCACTTCACCGAAGGATGTGAGGCAGACTTCCGGCTTATTGAATCGGCTGGAAGCTGTCTCCGCGTCTCCCCGTCAGGAACCGCCGAAATTGTATGGAGGGATGGCGTATGCGCAAAATCGCTCAGGCAATCGACGCTTTGAATGAAAACACCGGCTATTACAGCTCCTTCCTGGTTCTACCCTTATTGGCTGTCGTCAGCTATGAAGTCATCATGCGTTACGGCTTCAACGCACCCACCACTTGGGGATTTGAGGCGACGACCTTCCTTTATGGTGTCCATTTCGTACTGGGTCTGGGCTATACCCACAAGCATAACGGTCATGTCGCCATTGATGTCTTCGAAGCCCGACTGGCCAGTCGCACCCGGACCTTGCTCAGAATCGTGGTCAATTTACTGATCTTTATTCCGACGATGGGGCTGATCTCCATCTGGTCGGTGATCTATGCGAGTACGGCCTGGATGCAATGGGAAGTCGCCTCCAGTTCCTGGGCGCCGCCGCTTTATCCTTTCAAGACACTGATGGCCATCGGTTTCGTGCTGCTCTTTCTACAGGGTATCGCTAAATTGATCCAGGATTTCCACAGTCTGAATCAGCCAGCTTTCTTCGGAGAATAACGACCATGAGTCCCGAGTTGCTGACCTTGTTGATGTTTCTTACGCTGATTCTCTGCATTCCCCTGGGACATCCGCTGGCCATTACCTTGGCTGCGGTCGCCATGCTGTTTGGCTTGATCGACAATGGCTTCAATGTGCCGGCGCTGTTGGATCTGTTCGTCAACAATAATTGGGGCATCTTCCTCAATTACACCTTGGTGGCCATTCCTCTATTCATTTTCATGGCGCAAATTCTGGATCGCTCCAAAGTCTCCGAGGCACTGTTCGACGCGCTTTATCGATCGATGGGCAAGGTGCGCGGAGGACTGGGTCTGGCGGTGATCGTGGTCAGCACCGTGTTCGCCGCCACGACCGGCATCATCGGCGCCTCCGTGGTAGCCATGGGTCTGATGGCGGGGCCGGCTCTGTTGCGGCGAGGCTATGATCGGGGCATGTCAGCTGGCATCATCTGCTCTTCGGGTACGCTGGGCATTCTCATTCCACCGAGCATCATGCTGGTCGTGTACGGGGGGCTGACCGGTTTGAAGGAAACCTCGGTGGGGAATCTGTTCGCTGGCGCGATCCTGCCGGGATTGGTGCTGTCCGGGCTGTATTTGGCCTACGTCGCCATTCGCTGCGGCATCAATCCCAGCCTGGGTCCACCGATCCCCGCCGAAGAGGACACGCTGACAGCGGGACAAAAGGCCGCCATGATTCTCAAGAGCTTCCTGCCACCCTTCAGTTTGATCTTACTGGTGATGGGTACCATCTTGGCTGGCGTCGCCACGCCCACCGAAGCGGCTGCCATGGGGGGACTTGGGGCATTGATTCTGGCATTGGTCAACCGCATGCTTTCTTGGGAGATCATCGCGCAATCTTGTGTGTCTACCCTGAGAATTACTTGCATGATCATGCTGTTGTTTGTTGGTGGCAAACTGTTCAGCGTGGTCTTTCTCAGCATCGGTGGCGGCGACGTGGTCGCCGATCTGTTGCTGGGCATGGATGTCAGTCCCTATGTGGTCCTGGCGATCATGATGGCCGTGGTGTTCTTTCTGGGCATGTTCATCGACTGGGCGGCGATCCTGCTGGTCACCGTGCCGATTTTTACCCCCATCGCCATGGATCTGGATTTCAATCCACTCTGGTTCGCGATGTTGGTCTGCATCAACTTACAGACTTCGTTTCTGACACCGCCTTTCGGTTATGCCCTGTTCTATTTCAAAGGCGTGGCGCCTCCCGCTTACACGATGGGCGATATCTACAAGGGCATCGTTCCCTTTGTCGCGATCCAGATCCTCGGATTGATACTGATGGTGGTTTTTCCCGGTTTGATCACTTGGCTGCCGGCATTATTTTTCGGCAACTAAAACGCATTTTTTGGGTAAAAATCCAAGTGTCTTCGGAGTATTGAAACACACCCAAACAGTTATTCGCGTTCGATGGGGACCAGAAAAACCGGGATTTTTGGACTACGGGCTTTCATGAGTACCTTGTGGGCCACCGACCCCATGAATATTTCACCCAAGGTAGTTTGGCCATGGGAGCCCAGCACGATCAAATCCGCGCCAACCCGCTTGGCTTCGTCCAGGATGACTTGTGCCGGGTGTCCTTCCACGACGCGCATCTCGGCCACCACCGTATGCGCGTCGGGATGGAGGTGGTCCGCGCAGAACTTTTCCAGTCGCCGGTGCATTTCCCGGTTGACCTGCTCGAAACCTTCTTGATGCAAGGTTTTCAGAGCATCGGGCGGTACCATGGTTTCGACCAGGGATTGCGCATAGTCGCTCATCGGTTCCAGCGCATGGACCACATGAATCTTGGCGCCATACTGTTTGGCGAGCGAGAAGGCATGATTGAAAACCTCCGCGCCATGCGGACCCAGGTCGGTGGCATAGAGGATCGTGCGAATCGTGTAATCCATGGCGGTGCTCCCAAAAGACTGCGGAGTAGGTGAAGAGCAGCGAATTTGGGCTTAGGATAACACAATGGCGATTCGGTCTCCGGCGTCACTCTTCCGGGCCAAAACACTGG
>Ga0209607_1002666_pt1 | contig 14060 bp, 11 predicted proteins | sample AD_UKC117_MetaG_FD_184413 | JGI IMG/M metagenome (GOLD analysis project Ga0209607, IMG submission 184413) | Active sludge microbial communities of municipal wastewater-treating anaerobic digesters from Hong Kong - AD_UKC117_MetaG (SPAdes)... | ecosystem: Engineered > Bioreactor > Anaerobic >... | reverse complement strand
CAGCAATGCCTCTTCGCCGCGAATGTTCAGGTAGGTGTCTTGCTGCCCGGCGAAGGAGGCGTCGGGCAGGTCTTCGGCGGTGGCGCTGGAGCGCACGGCGTAGGCGTGCTGTTCCCCTGCGGCGCGCCAGGCGGTAAGGGCGCGTTCGGCCACGTCGGGCGGCACGGGCAGCCGGCCTAGCTGCTGGCGCACCTGCTGCCCGACGGCGCGCGCGCGTTCCAGATCGCCCGGCGCGATGCTGTCCAGGGCGGCGAACACATCTTCGGCTTCGGCAGCGGCGAGAAAACGTTGGTACGCGGCCGTCGTCAGGCAAAAGCCGGGCGGCACGGGGAACCCGGCGCGGGTCATTTCGCCCAGGTTGGCCCCTTTGCCGCCGACGTGGGGCAGGTCGTCTTTGCCGATGGCGGAGAAGGGGAGGACGTAGGGTAGGTGAGTTGGTGTGGTCATGGGTTACTCGGGAAGGTTTGATGGTTTGATGGTTGGTTGGTTGGTTTGTTTGTTAGTTGGGTAGTTGGTTGGTTGGTTAGCAAACCCAACAAACCCAACAAACCCAACAAACTCAACCAACATTCTTACTCTCTCCAAACTGCTCGATGGCCGTGCAGGTGTCGGCCAGGGCTTGATCAAAATCAACGAGGGAGGCGTAGCGATGGCAGGCAGCGGCTACGGCCGTATCGGTCAACAAATGGTGCAGCTTGCGGGCGACAGCCGTGCCTGTGAACTTAGCCGGCGGCAGATAATCGCCGACGCCCAGGCGCTTGAGGCGCTGGGCGTTGTCCGGCTGGTCGTGGCTCATGGGCATGACCAGCAGCGGCACGCCGGCGGCCAGCCCCTGGGCCATCGTGCCCACGCCGCCATGGAAGACGAGGGCGGCGGTGCGCGGCAAGACCTGGCTGAAGGGCAGATAAGGGGTGTAGCAAACACTTTCCGGCAGCGGCTGTGGGATGTGTTCGGCGTAAGTGGAAACGAACAGGCCGCGCCGACCCAGTGTCTGGCAGGCTTCCAGGGCGGCCTGGAAGAACTGCGCTCCGTGCTGCATGGCGGAGCCGGGCGTAAAGAGGATGGGCGGGTCGCCGGTTTCTAAAAATTGGCGGACGGTGGGGGGAAACGGCCGTTCGGCTGCCGCTTCAAAGTGCAAAAAGCCGGTCAACTCGGTGTGGGGCGGCCAATCGGGTTGGGGCGGGGCGTACCAGCCGGGGAAGAGGCCGATCACTTTGTCTGGCGAATGCATCCAGCGGTCGAACGGCCGTTGCACGGGCGGCAGCCCTAATTCGGCGCGGAAGGCGTTTAGCTCCGGCAAGACGACGGGGTCAATGACGGTGCGATCCACAAAGCGAAACCAGAGGCGTTTGACCGGCATGGGCAGCCACGCAGGCAGCGACACCACCCCCATCACCGGCGGCTGGTGGAGACTGCGGAATAAGGTAGGCTGGAGGTGGGCAGAGATGAGGGGCATGCCCAGCTTTTCCTGGGCCAGGCGGGCGCCAAAGGCCAGCGCCGGGGCAATCACCACGACCTGCCGGGGATCGAATTCCTGCAAAGCGGCGTATAAAATGCGTGTGGCCGGGCTGAGGAAGTTGCGGGCGATGAAGGCGAAGCCCTGTGTTGGATGCCAGAGCAGCGGGTTTTCGACGGCCTGTTGATATTGCTCGGCTGTGCCCAATGGCCGGTAGTCCAGGCCGACGCGCTGCACCAACCCGGCAAAGTGGGCGTTGGTGATGACCGTTACGTCGTGGCCGCGTGTACGCAAACCTTGCGCCAGGCCAATCACCGGATGGACGTCGCCGGCGCTGCCGATGGTGGGGAGGAGGAAATGAGGCATAGTTGATAGTTGGTAGTTGGTAGTTGATAGTTTGTTGGTTGGTTAGTTGACTTCTAGCCTTTCGTTGACGGCCGTTTTTCGCATGGGATCATGGCGGTTGAGCCACTGCCAGGGGATGAGGGGCAGCAGGCTGCCAATGCCTAGCAGGAGGGCGAGCTGGCGGGGGGTAACGGCCGTGTGGTCCAACACCAGCCCGCTCACCCACACCGACAGCGACATCGCCAGGGTGAACAGGGCAAAATCCAGGGCAAACACGCGCCCCAGGAAACGATCCGGCACGCGCAGTTGCAAAATCACGTTGCTGTAGGTCCAGTTGATGGAGCCGCCCATGTGGCGCACCAGCATGGCGGCGATGGCGATGGGCAGGCTGGGCGCCCAGCCAAAAATGAGCCAGCCGACGGCCACAATCACAAAGCCGGCGCCGATGCTGTTTTGCAGGGCGCGCATGGCGCCCTGGTGCAGCCGGTTGGCCAGCAGCGGGCCGATGATGGCCCCCAGCCCGGCGGCGGCGTAGAGCAGGCCCAGGGCCAGCGCGCCATCTTTGCCGAAAGGAAAGATTTGGGCGGCGTAAACGGCGATCATGATGTCCGGGCTGCCGATCTGGGTGAGGGCTTTGACGGTGGCTGTGAGGGCCGTGCGCGGATGGTGGCTGACGTAACGAAAGCCGTCGACCATGTCGCGGAAGCCGCTGGCGTCGGCGGCGGTGGGGGCGGCGCGGCGCACGCGCTGGATGCGCCAGATGAGCGCGGCCGAGGCGACGAAGGAAAGCGAGTCGATGATGATGGCTGTGGCGACGCCGAACAGGCCGGTGACGATGCCGCCCAGGGCCGCGCCGAGGGTCAGCATGGCCGACCAGGTGATGCCGGAGAGGGTGTTGGCCAGCAGCAGTTCGTCGCGGCCTTTGACGAGGCCGGGCAAAATGGCGGCGCGGGCCGGTTCGAAGAAGGCGGAGATGACGAATTGGGTGATGGTGAGGGCGTAGATGAGCCAGGCGCGTTCGGTGCTGTTGACGAGCAGGAAGCCGAGCAGGACGACGGCGCGGGCGAGGTCGGTGACGATGAGCACGGTTTTGCGGTCGAAGCGGTCGGCGAAGACGCCGGCGATGGGGCCGAGCAGGAAGGGGGGCAGGGCGCGGGCGATGAAGAGGAGGCCCACGGCCGTTGTCGAATCCAGGTAGCGGTTGACGAGGATGACGGAGGCGATGGTGTTGAACCAGTCGCCGGCGAAGCTGACGACAGAGGCGAGCCACAGATAGCGAAATTGGGGGCGTTGGCGCAGGAGGAGGAGGTAGCTGTTCATGGCGGTATTGTCGCAGAAACGGCCGTTTTGGGCGAGAGGCGGCGGCGGTGTTTATAAAGACCTGGCAGGTTTTCTGAAACCTGTCAGGTCTGGGGCGTGGGGTCGCCGGTGAAGGTGGCGCCGTAGCGGCGCAGGATGCGGCGCTGGCTGGCGGCGTCGTGGCGGCGCAGGGCAAAGCGCAGTTCGGTCATTATCTCGGCGATGAGCTGGTCGGCGTGGGCGCGCCGGGCGGCCAGGGCTTCTTGCGCCTGGTCATAGGCGCGGTCGGCGGTGGTGACCCGGTCGACGGCCGTTTGGGCGGCTTCTAGAACGGCCGTTAGCTCGGCGGCGCTGGGGTTGCCCATGGGCGGCCAGCCGGCCGCTACCGCCTCAGCCTCACCCTGCACAACGTGGGCGGCGATCAACAACCAGTCATCTGCCCGGCTGGGATTGGGAATCGCCCCATCCAGGGTCAGCCCATAAAAGGTCAGCACGGCGTCGGGCTGCTCCAGGCGGCGCAGGCGGCGGCGCGCCACTTCCCAAAAGTCGCGCACGTAATAGGCCAGCCTTTGCAGCGCTTCGTTGCGCTGCTCAACCTCCCGGATGCGCTGGCTGAGGCAGCTTGTGGCAGCCAGTTGGGCGGCGCTTAACGCCTGGGCCGCGCCACCGGCCTGGTCGATCAGGTCCTGGCTCACATAAGCTTGGCCGGCGTCGATGTCTATCTGGGCGCTGGCGATGGCCTGCCGCAAAAAAGCGACACGGGCACGATCATTGCGTGGTTTGTTATAAGCTGGCACTGGCTAATCCTCCTGTTGCTATGGCCGGCCGGCTGTCTGCTCACCAGACTGCGCCCGGCGACGATGAGATAAGCCAATTTTAACCGTTGGCCGCGACAAAGCGATACTCCTTCTGGGTGATTCCGGGTTATGGACGCCGGCAATAAGGTTCTAGCCGGCTAGGCGTGCATTGCTGACGCCGGCAATGGGATTCTAGCCGGCTAGGCATGCATTGCTGATGCCGGCAATGGGGTTCTAGCCGGCTAGGAATGCGTTGCTGTCGCCGACAATGGGGTTCTAGCCGGCTAGGAGTACGTTGCTGCTGCCGGCAATGGGGTTCTAGCCGGCTAGGAATGGGTTGCTGCCGCCAGCAATGGGGTTCTAGCGGGCTAGGAGTGCGTTGCTGCCGCCGGCAATAGGGTTCTAGCCGGCTAGGAGTACGTTGCTGTCGCCGGCAATGGGGTTCTAGCCGGCTAGGAATGGGTTGCTGCCGCCGGCAATGGGGTTCTAGCCGGCTAGGAATGGGTTGCTGTGCTTTGGGAAGGGAGGGTTGGCGGGTAGGGGTGAGGGGAGGAGGAGGGAAACGGCCGTTTGCTTTTCGCCCGGCCAGATTGGACCAATCTTTAATGATTGGGCAACTCTAAGACGAGACCGGCGGGCGAAGCTCGCCCGGATTCAATTTGAATTCCTTGCGAAAGAACGCATCCAGCCGCGCTTCGGTTACATCCACCAGCCGCACCAGCAGCGAGTCGTCGAGCCGCGCCAGAATAGCGCGGGCCTGGGCAATCATCTCTTTGCTGCATAGATAGGTTTCGCGCACGCGGATTTTATCCTCGCGCAGCAGTTGGGCCGTTTTCTTGGGATTTTTGAGATCGTGGGTCTTATCCGACCCTAACGTGACGTAGGAATAGTGCCCGACGGCCAGATCGCTTTCCAGGTCTTCCCAATCGTCGATCATCTGGATAGCCGCGCCAAACAGCAGAAACACTTCCCAGTAATCGTCCACGAGAGCCGCTTTGCCCAGCCTTTCCAGGCTGAGCATGTAGGGCGTGACGGCGTTTGCCCCTTTTGTGCCCAGGTCTTTCGGGTTGTCCAGGCGATACGGGCTGGTTTTACCGCGCGTGGATTTTTCCTTGATTTCGGCGTTCAAGAACAGGGTGCGCATGCGCTGCATGATTTCCAGGTTGATTTCGGAGACGCCGAAGATGTGCAAGGCGCGTGTTTCATATTCGGCGATCAAGGCTTGCGCGGTCAAAATCTCCACTGGCGATGGGGCGCTGCTGTCTACGTTCGCGTCCAAAATCCCATAACCGGCCACGGCGAAAACACCCGCACGCAAAATGTCCCCAAACTTTTCTACGAAGTCGTCCAGCCCTTCTTCGTCCATCCAGACGGCAAGAAAGGCGAAGATGGGGTAGGCGTCCTTGAAGTATTGCAGGCGGTTGCTCTTCCATTTGGTGAGGTCAAAGCCCAGAGGGGCGCTGAAATCCTGCAGCAACCAACGGGCGTCGTCGTCCAGTCCCCTGAACGCAGCGAGCAGGCCAACGTCGACTTTAAGATGCTGCAGCCAGGCTAGCAGGGAGATGTTGTTGGCCAGGAAAGGCGCCATTACCGCGGCCCAAAAGGCTTCTTTGTCGCGGTAATAGACCTGAAGAATGGCCGGGGCAAATTTTTCGAACGCTTTTCCTTTTTCCATGGGTCACTCCTTGCTAACTGTCGCCGGTCAGGGCGGATTAGTTGTCGCCGGGCGGGGCGGTAAACGACGGCAGGCAGGGGTCGACGTCGGCGCCCAGGTAGACGCGGTAAGCGGCGTCGCCGCCGGGGGCGGGTTGCAGGGTAACGGCCGTTGCCGTCTGGTGGAAAAGCCAGGCCAACAAGTCGCTGGATGCCCCCTTCAAATTGGGGCCGAAGTAGTCGAGGCGCGTGCGCGCCGGGGTCGGCTCGGTGGCCGGGACGTAGCGCGGGATGAAGCCATACCAGGCCAGGTTTTCGGCCGTCAGCCGGTACAATTCCTCGTCGTGGCTGACCACTTCGACGACGAGGGGCGGGCGGCTGGCGCGGTTGAGGGCGGGCGGCTGCATGACCCGGCGCAGGATGGGCACGGCCGTTTCCGGCCTTAACAGCTGCGTCGACCACCCCGTGCCCGGTTCCTGCCACGACTGCACCGCATCTCCGGCGATGGCCAGATGCTGCACCCCATTCTCGCGTATGGCCGGGGCCAGGGCGGCCAGTTCCAGCACCAGCGGCAGCGTCAGGTCGGTTTCCACCGCCTGCCGGTACACGCGCCACAAATCCGGCAAATCGGCGATGAGGTTTTGGTCCAGGCCGGTGTCCAAAATGGCGCGCAGCACCTGCTGCTGCCGCCGGCCGCGCTCAAAATCATTCGTCGTGCGCCGGGAGCGCGCATACCAAAGCGCCAGGTCGCCGTCCATCTGGTAGACGCCGGGTTCCAGCGCAAACATTTCCCAGTTTTCCTCGACGGTGGGGTCCAATTCAGGCGAGATGAGCCGCCAATCGTTCAGGGCGCAGGTCACGACGACCTCCACGCCGCCCACGGCGTCGATCACGCTCTTGAAGCCGTCAAAGCCGATGCGCGCATAATAATCGACCGGGAGGCCGAGGTTGTATTCGATGGTGTCTTTCAGCAGGCCGCCGCCCGCGCCGGGGTAATCGACGCCGTGGCCGTGGGGCAGGGCCAGGTTGATTTTGGTCATGCGCCAGCCGGGGATGAATACGTACAGGTCGCGCGGCAGGGAGAGCATGGCGGCGGTTTGGGTGTCGCGGTTGATGGACACCAGGATGATGCTGTCGGTGCGGCCGCCTTGCGGTTCGGCCACGTCGTTGCCCACCAGGACGATGTTGGTGATGGCCTCGCTTTTGGGGAAGGGGGGCATGGGGCTGGGCACGGCCGTTGGCGGCGTCGCTTCCAGGGTGGCAAACGGCCGTATCGTCGGCCGCGGCGTGGGGGTGGGCTGGGGGGTGAAGGTGGGGGGGAGGGTGGCGGTTGGTTGGATGGGTTGGATGGGTTGGTTGGTGGGTTGGGCGGTGTTGGTGGGGGGCAGGGTGATGGTGCGCTCGCTGGGCGTGGGTGTGGCGATTTGGGAAACGGCCGTCGCCGCCGCCGTGGGCAGAACGGTGGCCGTGGTAGGACGGCAGCCGCTAAGCAGCCAGACGGCCGTTGCCAGCCAGAACCAGATTGCGTAACGGGAAAAAGAGCGATTCATACCACCCGATTTTAGCGTAGAAGGACCAGACCTGACAGGTTTTCCCAAACCGGTCAGGTCTCGTTACAATTGAGCGTCGAGAGATTGGTCCAATCTGCCAGATTGGACCAATCTTGGCAAACTCATGACGAGGAAGATACCGCCCATGAAAGTTTACCCATCCGTTTCCCTGCTCGTTTTGTTGCTGGGCGGCTGGCTGGCCGCCTGCGCCGCCGCGCCCGCGCCCACGCCTGTGCCTTGCGACGACGCCGGCCAAACGGCCGTCGCCCTCACCCTGCTCGACGAAAACCAGGCCGCCCTGGACCGGGTGCAGGTCAGCTACCGCGTCAACGGCGGCGGCTGGCAGGATTTGCCGGAGCGGGTGAACGGCCGTGCCCGCATCCCCGGCGGCGGCGGCGGTTACGAGATCCGCGCCGAAAGGCCAGGTTACCAGACGGGGGAAACGGCCGTCATCGTGCCTGCCGCCATTCCCCCAACCTGCGAAGTGACCACCCAGCCGGTCACCCTGCAGATGGCCCTGGCCGTCTGTCCCGCCGAACCGGAGCCGCTGACCATCCAGGTGAAACCGGCCATGGGCGTGGAAGGGGTGGCGGTAACGGCCGTTACCCCCAACGGCCGTGATACCCTGGCCTGCGAAGCCGACGCCAACGGCTGCCAGACGTTCCGCCTGCCGCTGGATAAATCGGGCAGTTACCAGCTTGTCCTCGACGGCCTGCCCGGCTACCGCACCCTGTCGGTGGTGGACGGGATGATCGCCTATGACCCGGCGCCTTATGCAGTGGTCCTGGGCTATGGCACGCAATCGCGCACGCTAACCGGCGCGAACGCCAACCGTCTGACTCTGGACTTCGCCGTCGCGCCGGACGAGGTGGGCTGCCCGCTGCCCGATTTGCGCGGCTTAACGGCCGTGGCCGACCCCGACCTGAACACCGGCGACCCCTACCCGCCGGTCACCGTCGATCAGCAAGGATCGCTGATCATGACGGATCTGGGAGCCGATGAATGCCAGGGCGAGCCGGTTATGACGCCGGTGGATTTTGCCCTCACCGTGCCGGATGGCACGCGGCTGGCCGCCGTGGCGTTGGTTTACTGGCTGGATGGGGCGTGGCAGGAAGGGGTGTGTCAGGTGACGAACGGCCGTCTCCTCTGCACCGCCCAATTTCCCAATCCCCTGCTCGGCCAGCCCTACGCCGTCAAAGCCGTCGTCAACGGTCAGGAATACATCAGCACCCAGATACCATTCGACACGCTTTGCATCCTCACCCGCTAAGCGTCCAAAGCAAGTGGATACACGGGTACCACGGATTAGACGGATTAGCACGATTTTCCCGTGAAAATCCGTCCAATCCGTTAAATCCGTGTCTCCATCCTGCCCGGCCAACAAACAGGCTGTGATAAAATGCAGGAATGATGCTAACCAAACAAACTGACGTGGTGATTGTCGGCTCGGGGCCGGGCGGGGCTACCGTGGCGCGGGAGTTGGCGCGGGCTGACGCCGGGCTGGGCGTCACCCTGCTGGAGCGCGGGCGTGATTGGCGCGGCAGCGCCCTGTACGGCACCTATCCCGGCGCGATGCTCTACAGCGACCGCCGGTCGCTGCTCTTCACCGCCGAAGGGCTGAACATCATCCGCCCGCTCATGCTGGGCGGGGCCACGAGCATGTACTGCGGCTGCGCGGCACGGCCGTTGCCCTTCTGGCAGGCCAAATACGGCATCAACCTGGACCCCTACGCCGACGAAACCAGCGACGAACTGCACATCGCCCCGCTGCCCGCCGACCTGCGCGGCCCGGCCTCCACCCGCATCGCCGCCGCCGCGGCCGAGTTGGGCCTGGATTGGGAACCGCAAGATAAGTTCATGTCTCCGGCGCGCGCGCCGCAGTTCCACTGCGCAGCCACCTGCATGTTGGGCTGCCGCTGCGGCGCGAAATGGAACGCCGCCGAATTTGTGGACCAGGCGGTGGCCGACGGGTTGGATTTGTGGACCGGGGCGCAGGTGGAGCGGGTGCTGCATGAAGATGGCGTGGTGACGGGCGTAAAGGGCAAGGTGGGGGGACGGCCGTTTACCATCCACGCCCCCCTCGTCATCCTGGCCGCCGGAGGCATTGGTACACCGCGCATCTTGCAGCGCAGCGGCCTGCTCGCCGCCGGGCAGGGCATGACCATGGACACCACCGTCATGGTCTACGGCCATGCGCCGGAAAAGGGCAATGGCACAGAGCCGCCCATGACCTGGAGTTACGCCGACGACGAGCTGGGCGTACTCTTTTCCACGCTCATCGACCCCTGGCTGCTCTACCCCCTCATCATGGCCCTGAAAGGTCCGGCCTACCCGCTGACCTGGCATCGCTGGGGGCGCACCTACGGCGTGATGATCAAGTTGAAGGATGAGATCAGCGGCGGGGTGGGCGTAGACGGCCGTATCCACAAAGGTCTCACCGCCTCCGACCGGCAGCGCCTGGCCCGCGCCGAAGCCGTCGCCGGGCGGATTTTGCGCCAGGCCGGCTGCGACCCGGACTCCATTTTTACCACGCCCATTCGCGGCACCCATCCCAGCGGCACCGTACGCCTGGGAACCATGCTGGACACCAACCTGCAAACCGAAATCGACAATCTCTACGTCTGCGACGCCAGCGTCTTCCCGGAAGCCCTGGCCCGGCCGACCGTGCTAACCATCGTCGCCCTGGCCAAACGGCTGGCGGCCCACATTCAGAACGCCTATGACGCCTAATCCAACCCCAACCAACGACCTGTTAAACAATAAACTGCGGGCCATCATCGAGGTGGCCGAGGTTTTAACCGCTCAGCTAGACCTGCCGCAGCTCTTGCAATCGGTGATTGAGAAGATCACCGATTTGCTGGAACCGGCGGAGTTTGGCGTGATTTTGTTGTGGGACCCGCAGGCGCAGGTTTTTCAGCCGCAGGCGGTGTGGGGGCCGGCGCTGGCCGACCGGGCGGCGGTGCTGGCGATGCGCCTGGAGCCGGGGGAATCGGTGACCGGCCGGGTGTTTACGGAAAATAAGGCGCGGCTGCTGGAAACGGAAATGGCCGTGGCCGCCGAAAAAAGCAGCTTGCGCCCGGACAATATGCAGTCGATGATCCGCGCTTACGGCCGTGACATTCTGCCCCACAGCCTCATCGCCGCGCCCATCACCGCCGGCCAGGAGAAATATGGCGTGTTGGTGCTGGAAACCTTGCAAGGCCCCCTCACCTTCACGTCCGGCGACGTGCCCTTCGTGCAGGCCCTGGCCGACCTGATTGGGCTGGAGATTGATCGCATGCGCCTGGACGCGGCCGCCGCCGCCAGCCGCGAAGCCCACGAAGCCAACCGCCTGCGCACCGAGATTCTGGCCACGCTGTCCCACGAGATGCGCACGCCGTTGGCGGCCATCAAAGGCTACGCCACGGCGCTGCTTTTGGAGGAAGTCACCTGGTCGCCGGACAAAAGCCGCGAATTTTTGCAGCTCATCGAAGCCGAATGTGACAATCTGGAAGGCATGATCACCCAGATCCTCGATTCGTCGCTCATCGACGTGGGCCAGTTGGAGATTGAGCCCCAGCCGGTGCGGCTGCCGCGTATGGCCCAGGAAATCATGGAAGAGATGCAGCGGCAAACGCGCAAACACCGCTTTGTGATTGATTTTCCCGCCCAATTTCCCATCGTGGAGGTCGATCCGCAGCGCATGAAGCAGGTGATCCGCAATATTCTAGACAACGCCATCAAATATTCACCTGACGGCGGTCTGGTGGTGATCAGCGGCCGGGTGCGCGCCGAGGACGTGGTGGTGAGCGTGGCCGATCAGGGCGTGGGCATCTCGCCGGAGGACCTGATTCCATTGTTCGATAAATATTTCCGGGTCAAAGCGCCGACCGGCTACCACGTGCCCGGCACCGGGCTGGGCCTGCCGGTGTCGCGGGCCATCGTGGAGGCCCACGGCGGCCGCATTTGGGCTGACAGCACGGTCGGCGAGGGCACGACGCTCAATTTTTCTATCCCGTTACATGATTTTTGAGGGCGGAACTGGAGACTAGAGACTGGAGATTAGAGATTCAGTATTTTAAGAAATTACGTCATTCCGAGGAGTCTTCGACGAGGAATCCCGACAAACTGGATATTGTAGGTGAACGGGATGCTTCGGAGGACCTCAGCATGACAGAAAACTCCCCATTGGTGTAATTTGTGGCAGTTTTTTAAACTACCGAAACTGGAGACTACTAGGAATTAGAGACAGCCAATCTCCAGTCTCTAGTCTCCAGTCTCCCGCCCGAAATAATTTTGCCGACGACGCAGCAGGGTACTGACATGACTGAGAAACAAACGATTTTGATTGTGGAAGATGAGCCGAAGATTGTGCGTCTGGTGCGCGAGGTGATGACGGCGACCGGCTTTGAGGTGTTGACGACGGGGGATGGGGAGGAAGCGGTGCGGTTAACGGCCGTGTCCCAACCCGACCTCCTGCTCCTGGACATCGTCCTTACCAGCGACCTGGACGGCTTTGGCGTGGCCCGCCGCGTGCGCGAATTTTCCGACGTGCCCATCATCCTGCTCACGGCTAAGGTGCAGGAGTCGGACATTCTGCGCGGTTTCGACGCCGGGGCCGACGATTACGTGACCAAGCCGTTCAGCGCCAGGGAACTGCTGGCGCGGGTGCGGGCTGTGCTGAAGCGGGCCAATCGCGCCGAGGGGGAGGCGTCCGATGCGGAAATCGTCTGCGGGCCGCTGCGCATCGACCTGGCGCGGCGGCGGGTGGCCGTGGCCGGCGAGAACGTGCATCTGACGCGCACGGAGTACAACCTGCTGCACGAGTTGGCCAGGCATCAGAATCAGGTGCTGCTGCATGAACAGTTGTTAACGGCCGTGTGGGGGCCGGAATACCGCGACGACCTCGATTACCTGCGGGCTTACATCCGCTATTTGCGCCGCAAGCTGGAGCCAGACCCGGCCAACCCGGCGCTGATCGTCACCGTGCCGGGGGTGGGTTACATGCTGGATTGCCCCGGCTAATCCCCCAAATCTGCCAATTTTCATAGAATTTTCATGGGCGACGGCCGTTTTTCTATGCGTTTTTGACGGCCGTTATGCTACAGTGCTGCCTATGACCCATTCCCACTATTTCCCAATATCAGAAGGAGTTTCTGAATCATGACCCGAACCGCCCTGGCGGAGCCAAACGTTCTGCCCAATACTCAATTCATCTTACTGCCGGAAACGGCCAACCAACTGCGCGACCAGGCCCTTGAGCAGGCGCGCCACAAAATGCCACTCCCGCTGCGTCAGGCCGATCTGATGGACCTGCTGCTGCGGGCTGATTTTGTCGAATACTTCAAGTTTAACCTGGCGCTTGGCCTGGCCCAGACGTTGGCCGGCATTGACGAACAGGTGCAGGCGGTGCATTATTTTGACCCCAACCTGAACCCGGACGCGCAAACGGAAACGGCCGTGCCCATCGATCCCACCATCAACCTGCTCGTCGAAGTTCAAACCTCTTCACCGGCCTTGAAATCGTTTGTGGCGGCGCTGGACGGTTATTTAACCGATGCCGTGCGGATGTTGCCCACGCCGTTGTTTGTGACTTTGCATTCACTGACCAACGTGATGCTAGTGACGGCCGAAGATGTGGCCCGGCGGCGCGGCTTTGCTTTGATTTTAGACGCCATCTACACGCCTACCCGGCGGCTTTGGCCGCAGTAGAGGTAGACCATCCCTTTTGTCACTCATCTGATTTCGCTCATCAGATAGTGGTTAAATCCTTTTGTAGGGCGAGGTGCAAAATGTGCCTCGCCCGCTTTTTTTGCGGCTGCGTTTCACAATTGACAATTCGCCTTACACCCAGCACAATTCCCCATGCTTCCCAACCAGCTGCGCAACCGTCTGGCTCAGTTTCCCCGCCTGCCGCTGGCGCAGCTGCCCACGCCCCTCGAACCGTTGCCCCGGCTTTCTGCTGAATTGGGCGGTCCGGCCCTCTGGATCAAACGCGACGACAACATCGGGCCGGCCTTTGGCGGCAACAAAGGACGCAAACTGGCTTTCCTGCTGGCCGAGGTGCTGAACCAGGGCCGGCGCAAAGTCATCACCTACGGCGGGCTGCAATCCAACCACGCCCGCATGACGGCCGCCGCCTGCGCCCGCCTGGGTTTGGAAGCCCACTTGTTCTTTTTTGAGAAACGGCCGTCCCCTCTCCAGGGCAATCTCTTCCTCGATACGCTCCTCGGCGCGAAGCTGCACTTCATCCCCTTTGGCGGCGGCGGTGATGGCTCCATGACCCTGGAAACCACCAACCGGCTGGTACGGCTGGTGTCCACCGTCATGGTCGGGCCGGGGGCGTACTTTATGCCCGTGGGCGGCCACACGGTCACCGGCTGCCTGGGCTATGTCGACGCCGCGCTGGAAATCCACGAGCAGACGATGAGTTTGGGGCTGGATTTGGGGCGCGTGACGGTGATCACGGCGGCCGGGACCGGCGGCACGCTGGCCGGGCTGCTGGCCGGTTTCACGCTGCTCGGCGCGCCGATTCGCGTGCTGGGCATTGACGTGGGCAAACTGTGGAAAGCCTTTCCGGCCAGTTTGGCCCGTCTGGCGGGTGAGTTATGCGCCGCCTTGGGCGAAACCTACACCTTCCGGCCCGCCGATGTACCCATCATCGAAGGGACTTACGTAGGACCGGGCTACGCGGCGCTGACGGAAGCCTCGCGCACGGCCGTGCGCCTGCTGGCGCGCACCGAAGGCATTCTGTTGGACCCGGTCTACACCGGCAAAGCGATGGCGGGGCTGGTGGATTTGGTGGGAAACGGCCGTTTCACCACCGACGACACGGTGATATTTTTGCATACCGGGGGCTTTCCGGGGCTGTGGGCGTTCTCGGGATTGGAGATTGGAGACTCAGTAGAGTAAAAAACTAAGCCACAAATTTCACAGATTGAACGAGAAAAAAATCTGTGCCATCTGTGAAATCTGTGGATC
>Ga0209607_1002661_pt1 | contig 14075 bp, 12 predicted proteins | sample AD_UKC117_MetaG_FD_184413 | JGI IMG/M metagenome (GOLD analysis project Ga0209607, IMG submission 184413) | Active sludge microbial communities of municipal wastewater-treating anaerobic digesters from Hong Kong - AD_UKC117_MetaG (SPAdes)... | ecosystem: Engineered > Bioreactor > Anaerobic >... | reverse complement strand
CCCCGCCGGCAACGAGCACTCTTCCCGAGTTCGGCACTCAGTTCCACGGCATGTGGGGTTCGTACACCGATAGCCAACGGGCGATGGTCCTCGACACCCTCAAGCGCAACGGTGTGACCACGGTGCGTCTGGACGTGTCGTGGGCGATGCTGCAGCCCAGCGGCCCCACCTTCGACTCGTGGGGAACGGGTTTTGTCGACAAGGTCCTGAAGATGATCACCGACCGCGGCATGCAGCCCATGGTGATGATCTGGATGACCCCCCAATGGGTGACCGGCTCCACCGACACCTTGGTGCCCCCGACGACGGCAACACAACTGAGCCAGTGGCAGACCTTCCTCCAACAGGCCGCAGTAAGGTTCCCGCAGGTCACCAACTGGGAGGTCTGGAACGAGCCGAACCACAACGACTTCATGCGCGGCGGCGACCCGGGCGTCTACGGCCGACTGCTATCGGCGGCCTATGGCGCCCTGAAAGCGGGCAACCCCAACGCGAAAGTGATCTTCGGCGGCACCCAGTACATCGATACCCCGTGGATCAAGAACGCGCTGGCCGCCGGCGCTAAGGGACGCTACGACATCATGGGCGTTCACCCCTACATGGCAGTCGGCAACCTCAACCCCGACGCCCCCGACACAGACGGCATCTGGCGGATGCGCCACCTGCCCACCCTGCGCAACGCGATGCTGGCCGTCGGCGACGACAAGCCGATCTGGTTCACCGAGTTCGGATGGCGCGCCGGATCGGTCGGCACCGCCAACTGGCAGCTCGGAGTGAGTTCCACGACGCAAGCCCAGTACTTGGCCAAAACGCTGAGCATCATCAAGAACGAGTGGCCCTACGTCACCCGCGTCTACTGGTACCGCGAACTGGGCAGCAGCAACGACACCGAGACCGCCGGCTACGGACTGATCCTTCCCAACGGAACCGCCCAGAAGGCGCTCACCCAGATCCCCGCGATCTACGCAGCACTCTGACCACCCACGACGACGAGCCGCGCCGAGCCCGACGCGGGACCTCGTCGTGTCTGCTGGAATGCGGGACGAGCCACCGGCGGGGGGCGCCGGGTTGCGGTCACCACACATCTCGCGAACCTAGCTGATCCTCCGCCTACGATCGACGCCAACGCGCCCCGAGGGTCCCTACGACGAGGGCGGCGCCAGCTGCGAGGACCAGCGAAACGGCGTACAGCAACTTCTTCGATAGACCCGTCGGCGACTGCGGCAGATCAGCATTGGACACTGCGGTCGCTTGAAGGTACGGGTCTGCCTTGCCCTAGGCCAATACTTGGTCCAGCAGCGCCTGATTTGCGGCATGCGCCCGCGCCCATCCGGCAACTGCGTTGTGATCTGCATGATGAGAGTCAACGGAGGGATCCCAGCGTTCAGGCCCTCGCGCAACTCTCCCGGGCTGACCCCGGCCTTGCTGGCGGCCGCATCAACGACAGTCTGCGACGCCGCGAACTCGGGGTATGTCTGGACGAGCAGGGACACCAGGTCCCGACCATCGGCCCGATCTGGTTCGGGCTGAAACGCCACTACGGATGTCGACGCGTACCGCACCGGCATTGAGGCGACGTACCAGGCCAAAGCGCCGAAGATGAGAACGAACGTGGCCAGCATCACGGGCCACCGCTTCATCACGTCCCTGGGGGTTATCCCCCGGTGAAGTTGGTCGAACGGATGTTGGGCCACGCCCTGAGCCCAGCCCGCAGGGCATGATCTGGATGACCCCGTCCTGGGTGACTGGATCCACCGATAGACTCGAGCCGCCGAAGACGTAGGCGCAGTTGAAGCACTGGCAGGGCTTCACCCAGGATCTGGCCGCCCGGTTCCCGCAGGTCACCGACTGGGAGATCTGGAACGAGCCGAACAGCGACGACTTCATGCGCGGCGCGAGCGCCATGGACTACGCGAAGGTCCTGGCCTCGGCGCACCAGGGGATCAAAGCCGGCAACCCGAACGCGCGCGTGATCTTCGGCGGTACCCAGTACGTCGACACCCGTGGATCGTCTCGGCCCTGAAGGCCGGCGCCAAGGGACCGTACGACGTCATGGGCGTGCACCCCTGCATGTCGGTCGGCAACCTCGCCCAAAGTTCCGACACCGACGGCATCTGAAGGATGAGCCACCTCCCCACCCTTCGCTCCGCGATGCTGAAGCTCGGCGAGGACAAGCCGATGCGTTTCACCGAGTTTGGATGGCGTGTGGGGTCGACCGGCACCGCGAACGGCGAACTCGGTGTCGACGAGGCCACCCAGGCGAAGTACCTGGCCGAAACCCTGGAACTCATCCGCACCGAGTACACCTACGTGACCCGGGTCTACTGGTACCGTGATCTGGCCGACAACAACACCGCCACCTCCAGCGGCTACGGCCTGATCCAGCCCGACGGCACGGTGAAGCCGGCGCTCAAACAGATCCCGGCCCTCTACTCAGCCTGACCGACACATCAGCCACGCGCCAGCCGATATCGCGCGGGCCGTCCAACCGAAGTCCACGGGTGCTCGCGTCGGGGCGAGGCTGGGCAGTCAAACGGATAACTACGGGGCTCGGCGACGAAGTGCTGTCGCGAAATCGAGCCCTGACTGCCAGAACTAGTCCTCGGCAACGACGAGGGTGTCTATAGTCAGCGTCCACCTGAGAACCGCGTAGGCACCTTGCGCCGGACCCTCCCCACCATTTGCGAACCCAGACTGCGCGCTGGGGCCATGTCATCACGGGCGTACCAACTGAATTCGATCGGATGGCGCCCGACTCTGTAGCGCCAGGGCGAGGCCTTGGGCCCGTGTAAGAGCGCCAGATTCTCAACCGTGTGCACGAGCCCGAACTGCTGTTCCCCCCACGGAACCCGCCGACCCGTGAGGACAAGGTGCGCGGCCCGCACAACGTCAACATCGGTGGAGGTCTGGAAGGTCCTGAACTGGGCGCCTCGCCGGGGGTTGAAGTCGATCAAGTACAGAACTCCGGAGCGGGGGTCCACGATCCAGTCGGTGTCGAACGGGCCGATCCAACCGACGTGGCGGCACAACGCATCGACGTATTCAGCCAGATCCGGCTTGGGCGCAGCGACGTTCACCACGCCGATCCCGGTCATCGGAGGGTGTGCCAGCATCTTGCGGCCGGTCCACACCGGTTGCCGTTGGTTCCCAGGGGCGCGCACACCGGCGCCGTACCAGGACTGAACACCCGGACCCATCAAGTATTCCTGCAGGAATATCTCGTGGCCCGCCTCCGCAGCCACCTCCCACGGTCGCAGAGCAACGAGATCGTGCACGACGGTCGTGCAGGAAACGGCCTTATCCTGCAGACGGGCGAAGGGCGCGGGGCTCTTCAACACGAGCGGCGCACCCGCCTCTCTGGCGAAGGCCCTCAACTCCTCCGGATCCTTGGTGACGACGAAGCGGGGGTACGGCACACCCGTGCTCTGCGCGAGCTGGCCGAGGGCAACTTTGTCCGACAGCGACCTCGGGAGTGTCGGTTCGTTGGAGGCTGTGATGAGCCGGGAGTCGATGGAGGGTCGCTGTTCGGCTAACAGCACCGCACTCTCATCATCGCCTGCGATGGCCACGCAGCGAGTACCGATCGCGGCCACCGCCGCATTGATGTGCTCGACTTGCGCCGCGGTCGTTGCGCCAGCATCGATCGGTGCACCGACGATTCCGGTGAGGTAGTGGGAGGCCAGCAGTTCCCGTTCCCCCGGGTGGCTCAGCACGTAGACCTCGACCCCTGCCCGACTGAGCGTTCGGATAGTGGCAAGTGCTCCGTAGTCCCAAATGGGGTTGCCAGTTCGAACCAACAATGTAGGCACACTGCGGTCGAGGTCGATCACGACTCAATCATGTCACCCTGTTCCACACCGTTCGCGCCTGTCTGAGCATGGACGGCCCCGCAACTCGAGGCGGCGTAGAGTCGCCTCGAGAGGCCTGATGACGGGAAAGGGGGTGACACTCGATGGCCCAGCAGTCCGGCGACATCGAGCCCGGCGGTCGTAGCGCGGGCTACCGCTCCCGCACCGCGGCGCTGTTCGCAGCGGCGGAGATCGTCGGCAAACTTGCCTCCTTCGCCATGTTCGCGGTGGCTAGTCGCATCCTCGGTCCGGACGGGTTTGGCGAGTTCTCCTGGGCCATGGGCCTGGGCTTGATGGCAGCATCGTTCGGGATGTTCGGCTTCGACATGGCATTGATCCAATTGGGCGGTGCCAATCCCTCAAAGACCTCCAACTACCTGACGTCATCGGTGACACTGCGTCTGCTCATCGCCATGGTCGCCGTCGGCGTACTGGCAGCGTGGCCGATTCAGGCCCAGGGCAGCAAGGGCGTCCTTCTACTGATGGCCCTCGCGCTGAGCCTGGAGAACATCTCCATGTCGGTGCGCGCGGCGGCCGGTGTCCTCGACCGGCAGCGAGGGGCGGCGGTGAACATCATTATCCAGCGCCTTGCGATCGCCGCGATCGCCGTGGTCGTGCTGGTCGCCGGCGGCGGCGTGCTGGGGATGGCTGCCGCCTACCTGACCGGCACGATGATCGGAACCTTCGCGATGCTCGTTCTCGCACATCGCATCGGTGCCACTCCTCACCTGCGTAATCTCACCACGGCAGATACCAAGGCCCTCACCGTTAAGGCGATCCTGCCCGGGGCTGCCAACACGATGAACATGCAGACCACCCGCGTGGACGTTATCGCCCTGGCCCGCGGCGGCAATTACACCCAGGTCGGCTACTTCGCCAGCGCCTACAAACTCATGGAAACGAGCCTGTTCTTTTCCGACTCGCTGATCCGCGCAGCAATGCCCGCGATGCTGTACGCGAAGAGCCCCGCTGAGGTGGGTCGCATCGTGCGGGCCTTCTTCTCCACCGCCGCGGTCTTCTACGCGCCACTGGCTATCACACTGGCGCTTCGGGGAGACGAATTGCTGGCGCTGCTGTTCGGCGCGGAGTACGGACCCGGCGGTCGGACAGCCATCGTTGCCCTGGCATGGGCGCTGCTGGCACTGGTGAGTCTCAGTGTCATGACGACCGCGTTACTGGTCACCAATCACAGCCGGGACGTGGCGGCGGTGGCCTTCGTGACCATGGTCATCAAACTCAGCATCGTCTGGCCACTCGTGGACCGCTGGGGCGCGCTGGGTGCAGGAATCGCGGCGGCGATCGCCTTCACGACTCAGGCGGCTCTGTTGTACTGGCGCTTGAGCACCCATGGCAGTCGCCCGCAGATGGGGCTGTCCCTCGTGCCAGCCGCCGCGGGGTCTGTGGCGATGGTTCCGATTCTGCTGACCGGCTTGTCCTTGATCTCGGCATTGATGTCCGCTGGTCTTGCCTTCGTCCTTACATGGACAACTGCGGCGCGCTGGTTGGACCCGGCATCGCTGCAGCGGGTGAGTGCGATTGTACGTCGCTGATCTGACTGAAGGAGTGTCCCAATATGCCAGAAGCCGTGATTCTAGATCCGTACCGCCCCTACGCAGCGATGCTTATCGAGACGCTGTACAGCCGTCACGGCATCCGGACCGTGTGCCTTCACCAACGGTGGCCACCACGCCTGCGCATGGAGTCCAGCATGCCGGTCCTGCGATCACCTGCCGTGGCAGCGCACTACATGGTTCCGGATGCCGATTGGGCTCAGATCGCCCGTGGACTGGCCAGCCGCTACACCATCGTCGGAGTGCTGCCCCATCAAGAGGGCATGGTCGCACCCCTGGCAACTCTGGCAGAGCATCTCGGTCTGTCCTGGGCACAGCCCGAAGTGCATCGCGCATTGCGGAACAAGTGCGCCCTCAAAAGCCTGATCCGTCGCACCGATCCTTCACTGCGTCTGAATTTCTTCGTCGAGGTGGGCTCCGCCGAGGAGGTCCTCGACGTCGTGAACGATCACCAGCTCGAACGTTATGTACTCAAACCCAACGACGGCAGCGGCAACGACAACGTGGCCTTCTTCGACCAAAGCACCGACCTCATGACCTTGCGCCGCTACTTCGCGGGCAATCACCGCAGGACGCTCCTTGAGGAATTCATCAGCGGACCCGAGTTCTGGGTCAACGGTCAGACCGATAAGTCCGGTGAGCCCACTGTCGTGGGAATCGGCGAGTATTACCGAACGTCGCACAATGGCGTCGAGAATCTTGAGGTGGGCGGCATGTCGGTGGGTCCGCTGGACCCACGCTTTGAACCCCTACGCGACTACGCGACCCGCGTCATGCGGGCGCTCGGGCTGCGTCGCTCGCCATTCCACCTCGAGGCCATCGTCGACGACCGAGGTCCCTGCCTTGTCGAAGTGGGTGGTCGCTTATGCGGGGAACTCGGGACACTGATCGACATGGCCCATCACGGACCTCAATTGGATCTGATCGATGTCGCCGCTCACTACTACGTCTGCGACACCCCACTCGGTCGGCTCGCCTTGGACTGGGACAGGGTCGCCACACGCTGGATGGGAAGTGCAACCGGTGACAGCACCTACAGTCAGCGTCTGGTTCGGGTCGACGGGGCAGATGAATTGGAGCGTTCCCCGCACTTCCTCTTCTGGATCAAGGAGCCGATGCCAGGCGACTTCGTCCATCGCACAAAGAGTCTGACGACGCGGGCCTGGGCCACGGCCATCACTGGATCGCCGCAGGACGACCCACGCGAGGTGATCGAGTGGACCAGGCACACCGTGCAGTTGCGCGGTACTGCCGACCGCGGATGGAATCAACGCGAGAAGTGGCCCATGTACGCGGGGCTGGCCCGCAAGGTGGGGACCTCCGTGCCGCGACCCTATGAGATGCGTGCCCTCTTCGACCGGCTCGACTGAGCGCACGCATCCGGATCTCGGGCTCTGGTATTCAGCTGGCAAGCAGTACCGATCGTGGCCATCCGTTTCGACCTGAACACCAGCGATCTCTGTGCGGGCTCTTCGAGGAGAGGGTGGGTCCACAATGGAGGCATGGCTCGTCTGCTGATCGTCACCCCCTACGGCACGGTCACCGGTGGCGCGGAGCAGTGGCTGTTGGGCATCCTGCGAACCGGCGCGCTGGAACAGGCCGGGTGGGTCACAGACTCGATTGTCATGCAGTCGGGGCCGATGGTGGACGCACTGCGTGGCGAGTTGGTCACCGCCATCGCCTTGCCGATCCCCGCCTCCCCCGCCTGCATCATCAGCCGGATTCCCGCACTTCGCCGTGCGATCCTGAGTCGGGCACCAGATGTGGTGGTGGCCAACGGTGTCAAGGCTCAACTCGCGGTGAGTCTGGCCCTGGCCTGCACCGGAGTCCCCACAGTGTGGGTCAAACACGACCACAGCCACGACAGTTCGCTGGGACGACTGCTGGGGCGTACGGCCACTGTCGTGGTGTCCACAGCGCTCGAGGTGGGACTACCCACCGGACGCGACGACCTCATCGTGATTGAGCCTGCCCGTCCGCCCGAGCCACTGCCGGCTGACGTCGCCAGAGGCCGTTTACAGGACCTCGGCTGGGAGCCTACCCGGCGCCTCACCTTGGCGATGATCACCCGATTGGTGCCGTACAAGGGAGTGGACCTCGCGATCGAGGCCCTTTCGGATCCCCGCGCCGGGCAGTGGGAACTCCTGGTGATCGGCGGCGACGACCCGGCCACTCCGGACGAGACCGACAGGCTACGAGAGCTCGCGCGATCCGCCGGGGTCACCGACAGGGTGTTCTTCGCCGGAGCGATCCCTGGTGGAGGCAACCTGCTGAGCGCGGTGGACGCCCTAGGGGTGCTCACCAGGCCGGGCCAGGAGGGTGCGCCCACGAAGGAGGGGTATGGGATCGTGGCCTCTGAGGCGATGATGGCGGCAGTGCCGGTCGTCGTCGCGCAACCGGGACCGATCTCGCGACGCATCGACACCTCTGATGGTCCCGCGGGAATCACGCTGGCAGCACCAGCACCCCAGCACCTGGCGGCGGCTCTGGACAGGTTGAGCGTCGACGAACTACGGCAGAACATGGGCGTCAACGGACGCCACGTCGCACTCAGCCTGCCGACACAGTCGGACATCGCACGGCAGTTCGTTGATGTCATCGAACTGGCGACGGGCCTGCCATGAGCCAGCTTCTTCCGTTCATCGGATTGGTGGCGATCGCGATATTCGCCCTGGTCCTGTGGCGGCCCGTCATCGCTTTGATCCTCTTCGCGCTACTCGCCCCTGCGGGCATGACCCAACTGCCCGCCGGCCTCGACCTCGTGACAGTCCTGTCGCTACTCGTTATCGCCGCCGCCTTGTGGGAGCGCCTAGTGACCGGCCTGTCCTTGGTTCCCTCCACCCGTGCGACCTTCGCCGCCACCATCTGGAGTCTCGGCATCGTGGGATCCGTGGCGTTCAGCGCCGACCCGGCCCGTGCCGGCGTCCTGGGCACCTGGCAGATCATCGCCGCGTGGCTGGCCGTGGCCACAGCCCACCTCGCGGCAACCCCGCAGCGAATGCGGCCTACCCTCGTCGCCGTGCTGTTTGGCGCTCTGATCGTGGCCGCGAGCGGACTCGTCGGAGGGTTCAGCCCGATTGGGGCGTTCGACGCATCCGTGGTTTCGAACCGCGCAAAGGGGGTGTTCTCACAGCCGAACGAATACGGCCTGTTCTGCGCTATGGTCTGGGCCTTCTCGCTGGGGATCGTGTGCCTGTGTCAGGGCTACGTTAAACACCTGGCCTCCGTCACGACTGTGTTGAGCCTGGCAGGGCTCGCCCTGTCCTTCTCACGTGGAGCCTGGGCGGGCGCGGTGGTGACGGCGATCGTGATGGCGGTCCTGATCCCTCAGACCCGCCGGCCCCAGGCGGTGGCGCTCATCGCCACGGTGAGCATCCTGAGCGCCTCCCTGGTGGCCGCGCCCTACTGGCAACTCCCCAGCCTGCTGTGGTCACGATTCGCGAGTATCTTCACAGGGGGGTCCAACCCCTACGACAATCGCCCGGCGCTGCTCGAAGAGGGTTGGCGGCAGTGGGAGCAGCGGCCAGTCCTGGGGGTCGGGCCGAACATGTATCCCGTGGAGGCCCAGGCTGTGGGTGCACGGACCCGCACGCTGGAGGGACAGCACGCTCACAATCTGGTCGTGACTTTGGGCGCCGAGCAAGGTCTTGTGGGCGTTCTCGCGCTGACGCTGTTCGCCGTGGCGATCGTGGTCGCGGTGCGGGCGGCCCGTGGGTTCGCGGCCCCCCTGGGCAGATCGGTGCCAGTTGCTCAGGTGCCCGTTGGCGCCGCCGTGACGCTGTCGGCCATGGGGGCGATGCTGGTAGTGGCCACGGCGGGCCTGGTCGACTACCCGCTGCGCAACCCCCTCACGCGGGGCTACACCTGGCTGCTGCTGGGCCTGCTCCTGGCCGGCGAACGATGCCTGCCATCGCGGGCACCAAAGAACAGGGCGGCCCACCTGAAACCGGAGGAGGCCATCGCGCCCTGACGGGCTTCGGGTCGTTGTCGCGCGCATGCTGGTGTCGGTCCTGACCAGACGAATGTCGCTTCGATCTGGAGGGAACGACCAGTCAACCCTGACATGCGCGGCCATGCTGGCGCTCGCGAAGTCTCCACAGCCCCCCCAGTGGTGTGATCCGCCGAAGCCAGCCATCGCACCACACCACCTGACCGTCGCCGGTCCAGGTCAGAGTGTGCACGCCCTTCCTGCGCCGGCGGTCTGTCGATGCCGGCACGTCCGCGCCGGTGATCCTCACGACGGGTGTCAGATCCGGATCCAGAAGCGACGCGGCTCGGCCATAGGTCCCCGCGCAATCCTGGACCGCCCGCCAGCCCCGGATATCATCATCGGTGCCTGCGCCACGCGCCAGGCGAACATCGACATACACCGAGGAGTCGTCCCTGCCCCACCCCTGGCCATCCCACGTATATCGGACGAAGACCGCATCCGCGTTGACCGTGGCATCGGTGCCACTGACCTCTTCCGGCCGGCCGGAGGGATCGAAGCGCACCACTGCGTCAGCCAAGTGGGGTGGCAGCGGCGGCAGATCATCTGCTGGACGCCACACGTCCCCGAGCCGATCGAAAGTATAGAAGGGGTTGCGGGCCGCGCACGTCTCCACTGTGGCCAACCAGCGGCCGCCGACCCTATAGACCTGCGGGTAGGACAGATGGTGGGCGGTCGAAAGGACCACCTCGTGCGCGACGAGGCGGCCGCCCTGGCTGCTGGCAGCCCGTATCAGGCCTAGCCCAGATCTCCTGCCGAGTTCCTCGACGAAGAGCCATTCCTGTCCTCCGTCGACGACCACACAGGGATCGGCCCAGAACGCACCGCGGGCAGGACCCTGCCATTCCAGGCCCGATCCTGGCAGTCTCTGCGCCACGACGTCGTCTATGGAGCCTGGTAGACGCGCCACCTGCCAGTTGCGCACGGTCACTGCCGACCGCAGCACTCGGCCTGCGAAGCGCGCATTCCCTTTCCTATCCGCCGCTGCCACGGGAGGCAATACAGCACGCGACCCCCTCGGCGGTGCACCGGTGATCCGTGCTCCGTGCACGTACTGCACGATCAACGGCCCCAGCACCGACATCCCAGCCTTGACGGAGGGAGTCACCGTCCGCGCTACGCCCACCCTTCCCCTGCTGCCGGCGCCTTGGCGATCGACGAGCCGGACCGTCACCGCGTCCTCCCCGGCAAGCAGGCAGCGGCAGACTTCGTCACCGCGCTCCCAGTCCCACCCCTGACCGTCGACGAGTGTCAGCGTGGCGCCAGTATCCGCACCGAAACCAACTGTGAGCTCTCCCGGACCGGCGTCGACCGGTTGCTGCACGACACGCCCGGAGTCGTTCCCCCCCCTACGCAAGAAGGCAAGCGCATCCTCGGCGGCAGCGCGCTGCACGTCTGTACCTGCGACAAGGACGATGACGGGCGACATGCCCCCGATCCTGCCAGTTTCGACAGCGCCCGGAAGAGTCGGGGAGTGGCCCAGTGCCGCGCGATTGAGGCCGCTGACCGGTGGGATGATCGTGGTATGCCACGGATCCTGTTTGCCGCACAGCCGACCGTTGCCGGCGTTGCCCAGTGCGTTCTGGACTGGACCACGGGTCTGCGTGACCGTGGCTGGGACGTCAACCTCGCCTGCCCCGACGACGGCTGGCTCAGTCAGAGGTGCGCTGACGCTGGAATCAGCGTCGACCGATGGGACTCCGTGCGCCAGCCGTACAAAGGCGTACGCAGGGAACTGAGCCAGTTGAGGGCCATCGTGGACCGCCACCAACCCGACGTGGTGTTCCTGCAGGGCAGCAAGGCCGGCCTGATCGGGCGCATGTTGCTGCGCGGCAATGCCCCGGTCGCGTTCAGCCCGCACTCGTGGTCGTTCGAGGCAGCGGACGGGCCCATCGGGTGGGCAGCGCTGCAGTGGGAGCGTGGAGCCGCTCGCTGGACGGATCGGTTCATCTGTGTGAGTGAGGCGGAGGCGGAGGACGGCCGTTCGCACGGCATCCACGGGGACTATGTCATCGCTCGTAACGGCATCGACACCCAGCAGATCCACCCCTTGACCACCGAGCAGCGCCAGGCCCTGCGAGAGCACTTAAGCATGGCGCCCCACGAGATCACCGTCGTGTGTGTCGGTCGGGTCCACAGGCAGAAGGGGCAGGATGTTCTCCTGCAGGCCTGGCCTCACGTCGATGCTCCGGATGCGCGACTCTTCATCGTCGGCGACGGCCCGGAACTTCCCCAGGCACGCGCACTTGCCACCAACTCGGTAACGCTCGTCGGGGGTGTGGATCGCGCCGAGGCATTGGAGTGGATGCAGGCCGCTGATCTCCTCGTGATGCCATCGAGGTGGGAGGGCATGGCCCTGGTCCCGCTGGAGAGCCTCGCCGTGGGTACGCCGGTTATCGCCAGTGACGTGACGGGGGCGCGAGAAGCGGTGGATGAGACGTGCGGTGAGTTGTTCGAGCCGGAGAACCCTCCCGCACTCGCGGCGACCCTCACCCGCTGGATCCCGCGTGTAGCCGAGGAAGGAGAGGCTCTCCGGGACGCAGCGCGACGCCGGATCCTCGCCGGTTTCGACCTGAGCGGCACCGTAGCGGTTCTGGATGAAACTCTACGGGGCATGCTGCGCACGCAGCCCTGACATCGTGACCCGCCGTTGACCGACGGTCAGCCCAGGATGCGGCGGGTGAGTGCGACATCCTCGTGCATCTGGGCCATGAGCGCCTCGATACTGTCGAACGCCAGGGTCTCCCGCAACCTCTCTACGAATTCGGCCCGAAGGTGTCTGCCGTACAGATCCCCCTCGAAGTCCAGCAGGTGTGCCTCGACGGTCCGACGATCCCCTTCGAACGTGGGATTGGTCCCGATGCTGATCGCCGCGGCGTGGTGTCGGCCTTCGATCACCGCGTCGCCGGCGTAGACACCGTCCGCCGGAACCGCCGCGAGCCGGTGATGCTCCAGGTTGGCGGTGGGGTACCCGAGCGCACGCCCGCGCTTCTCGCCGGACACCACGACTCCGGCGACCTCGTGCGGGCGTCCCAGCAGTTCGGCGGCCAACCGGACGTCGCCCTCGGCGACGGCTGCCCTCACCATCGTCGACGAGACGGGATCCTGCCCACCCACCAGCGCGAACTCGTCGACGGCCAGTCCCGCCTCCCGCAGGCTGTCGGCGGTACCCCGGGCACGGTTGCCGAAGCGGAACCCCTCACCGATCACCACGTGCCGCGCGTCAAGACGACGGATCAACACCGACTCCACGAATTCCTCGGCAGTCATCGCCGCGAATTCGGCGTCGAATTCGAGGACCTCCACCAACTCCACGCCCATCATCGCGAGAAGTTCCACCCGCCGAGGAAGATCACACAGCCGGGTGGGGGCGACGTCGGGGCGCAGTACCTCCGGCGGATTGGGGTCGAACGTGACCACCACCGACTCGAGATCAAGGCGCGCCGCGAGGTCGAGGTTGTGCCTGATCAGGGACTGGTGTCCGCGGTGGACGCCATCGAAGACTCCGATCGTCACCACCGATGGCCTGTCCACGCGACTACCTTGCCAGATGCGCGCACGACCTCTGGGAGGGGCCGTGAGCTCCGATTCAGGCCGGTGCGTTCACCTCGACCCGGCAGACCCCATCGGCTACCTCCACCACACCCGCCCAGTTGCCGTCCTGATCCACCACGAGAAGCAGCCCGTCAGGGACGTCGATGGACACACGCTGGCCGTGCTGCAGCGCGCGGGCCTGCTCGGCGGTCACCTCACTCACCTGCATGATCGTGCCCACGACCTCCTCGACCGGAATGACAGGCGGCGGCTCCTCCCCCAACGGCGAGCAGCGATCGACGGTGATGGCGCCGATGGCGGTCCGCCGCAGCGCCCTTAGGTGCCCGGCCGACCCGAGCGCGGCACCGAGGTCCCTGGCCAATGCGCGGACATAGGTCCCGGAACTGCACTCCACCACCACGTCGATATCCACGCAGCCGCCCACGATCCGCGGCGGGCCCAGCACCTCGAAACATCCGATGGTGACAGGACGGGCCGCGAGGTCCACGTCCTGGCCCGCGCGCACGCGCGCGTAGGACCGCACCCCGTCCACCTTGACCGCCGACACCGCACTGGGCACCTGCTGGATGTCGCCGGTGAGCGCAACCATGGCGCTCGACAGACCCGCGGGATCCCATTCCCACCCGGGGCTCGCCGTGACCTCGCCCTCCGCGTCATCGGTGACCGTGCCCGCACCCAATCTCACGGTGGCCTCGTAGGTCTTGGTCTCCCCTTGCACGAAACGCAGCAGGCGGGTCGCAGCACCCAGACCGACGACCAATACGCCCGTTGCCGAGGGGTCCAGCGTTCCGGCGTGACCCACGCGTCTCTGACCGTACAACCTGCGTAGACGGCCAACCACGTCGTGGCTGGTCCATCCCGACGGTTTGTCGATCAGGGCGAAACCGGAGATCACAGCACGCGGCCGATGACGTCAGGAGTCCGTCGAATCAGCGCCTTCCGGTGAAGGATCAGCCGATGCGGTGCCGATACCCGACCGGAACCAGCGGCGTCGCTCACTGCAGTGCCGCGAGCAACGAGGCCAGCGTCGCATCCGCATCGCGGGACCCGGTGAAGCCCGCGGCCATTCGGTGACCGCCGCCGCCCAAGGAGGTGCACACCGACCCGACGTCG
>Ga0209607_1002647_pt1 | contig 14108 bp, 12 predicted proteins | sample AD_UKC117_MetaG_FD_184413 | JGI IMG/M metagenome (GOLD analysis project Ga0209607, IMG submission 184413) | Active sludge microbial communities of municipal wastewater-treating anaerobic digesters from Hong Kong - AD_UKC117_MetaG (SPAdes)... | ecosystem: Engineered > Bioreactor > Anaerobic >... | reverse complement strand
CTGGTTCTGCTCGATCTTCCGGCCGAAGTAGGGCGCGACCGTCCCCTCGGCGTACCCCTCGAAGATCCGATCGAATTTGTCCTGAATCTGGGGCGTCAGGGCGCCGTAGTTTCCTGCCCAGAGCTCGCCGACCGTCCCGGAGGCTCGGGCAGCCTCGGCCATCTCCAGGATCTCGCAGGTCTCGTTGAGGTAGAAGGAGAAGCCGACGACGTCCCACCCCTCAGCGAGCTTCTTTTTGTACTCCTCGAAGGTGGGGTACTCCAGGATCTCGATTTCGGGAATGTTCTGCTTGAGGAAGCGCAGGCCGAAGGACTGGAGCCGGGGCCAGTAGAACCGAAACCACTTGGAGCGGGCGTTGGAGCCTATGTAGTCATAGGGCTCGGGATCGTTCTTGTAAACCGTGGTGAAGAGGACTTTGGGGGGCATAATCGGCATTTGCCCGCCGATCGAAGATTAAGGTTACGATTCCATCCCTTGATCCTGCGCCCCCTTGAGGGCCGAAAGCACCTCGTCGGCATCGACCTTCCCCCAGTGGTAGCTCATCTCCTCGATCATCTGCCGGGCGTATTCCGCCTCTTCCTGGGCAGATTTTTTGTTGCCTGCCGCCAGAAAGAGAAATATGCCGATCATGATTTGTTGGAAACCTTTTTGGTCCATCCCGGATTCAAAAATGTATTGTGCAGCCCCCCCCCAAGAACTCTAAGAGAGATATCAATCGAATCAAATAGCACCACCTGATCGTGCGTCCTCATTTAAATACTATTTAAATATGGATGTCCCAAATTTTGGGATTTAAGGGGTTTTTCAAAATCCTCGAAGAAAACATAATATACTAGTGTTTTTCTACAATATACTATGCCGAACTCCAGTCTGGCATCTCTTTTAGATATTTATTCATATTTGGTTAACTCATTTTTCAGCATATTTAATTCGCTTGATAGGCAGCTCGCATTTTTAGGTATTCTTGTAGGTTTTATGGGTGTTATTATCAGTTTTTGTTACTCAAAGCGTCTTCATAATCAATCTGTTTCAGAAGATATAGCTAGGGATAAAATTATGGCAAGAAGATTGGATAAATTCGAATGCATGTTAAATAATATGGCAAGGAATCAGTCCGTTTCCTATTGCCTTGATAGAGCTAATTCATCTTATGAGGAGACGCTTGAAGAAGCAAGGCGACTATTAATATCCGATTCTAATTATGAGAGGGGTCTTAGCAAAGCGATCCTAGGTGATCTAAATGGTGCCGAATCCGAATTTAATTGTGCTATTCATAACTCGCCAAAAATATCTCAATATTATTTACTAAGAGGCAATGTACGATTAATTCAAAAAAAATATGAAGATGCGATATGTGATTACTCTGATGCAGTCAAGCTTGATCCTGGTCTTGTTGCGGCGTGGTGCAACAAAGGCTTTGCGCTTATGGGTTTAGAGAAAAACGAAGAAGCAATAGATGCGTTTGATATAGCAATTAAATTAGATCCTAAAAATGCCGCGGTATGGATTGCCAAAGGTTATGCCCTCCACCTACCACATCCAAATAGGGATGCAGAAGCTATGGTAGCAGTTAATACAGCTATTAAGTTGGATCCTGAAAGTTCAGAAATATTAAATACTAGTATTATTATATTAATTAATCTTGGGAAATTTGATGAGGCCTTAAAGATTGTTGAGAATGCCGTGGAATTGTACCCTAAAAACAAGGAGTATTGGTACTTTAAAGGATTAATAATTTTAAATTTAGGAATTTACCAGAAAGCATTAGATGCCTTTGATAAGGCTATTGAATTAGATCCTGACAATGACGTCTTTTGGCAAACCAGAGCAAGAGTCCTAGAGCGCCTCGGAATGAATGAGGAGGCTTTAAAATCTTTGATGAATGCCATAAAATCAAATCCAGAGAATGTTTCGGCTTGGATTGACAAGGGAGCTACATTTGGTATACTAGGTAGAAATTCTGAGGCTTTGATAGCTTTTGAGAAAGCGATAGAACTGGATCAGAAAAATGTCACAGCTTGGATTGGTAAATCGAGTGCTTTGGCCAAATTAAATAGAGATAAAAATGCGTTGGATGCTATTGAATATATTCTGAAATTAAATCCGCAAGAGGGTTCTGCATGGTTTGTTAAAGGATCCATCCTGCAACGCTTAGGGGTGCATAAAAAGGCCCTCGAAGCCTTTAGAAAGGTAATTGAATTGAACCCTGATCATGATAATTATTTTAGTTTATCGCTCAAAGGTTACATCAGTTTTTGTTTTTGGGGTAGAGCAGCAGTAGCAGAGTCCTTTAACAAGAAACTGGATATTGATATAAAGCGACCGGTCATGGATATTTTGGATTCACTGACAGAAAGATATAACAATTTAGATCTTGCTACAACTTCATGGATAAATATTGGAATAATCCTAATGGAATTAGGCAATAAAAATGAGGCGCTCAACGCTATTGATAAAGCAATGGAATTGGAGGATTCGCTCGATGTGCTGTGGCTAGGCAAAGGCGTGATCTTAATGGATTTGGGCAAAAAAGAAGAAGCGTTAAACGCTTTTGAGAAAACTATAAATTTGAATCCAACATTAGAAAAAGCTTGGCTTGCGAAAGGATTAACCCTAATACAATCAGGTAAACAAGACGATGCTTTAATAGCATTTGAAAACGCCTTAAAGTTAGATCCTAAAGACGAGATTGCTTGGGTAATGAAAGGTTTAACCTTAATAGATTTAGGCAAGCAAAACGAGGCATTAGAGTCAATTGATAACGCGATAAATTTAGACCATCATATCACTGAGGCGTGGTTAAAAAGGGGGTCGATTCTTTATAGCTTAGATAAAAAAAATGAGGCATTAAAGTCTTTTCAAAAGGCAATAGATTTAGATCCAAAACAGATTTATCCCTATATTAGTAGGGGACGTATCTTGATTGATTTAAATAGATATAAAGAAGCATTGAAAGACTTAGATAAAGCTATATGCTTCGATCCCAACAATTTGGACGCATTATTTTTTAGATGTTATGCGCTATTAAAGTTAGGTCATCATAAGGAGGCTTCGGAAATTTCAGACAGGATGATGAAGTTAGATCCAAATAATGCTGACGCATATTTGCTAAAATCTTTGGTCCTTAGCATGCAGGGCGATCGGGAGAATGCTATAAAATATTTCAAAAAATCTCTCGAATTAAATCCAAACTATTTGAAGCTAATAGATGATGGGTAAGCTGTGGCCTTGACATAGATAATTCTTTTACAGAACTCTCTTCAGCGACGGAATCTGTCTCAGCACCATGCTGCTCATGACAAAGCACAGCGGCACTGAGACGGCCGCCGACACGGCGAACTTGACGAGGGGATGCACGCAAACCCCCACAGGGCCAACGTGACCAGGATCAGGATAGGCGGATGGAATACGTACACCGAATATCCGTTATCGTACATGAACCGGGCGACCCTGCCGCCCGAGTTGAATCGCTCCCGAATGAGGACCACAAGGCCCAGGCAGAAGACGGACTCCCAGAGGGCAAAGGCCGCGCTCTGCCAATTGAATTCGCCCTCGATCTTCGGGATGTCGCCGCCCGGCCCGATTCCTACGACGAGGATCCAAGTCCAGAAGATCGTCCCGCCGACGAGGGCGGCTTTGAATATGAGCCGCCGCCAAAAGCAGACTTTATAACCCCCAAGGCAGATCATCCCCTCTCATGGATGGTCCAGCCATCGCCACCAGCGGTCTCACCATGAGGTTCAACGGCTTTACAGCCGTCGACGGGGTCGATCTCAACATCGAGAAGGGAGAGCTCTTCGGCCTCCTCGGCCCGAACGGCGCGGGAAAGAGCACCATCATCAAGATGCTGACGACGATGCTCCGGCCCTCGGCGGGCGGGGCCGCCGTCTGGGGCTTCGACATCGGCCGGGAGAGGGACGCGGTCCGAAACTCCATCGGCGTCGTCTTCCAGGACCCGTCCGTCGACAGCCAGCTCTCGGGCCGGGAGAACCTGGACTTTCACGGCAGGATGTACGGGATGGACCGAAAGACCCGCGAGGCGAGGGTCGCCGAGGTCCTGGAGCTGGTGGACCTGACCGAGAAGGCGAATGTGCTGATGGAGGACTACTCCGGCGGGATGCAGAGGAGGCTTGAGATCGCCCGGGGGCTGATGCACCACCCTCACGTCCTCTTTCTCGACGAGCCGACCCTGGGATTAGACGCCCAGACCCGGAGGTACATCTGGCGCTACATCCTGAAGATGAACCAGGAGGAGGGGGTCACCGTCGTCCTGACGACTCATTACATGGAGGAGGCAGACCACCTCTGCGAGAGGGTCGCCATCATCGACCAGGGCAAAATCGTCGCCCTCGACACCCCGGAGAACCTCAAAGACCTGATCGGGGCGGACATCGTCACCCTGGAGGTGGACGACGGCATCTCTGAGGAGGCGGTCGAGGCATTCTCGAAGTTCGATGGGGTCGAGGAGGTCGAAGTCGTCGAGGCGGTCGACCAGTCAGGCTCGATCCTCAACCTCAGCGTCGACCGGGGTGAAGCCCGGATCCCCGAGATCGTCCTCGGCGCCTGCAGGGTCGGGGTGAAGATAAGGTCGGTCAGCATGCACGAGCCGACCCTCGAAGACGTCTTCCTCAAGTTCACCGGCAAAAAGATCCGGGAGGCGGAGTCGGCCGGCGCCGGCCGGATGGCGGCGGTCCAGAGCAGGATGAGGACCAGGAGGCACTGATATGCCGAAGGTGAACGTCTACGCCATCTACAGCCTCTGGCTCCGGGAGATGATCCGCTTCTTCAGGCTGAAGAGCCGGGTCTTCGGCTCCCTCGCCCCGCCCTTCTTCTTCCTCGCCTTCCTCGGCTTCGGCTTCCGGTCGGCGGCGATGCCCGCAATCCCCGAGGGGGTCGACTACATCAGCTTCCTCGCGCCGGGGATCATCGGGATGACGCTGCTCTTCTCCTCGACCTTCGGGGGGCTATCGATGCTCTGGGACCGGGAATTCGGCTTTCTCCGGGAGATCATGGTCGCCCCGGTGTCCAGGCTCTCGATCGTCATCGGCCGGACCGCGGGCGGCGTCACCACCGCCGTGATGCAGGGGCTGATAATCCTCGTTCCCGGGATGGTCATGGGCCTTGAGATATCCGGCCTCGGCGGATTTCTCTTATCCCTCGTCTTCATGGTCCTGATCGCCACCACCTTCAACAGCCTGGGCCTTGCCTTCGCCTCCCGGATGAAGGACATGTCCGGCTTCTCATTGATCATGAACTTCATGGTCTTCCCGCTATTCCTCTTATCAGGGGCCCTATTTCCGATATCAAACCTCCCGACATGGCTTCGGAGCCTCTCCTACCTCGACCCCCTCACCTACGGCGTCGACGGCCTTCGGGGGTCCCTGGTGGGGGTCAGCGCCTTCCCTCTCGCCCTCGACCTCGCGATCCTGGCGGCCTGCTGTGCGGGGGCCCTGGGCCTTGGTGCCTATCTCTTCGAGAAGAGCGACGTGGAGTGACGGCGGATCTGATTTTCCTGGTGGATCAGATCAGAGCGCCATCATTTTCTGGCTATTCAAACGGAGTTCGTCGGATTTGCCAGAGGATACCTATCGACGCTCTCGCCTCCGGGGATGGGGCGGACCGAGTCGCAGATACCGTCGCTGTCAGCGTCGGTGCAGTCGAAGTCGGTGTAGTAGTTTCCGACGGTCCCGTTGTCCCACTGGTTACTGGCATCGTCGTAGGCGTTCTTCACCCTTTCATCTTGAGCAGATTCAAGGAGCGATCCGATCAATGGAGACGTTGTTTTTATGCCAGTGTCTCCAGCGGCGTTATCGACGAGGTCGTTTTGATAGAGGAGATTGTCCCAGGACTTTTGGAGCTTGATCCCGCCCATCACGTTTTGGGTGACGTTGTTGCCAACTACGATGTTATCATCGCATTCTGCCAGGCTTATGCCGGCCCAGTTGTTGTAAGAGACGTCGTTATCCTCGACGATGTTCTCCTCGCAGCCGAGGTAGAGGCCGATCCCTCCCCATTCGTTGTTATCGGCTCTGTTCCTCCTCACCACGTTGTTGCGGCAGTCGTCGAGATCGATGCCGTTGCCCGCGTTGTAGCTGGCGTTGTTCTCTTCGATGATGTTATCGTCGCTGGATGAGTAAAGACCGATCCCGCCAGCATTGTAGCAGACTTTGTTCTCGGCGATGATGTTGCCAATCGAATCCATAAGCTGGATACCATAGTTCTCGCTCAGCGAGATGTCGTTTTCGAAAATCTGGTTATAGTTGCCTCCGTCCCAAAGAGTAATGCCCAATAGATTGCTGCTGGCGTTATTGGCAGCTATTGTGTTGTTGTTGCTAAACTTGCAGAGCCCGATTCCCCATTCATTGTGGGTGGCATCATTGCTCACAATGGTGTTATTGGAAGAACTCTCTAGGTAAACGCCATACACACCGTTGTCGTTTAGGACGTTCTCCTCAATGACGTTATTGTCGCAGTTTTCTGATATGGATATTCCGCTCTCGCCGTTTTGGCTGAAATCATTTCCCGATACGTTGTTTCTGAAGGAGCCCATGAGCTTGAAGCCGCTCTTCCCGTTATCTTGAGCTCTGTTCCTTGATATGGTGTTGTCGTTTCCCCTGAGAACGATTCCATAAAAGGGATTCTCGCTGACATCGTTATCCGCAAGGAGGTTATTCGAGCCAGATACCCAGATGCCATCTCCAACAGTGCCAGATCTGACGGCTTTGTTGCCTATAATGGCGTTGTTGTCGCACGCTGAGAGGGCGATTCCAACTTCAGCGCTTTCGCTGACGATGTTGTCTTCGATCGTACTGTCGCTGGCGTTTAAGATGAACATTCCACATTCGCTATAGGTAATGTTGTTCATCTCAACAGAACTGTTGCTGGAGTAGGCAACTGCTATCCCCGCACTGTTGAGGACGGCTGTGTTATTTGCAACGGCGCAGTTATCGGAGCCGTTGATGAGAATGCCGACGTACTCCAGGTAGAGGTTGTCACCCTCTTCATCGAGCCTGGTTTCGTCCTCCGACTCAGAAGTTCTGACCGATTTTGTCACCACGAACCCCTCGATCCTGATACCATCTTCGTTGAGGGAGATGGCTGGACCCTTCGCCGAGGCGTCGACGACGGGCTTTCCTCCGCCTGTATCCACGCCCAATAGCGTCAGCATCTTGTCCACGTTCAAGTTCTCCTGATATGTTCCGCTCTGGACCTCGATCACATCTCCAGGGTTCGCCCCGTCGATGGCGTCCTGTATCTTCTCGCCAGGCTTCACCACGATCTCCTCCGCCCCTGCAAAATGGATCAGAGAGATCGCCAGAACCAAAATCATCTCCAACTTCATAACAATCACTTCTATCCATTTTGGAGCTTTTACTTCATAAACTTATCGGAAAATTTAGAGAGATTGCTTCCGTTCGAGGTTGCCGGAAGAGGTGGGATCGAGGCGGTCGACTATGCAATAGGCTCGGGCCCATCGATCCTCCAAATTTGAGAAAAGGATTTATCCTGGACGGCGCAGATGGGGTTTCATGCTCCCTGCTCTCCTCTGGTCTCTCGTCTTCGTCGGAAGCCTCGCCGTCCTGGTGAAGGCCTCCGATTACTTCACCGACTCCGCCGAGAGGATCGGCATAGCCTTCGGGATATCCCCCTTCATCATCGGCGTCACCATCGTCGCCGTGGGAACCTCGACCCCGGAGCTGGTATCGTCGATCTTGGCGGTGACGAAGGGCTCCTCGGAGATCGTGGTGGGGGACGTGATGGGCTCGAACATCACGAACATCCTCTTCATCCTGGGCCTCTCCGCCATCGTGGGAAAGAAGATGGTGACAAGCTACGAGCTAGCCAACGTCGATCTTCCCTTATTCGTCGGCTCGGCTGTTATCTTATCGCTGATGGTGGTGGACGGGGCGTTCAGCCTTCCCGAAGCCCTCCTCTGCCTCGCCCTCTTTCTCGTCTACCTCCTCTACGCCATCAGCGTCGAGAGGGTCGCCGACGAGGCGATGGAGAGGTCGATGGAGGAGATGGAGGCGGCGGGGGTTGTCCACCCGAAGAAGAGAAGGCTCGACCCAAAGGTCTATCTGACCCTGATCTTGAGCGTCTTCTTCCTCTACATCGGAGCGAGCTACACCATCGTCTCGGTGGTGAAGCTCTCGGAGATGGTGGGGATCGGGACCGAGATCATCGCCGCCAGCGCCGTAGCCCTGGGAACCTCGCTTCCGGAGCTTGTCGTGAGCGTGCGGGCCGCGGCCATGAACAAGCCGGAGCTTGCGATCGGAAACATCCTCGGCTCTAACATCTTCAACGCCCTGGGGATCATGGGCGTATCCGCCCTCTTCGGGACCCTTTTGATCCCCGAGACGATAACGAGCTTCGTCATGCCGATGATGATCATCGCCACCCTCCTCTACTTCGTCGTGATCTGGGAGAAGGAGATGACCCTCTGGGAGGGCTGGATGATGGTCATATTCTACGTCTTCTTCCTGGGAAAGCTCTTCGGCCTCTTCTGATGCGGAGGTCGATGGACGGGTCGATGAACGGATCGATGGACGGGTCGATGGACGGGTCGATGGACGGGTCGATGGACGGGTCGATGGACGGGATAAAATATTTAACGGTTTGAAGAAGATAACCTGGCATGATACGGCGGTTCGGCATCATCATCTCCCTGACATTTCTGGCGGCCCTCATCTGGGCTTTAAACTACGTCCATCCGGACGTCTACCTCCAGAGGGCCTTTTATACCGCCGTCGTCGTCGCCCTGATCCACCTCCTCTTCAAACACGTCTTCGAAGATCTGCTCATAAAGAGGATAACCGTCTCCAAGACCAGATACTCCTTCAAAAAGACGGTCTCGATAATCTACCTGGTTGTACTGGTGGCGGTGGTGATCAACATCTGGGTCGCGGACACCCGAAGCCTCCTCATCTCTTACGGCATCGTCGCCGCGGGGATCGCCGTCGCCCTCCAGGACCTCTTCAAGAACTTCGTCGGTGGAGTGATAATATTCGTAACCGGGATATACCGGGTCGGTGACAGGGTCGAGATCAACTCTCGGAAAGGCGACGTCATCGACATCGACATCCTGTACACCACCCTCATGGAGATGGGAGAGTGGATGTCGGGAGATCAGCCGACGGGCCGGCTCACGATAATTCCCAACGGCTACATACTCTCGGGGAGCGTCAACAACTACACCAAGGATCACACCTTCCTCTGGGACGAGATCAGCGTCCCCATAACCTACGACAGCGACTGGAAGGAGGCGGTTGCCATCATCTTATCCGTCGTCAGGAGGGAGACCGAAGAGGTCGGCAGGGAGGCGGAAAAAAGCCTCTCCAGCCTTGAAGAAAAATATTACCTTCCCAGGAAGGTGGTGGAGCCCGCAGTCTTCATAACCATGACAGACAACTGGATAAACTTCAACATAAGATACATGACAGAGGTTCGGGAGAGGAGGATGACGAAGAACAAGCTCAGCCGCCTCATTCTCGACGAGATCGAGAAGTCGGATGAAATCAGGCTTGCCTCGACCACCATAGACATCATAGGATTTCCCGAACTCCGGCTCGACGGGGGCTCGACGGGACCAGGTAGGTGAGATGCTAGATGGCTCGGGTCTTCAAGATCAGGACGAAGAAGGTGGGCCTGCCTCCCGGCACCCTCGTCCACGATGGCGAGGAGAGGACCGAACCGGTCCGGATCACAATCATGGACTACGACCTGGATCATCTTCAGGAGTTCTGCGTCACCTCCATCGACGAGTGCGCCGACCTGAAGGCGAGCCCGTCGGTCACCTGGATAAACGTGGTTGGGGTCCACAGGCCCGAGGTCGTAGAGAAGATCGGGAACTGCTTCGATATCCACCCCCTCGTCCAGGAGGACATCGTCCACACAGAACAGCGGCCCAAGATGGACGACTTCGACGATCACGTATTCATCATCCTGAGGATGCTCTCACGCTCCGAGAACGGCGACGGCGATGAGGAGATCAGGTCGGAGCAGCTGAGCCTCCTCGTCGGCCGAGGCTTCGTGATATCCTTTCAGGAGACGGAGGGAGACGTCTTCGATCCTGTAAGAGACCGGATCAGAAAGTCCAAGGGCAAGATCAGGAGAGGGGGGGCGGACTACCTCGCCTACTCCCTGATCGATGCCGTCGTAGACAGCTACTTTCTGATCCTGGAGGATGTGGGCGAGGACCTGGAGTTCCTGGAGGACGAGCTGGTGGAGAGCCCCGACAAAGATACGTCGAAGCGGATCCACGAGATGAAGAGGGACATGATCTTCCTCCGAAAGTCGGTCTGGCCCCTCCGGGAGGTGATAAGCCGCCTCTCCCGGGGCGAGTCGGATATCTTCGATGAGTCGACGGAGATCTACCTCAGAGACGTCTACGACCATACCGTCCAGGTGATCGAGGAGATCGAGACCTTCAGGGACGTCCTCTCGGGGATGCTGGACATTTACCTCTCATCGATCAGCAACAGGATGAACGAGGTGATGAAGGTCCTGACGATCATCGCCACCATCTTCATACCCCTCACCTTCGTCGCCGGGATCTACGGGATGAACTTCGACTACATGCCCGAGCTCCACTGGCGTTTGGGCTATCCAGCGGTCCTCATATTCATGCTCGTAACAGCGATGCTGATGGTGCTCTACTTCAGAAGGAGGGGCTGGCTTTGAAGGGTCTTTTCATCGGATCAATAACCAGGTGGTCGAGAATATGCCTCTCCGCTTGATCGAGATGGTCCTCCCCGAGAAGGACAGAGAGAGCCTTGAGAAGCTGTTGACCAGAAACGACCTTCCCATCCTGGGAATCTGGACCGAGCCGATGCTGGGGATCTGGGAGCGGCCCGTAGGCGGGGTCTGGAAGAAGAGCTTCACAGAGCCTCAGATCCTGGTGAAGATCCTCGTCTCCACGACGGAGGCGGAGTCGGTGATCGACCTACTCGAAAAGAGGTTCCACAGGAGGGAAGGGTGCAGGCTGGTGGTCCTCCCCGTGGCGGCCTCGCTTCCCAGGCCCGAGCTGGCCGAAGATGGGGGTGAGGCAAAGGCTCAGCCAGGAGAGAAGACGAAGAAGAAGAGCAAGCGGATCGGGAGGGAGGAGCTTTACGCCGACGTCGCCTCGGTGGAAGTCTCCGGAATGTACGTCTTCATGGTCGTCCTATCTTCGATCGTCGCCGCCATCGGCGTCATGAAAAATAACGTTGCCGTAATAATAGGGGCGATGGTGATAGCGCCCCTCCTCCTCCCAAACGTCTCCTTCTCTTTAGCAACCATCCTCGGTGACAGGGGGCTTGCTGAAAGGGCGCTGAAGGCGAACATCGTTGGGATAGGAACCGCCGTCGTCATCTCATACCTTTTGGGGTCGCTTCTGCCTGTCGATCCCCAAACTCCTGAGATCGCATCCAGGACCGCAGCAGGGCTCGGCGACGTAGTCCTCGCCCTGGCCTCGGGGAGCGCGGGGGCACTCGCCTTCACCACCGGGGTTTCGGCGACCCTCATCGGCGTGATGGTGGCCGTCGCCCTCCTGCCGCCCCTTGTCACCTTCGGCCTTCTGATGGGGTCGGGGCACGAGAGCCTCGCCTGGGGCGCGATGCTCCTCTTCGTCGCGAACTTCATCTCCGTCAACCTCTCGGGGGTGGCAACCTTCCTCGCCCAGGGGATCAGGCCCACCGGCTGGCGGCAGGCGAAGATGGCGAAGAGGACTTCGATCATGGCGATGGCGCTCTGGGTTCTCATGCTCGCAGTCCTCCTGGCCATAATCCTCAGGTGGCAGCCGATCTCGATATGAATGACGGCTGGGCAGCCGACCGCAAACCTAATACCGGAGGTGTGATCTCTGGGAATTTCCCGAGGGGGATATCCTGATGACAGAGACTACGACCCGCCCTTCCTCGACCTCATGCCAAGACTTCGATGATAGGCGCCTGGTCTCAGAGGTGAGGCGGGTTACCCTGATCGGCCTGGTCATAAACGTGGCCCTGTCCGCCCTGAAGTTAGCGGCGGGGATAGCGGGAAACAGCCAGGCGGTGGTGGCGGACGCGGTCCACAGCCTCTCGGACACCGTCACCGACGTGGCGGTCCTTGTGGGGGTCAAGTTCTGGGCGAAGCCTCCGGACGAGTGCCATCCCCACGGTCACAGGAGGATCGAGTTTCTGGTGACGGTCTTCATCGGCCTCCTCCTGGCAGCCGTCGCCCTGGGGCTCTGCTACAACGCCATCGCGACCCTTCACCAGGTCCAGGGAAGTCCTCCAGGTGCTGTCGCCTTCTTCGCCGCGGCTCTTTCGATCTTCACAAAGGAGCTCCTCTACCGCTGGACGATCTCGGCGGGAAGGAAGGTCAAGTCCACGGCCCTGATCGCCAACGCATGGCATCACCGATCCGACGGCCTCAGCTCCATACCGGCGGCTGCAGCCGTCGCCGGTGCCAACCTCGTTCCAAGCCTCACCTTCCTCGACCATCTTGGAGCCATAGTCGTCTCGATCTTCATCCTCCAGGCGGCCTGGAAGATCGTGCGGCCGTCGGTGGAGCAGCTCGTCGACCAGGGGGCGCCCGAGGAGATCTGTCGAGGTATCGAGCAGCTGGCGTTTGCCACCCCAGGAGTCGAGGAGGTCCACGCCATAAGAACCCGCCACATCGGGTCCGGGATCGAGGTCGACCTCCACGTCCTGGTCGACCCCCAACTGACCGTCGAGGAGGGGCACAGCATCTCCGAAGAGGTGGAGCGGAGGCTCATCGATTACGTCTCGGACGTGGTGGACGTGGTGGTCCACCTGGAGCCTTATGACGAGGGGAAAAAATAGGCTGGAACTGGCGGATTTTGCACGGCGGTTATTGGTGGCTTAATCCGAGCCGCCGCTGGGTGCAAAGTCCGTGCCGGAGGGGCGCGCGATGGTCCATGATGGCGCGGGGGCCCGTCGGAGCTAAGTGGGGTATGAAATCTCTGAACGTTAAAATGACGCTTACATCTGGATATTATAGCAAATAAAACGAAAATAACACTCAATTTCTGAATCTGAACGTTTTAGGGCGTTTTGATTCCATTCTGAACGGTTAACGTTCGGACTGGTTCGGCTCTAAATTTAACTATCGTTCGAGCCCATGGGGTTTTGTTGAGGGCGGCGGTGCCGAAGTTCCGGCAGAGCCGCCCTCAATAGTGAGGTACGAATAATGAAGTCGACGAAATCGTTGATAACACTGGCGGTGGCCTGCCTTCTGGCGGTCCCTGCCTTCTCCATGCCCTGGGGCGATGGGTCCGGGTGTGGGGGGAGGTTCGACCAGCTGAACCTGACAGAAGAGGAGATGGAGAACATGACCCTGGCGGAGTTGAGGGAACTTAGGCAGGAGAGCAACAGGGCCGACTGTCAGATGGACCAGGATCCGGCGAACCAGGGTCAGATGAATCAGTGCCCCGTGAACCAGGGTCAGATGAACCAGGGACAGATGAACCAGGGACAGATGAACCAGGGACAGATGAACCAGGGTCGGATGAATCAGGGTCGGATGAATAACGCCCCGATGGGCAGGGGATTTGGCGACTGCCTTCTTCTGATGACTGACCTGACCCCTGAAGAGATGGATAGCATGACCCTGGGCGAGCTGGAGGATCTGAGAGAGCAGAAGATGGACGAGCTCAGCAATATGACCGCCGAGGAGATCGAGGCCCTGAGAGAAGAAAAGAGGGCCGAGATGGATAACATGACCATCGCCGAGCTGAGGGAACAGATACAGAACGGGTTTGACCGTCCCTTCATCGGCGGCGGAGCCTGCCTTCTGGCGACAGACCTGACCGTCGAAGAGCTGGAGGGGATGACCCTGGCTCAGATCGAGGATCTGAGACAGGAGAAGATCGACCAATTGAACAACATGACCATCTCCGAGATCGAGGAGATGAACGAGCAGAAGAGGGCCGAGATGGATAACATGACCATCGCTGAGCTGAGAGAGAGGATGGAGGTCTGTGAGATCCTCGACCTCGGTCATGGCTGCGCGGGATGCCCTCAGGGCTGCCGTGGCGACTTCGGGATGGGTGGGGCCCCATACTGCTGCGCGATTGATGGCCAGGGTTGCCAGCAAGTCCATTGTGCAGCAAACGGAGCCGGCATGCA
>Ga0209607_1002641_pt1 | contig 14128 bp, 10 predicted proteins | sample AD_UKC117_MetaG_FD_184413 | JGI IMG/M metagenome (GOLD analysis project Ga0209607, IMG submission 184413) | Active sludge microbial communities of municipal wastewater-treating anaerobic digesters from Hong Kong - AD_UKC117_MetaG (SPAdes)... | ecosystem: Engineered > Bioreactor > Anaerobic >... | reverse complement strand
CGAAGCCGAAGCGAGGGCCGGACGCGGGTTCTTCGAGGCTGACGAACCAGCCATCGCCGAGCACGTCATCTGGGTCGATGTCGAAGCCGACGAATCGTGTGGCCGCATCGATCTCACCGACGAACATCGGCGTCATCACGCGCTCGGGGATCAACGCGCCGTCGGCAGTGAGGGGGAGGTTCCCGTCGACCGGCTCCAGCAGGGTGATCATGATTCCCGGAAAGCGTCGGATCAGTTCCGCGCGGATCAGCAGGACGGTGCCGGACCCCTCGCCCCCGATCATCGAGCGCAGTGACTCCTGAACCCCCACGTCGGCCAGTTCGGTGTGCAGATCGGTGTCCTCGCCGGGCGCCGGTGGATCACCGGGACGGTCGAACAGGCTGGCGAAGGCGGTGGCCGACAGGTCCGCCGGGAACTCACGCCACAGCGCCTCACGCGACCACTCATGGTTCGCCCCGACCAGGAAGGCGGCGACGAACTCCTCGTTGATTTCGAGCAGCCGCACGCGGTCCATGCCGAAGGCGCCGACCCCCGGCAGCAGCAACTCGGGGGACATGGCCTGCAGTCTGGGGGCGAGGCCGTCGGGGAACCACGGTCCGACGACGATCCGCGAGCGGCCGCCATCCTCGGGGAAGGCCCGGTCGATGTCGACCCCGTCCAGTCGGGCGGCCGTCGCCGCGACGGCCGCCGTGCGCGGACTCGCTGCCCGCATCACATCGGCGGGTTCGGTGATCAGCAAGCCGGGGGCAACGCTTGCCCGCCGTGTCATCGTCTGGCCTGTGACGACGGCGCCGTCGGGGACGAAACTGGCACGGAACGCCTTCGCGGGGGACAACTCGGCATCGGGCCGGATCGCCGCGGCGCTGACGAATGTGGCGGCGACGCGGGTGGCGAGCGCCGGCCTGCTCGTGCCGGAGCCGACGGTGCCGCTCACACCGGCGCCAGGTACCGGCAAGGTGGGTTGACGGTGGATCGCGGATCCTCGACGTGCCGCACGGAAGAAGGCCGCCGACACCGTCCCGGTCGGAATGACGGGGTCCCCAGCGATGGCCTCGGCGACGGTCCGGCCGCGGCGTTGTAGCAAGCCGGGAACGGCAGACGTCCCGCCCACGCCCGGGATCCCACGCGGCATGGGGATGTGCCGGGTAGCGGGTGCCATGGTGAACAGCAATGTCGCGTCATCCAGGCTGGCCAATCTGGCGTGCTGGCGATCCGCGACCTCGGCGGCCAAGCGGGTGCGTCCGATCTCGACGGCTGCCTCGCGCAGCGCGCCGACCTGATCCCAGGCTGCAGCCAGCAGTTCGTGCTCGGCCTGACGGACGACGTCAGCACCCACCGCAGCAGCCGCCCGCGCTGCAGGCGGAAGGTTGACCTGGGTGACCCAGCCCCTCTCGGGGACCGTCTCGACCCCCGCGGGCCACCGCCCGTACAGCTGTGGGGCCAACACCGGATCGTCGTCGGCCGGGTCGTAGCCGGCCGGGGCTTCCAGCGGAACCTCGGTGCGGTGCTGGCCCGCGTCGATGGCACCGGCGAGTTCTTTGCGGACCCAGTCACGGGTGGCTCGTGCCAGCGGCTCTGCCTGCTCGCCCGGATCGACCAGTGCGCCGGCGAACTCGAAGGCCATGTCGAGCCCCTCGGTCGGCGTCGGCAGCATGGCACCGGTCTCGAGCCGCGCCGGCCGGAAGCCCATGCGTCCAGCGTCCACGTCGGGTCGCAGGCGGATGGCCAGCGACTCGAAGTCACCGGGTTGGTCGCTGGTGGCGAACGTCCAGGTGGCGTAGACGGGAAGCGTGACCGCAGCAGGGTCGTCCAGATCCCATGCCGGGTGGATCTCCCCGGGTGCGATGGGCTGGCCCAGCCCGGCTGCCACACCCGCATCGAAGGCCGGCACGAGTGCCGCCCGGTAGGTGTGGGCGACCTTCAGCTTGCGGGGGCACATCAGCCGCGCGATCACCTCGCCGCGTCCGGCCGCAAGGCTGGCGTCCAGATCGTCGGCACTGGATTGGGCGTGGGTCCACACGTGGGAGTCCGCGAGATCCCACAGTTGTGCGGCCACATGGTCGGCGTCCACGTCGAGCACCTGCACGCCATCGCTGCGCGTGCTGAACCGGACTCCATCCGACTCCTCGACCACGATCAGTACCAGCCACGGGCGAAGCCCACCTTCGGCAGTCGGTGCGGCCGGAGTCAGAAGCCACGGCAGTGCGGGGGCGAGTAGTTCGACGAAGGCGATCCGGGTGGTCTCGAAGTCCACCGTGCCGGGTGGTGGCTCGCGGCGCAGGATCTGCGCCTCATCGATACCTCTGACGTCGCCCGGCCCCGCCAGCGACCGTGTGGTCGAACTGCTGGCAGTCGCTCCCGTCGAATCGACCAGGTCGACCGTCGCTGTCACGGATGCGCGCGACGGCAGTGGCCCTGACAGCGGGTCGGCGACACCCACCGACTGCGACAGGCCTCGCCGGATGTAGGGCAGGAATACGGGATCGCTCATCGGATCGCCGCCTCTGTTGGCATGGTGGCGGCCGCGACCGTGACATGTGGCACCTGCACGGTGGGACGACCAACTCGGCGTGCGGTGATCGCTGAATGGTCGTACCAGCCGTCGACCAGTACCCGGCTCTTGCCCCGTCCTGCGGAACTGACGACTGGGGGTTCGTCGGGAGTCGGCGGGGTCTCCCAGACGAGCGTCTCGTGACCCAAAGGCATGGCGGTCGACTCATCCGCGCCGGCCATGGTCGTCTCGGCCCCGAAGCGGACACCCGCGTGGTGGAGTTCGTAGCTGGGCGCTGCCAGTTTCGCGCTGTCCGACATCTTCTCGAACTGCGCCGGCGCGAACCAATCCAGAACAGGATCCGCAGTAACCCCGGACAGGGCCGTGCCGGTCGTCGCATCGGTCAACTGGGTCTCCCCGAAGTCGATGCGGGACTGGGCGGGCAGGGCGTGCCCGTAGACCTCGAGTGTCTGCTCGAGCGGCGCGACGGTCTGGCGCATCGTGAGGTAGCCGTCGGCCAGCATCGGCGCTGACGCGGCCGGGTCGTCGTGGGCGGTCAGCACCACGCCGGCTTGCAGTCCCGAGCCGCGGGTGACCTCCCAGGCGTTGTCGGCGTCGATCTGCGCCTGGATCAGCGGCAGCAGGTCGACTGTCTCCAGTGCCACCGGCCCGGCCTTGTCGCCGACGGTGAAGTCGAACTTCACTTTGACACCGAAGAACGTGAACTGCGCACGTCCGCTCGCGAACCAGGGTTTCGGCCCTTCGACGTGGGCTCCCAGGCTGACGCCCATGAGTTCCTTGTTCCCGGAGTACACCGCCACTCCTGCCGTCACATCTGCGACGAGCTTGAAGGGCGAGAAGATCAGTAGGACGTCGAAACCGAACCAGCCGCGGGCCGTGTACGTCGTCAGCACCACCTTGACCGAGGCCTCGATCTCGAAACGGCCACCGAACTGCACGGTGTTGGGGGTCAGCGCCAGGTAGGCCGACAGCGTGATGCCGATGTCCTCGGTCAGCGCGATGCAGGCGCGCATCCGTTCGAGTTCGCTGAAGACCGACGGCAGGATCGACGGCGGCTGGAACGACGGATGCCAGCCACCGATCGACAACGCGAAGTAGGGCTGCGGACTGGTGGCGACGTGGAAGGCCATGTCGCCGCTCAGTTCGATGACCCCGAGCAGACGCGAGTCGTACAGTGACGCCGCGACGGTGACGGTGCCGTTGGCCAGATCCACGACCCCCATGGAGTCCATCGTGATCTCCACGATGGGCACCTCGGGGTCGGGCAGCGCCATCGCAATCGAACCGAGGATGACGATCAGGCCCTGCGGCATCGAGATCATCACGCCGATCTGAGCGGTCACCAGCGAGACCGGCGCGCCCCAGCCGATGGCTACCACGGGTCCGATGACCGTGTTCCCGACATCGATGGGGAAGTACGCATCGATCTGCGGGATGAGGATCAGTGCATCCCGGACCGGGTCGTCGGGGAACATGATGGCGTCGGCAGCGCCCTGCTTCAGGCCCAGTGCCAGGGCTTCGGTGTCCATCCGCCTGTTCAGCGCGATGATCCCACCAACACCTTCGAGGGTGAATCCGAAACCCAGCGGGATGCCCGGGATGTCGATGCCGAGGCTTCCGAAGAACGCCCAGCCCTCGTCGCCGCCGGGCAGTTGGGTGTCGATCACCACCAGCAGGCTGACGCCGACTTCGATGACAGTGAGGGCCGCTCCGCCGGCGTATCGGCCCGCGTCATGGTCGATCTCCAGGAAGCCGCCGCCGGAGATGACCTCACTGCCCTCGAACGCGAAAGCCACACGGTCGGGTAGGTCGATGCCGATGTCCAGGGTGAAATCATCGGGCGCGTCACCGCTGCGGATCAGTGCTCGGACGCCGACATCCGAGACTGCGACCTGCAGCGGCCCAACCGTGGCCTCGGCGTCGACCACGACCGACAGCACAAGCGCGCCGTCATCGTCGACGCCAGCCGCGACGGCGATTCCGCTCACCACGATCGGTCCAACGGTGATTGTGACGGGAAGCCGGAATGTCAGACCGGCATCGGCGCCGAAACGAAGCCCGTCGCGCGACAGCGTCACCTCCATGTCCAGTTCGGCCTCGATGCCTGCGATCAGGGCGGCCATGAACGAGTCCGCGCCTTCGGAGTCGAGCCGGAGGGCCAGAGTCTGCAGACCCAGGGTGAGTGCGACATCGGGTTCGGACGGATCGAAGGAGACATCCACAGTGACGCCGCCGAGGTCCAGCCGCGGACCGCTGGCTGCGCCAAGCAGTCGCCACGGCTCGGGGCCGCTCAAGGTCAGGGCGACACCCAACTCGCCGACGGTGTCCGCGACCAGCGCGAGTTGACCGTTGGGGCGGACGGTGATGCCGACGACCGGCTGTGGGACGTCGATGCTGACCTCGCCGAGCGCGAGCGGGGCCGGGTCCGGGGACAGATCGCCGACATCCACTCCGACGGCCAGCCCATCCGCGGGGCCCATCCCGCCGCCGGATCGCCAGGGACCGATGACGATGCTGATGCCCCGAAGCTCCTGCGGCGCACGGTGATCCAGCCGCACTCGGGTCACCCGGAGGTCCTCGTCACCGAGCCATCCGCAGAGGTAGGTCTGGACATAGTCGAGGTCGGGTGGTTCTTGCGTGACGTGGGCGATGTCGGCCAAGACCAGTGCAATCAGTCGCCCGATCCGTCCGCTGTCGATGCTGCCCTCCGACAGGAACCGGGTGGTGGCGAAGTCGCCCGGGTCGGCGATGAGATCCCCGAGGCCGGATGTGTCCAGGGCCAGTGAGGTGTGCTCCTCGTCCGGCCCGTCGGCGGTGACCGGCAACTCGTACACGCTGCGATTCGCCAAGCCGATCGCTTCCAGCAGTGCGACCAGCCACGCTGCTCGGTGTTCGATCAGGTCGAAGGCCACCATCTGGGGCAGGCGCAGTGCCACATCACCCCCGATCTCGCCCCAATCGAGGTCCGCACCAGGGATCTCGACGTCGGCGTCCTCGAGTGCATCGACGACATCGCCCACCGGACCAATGAGCTCCAGAGCCGCCAGGAGCTCCTCGAACGTGAAGTCGTCGGTCAGCGCCTCGATGTGCTCGGCGATCAGCGGGACCAGCGCTTGGATCTCCTCGGATGCCGGCACCGCATCGATGGCCACCCCGGAGTCCACCTGGTGGCCCAGACGGCGCAGTGCCGCGAAGAACTCGTCAGGCCGCGCCGCCAGGTCCGCCAGCATGCGGATCGTGCCGCTCAGTGTCGACAGGATCGGGTCGTCGATCATGGCCGGACCTCACGTTCCGCCGTGTTGTTGACTCGCATCTCAGTACCCGATCATGAGGTTGGCGTCCATGAACAACTCCACGTTGCGGGCGGACTGCTCGTCCGGACCATCGGGACCACCCGGCGCACCGGACTCGCCCCACCCCAGCAGTTCGATGGATTCCTCTGGGATGCGGAACCGGTCACCGAGCATCACTTGCAGCGCGCGGCACACGGCCTCCGTCCGGCGCTGCGACAGCGCCAGGTTGTATTCCTCGGTGCCCGGGGCCGAGGCATGACCTTCGATCAGCAGCCGCCCGTGCGGCGAGGAGAACGCGCGTAGGTGCTCGGCGAGCATGGCCTCCAGTTGGGGGACGAACGCGGCACGGATCGCCGAGGAGTCGGTGTCGAACAAGGCCTCGGCACCTATCCATTCCCCGGCAACGACGTGGTGTGGCACGAACTCGGGCCGGTTGATCTGTTCCAGGTCGATCACGTCGACCGCCGAGTTCATCGCACCGGTGGACACACCAACCTCGTAGATGGTGACGTACGGACCGAGGACAACGTTGGAGCCACCCGCGTCTCCTTTGAGGGGTGGCTTGCTCCCGTCGCCGTAGAAGACGATCTCACCCCACCAGCCCCAGCGGAACACCAAGGCGCCACTCTCGCCGCCGATCATGTCCACCGGACCGTTGAAATCCGTCTGGGACCAGTCGGCGTCGCTGGTGACGGTACCCGAGGTGATCTTTGTGACACCAGCCCCGCCGGAAAGCCCGGAACTGCCCTCCAAGAACCCCAGCGCGTAGCGCTGCACCCACTGCTGTTCCCCATTCCGAGATTTCGTCACGGTGATCCACCCCGCCATTCCGCCCCCGCCCGCAGGCACGCCGGGAATCGGGACGTCAACGCTGCCTCCAGCCATCTTCACCGACCAGTCGTAAACGAACTCGCCCTGCTCCGCCGCCACTGGATCGACGACGATGTCCAGGAGACGCTGTAGAACGGGGGTGTGGTCGGGAGCTCGTCGCGCCATGTCGACGGCAACCGTGTATGCGGAGTGCTGACGTCCGTCGATCTCGACCCGGCGTCCCATGAGCAGTTTGCGGGCCCACTGCCGGACCACGGGCAGTTGTTGATCGGCGTTGTCAGGGTGCAGGAACCTGCCGACTTCGGTCTCAAGTCGGTCATCTGACTCCCGGGCATGACCGATTTTGGCGCTTACGAGAGGAGTGTTGACCCACGCCTGCAGGTCTTCGTGCAGTTGCAGGATGGCCTCGCCTAACCCATAGGCCTCCCAGCCGTGCAAGGGCGTTCGATGTGCTGATCGCGCGATCGCAGCCTCCACGTCGGATAACGACTCCAATGCCCGGTCGGCCAGATGGGGTTCGCTGGCGGTCTGGACATAGTCCCAAACGGCCGGCATTCCGCCCGGAAGGTCGATCGGGTTGTTGGCGGGGTCGTCGTTGCCGTCGATGTGCACATGCAGGCTTGGTGGCTCGTCGGAGAGGTCGAAGGACCACGTACCGGTGGTGGGCACGCCGGGCGGGTCGAGGTCACCGTCGAGGGTGAAGCGCCACGTTGACGCGGTCGCGCCATCGGTCTGGAGTGTCGCGGTCACGCGCCGCAAGGTCGGCAGCCAACAGGTCTCGTCCTGCCCGTCGTTGTCGATGTCGAACGGTGCCACGATTCGCGTCTGCCACCAGCCGACCGCCACCCGGCCTACCTGGTTCACCTGCAGGCACCCCACATAGTAGGGGACGCTCGTCGCATCCAGGTTGATGCCGGTGGACTCGTAGAAGCCGGTGATGTCGGCCTCGATGCTCAGGGCTTCGACCTCGGCGACGTCGGCGGAATCCTCCACCGGCGAGGACGTTCCGAGGACGTCGATCACACGCAGGTTGTGGGCCAGCATGAGCAGTCGGCCCCAGGTCAGTTGCTCCGTACCCTCGAACGGTCCACCTCGCGGGTGGTACGCCCAGCCGCTGACCTTGGCCAGCCGTCGCTTGAGCGCCCGGATCAGCTCTTCGGCTGCTGCCGGTGGGGCTGGCAGGCCACGGCTCATGGCCAGCAGACCCCCGGTGGTGTGGGTCTGCAGCAGTTCTGCCTGGAGCAGCCACTCGGTGCCGATCGCACCGTTGTCCATCGCGGTGTACAACTCGGAGCCGATCTGTGCGATGAGCCGGCGGTCCGCATCGTCGTCCCACGGCGATGCGAATTCCCAGGCGGGCTCGACGAACATCGGGAGCAGCCCAGGCTGGTCGTCGGCGGCGTCGGTGTACTGCCAGAGGTGGGCCGCGGTGGCGATGTCGGACAGAAACACGGCCGCGATCGTGGGCGTGGCGACCTTCAGCGACCCCAGTTGCCGACCGAGCAACGTGAATGAGCCGGTCTGTCGGACTGTGATCTGCACCAGCGAGAGCGGCCGGTCGGCCTGCAGGTCCGCATCGACGGTGATCACCGACTCGTTGACACTGTCGGTGATGGGGCCCAAGGTGCCCAGGGCGGGCAGCGGCACCGCGAACGAGGGGCCGGCACCCTCGTAGCGGGTTCGCGGACGAACGGCGATGGCGATGACCAGGTCGTTGGGTGCGGGCTGCGGGAGCCCGACCTCCGCCGGCCAGTCGACCCATCCCAGCGTGAAGCCGAGCGTCGCGGGATGGCGGCATGTCAGGTGTGTGGTGTCTCCGGTCAGGGCCGAAGCCCCGCTGATCTGCATCCACCAGCCCACCTGCCGATATCCCGCCAGCTCCAACGCATAGGACACGGGGTCGACGGCGTCGAGGATCTGCTGAACCAACCTGCCGTCTCCGAAGACCGGATCGGAGCGGTGCTGGCGGATGCCGTGTGCGGGTGGCACGCCGGCAGCAATCAACAGCGATGGAACCTCGAAGGTCACCATCTCCGCCGCCCAGATCGCTCCGGATCAGCCCCCAGCCAAGAAAGGCGGGGCACCTCGGGCGCGGAATGCCGATGTGCGGACTTGATCACGAATCGTCCTTCCGGTGTCGGCCGAGGACCCTGCCTGCGGACAAGCCCGCGACTTCCCACCGAATCTAGCGCCGAATCGCGCAGAGCACAGCCCCCAAAATGCGCTTCTCCGGGACTCGGGGCCGGCATCGGCCGTTCAGGAGGTAATGATCATTGGAGATTCTGGGCGTCGTACGCCAGCGGTGGATCAGGCAGGGCGCAGGCCTTCCTCAGCACCTCGATCTGCCGCACCGACCCACCTCCCGTCGGTGTTACAGCCCCAATTCGCCGCGCAGTTTTGCGACGTGACCCTTGGCCTTGACGTTGTACATGGCCTTCTCGATCTTCCCGTCACCGTTGATGACGAACGTCGAGCGGATCACGCCGATGTACTTCTTGCCGTAGAGGTTCTTCTCGCCCCAGGCGCCGTACTCCTCGAGCACGGCATGGTCGGGGTCGCTGGCCAACGGGAAGGTGAGACCGTCGCGCTCGCGGAACTTCGCGAGCTTCTCGGGCTTGTCCGGGCTGATCCCGACAACCTTGACGCCCGCCGCGTTGAGCGCGTCCAGGGAATCGCGGAAGTCGCACGCCTGGGTCGTGCATCCGGGCGTCATCGCGGCCGGGTAGGCGTAGAGCACAAGAGTGGATCCGGCGAAGTCGGACAGACTCACAGTCTGGCCCTGGTCGTCGGTCAATGAGAAGTCGGGAGCGGCATCGCCTGGTTCGAGTCGCACTGTCATGGACTCAGATTATGGTCGGCTCTCGAAGGCGGCAAACGGGACGAAAGGTGAGGCGTGTCCTGGGCGGAACAACTGTCCTGCACGCGGATTGTGGATCGCGGGTTCGTCTGATCCACAGATCTTCGCAGGCTCTGGTTTGTGTCGTACCTTCGTTCGATAATGGGGGTATGAGCGAGATCCCGGTCCACCTCACGCCGGCGTTGGGGGCGGTGGTGGAGCAGGCGCGTGGTTTGGAAGATGATGCGCTGATCGATGAGTTGCTGCAGGCGGAGGAGGCGATCCGCAGCGCGCAGGCGCGGCGGGCGGCGTTGATCGCGGTGGTGCAGGAGCGGGTTCATGCTGCGGGGTATCGGGTGGACGGGACCGCGGATCAGGTGGCGGTGGTGTTGGGGGTCTCGCCGCGTGCGGCGGATCATCTGCTCGGTGATGCGATCGCCCTGGTGGGCCGGCCGATGGTGTGGGGTGCGGTGTACGACGGGTTCATCGATCAGCGCAAGGGGCTGTTGATCGTGCAGGGCTTGGAGGGGTTCGACGGGCTGCCGCGCGCGCAGATGGAACGCGATGCGATCGCCTACGCGCAGTCCCACACCGCCCACGAACTGCGCCGGTATCTGATCAAACTGACCTGCGACGGCGATCCCGGGGACATCTTCCGCAAAGAAGCCGTGGACCGCCGTGGGGTGTCGATCTTCCCGGCCGGGCACGGCATGGCTGATGTCTCCGCCCGGTTGAGCCTGGAGCATGCGGAGATGTTCTTCCAGCGGCTCACCGCCCTGGCCCAGAAGGACGACTGCCCGGATCCCTACGGCCAAGGTGCCGACCGCACCCTGGATCAGTGCCGCGCCGATGCCCTGGTCGGGTTCCTCGAGGACACCACCGAGGTCAGCGTGCACGTGGACGTGACGATCTCCGCGGATGCGCTGATCGGTGAGCACCACCGCGACGCCATGCTGGGCAGGCATGGGGCGATCCCAGCGTCCCTGGCCCGGCATTTGGCGTGGTCGCCGGATGCCCGCTGGCGGCGGCTGGTCACCGACCCGCTGACCGGGGCGCTGATCGACTGCAACGCCGAGGTGTACAAGGTCCCGGACCGGGTCAAACGCGCCGTGCGGCTGCGGGACCGGACCTGCCGGTTCCCCGGGCTGTACCCGCCCGGCCGAGTTCACCGACACCGACCACATCCACCCCTGGTCCACCGGCGGCAAGACGACGGCGGTCAACCTGGCGGCGTTGTGCCGCCGGCATCACCTGATCAAGACCCACTCCGCGTGGCAGGTTCAGCAGGCCAGCCAAGGCAACCGGCACATCACGCACTGGACCGGCCCCCTGGGCACTCGCCACACCACAACCGCCGCCACCTACCACCGGCGGGACTGAGATACTTATTGCGAACGATTCGCAATAGATGTCTAGGATGGGGTCATGACGACCATCGCCATGCACATCCCCGATGGCTTCCTCGATATCCCGGTCAGTCTGCTCACGTACGTCATCTCGGCAGCGATTCTCGCGCTTGCCGTGGTGAAGTCCCGGCGCGATCTCGACGACAAGACCGCGCCCCTGGCCGGTTTGACCGCCGTGTTCGTCTTCGCCGCGCAGATGATCAACTTCCCCGTGGGTGCGGGCACGAGTGGACATCTGATCGGCGGTGCGCTCGCAGCGATCCTGGTCGGACCGTGGGTGGGCATGTTGGTGATCAGCGTGGTCCTCGTCGTTCAGGCACTGCTCTTCGCCGATGGCGGGCTCACAGCGCTGGGTGCCAACGTTCTCAACATGGCTGTGGTCGCCACCGTCGTCGGATGGCTGGTCTTCCGGCTGGGGGTCCGGTTCGTCAAGGGCAGGGGAGGTGCTGCGATCGTCGCCGGTGTCGCAGGGTTCCTGTCCGTGCCCGCCTCTGCGATGGCCTTCGTGATTGAGTACGCCATCGGCGGCACCGCTCCGGTGTCACTGACGGCCGTCGCGGCCGCGATGGGTGGCGTGCACCTGCTGATCGGTATCGGCGAGGGTGTCATCACCGGTCTCGTCGTGGCCACGGTGCTGGCATCGAGGCCGGACATCGTGTTCGGCGTCAGGGGAACTGGCCTGGCCAAGCCGGTGGTACGCCCGGAGGCGGTCGCCGTATGAAGCGGATCCTGATCATCGGGGGCCTGGTGGCTGTGGTTCTTGCCGCCCTCGTCAGCTTCTACGCGTCGTCACATCCCGACGGACTTGAGCGGGTTGCCGGCGACTACGGGATCCTGGACACGGCGCAGGACTCCGCCACTTCCACCTCCCCGCTGGCCGACTACAGTGTCAGCGGTGTGGCCAATGACCGCCTCAGTGGGGGCGCGGCGGGTCTGCTCGGAGTAGTGGTGACCGCTGGCGCCGCATTCGGTCTGTTCTACGCAGTTCGGCGACGGTCCTGAGCCACACCGGAGTCCTGCAGCGCGGCTACGTCGACGCCGCATCTGTGGCGCATCGGTTGAGCCCGGCGTCCAAGATCGTGGCGGTCACTGCTTTCGTATTCATCGTGGTGCTGACCCCGCGCGAGTGGATCGTGACCTTCATCGGATATGCGATCGTCCTTGGGATTGTCCTGCTGGCGGTCGGTGTGCGGCCGGCCCGCATGGCGCGCAGTCTCGTACTCGAGGTCCCGTTCGTGGCGTTCGCGCTGCTGCTGCCGCTGGTCGGTCCTGACCCGTCCGGCTTCGCCGGGCTATCCATCGCGGGCATGTGGGCTGCGTGGAACATCCTGATCAAGGCCTCGCTCGGTGTGCTCGCAGCCACCCTGCTGGCGGCGACGACCTTGCCGGTGGACATGGTCGCCGGATTGCAGGCACTACGTCTGCCCACCCCGCTCGTGGCCATCTTTACGTTCTTCATCCGCTACGTCGATGTGGTGTCCCACCAGTACCGCCGGATGCGGGTCGCCCAAGAGGCCCGCGGGTTCCGGGCCACCTCGCCGCGGTCCTGGCCGGTGCTGGCTACGGGGCTCGGGGCGTTGTTCGTGCGATCCTTCGAGCGCGGCGAGCGGGTGCATCTGGCCCTGGTCAGCCGAGGCTACGACGGGCGCCTGCCGGTCCCCGAAGCCGGGATGCCCCGTTCGTGGCCCCTGGCTGCGATGCTGCCGGTGAGCGCGCTCGTGATCCTGGCCGGGGGGTGGCTCGCATCATGGTGATCTCGCTCGACCACGTGGTGTACGTGTACCCGGATGGAACGCCGGCCCTGCGTGACGTGTCGCTGGGAATCGCCGCCGGCGAGCGGGTCGCCCTGCTCGGTCCCAACGGCGCGGGCAAGACCACCCTGGCGCTGCACCTCAACGGGGTTCTGCGTCCGCAGGAGGGTCAGGTGCGGGTCGCTGGGCGCCTCGTGACAGACGACACGGTGCGGGAGACCCGCCGACAGGTCGGTCTGGTGTTCCAGGACCCCGATGACCAGTTGTTCATGCCGACCGTTCGGCAGGACGTGGCCTTCGGCCCGGAGAACTACCGGCTCGACGACGTCCCTGGCCGCGTGGAGCGGGCGTTGGCCGCGGTGGGCATGCAGGGGGCCGGGGACCGCGCACCGCACCATCTCTCGTTCGGACAGCGGCGACGGGTGGCGATCGCGACCGTGCTCAGTATGGATCCGGGCATCCTGGTCCTGGACGAGCCGAGTTCGAACCTCGACCCGGCCAGCCGCCGCGAACTCGCCGAGGTTCTGACCGGCCTCGACGTGACGATGCTGATGGTCACCCACGACCTGCTGTTCGCTCTGCAGTTGTGCCCGCGCAGCGTCGTACTGGCCGAGGGCAGGATCCAGTACGACGGACCGACGCGAGAACTGCTGGCCGACGCCGGACTCCTCGCCCGCTTTCGATTGGAGTTGCCCTACGGCGTCGTTCTGGACCCCACGGATGGATAGAGTGGGCTCATGTCTGATGCGTCCGATGCTGTGGTGCCCGCAGTAGCCGCCGAGGTCGAGAAGAAGGCTCCCGAGGTTGTCAAGGGTGAGCCGCAGCCCGTGCAGCGATCGGTGGCCGACATCGAGTCGGACATGGATGCCACCCGTGCGCGCCTGGCCGGCACCCTCAACGACCTCAAGGTCGCCACACAGCCGAAGAACATCCTCAACCGGCAGACGCAGAAGGTGAAGGACTTCTACGTCGACGAGTACGGGGCTGTGCGCATCGACCACGTGGCCATCACGGTCGGCGTCGTGGTCGGAGTGATCGTGCTGCGCAAGACGTGGAGGCGGATCACCCGCTGATGATCCCGATCAAACTGCTCCACGATCGGGTGCTTGTCAGCGAAGAGGCCGAAGGGGAACGACAGTCCAGCGGTGGCATCCTGATCCCCGCCACGGCGTCGGTGGGCAAACGGCTGTACTGGGCCAGAGTGGTGGCCACCGGCCCCAACGTGCGCCACATGAACACCGGGGACCGGGTCCTGTACGAGCCGGAGGACCGGGCGATGGTGGAGTTGCAGGGCAGCAGTTACGTGCTGCTGCGAGAGCGGGACGTCCACGCCGTCGCAGCCGAGCATGTGGACGTTGAGGAGACGGGGTTGTACCTCTAGGTCACCGGCGCCGCTGCTATGCTCGTGGACGTTGCGCCGCTAGCTCAATTGGCAGAGCAGCTGGCTCTTAACCAGCGGGTTCGGGGTTCGAGTCCCTGGCGGCGCACTTCCCCCCACG
>Ga0209607_1002635_pt1 | contig 14166 bp, 10 predicted proteins | sample AD_UKC117_MetaG_FD_184413 | JGI IMG/M metagenome (GOLD analysis project Ga0209607, IMG submission 184413) | Active sludge microbial communities of municipal wastewater-treating anaerobic digesters from Hong Kong - AD_UKC117_MetaG (SPAdes)... | ecosystem: Engineered > Bioreactor > Anaerobic >... | reverse complement strand
TACGTCTGTTTGAGTTCCCGGAGCAGGATACTGTGTTGCTTCCCGGTATAACAAAAGATTTCAGTGAGACTCATATAAACTACGATTTGTCATCCGGGAAAGCAGAGGATGAAACCGGCACTTATTATATAGACGAAAGTGTGGATGCCCCGGAAGAAGATGCTTTGGTTGAAAAACCGCGCAAGACCTATTTTGGGAAACCACAGGCCAGGAATTTTACCCTTACCGGAATCGTGCGCGATAAATCCACAGGCGAAGCTCTTCCTTTTGCAACCATTATGGTGAGCGGGACAACGGCCGGCACGGCTACCAACGCTGACGGGCACTTTACACTGCTAAAAGTACCCAGCGATACCAGTGTACTTATTGTTCAGTATATAGGCTATGATCGAACCGAAGTTTTCCTGAACCCGTATCTTCCCAAAAAAAATATGGTGATTGAAGTCAGACAATCTGCTTATACCCTGAAGGCAGTTTCGATTGTCGGAAAGAAGGAAGATGTGGTGCTTGCAGGGCGCACAGAGGTAAGCACCCTGAAAATGACCCCCCGCAAGATGGAGCAACTGCCGGGGCTGGGCGAGAAGGATATCCTGCGCTCCTTTCAGCTGATGCCGGGGATCAGTGCATCAAACGAATCGTCTTCCGGGCTTTATGTAAGGGGAGGCACTCCTGATCAGAACCTGGTATTGTATGACGGATTCACGGTGTATCATGTAGATCATCTTTATGGTTTTTTCAGTGCTTTCAATTCCAATGCCCTTAAGGATGTTCAACTTCATAAAGGTGGGTTTGAATCTCGTTTTGGCGGCAGGTTGTCGAGTGTAACCGAAATTACCGGGAAGGACGGAAACCAGAAGAGGTTTAATATTGGCGGGGATCTTAGCCTGCTGAGTATGAACTTTTATGCCGAAGTCCCGGTGGGGAAAAAGTTTACTTCAGTGCTTGCCTATCGCCGTTCGTACCAGGGAGCCTTATATAACGCCATTTTTGAGAAATTTAACCTGGGCGGAAGCAATGCCGGAGCTAACGAGGTAAGGCCAGGGCCGGGAGGCAGGCAGGTGCAGGATGCCGAGGTGACCAATTACTTTTATGACCTTAATGGCAAGTTTTCATACCGGGTGAACGATAAGGACATGATTTCGCTAAGTTTTTTCAATGGTACCGATAAGCTTGATAATGGTTCGGCTCTGAGCGCTCCCGGTTTCGGTATGTCAGGCAGGAACTTCAACATGAACACCACCGATCTTACCCGATACGGAAATATCGGCAGTAGCCTGAAGTGGTCGAGGAAATGGAATGAAAGGCTTTATGGCAATACCATACTCAGTTATTCAAATTATTATAGCGACCGCGACCGCACCCAGGAAAGATCATCAGTGAATGCGGATGATGAAACCATTAATACAAAAATGGGTGTTCTGGAAACAAACAATCTGAGAGATTACAGCCTGAAGTCAGATTATCAGTGGGACATCCTGAGGGGTAGCCAGTTTCAGTTTGGCGCATTTTCCACCTTCTATAACATTGAATACACCTATGCACAGAATGATACTTCAAACGTGCTTGACAAACACAATCAGGCATTTCTCTCAGGAGCCTATGTTCAAAGCAGGACAAAGCTTTTTGGGGACAGACTGACCCTGATTCCGGGCATCAGAACAAGCCTCTTTTCAATTACAGGAAAAACATATACCGAACCCCGGTTTGCAGCGACCTTTAATATCTCAGATAGACTGACATTGAAAGCTTCCACCGGCAAATTTTTTCAGTTTGTAAACCGTGTAACCCGGGAGGATATTCTCTCTGGTAGTCGTGACTTCTGGTTGCTTTCCGATCAGGTCAATGTACCGGTGAGTTCTGCGGTCCATTATATTGCTGGACTGGCTTATGAATCGAATGATTATCTCTTCAGTGCCGAGGCCTATTTTAAACATATCCACGATATTACTGAGTATTCCCTGCGATTCAACACCAGCCCTGCCGGGTTCAGTTATAATGAGAATTTCTTCAGCGGGTCGGGTGTGGCCAGAGGGATTGAAATGCTGGCGCAGAAGAAGGCCGGCCGGTTAAACGGATGGGTCAGCTATACGCTGGGAGAGGCTGACAACAAGTTTGAGGTATACAGTGACCAGTATTTTCCTGCAAATCAGGATGTAACCCATGAATTTAAGGCGGTAAGCCTGTATAAATACAAACGCTGGGATTTTTCGGCTACCTGGATATTCGCTACCGGGAGGCCTTATACAGCCCCTTCAGGAGCCTACCAGGTAACCCTGCTTGATGGAACCACCCAGGATTTCTTTACAGTAACTGCGAAAAACAGTGTCCGCCTGCCCGATTATCACCGGTTTGATCTTGCGGTTAACTTCAAGTTGCTTAAAGGCGCCAGGGGGGAAAGGAAACGGCAGGAGATCGGCTATATCGGCGTTTCTCTCTTCAATGTTTATAACCGCAAAAATGTCTGGTATAAAACGTTTACAATTGAAGATGGTTCCATTCTGGAAACAAATGTTAACTATCTGGGTCTTACCCCTAACCTTACCCTTTCGCTCAGGTTAAGATAGTCTTGCTCCCTAACACAATAAAATGAAAATGAATATCATGAAGAATAAGTCAAAAGTTCAATTTTCGGCTCTTAAGTATTTGTTAATTAGTGCAATTGCATTCTGTTTAACTTCATGCGATGACGAATCAGGTGCATATACTGATTTCCCGGTGATTGAAGCTTATCTCTATCCAGGGAACGAGGTAAGTGTGAAGGTCAGTCGCCAGACCCCTTTTCTGAGCGATGTGGAATACTCAGGCGATGATATCAATAATCTTTCGTTGGTATTAATACACAATGATTCAGCATATACCATGTTTGCCGCTGACAGTGGCTGGTATACCTGTAATCCTGAGAATGTGCAGGCGGGAGATGTATTCAGGTTGTCATTCATTTTTGATGCACGTGAAATTACAGCCTATACGTTTATTCCGGAAAAGCCGCTTAACCTTACCCAGTCCGCCACCAGGATCTACACGCCAAGGATGGACGGTTCCTCAGGCATAGGGGGAAGCCCGGGAGTGATGAGCGACCCTGTTCAGATCAGCTGGGACAACAATGACGGGTCATATTATCTCATGGTGGTTGAAAACATGGAAGCCAGCCCGGATCCTATCCGCGACTTTGATGATGAAGACCGGCCCACCGGCCGTTTCAGGAAATCACCTACCCAATCGGGAAGCGAGATGCTACGGCCATTTGATTTTGAATATTTCGGGTTGCACCGGATTGTCGTTTATCATGTGTTGCCCGATTATGCTACCCTTTATGAGCAGAACAGCTCCAGTTCGCTTAATCTGACCAATCCCTCGACAAGTATTGGTAACGGTTATGGAATTTTTACCGGGCTCAATTCGGATACCCTGTACATCAGCGTAATTGAAAGCAGCAAATAGACCCGGCGTTATCAAAGTATTTTCATGCACTTTGATTACGTGAAATACAGAATACCAACGGACGGTTCAATCTGCTGAAGTTTGCAAACCCCGGTTTCCCTGATGCCAATAGATAGAGGACAAAAGTTATCTTATGTTTTTAGGAACCTGGAAGATAATTCAGTCACAGGTTACAATCAAAGCGGAAAGTCTGTCGGGTTCATTATGCTGATCTTGCTTCCAGGATAATGCATGGTGTATTTCAGATAAAATTCTTATCCACAAAAGACTGGAAGGCTTCTTTGTACTGATCGCTGATGGGAATATAGGTTTTACCGAATACGATGCGGCTTCTTTCTATGACCTCGATACGCTTCAGGTTCACAATAAAGGAACGGTGCACCCGCATAAACCGGCCGGCTGGTAGTTTCAGTTCCAGTTGCTTCATGGTCACCAGTGTGAGCAAGGGGTGGTCTTCCCGGTGAAGGTATATCTTGACATAATCTTTCAGCCCTTCAATGTAAAGGATATCATCAAGGTTGACCCGTCTTAATTTATAATCTGATTTGATGAAGAGGAAATCGCTGTCGGTATCAATCTGAGGTTCTTTGTCTGCACCGGCAGGCATTATCCTGCTTCTGGCCCGGTTTGCCGACTCAAGAAATTCCTCATACGAAAAGGGTTTCATCAGGTAATCAAGCGCATCCAGGCGGAAACCCTCCACCGCGTAAGAAGCATAGGCCGTGGTAAATATAAAACGGCAGTTTCCTTTGCTGATGCGGGCAAATTCCGTTCCCAGAAGGTCCGGCATCTGAATATCAAGAAATGCCAGTTCAACAGGGTGCGTTTCAAGATATTCAAGCGCTGTAAGGGGACTTTCAAAGCTTCCTGTAAGCTCAAGGAATGGTGTTTTGCTGATATAGTCCGTGATCAGCTTAAGGGCCAGCGGCTCATCGTCGATGGCAATGGTTTTTATCCTGTTCATGACTTATTTCAGATTGATGATAAGTTGAACATTGTATGATTCATTGTCTTCTGAGATTTTCAGCGTGTGCCGGCCGGGATAGAGCAGGTTCAAACGTTTCCGGATATTTTCCAGTCCGATGCCCGGACCTGAAACGCTGTTGGTGCCTTTTTCGGATGAGCGGCTGTTGGTGCACGAAAATTCAATCCGGGTTTCCGTCGATTTCAGGCTGATGTCAATAAATGAAGGAGATTTATAACTGATTCCATGTTTGAAGGCATTCTCGATAAAAGCGATAAAGATCATGGGCGGAATGGTGAGCTGTTCCGAATGTGGCCTGAAATCTACCGAAACTTTCACTTTATCGCTCAGCCGCAGGCGCATCAGGTCGATATAGTTGTTCATAAAGGCCAGTTCCTGCTCCAGTGTAATATTGCCGGTTTCCGATTCATACAGCACATACCGCATCATTTTAGAGAGCTTCAGGACGGCGTTGGAAGCGTCCCTGCTGCCCGATTCGGTAAGGGAATAGATGTTGTTCAGGGTATTGAAAAAAAAATGCGGGCTAATCTGGTTTTTCAGCATACTCAGTTCCGAGGAAAGTTTTTCCTTTTCTAGGTCCCGGTGTTCCTTCTCCTTTAAGTTATAGGCTTCCGTAAGTCTCAATCCCATGGCCAGGCCTGTGATAAGCATGGAAATAAATGCTGTGTTCATCATGTGCATAGCCGGCGGTGGCCCGTGGAAGTCAAATCCTTCAATGGCCAGGCGGTCGCGCAGCATATCCATGCGTTGCCGGAGGAGGTCATCGGGGAAGAGCCAGTGCCCAAGGTTGTCGGTAAGCATAACCGAAAGGACAATTGCCAGCGCTGCATAGAGAAAGAATTCAAGTTTTCTCCCTTTCAGATAATAAGAAGGTACCAGCCAGAGATAAGAGATGTAGAACAGCACTCCGCCAATGGCCACACGCACATAATACCTGCCTTCGAAAAATCCGGGTTGCTCCAGATTGCCCGATATCATAAACCAGGGAAGCAGCAATACCACTGCCCAGAAGGCGAGATGAATAAAAAAGGTCAGTTTATCGCCTTTCATAGTTTGCATTTGACTTCAAATTTAAGGTTTTTTACATACTGTCAGTTCGTTTATTCAAACCTGAGCGCATCGATGGGATTCAGGTTTGATGCTTTTCTGGCAGGGTACCAGCCAAAGAATATGCCGATGGCGGTGCATACCAGAAACGACATGATCACGGCAACAGGCATTACCGAAACAGGCCATCCCATGATATTCCCGATCACCGAGGATGCGGTAATACCCAGCACAATACCGAAAATACCTCCGATTACACTCAGGAAGGTGCTTTCGATCAGGAACTGCATCAATATGTCGAGGCCCCTGCCGCCGATACTCATTCTCAGCCCGATTTCACGGGTTCTTTCGGTGACGGAAACGTACATGATATTCATGATGCCGATACCGCCGACAAGCAACGAAATGGCTGCTATAGCCCCGAGCAGGGTAGTAAGGATGTCGCTGATGGAGGTGAAGGTACTTACCAGTTCGGCCTGGGTCCTGATCTGAAAGTCATCGTCATCGCCATCCTGCAGTTTATGTGAATTCCGCAGTGCGGCCGTAATTTCGCTGACGGCCTGCGTGGTAGCTTCCTCACTGATGGCCGAGGTTTGTATGGAATTGATGTGGGTGATGGCCAGGATGCGCTTCTGCACGGTGGTATAGGGTGCGATCAGCAGGTCGTCCTGATCCATTCCGAAAGTGTTTTCGCCTTTCTCCGATAACAGTCCGATGATGGTAAACGGGATTCCCCGGAAACGTATGGATTGTCCGACCGGGTCAACATCTTCTCCAAACAGGTTATCAACCACGGTTTGGCCGATCAGGCAGACTTTTGCCGAGCTATGGACCTCCTGCTCCGTAAAATTCCTCCCGGATGCCAACGAAAGTTTTTTTATGTCTATATAACCAACTCCTCCGCCATAAACGGAAGTGGGCCAGTTTTTCCCCACCGCCACCGCTTGTCCTGAGCCCCTTACCTCAGGAGAGACCACGAGTACCGAAGGACAGTTGGCTTCGATGGCCCGGACATCCTTAATACTAAGGGCTTTGGAAGCTGAATTGCCTTGTTGTACCCCACCCATCGATTGTGTGGCCGGCATGATCATCACCAGGTTTGATCCCATGCTGCTGATCTGCTGCTGAATACTTTGCTTGGAGCCTTCACCGATGGCGAGCATGGCGATTACCGAAGCAACGCCGATGATGATGCCAAGCATGGTGAGAAAGGCCCTGAATTTATTGCGCATCAGGGCGTTGAGGGCTATTTTTGACAGGTTTTTAATGTTCATCGTATTCAATAATAATCAAAAAATAGTGGTTTAATTCCCGAACCGTTAAAGGAACCGGTGGTCTGGTGCGGGTTCAGGATCAAAATCCGGCGGCAGCGATCAGCTCAGTCATTTTCCGGCGGCAATGCTTTCAGCATTTCCATGGCTGAATTGCGTTTGAGTAACGGGTTCTGTTTCACGATGTTTCCATCCCTGAACACCACGTTTCTTCCCATAAATTCCGCAATTTCAGGTTCATGGGTTACGAAAACGATGGTTTTACCTTTTTCATTCAATTCCTGAAAGAGGGCCATGATTTCATAGGAAGTGCGCGTATCAAGGTTTCCGGTGGCTTCATCGGCAAGGATGAGCACCGGGTCGTTCACCAGGGAGCGTGCAATGGCAACCCTTTGCTGCTGACCTCCGCTGAGTTGATTGGGCATATGATGCATCCTGTCAGCCAGCCCGACGGCCCCGAGTGCGGCCTCGGCTCTTTCGCGGCGCTCGCGCGCCCTTATAGCGTGGTTATAGAAAAGTGGCAGTTCCACATTCTCGAGGGCTGAAGTTCTGGGTAACAGGTTATAGGATTGAAATACAAATCCGAGTTTAAGATTGCGCAGCCTGGCAAGTTCATTTTTGCTCAGACCGCTTACATCGGTGCCATCAAGAAGATAAGTCCCTCCCGAGGGCTGGTCGAGGCAGCCAAGAATATTGAGCATGGTTGACTTTCCGCTTCCGCTGGCCCCCATAATGGCGACAAATTCTCCCTCCTCAATGGAGAGATCTATGCCCCGCAGGGCTTGTACAATTACTTCACCAACCCGGAAGTATTTTTTAAGCCCTGTAACGGAAATAATTGTTTTTTTGTGCGCTTTCATGACTCCTGCTTATTGTGGTGGTGGTTGCGGCGGGTTGTTCTTGTTCGCGGATCCAGGTCGTTTGGGAACAAAGGGGCTGGATGCGGTTTTTTCGTTTTTCTGTGACTTCTCCGCGGTTTTGGCGGAAAGAATCACTTCTTCTCCCTCCTTCAGGCCGGAGATGATTTCCGTAATGCTGCCGTCGCTCAGGCCCGTTTTTACACTTCGCGGCAGCATTCTGCCCCCTTCGTAAACCCATACCATTTCACCCCTCTCGGGCCTTCCGGTCATCATGGTTTTGCCGGATGTATTCTCAGCTTCCGGTTTAAATTTCAATGCTTTCGAAGGTATTATGAGCACAGTGTCCGCTTCGGAAAGAAAAATATTTACGCTTGCAGTCATGCCCGGCATCAGTTTTTTTTCCGGATTGGGCGCATTGATGATTACGGTGTAGGTAACCACATTGGAGGTAACTACCGGTTTCAGACGGATTTCGGTCACCGTTCCTTCGAATTCCTCACTTGGGAAGGCATCCACCGTAAATTCAACCCTTTGTCCTTCGCGTACCTGGCCAATATCGGCTTCATCAACACTTGCCTGCACTTCCATACGGGTGAGGTCGTTGGCTATCGTAAACAGCGTTGGGGTATTGAAACTTGCTGCCACTGTTTGTCCTTCGTCCACTGCGCGGTTCAGCACTACTCCGTCGATGGGAGAATAGATGGAAGCATAGGCAAGGTTCACCTGGTTGCGTTGCAGCGAGGCTTTGGCACTTGCCACACCGGCCAGAGATCTTTTATAGCTGTATTCCGCCTGGTCAAAATCAGCCTGAGCAATCAGGTTTTTATCGTAAAGACTCTTCATCCGCTGGTAGTTGCCGTTCTGGTAGCTCAGGTCGGCTTCGGCATCCATCAGGGTTGCTTCGCTCTGGTTGAGCGTGGCACGCAGCATGGTCTCATCGAGTTTCGCCAGCAACTGGCCTTTCTTTACCACCGAATTGAAATCAGCATAAAGACGTTCTATCACGCCTGAAACCTGGGTACCCACCTCCACGGTGGTGATGGCTTCGAGGGTGCCGGTAGCGGTTACGGAGATGCTGACATTGCCTCTTTCAACAGCGGCCGTGTCAACGGACAGGGCAGCCTTCCCGCCTCCGCAGGAGTAGACGATGCCAGCACCGGTTGCCAGCACCAGTATGGATATTATGATTAATCTTGTCTTACGTTTCATTGAACTTGTTTTTAACCTGATATTTTTGAAATATCATTGACTTAAGGATGTTAATTACAAAGTGAGCGGCTTGCCCTGGTAATACTCCAGTTCTTTATAACTGAAAATCAGGTTATATCTTGACTGAAGCAGTTTACTTTCTGCATTGATCAGATTGGTTTTTTCGAAGAGGTAATCCACCGGGCTGATGACCCCCTGATTGAATCTTTCCGTGGCCACTTCATAAGATGCGGTCATTGCCCTGTACTGTTCTTCCGAGGCCTGAAACTCCTTTCCGGCAGCAACAACTGCCGCACGGGCGGTTTCTATGTTCTTGCGCAACTGGTTCAGGGTTGACTGTTCACTGATTTCCGCCGACCGGGCATTGATCATGGCCAGGGAAACCTGCGATTTCAACTGTTTTTGCTGAAATATGGGTACGGAAAGCGTAAGGCCGGCCACAGGGGAGAAGTTGTGGTCCAGTTGTGAGGCGAACTTAAGCCCTTCGGCCACACTGCTGTAACTGGTGCTTACGCCTGCATTCAGGCTGAGGGTGGGTAGCATGGCGCCTTTGGCTATAGCTGTCTCATATCCGGCAATCCTTTTTTTCAGGGTAGCGCTTTTTACCTCAGGCCTTATTTCAAGGGCTTTTTCGTAAATCACACCTGCATCGTCAGTAATCAGCTGTAATCCGGTACCTGAAAGATCGGGCACAGCAATGGCAAATGTATCATGAACAGGGATTTCGAGCAGCTGCATCAGGTTGATCCTGCTCAGCAGCAACTGCTTTTCTGCATTGGCAAGGGTAAGTTTCTCCGCCGACTCCTGCGCTTTTACCTGCAGGTAGTCTGCCATTGAAATAATGCGCAGGTTAAGCCGTTCACCGGCCAGCTGCAGTTGCCTGCCGGTGGAAGCCAGCTGGTTCCCGCTGTTGGTTACCAGTTCTCCGGCATACAGCACCTGAAGGTAATTGTCAAGCACCTGGAGCGCTATGTCCTGCCGCATGCTTTCAGCGTCGAGTACCGCGCGCTGATAATCGAGAGATGTCTGCCTGATGGAATTCTGCTTCCTGAAACCGTTAAAGAGTGTCACGCCCGAATTCAGGGAAACCGAACTTCCGTTGCTTCCCGTAAATTCATAGTTTCCCGCTAAATTTTGTTTGTCCGTCCACGAGAAATTTTGTCTTACGGAAGCATCCAGCGTGGGAAACCGGGAAGCCATTGCCTGTTCCTGGTTCACCTGACTGATTTCCACAGACAGGCCGGCCTGGCGCACCTGCAGGTTATATCCCAGCGCCCTTGAGATGCATTCGTCCAGGGTCCATACTTTATTCTGGGCAGGCAGGTCAGAACCCGTTAATATAAAGAAAAATGCAGGGATTAATAATCTAATTTTCATTGGTTTATTCATTGATGTTGCAAAACTATAGTCACAAGCCGGAGCCGGAAAATCCTTTAGACCAAAGACGGTTTTTTGCCGACCAATCCGGAGGAGAAGCGGTTTTGGAGAGGAAAAGTGTGGTTAAAAAATTTCTAAAATTTAATTTTTAATTTCTAAACAGTTTGATCTTTAGGAATATAAGTGATAATTCGTATTGAAATTCCCGGATACCATTTCCACGACATGTCCCGCAACAGTCGGGATTCTCACATTTCCACATTGCCAAGCACCTGAGCACCCGAACACTAAAACACCTGAGCACCTGTACACTAAACAACATCAGTTATTAATTTTCATTTATTCCTCATATAATTGCAATAAGAATATAATAGTAGTATATTTGCATCAAAGAGCTTTGACAGAGAGTTATTTTCATTTGAAAACAGCCGGGAGAAACCATGCATTCCTCTCAGGACCCGGCGCTGAATTATCGTGGAGAACCACATATCCTCTAACGCGTTGATCATGGATTCCGGGAAACCGGATCAGATATATCATTATTCATTCTAAGCACAAGCATTATGAAAAAGTTTATCAGCTGCGCGTTGATTGCTATGGCCGGATTCTTCACCATTCAGTCACAGGCGCAGTCTTTTATCCTGAAAGCAGGGATGAGCCTTCCGGATTTCTATGTTAACGAAGGTGAAGATGTGGAGATGACCGCAGATTATAAGATGCGGACCGGATTTCATGCCGGCCTGTCCGCGGACTTTACACTGAATAAAGTGCTGTCTTTTGAACCGGGAATTATGTTCAGTTCAAAAGGGGCAAAGTCGTCAGACAACGATGCGGGCTATCGCCGCGATGTTGTCGTTGCGCTCTACTACCTGGACATTCCCCTCTTATTGAGAGCAGGCACAGCAATAAGCGATGGTATTCATATTTATGCTGCTGCCGGGCCTTATGCCGGTGTGGGGCTTTCCGGCAAATCCAAAATTACCTCTGAGTTCAGCGGCGTTGAGGAGTACAATGAAGTGGATGTTGAATGGGGCGATGCGGAAGAAGAAATTAAAAGGCTTGAATTTGGTGCCACTTTTGGCGCCGGTCTTGAAATCGGATCTTTCTTTATAGGAGCAGGTTATGATCTGGGGATTACTGATATCTCCAATATCCCCGGTGATCATGATGATTTTGATTTTAAAAACAGGGTGCTGCGGATCACGGCTGGCTACCGTTTCTGAAAAAACTGCCTGCTTCCCCTGCTGAAACTGGATTTCCATTTCTGGTTTTGATGGTACTTTTCATCAGGTTCTGCGTATGCAGCATTCCCGGCCAGCGCATTTCCCTGCAAAGAAGCGGAACCAGTTCCAGCGCGTGCCACGGACCTCAACAGCATTAAACCTGCATAATGTGCCCCGCGCAAAGCCGCAACGACGCAATGATTATTTTGTGTCCCCGCAATTCCTGGCTACTCCACAGGGCCTGGCCGCAACAATCAACGACCTGACCTAACAAGTCTTCTTTTCGACTTGTTAGGTCTTCTTTTTCAACTTGATAATCCAATTATTGGGGAGGCATGTCAGTGTAAACAGTTAACATTCAACTTTTTTTCCGCTCAGGCCGCGGGGCCTCGCATTCGCAACACGGCTGCCTAAACTTGACCATTGTTTCATTTTTTAAGTTGGCCATTCATTCCTTTAAGTTTAAGCCTTTGAAGGTCAACTTTAGAAGGCCGCTTTTGCGAATGCTGAAAATTTTTCGCACTGCCTGACGGTACTGGGATTGCAAAGAAAAAATATTCAATTTCATTACCGAAGGATTGTTTTCATTGTAATTTGCGAAGCTGGTGGGACAAGGTGTTTTACCCCCGGCTGGCACGCGTCGGGAGACGCGTGCCACGCAGTTTACAAGGAGGTAATTGAACCACAATAGGCACAACCTGTCCCGGCTACTTTGCCGGGAATAGATCACAATAGAACTTATCAGATTAACAACATTGTCGCATTTTTATATTTCAATATTAACTCATTAATGCGACTTGTCCCGCAACCGGCAGGATTTTCATATTTGCACATCTACACATTACGAAGCAACCTGAGCACCCGAACACCTGAACACCTGAACACCTGAACACCTGAACACCCGAACACTCATTAAGCAGGGCTGCATTCAGCTAAGCCGGAATACTCTACTCTCTAAGATTTTGCAACCGCATTCCTGTGTGAACTTTTCCGGGTTGCTCAGGGTTTATTTACGATTGACACTTCCTTTTTTATTGGCGCCGGTCACGGTTAGCCGGCCGTTTAAACGGTCAGCACGGTTGATATAGATGACGGCGTTTAATTCTCTATTTTAACAATGAACTCTGAAAACGATGAAAAACAAGGAAAGACAGATCATTACCATAGAAACCACGGTAAACGTCCCGGCTGAGAAAGCCTGGGAATACTTTAACGACCCTTTACATATTGTTCACTGGAATGCCGCCATGTATGCGTGGCACAGTCCGAAGGCCGTGAACGACCTGAAACCCGGAGGCAAATTCAGCTACAGGATGGAGGCCCGGGATGGCAGCATGGGCTTTGATTTCAGCGGGGAATACCTGAAAGTTGTTGCCCATAAAGAGATCAGTTTTCTGCTGGATGACGGCAGAAAGATGGATGTGCTTTTTATCCCCCGCGACGGTCAGACCCTGATCAAAGAATCGTTCGAAGCCGAGGAAACCAACGATCCGGAGATGCAGCGTGCCGGCTGGCAATCCATACTCAGCAATTTTTCGCGTTATGCCATAAATGCCGGCAGGATGAAAAGGCTGAATTTCAGCATCCGCATCCAGGCCCCGGCCGGAAAGGTTTACCATACGATGCTTGGCCAGGAAACTTACAGCCAATGGACTGCTGTATTCAACCCCACTTCATGTTTCGAGGGCAGCTGGGCAAAAGGAAGCGAGATCCGTTTTCTGGGAACAGAAAAGGATGGCACTTCCGGAGGTATGCTAAGCCGCATTGCCGAAAACATCCCTGAACGTTTTGTTAGTATTGAGCATTTCGGAATCATAAGCAAGGGTGAAAGGATCATTTCAGGCCCCGACGTTGAAGCATGGGCCGGGGGACTCGAAAACTACATCTTTACCCCTGTGGGCGATGCCACCCTGCTCGATGTGCAGGTGGATACGGGCCGGGATTTCACGGACTATATGCAGGATACCTATCCCCGTGCGCTGGAGGTCCTGAAAAATATCTGCGAGCAGGAATAAGTTCCGGGGCTTTGCGGAACCGGAACCTGTATACCCTGCCGCAGTATTTGTTAATGATGAAGCCCGTTCCGCTAAAGGCAGCAGGTGACGTCATATTGATGTTTAACCCTAAGATCACAAAATTATGGCCGGCGTAAGCACTTATCTTAACTTTTCCCGCAACACGGAAGAGGCTTTTCATTTTTACAGAATTGTTTTCGGAACCGATTTCCAGGGTAACGGCATTATGCGGTTCAGGGATATTCCCACCGTGGATGGCGCGCCTCCGCTGCCGGAGGCAGACCTTGACCTGGTAATGCATGTAACTTTGCCTATCCTGGGCGGACACCTGCTGATGGGGACCGACTCCCCTGAATCCATGGGTTTCAGGCTGAAACAGGGGAACAATGTTTATATCAACCTGGAGCCGGATACCCGCGCGGAGACAGAACGGCTGTTCAAAGCCCTTTCGGAAGGCGGAACCGTGGAGCAGGAGCTTCAGGATATGTTCTGGGGCGATTATTACGGCAGTTGCCGCGATAAATTCGGCGTTCAATGGATGTTTAACTGTGCCGCGAAACCTGAAGAATAATGAAAAAAGATCAGGGAGTTCCTTTCACGGGAACTCCCTGGTAGTTTGTTTATAAAGAGATAAAAAGATGAAGGTTGTTTTCAACACGATTGATGATTATATCCTGGGTTTTCAGGGGGATATTCAACTGATCCTGCACAGGGTAAGGGAGACCATCCGTGCGGCGG
>Ga0209607_1002634_pt1 | contig 14169 bp, 9 predicted proteins | sample AD_UKC117_MetaG_FD_184413 | JGI IMG/M metagenome (GOLD analysis project Ga0209607, IMG submission 184413) | Active sludge microbial communities of municipal wastewater-treating anaerobic digesters from Hong Kong - AD_UKC117_MetaG (SPAdes)... | ecosystem: Engineered > Bioreactor > Anaerobic >... | reverse complement strand
CGCCGGCCGGAAGTAACCGGGTAAAGTCAGCATCGCCCTGCTCTGGTGTATCCCGGCATGGTCGAGCCCATTGGCCCTGATGATGTCGAGCATCAAAGCCAAAAAACCCTCCATGTTCTTGCCAGCGGTAACACCTGCGCGCTCCCCTTAGTCAGCCTTGCCCGACTCAATCTGTTCTGTTTTGCTGTTTCGCGGTTGCCCCAAAACGCTTTTACAGCTTCACGGGCTTTCTGTTCGTAATCGGCTAGATCAAGTGCCATTTATTCTTCATTGCCTCCAAGGGCAGATCGTTCTTCATGGGTGAGGCCATAGAGCTTGTACACCGACCGGTTGCAAGCCTGCACATCTCGTTTGATAGCAGCCTTGGCCAACTCCTGGCGCAGCGGTTCAGGCACATCTGCCCAGCACGGAACACGAATGCGGCGTAAGTACTGCGCTTGGAAGCGAAGGAATCCGCCACGCATTTTCGTTGAATAGGTCGCTATAAATAGGCGAGTGATAGCGGACAACAACAGGGCTTGTAAGGCCCGCACATCCCAGTCATCCGATGTGACATAGTAAAGATTGTGGTGGGGATATAGCCCCCCAGCTTCAAAGACGATATGCGCTTCACCCTTGATGTCTGGGATTAGGAGCTTCGGCCTCTCAGCTAGTGCCGGGGTGATACGGTCAATCGTGCGATACCAGTTGGCTGGGTTTTTTTGCGCACAGTGACGCCCAGAAATCACCTCTCGTCGAGCCTCAAGATAGCGCCGCAGGCGCGGATAGTTGTCAAGATCGACCAATCTGCCTGAATCGGCAAAGGGGTTGATAATACCTTGCCCTCGCCACTTCACCTCACCGGACATGATGTCCTTGGTTGTCACCAGCGGTAGCTTTCGGTCTGGCTCGACATCGAGCGCATCGAAGCCGCCGATGAATTCCTTGTCCGCACCGGTTGCGACACCAATCCCTACCTTGCACCCCACCTCTTCCAGCAAGGGGAAGCAGCTTTCCAGACGGCGAATGAGCGCCATCTGGCCAGATGACTCCAGCAACCACGGCTCCGCACCATTGGTAACTTTGGCGAGTTCTCGCACCTGGCCGGTTTCTTTCGGCAGCGTCTGTGCCCGCAGCAAATTAGCCATTGTGGTCAGCATCTCCCGGTCAATGGCTGGACGGTGGGCTATGCGCGTTGCTCCCGGCGCTTCCCTGCTGATTATGGTGATCGCTGGGTAGGCAATCACATCAGAATAGAAGGCCGGTGTATCTACCATATTGACATAGACTTTCAGGTGGAACCGCTCAGCCACGAGGCTACGAAGCGGCCCGCCATAGCGGTTCTTCATCCAGCGATCCGCGCAGATGAAGCCCAGACTGCCGCCATCAGACAAGACCGACAGCGACCGCTCGATGAAGGGAATGTAGATATCGGCCCGGTCATACATCGTTTGGTAGCGACTGCGGTATTCGGTCAGCAGCGGGGCTGGGATCCGCTCTTGGCGGATATACGGAGGATTGCCCACCACAAAGTCGAATTCACCCTCCAGTGATGCCAGCAGAAAGTCCCCTTGCGATAGCCAGAGGCTCGCCAAGGCGGTTGCGGTATTTGCAGCTATACCCTCGTGCTTGAGAAGTGCAACAACAGCAGCGTGGGTGCTGCGGAAGGTATCGTGGTGTAACTCGACGGCACGGATCGCATTGCCCAATTCGTCGAGCGCGGAGCCGTCCAACCTTGCTGCCTGCCATACGCGCAGCAGCCGCTCGATGATCGGAATCAGAAAATCCCCGCCACCGAATGACGGCTCTAAAAGCCGCTTTTCGTGGAGTGGTTGATCTTCTGTGTAACCCGCTAGGTCAAGGATGAAATCCACAACCTCTCGGCGGGTAAAAACCGCGCCCAGAGAATTGCTCCCGGCACTCAGAGCCAAATGATCTATTGCAGCCTGCACGTTTCGAGAGATGCCAGTTGGATTGAGTAGCCCAAGAGTCATTTATGTCGATTGCAAAATGTGGCTTGTATATTGGTGCGCTTGCTCGGGCAACGATGGCGAAGTCATGTGCAAACGGTGCGGAGTGCTGGGCGTCCGAGCGGGGAGCAGAGCAGCGAACGGCTTGACTGAATTGTTAGGCACAATTCATTTCCCAATATTCGGATCAAATCCCATATACCGAATTGGGAGGTCAGGTAGCTCGAATATTTCATCGCCGACAAGTTTCTTTATTGAAATCTGTTGCAGGACGGTTCTGCTGCTCGGATGTGGTGATAAAGCCATTATCGGATACCCATCCATATTTGTTAAGGCCATCGGTATTTCAGCAAGATAACGCCCTAGGAGCAATGCCCGGTGCCGCCCATTAATGAATTTCGCCACCCCATTCTGTAGATAAAATTCCGGCACATGGAACAGCCAAATACCGTCAGCTCCCTTAGCAAACCAATGCTTGTGAAATGCATCCTTGATATCTATAGATTCTCTTTGTTCGAGATCCCACGTGTCTACGTGCTTCATGAATAGAGCGAAATCGACCAGATAGAACTCGTCTCTGGCATTCGGTGGCTGTAATCGGACTTTCATTTTTATGCCTAACGCTTGGCGCAATCGAACCCATAAAGCTGCATAGCGAAGCGGCGCAGCTTTATGGGTCCGATTGCGCCATTGTTATACATTTAGTTGCTTGATTAGATTGATTGCCTTCCAGCAAAGAAATATTGTTGCAATTCTAGCCGCTTCACCAGGCCCTTTTGTACATGCACCTTTAAAAGCCTCTTTTTGTCCATCTTCCCAATCCAACTTAAGGCTGTTTAGAGCTTCTATTGTGACCTTGTAATCATGAACATGAGCATAGTTGTTTCTAATATTGTTGATTGCACTAAAAGCAGAATAGTGCTTTTCATCAATTAAACCCATGGCAAGCGCCAGATCTGTTTTTAATTCAAATGATCTTCTGCGCTTAAAGAGAGATTTTGGGTTTGAAAGATTATTTGAAATCAGTGTTTCTAATACTTTTTCTATAAAAATATGACCTTTTAGTATTGGCGATATCTCTTCTTTATCAAATACTAAGCGTTCCATTATGTGCTGGTCAATTTCATCATATGACAATTCATTTAAGTCCATATATCGCTCATTTCTTTATTGCATACAAGTGATTATACGGTTTCCGTCTATCTACCATAATCTGCCATTATTGAAAATAATAATTTAATTTTTATAGTGTTTATTGGCCATATAGCATTCATCGACAGCGGTGTTGAAAGTGAGCAGGCTGCTTTAGAAAGCGATTTCGTTGATCACGCCGGTGATGGTTGCGCCTCTCCGATTCGCTGGACGATGACGGCGCGATTGCGGCCTTGGGACTTCGCCTGGTACAGGGCGCCATCAGCGGCGGCTAAGGCGTCCTCGATGCTCTCTCCATTCTGTGGAATCCGGTGCAACGCCCCCAAGCTAAGCGTGACTTGATCATGCACTTTCGACCCAGCATGAGGGATTCTCAGCGCCGCAACGTTGTGCCTGATCGTTTCGATCACCTTGCAGATGCCTGCCCGGTTCGTTTGAGGCAATACCACGACAAACTCCTCTCCACCATAGCGGGCGACGAGATCACCCGATCGTTGCGCGGCCGCCTTGATCGCCTGGGCAATCCGTTGCAGACAGTGGTCTCCCTCGATGTGCCCATAGGTATCGTTGAACTGCTTGAAATAATCGATATCGCAGAGGATGAGCGAGAAATCCTGCTGTATCCGGTTGTGACGCCTCCATTCAATCTCAATGAAAGAATCGAAGGCGCGACGATTGGCAATCTGGGTAAGGCCGTCGGTGTGCGACAGTTCCTCCAATTGCCGGTTAACCTGTTGCAACTCGTCATTCGTCCTGACTAACGCCAAGGTCCGCTGTTCGACCAGTTGTTCAAGTTCCCGATAGAACTCTGCATTTTCGATGGAGATCGCCATCTGCGAGGAGAGCAGTTCCAGTACCGTAAGCCGCTCCCGCGTGAAGGCTTCCTCAACCAGGCTGTTTTCAAGGTAGAGCACCCCCTTGAGGGTGCCGGAACGGAGTAATGGCAAGGCAAGCACCGAACGCATGGCGGTGGCGGCGAAATAAGGGTCCTTGACGAAGCCGCCGTGGGCACCGGCATTGCTAAGCACCACACTTTCTTGCTTGCGCGCACAGTAATTGATAAGACTCAGAGGCAAAGACGCCTCCCGCACCGTCTCCGTCATCGCCTGCGGGATGGAGACGGTCTCCCACCTATTCCTTGCTTCCGCCTTGATGTTCCAAATCCCCTCATGCAGATCGAGCAGCACCGCACGATCAGCGCCTGCATTCTTGATAACAATCTTCATCATCCGGCCCAGCAACCGCTCCAGGTCAATCTCGCTCGCCAGACTTTGGGAGGACTGGACGATAGAGACAATATCCAAGGCATCGGTGCTGGTGTCATACTCGATCGTGGCATGGGATGTAGTAAGGCTTGAGGTCGAGGATTGCCCAAGCCGGGTATCGAACGGGACGATGATGGACCACTCTGTGTAGCAACGCTCAAGTTGCCGAACCTTTGCCGTTGCGCCCCATTTGCGGTAAGCGTAACGAGCTTCACTCAAGTAGTTGGCTGCCAAGCGGGTTAGGTTGCGAGCCAGGAAAAAGCGGGCGGCGCACTCGTAAGCAAGCGCCTCGTTATTGAGATAACCGGCCTTATGCGCTTCGTCAATCGCCTCCTCGTAGAGCCTCAACGCCTCCCAGCCGCTGGTCGCGATTCGTGCCCGCTCCGCCTCGACCAGCAGGAATTTGTGACGGAAGTTAGCCGGGCTATGCCCAGCCCATACCTTCATCTTCTCCTGATAACCGGCAATGCAGATGGCGTGCTGCTCCCACTCTTCCGGGGTAAAACGGTCGAACAGTGCAAGCAGCGTGAGGGAGGCAAAGAAGTAAATCTCCGGGACCTTGGCCTGGGCGAGAGCCACCGAGGCGACGAAATCAGCCTGGCCAGCCATCGCTAAAGCCTCGTCCCAGTCACCAAACCAGTAGAGGCTGCGCAGCTTCGCAGTGTAGAAATAGGAAAGGGCCAGCGGATTATTCCGATAGCTTTGCAGGAACGTTTCTTCACAGAAATCGTCATCATCGAACGTGTGGTCACTCCGGGTGCGCCCTAGCAACTGGAGCAAGGGATTGAGGCAGGCGGGCCGGAAGAATTCGTCCAGGACCACTGGAGCGTTATTCTGGAGGAAGGGAATGTAGCGTTGCGCTGCTTCGAGCAACTCGTTGCAGGGCATGCCCCAGATGGTAGGGTCAGAGATCGCGAACTCAGCGCAGTAGCCTGCATAAATCCAGTCTCCGCTCCCGGCCAGCAACGGAAAGGATTTGCGGCTGTAGTCAAGCGAGGTGGCCAGTGGTGCGCGCCAATGGTTCACGAACACCGCAAACAACAGGTAGACCTTGCCGCGCAATAACAGGTCATCAAACCGTTCCGCCAATCGATTGGCTACCTCGCCGAAGCGGTGCCCCGTCTCGTACTGCCCCAGCAGCGCGACACAGACGAAAGCATAGTTCATGTAGCCGTAGGCGGTAAGACGATTATTGCCATACTCCAGGGAAATATTGGTCATCTTGCAGGACGACCACGCCACCAGTTCGAGCTGGGAATCCAGATAGGCGCTGGTCCACAGGCCCATCAAAATATCCATGATCGCGGCGTGGCGCGGCGAGTCCATCAGGGGGGCGTCGCACAGCGACTCAATGCGGCGTCCGCCGAGCAGTCGCGGCACAGCGTCCAGCTCGCGCTCCAGCAGTGCGGAGATCCCTTCGCCGTCTATCTCCACCCCCAGCAACCGCAGGGCCTCCTTCTGAATCTCCACCGCACGGCCATAATCCCCGGCCAAGTGGTAATACTCCATACGGATGGTATGGACCCGGACCGCATCTTCCAGACCTTGGGCATGGGCAAGCAGCGTCGCGAACAAAGCCTCGATCCCCGCTGTCTCGCCCGCATAGAAGCGGCACCAAGCCCATTCGCTATGGATAGAAAAGGTGAGGTCATAGTGACGGCTCCACTGATCGGCAGGCAACAGCTCCACAGCGCTGGACAGGTAATTAAGCGCCGCAGCATAGGCAGTCCCGCCCTTAGCTTGCTGGCCGGCTTCTTGATTGAGCGCAGCCAGCTCAAGCCGTTCCTGCGGATCGGTGATCAAGCGCCGCGCTGCATTCAGCTGATTGACGACTTCGAACAGGCGCTCGCCCGCCGGCTTCCCATCGCGCAGCAGCAACCGGCCAATGCGCAGATGGGTGCGCTCGCTGTCCGCCATCAGCGAGTAAGCGGCCTGTTGGATGCGGTCGTGGGAAAAGCGGTAGAGATGCGCATCGGGGATCACCAGGCCCTCGCGTACTGCTGACGCCAAATCCGCGCGGGTCTCGCATTCCTCACCTTTGCCGATCATCGTAAGCGTATCGAGGGCGAAGACATGACCGATACAGGCGGCGAGGGTCAGCAGCCGCTGGGTGGCGGGCGCAAGGGTCGTGATCTTGGCCGCCATCAGCTGTACGACGTCATCCGGGATGGGATGTTGCTCGATCTCATCGATATCCCAGCACCAGTGGCGCCGGCCGGCATCGAAGGTGATCAGCCGGTCCGCATGGAGCGTCTTGATGAATTGAGTGACGAAGAAGGGATTGCCCAACGTCTTGATGTGGATCAGCCGGGCGAGCCGAGCCACCGCTAACGGCGCTACATGGAAGGTGTCGGCGCAGAGGGCTGCCACGTCCTGCTCCGAGAGGTTGCCCACCTGGATCGTATCAGGAACAATTCCTTTCCTGGAGAGGCTTTCCAGCATCAGCATGAGAGGATGCGATGGAGAGGTCTCGTTATCCCGGTAGGCCCCGATGAGCAAGAAGGAGGTGATCTGGCTGTCAGTGAGCAGCGCCGACAGGAGATTGAGAGAGGCCAAGTCGCTCCATTGCAGGTCGTCAATGAACAGCGCCAAGGGATGGTCCGCCGCCGCAACACAGCGAAAGAAGCTGCGGCAGACGTAGTTGAAGCGGTTCTGCGCTTCCATGCCCGCAAGTTCCGGCGCTTGCGGCTGGGGGCCGATAATCAGCTCCAGAGCGGGAATCAAATCGACCATCACCCCGCCAGCCTCCCCCAGAGCCTCCCGCAGCGCAGCGGCGATCGCGGCAAGCCGTTCTTCGCTCTCGGTGAGCCAGACATCGGCCAGCTCCGCCAGAGCCTGCTTGAGGGCATAGTAAGGGATAGTCCGCTGGTGCTGGTCGAATTTGCCTTTGATGAAATAGCCATTGCTGCCGGTGACCGGTTTATAGATTTCCTTGACCAGCGAAGTCTTTCCGGCGCCTGAGTAGCCGCTGAGCAGCACAAAGCGCATCGCTCCCTGTCCTGCCACCTGCTCGTTAAACGTCTTAAGCAGATGCGCGATCTCCTGTTCACGGCCGTAGAGGTGCTGTGGCAGGTAAAACGTGCCGATCTGGTCGTGCAGGCCCAGCTCGAACGGATCGATCCGCCCGGCTGCACGCAAGGCATCGAGGCATGCCGCCAGGTCCGCTCCCAATCCCGAGGCGCTCTGGTAGCGCTGCTCTGCGGTTTTGGCCATGAGCCGGGCGACAATGGCTGACAACGGAAGCGGGACGGCGGGGTTCACTTCGTGGACGGGGGTTGCAGTGATAGCGATATGCGCATGCACCATCTCCAGGGAGTGCTCCGCCTGGAAGGGAAGCCGTCCGGCCAATAATTCGTACAGGCTCACACCCAGTGAATAGAGATCCGAGCGATAGTCAACGCTACGGTTCATCCGCCCGGTTTGCTCGGGGGAGATGTAGGCGAGTGTCCCTTCAAGGGTGTTGGCGTGATCCTGGCTCGGGTGGGTCGGCGACAGGCGGGCCGCAAGGCCAAAATCGATCAGTTTGCAAAGGCGGGTGGCCGGATTGTAGACGATGTTAGAGGGGTTGATGTCCTTGTGCAGGATGTGGCGTTCATGCAATCGGGCCAAGGCGCCGCAGACCGTGATGAAAATTTCAAGCAGCTCCTCCAAGGTGAAACAGTGCTGGCCGGCGAGCTTTTTCAAGGACTCCGCTCCGAAGTCCTCGACCACGAGAATCAAAGTGCTGCCATACTCCTGCAGCCGGTCGGCCACGATCACATGATCTAGGTCCAGCGAACGCAACAAGTCATATTCATGCCGATAGCGCGCAAGCTCCCGGACCCCCGGATAAGCCCCTTTGAGCATCTTGAGCACGACCGTCTGGCCATCCGCCGCCCGCCGCCCCCGGAAGACGATGGAAGTACGGCTTTCGTAGATTGTCTCGCACTCGTTATAACCTTCGATCGCCGAACACCCGGCGCTACCGGGCTGCAACCTGGTCATCGTGACGCCATTTGTCAGTTATCGAATAGGCATTGGTCAAAGAAGACCCGGAATGGATGTTCACGGTCATCAGCACCGCAGCGGCGCTTTTCTAAGAAAGGCGAATCTCTTCCATCAGCGAATGTGGCCGGTTGACGCAGACGGTGCGCCCGGAAAACCGGGCTACGCCATCTTCTTCCAGCCGTCCGATAATCCGCGACAGCGTTTCGTGCCGGGCACCGATCATCGACGCCATGTCGCGCCGCGAGATCGGCAGATTGATCACCTGACTGCCATCAGGGGCGGGGCGGCCATGACGATCCATGAGATTCAATAGGAGATGGACAAATTTGCTGCGATTGGAAAGGGTCGCGTTCTGCACCAGCTTGTTATGGGCATCATCCAGATCCATATTGATGCGCCGCAGGAATTGCAGGGCCAGCGCTGGATTGCGCTCCATCAGCGTCTTGACCACCTGCTGATCGATGAAACAAATCCGGCTGGGTCCCAGCGCCTCGGCGCTGAAACGGCGTCTTTCCCCCATGAGCAACCCTCGATAGCCCAGAGTATCGCCTGGATAGCTGATTTGGATCAGCACGGTGTTGCCTTCAGCATCGATCTGGCGCATAGCTGTTGCGCCATCGACAATGCAGTAGATGCCATGGCTCGGTTCTCCTGCGGTAAAGACCGTCTCGCCAGCACGATACCGCCGGCATTTGCGGGCCTGGGCGAGAAGCCTGACTTCCGCGCCGGTCAGAACACGCCATTCATTATGTTGACGCATAGGGCACTCGATACAATTGGCGCCCGGCATCGCTTGACGTCGCTCGACCATGCTCCATTCCTCCTTACCGCTTCTCTACTAATTCTTGTTGTATACGCCCTGACTATCCCGATCTCTCTTGCTTATGAGCGATCAATACCATCAACAGCTATTATTAATTTGGGGTTTTTAACTTTTAAACTATAGTTCATGAATAGTTAAAGGGGGATACTGCCATGGCAAAACATTTCCTAGCCCTCGCAATTGGCCTGTTATGGATGGCAGGCTTATCATGGACGGCCAGTCTCAAAGCCGAGACATTCGGGGAAACGTCAGCGAAAACCCTCGATCGATATCCAATTGAACCCGTTGGCTGGAACAGCCCCGCCCGGCAGTGCGTCGTTTGCCATAATTTAAAAAAGGACGGTCTCCCCCGCATTGGCCCCAATCTTTGGGGTATTGTCGGCGCGCCAAAAGGCCGCGCCAAGGGTTATGGTTATTCTCAGGCGCTGGTCAAAGCGGGCGGCGTGTGGACCAAACAGGAGCTGGATCAATATCTCACGAAACCCGGCCAGTTCTTGCCGGGGACCAGCAAAACCATTACCGGCTTGCCAGACGCCAAAGAACGGACAGCGATCATCGAATTTCTGGCGATGCTGAGAGATTAAACACGCTGAATAACTCTCTGAATCAATCATTATGAAATACCCGGTTAATACGAATACTTCGTAGGTTGCCGTATTTCTAATCCAGTCCACCCAACCGGTGGGAAGCCGGTTCTACTCTCTCACAAGAGGTTCTATCCATGTGTGCGACCTGCGGTTGTGGCATCAACGAAACTGGCAGTCATTCTCACGGCCATGATCATCCCCACGATCACGCTGCCGAAGGACGGCTGATATCGATCGAGCGCGACATTTTGGCCAAGAACGCCGGATTCGCGGCTGGCAACCGGCGTTTGTTCGCTGAACGCGGGGTGTTCACGCTAAATCTGGTGTCCAGTCCCGGTTCTGGCAAGACCACCCTGCTGGCGCAAACGGTTCAGGCGCTGCGTGAGGAATTTCCGGTCGCGGTGATCGGTGGCGACCAGCAGACGGCCCGTGACGCCGAACGTATCCAAGCAGCCGGAGCGCCGGCGGTGCAGATCAACACGGGCAAGGGCTGCCATCTTGACGCACACGGGGTCGGTCACGCACTGGAGCGATTGCCAATGCCAGAAGGCGGCGTGCTGTTTATCGAGAATGTCGGCAACTTGGTCTGCCCAGCCGATTTTGATCTCGGCGAAGCCGATAAGGTGGTGGTCCTGTCGGTGACCGAAGGCGAAGATAAGCCACTGAAATACGCAAATATGTTTGCTGCCGCCCGTTTAATGCTGCTCAATAAAACGGATCTGTTGCCCTATGTAGACTTCGACGTCGAGCGCTGCTTGGAGTACGCACGGCGGGTCAATCCTGACATGCAAATTTTGCAACTGTCGGCCCGGACCGGTGACGGCATGGCAGCCTGGCTGGATTGGGTGCGGCAGGGTCAGCAGGCTGTGCTGGCACAACAGATCAGCCGGCTGGAAGCAGAATTGACCTCGGCGCGGGCACGGCTGGCCGTGAACGGCAGATAGCGGGCAATCCCGATGCCTTCACCGGAAGGCCATCTCACACTCCACCTGTATCAATCCGCAGGCTCGCAAGTGCGAGTGGACGTGGTCTCCAGCCGGCCACACCTGGCCGACCGGCTCTTTCAGAATAAGACCCCCGATCAAGCGGCAGAACTCGCTGGACGGGTTTTTACTCTGTGCGGGCGAGCGCAACGCTTAGCAGCAGCAGCGGCATGTGCAGCAGCGAGGTCAAGCCCTCTTAGTCCTTCGAGCCATTCTTCCTTATCCAGCTTATCCCAGAAAGGAAATACGCCGGATTGGCGATCCTGGCAGCAAGCGGTACTGGTTGAAACCGCCCTGGAACATGCTTGGCGGCTGCTGATCGATTGGCCAGCACAGGCGGGCTTGCCGCCGGATATGAACCAGCTGCGGGAATTGCGCCAAGCGGCAACAAAGGGGTCACAAGCACTGGCGGATGTTTTGGATACCGTACGGGAACGCATACTGCTTGCTGGCCCCGCTCCCCCACCCTACACCCCCCAAAAAGAGAGGAATGCCATCAGCCCTAACCCAGCACTTCTCTCCAAAACGGCTTTCCCCGCTCTGGCTGGGGAGAACGGGGAGAGTGGCTTCTTGCCACCGGTATCTCTGCTCGATCCCGCTGAAGCCAGCGCCTTGGCCTGGCACGCCTTGGAAGAACCTGCATTCTGCACCCGCCCGATATGGCGCGGTCAACCCGTAGAGACTGGGGCGTTGGCCCGGCAGCAACATTGCCCCTTGCTGGCAAATTTGCTGGCCGGGCCTGAATGCCGGGTTCATGCCCGCTGGCTGGCACGGTGCATCGAACTGGCAGAACTGCCGGCCCGGTTGCGCCAGGAGCCGGACGATCTGCTGCTAGCCCGGCCACTGGCGGAAAATCATGGTTATGCCTGGGTCGAGACGGCGCGCGGGGCATTGTTGCATGCCGTTCGTCTGGAGCAGGGTCGAGTGGCGGCCTACCGCATCATCGCTCCGACTGACTGGAACTTTCACCCGGCTGGGCCATTTGCCGCTGGCCTTGCCACCCTGGGCGAAACGTCTGGCTTAGCGGCGGCTGCGCAAGCCCTGGCTTTATCCCTCGATCCTTGTGTGAGCTATCAGGTGGAGGTGATTGATGCATGAAATGGCGCTGGCGGAATCCATCCTGAATATCGTTGAGGAAACGGCCCGCAACCGGGGCGCAATTCGAGTGACCGGGTTGCGGCTGGAAATCGGTGAACTGGCTAACGTGGAAAGCGAAGCGCTGCTATTCTGCCTGGATGTGGTATTGCGCGGCTCGCTGGCCGATGGCGCTCAGACGGAAATCTTGACCCTCCCTGGCCAGGGACAATGTCTGGAATGTGGCGCTATCGTGCGGCTATCCGCACTGTATGATCCCTGTCCGCAATGCGACGGTTACCCGGTGCGCCCTACCGGGGGTCAGGAAATGCGGGTCAAGGATATTCAGGTGGAATAAATGACTGACCATGACCGGCGTCTTGCCATCCGGATTCGCGGCCAAGTGCAAGGGGTCGGCTTCCGTCCCTTCGTCTATCGCTTGGCGCTGCATCATGGATTGAGCGGTTTCGTCCGCAATGACGGCACAGGGGTGGAAATCGAAGTGCAGGGCACGCTGGAACAATTGAACGGATTCCAGCAAGGTCTGCGCCAGCCGCCACCGCTGGCCCGCATCGAACGCTTGCAGGTTGAAGACCGGCAACCATTGGCTAAGGAGCGCAGTTTCAAGATTGCTGCCAGCAGCCGTGGCCCGGCAGTGGCAGAAATCACTCCAGATTCAGCCATCTGTCCGGCTTGCCTGGCTGAATTATTCGACCCGCACGACCGTCGCTACCGTTATCCCTTTATCAATTGCACGGACTGCGGACCTCGTTACACGATCACCGCTGCTTTGCCCTACGACCGGCCCAATACCAGCATGGCCGGATTCGCATTGTGTCCTCTCTGTGCGCGGGAATACAGTGACCCCGGCAACCGCCGCTTCCATGCCCAGCCCAATGCTTGCCCAGTCTGCGGACCCCGGTTGACCTTACGCAATGCCGATGGTGAACCGGCCGCAGTAGACGATGTGGCCGCTGCCGCGCTGGAACGGTTGCAATCCGGTGAAATTCTGGCCATCAAGGGATTGGGTGGATTCCACCTAGCCTGTGACGCCCGGAATGCTGCAACCGTGGCGCGCCTGCGCCTGCGCAAACAACGCGAGGCTAAGCCGTTTGCGGTCATGGCGGCCAATCGCATCTCGCTGGCAAATTGGGTGGAGGGTCATGACGCGGAATGGCAGTTGCTGGAAACATCGCAGCGGCCTATCGTGCTGATGCGCCAGCGTATGGATTTCCCGCATCCGCCGGGAGAGCGCTTGGCAGCGAAGATCAAAACAGCGGAAGCTGGCTATTTGCCCGGCATCGCTTCGGGACTGGCGCATCTGGGCGTCATGTTGCCCTACACGCCCCTGCATTACCTCCTGTTTCATGAGGCTGCGGGCCGGCCGGCCGGCATGGCCTGGCTGGAACAGTTACAGGAATTACTGCTGGTGATGACCAGTGCCAATCCTGGTGGCGAGCCGTTGGTGACCGGCAATGAAGAAGCCGTGAAGCGGTTGCGCGGCATCGCTGATGGCTTCGTGACCCATGACCGGGCAATTCTGGTGCGTTGCGATGACAGTGTCATGACAGATCGAACCTTTATCCGCCGTGCCCGGGGCTACACACCGCAAGTCATTCGTTTGCCAGAAGCAGGACCTCCGGTACTCGCGCTGGGCGGTTATCTCAAGAATACCGTCTGTCTGACCCGCGATGATCGCGCCTATCTCTCGCCGCATATCGGCAGCCTGGACAATGCCGCAACCTGCCGGGCGCTGGAGGAGACTGTAGCGCATTTGCAGGACATTCTGCGCATCGTCCCGGAGCGGGTTGCCTGTGACCTGCACCCGGATTTCTACAGCAGCCGGCTGGCGGCCCGCTATGCAGCGGCACGGGAACTGCCCTGTATCGCCGTGCAGCACCATCATGCCCACATCGCGGCGGTCGTGGCGGAACATGGGTTACAGGAACCGGTGCTGGGGCTGGCGCTGGACGGAGTGGGGCTGGGCAGCGATGGCGGTATCTGGGGCGGAGAGTTACTGCGCGTGGACGGCGCAAACTTCGAACGGTTGGGTCACTTCTCCCCTCTGTTGTTACCGGGCGGAGACCGGGCGGCCCGCGAGCCTTGGCGTTTGGCCGTCGCCGTATTGCATCGGCTGGGCCGGCATGAGGATATTGACCGCCGGTTCGGTGGCCGGGCGTCCTTCATCCAGCAGATGCTGGAGCAACGCATTCATACCCCCGGAACCAGCAGTGCGGGCCGGCTGTTCGACGCGGCGGCGGCCATACTGGGAATAGGTGAGATCAACGCCTATGAAGGACAAGCAGCGATGGAATTGGAAGCGCTAGCGCACCGCTACGGGCACATTTC
>Ga0209607_1002629_pt1 | contig 14198 bp, 7 predicted proteins | sample AD_UKC117_MetaG_FD_184413 | JGI IMG/M metagenome (GOLD analysis project Ga0209607, IMG submission 184413) | Active sludge microbial communities of municipal wastewater-treating anaerobic digesters from Hong Kong - AD_UKC117_MetaG (SPAdes)... | ecosystem: Engineered > Bioreactor > Anaerobic >... | reverse complement strand
GCAAATAAACTGGCCTTTATAAGTTTTACCAGCTAAATCTTTTAGTGATTTTGTTTTCAGGTCTTCTTTTAATCCTTTAGCTGCATTTATTACTGCTAAACCAACCAAAGCAGTAGCCCTTGATGAAGTTGTCATGCCGGTTTTAATTTGAGCCTCAGTATCCACAATAACTTCAATAATATCAGGAGATACAGATGTTTCCTCACATAATGTTTGCAATGCCATATTATGCACACCCTGCCCCATTTCTGTCCATCCGTGTTGCAGAATAATTCTGTTTTCAGAAATAATTTCTATAATTACTTTTGATTCGTCGACCATTCCATTACCTACACCAGAATTTTTGATTCCACATGCTAATCCTGCGTATTTTGCTTTATTAAAATCATCTTTAACAGCATCGAGACATGCACGTATGCCTACACCGAATACTTTTTGCCCTGTTGAAGTCTTTAAACCGTCGGTTAATGCATTATCGTAACGGAACTGCCAGCGGTCAAATCCTGCCTGTTTACAAATTTCATCAATGCAACTTTCGAGTGCAAAAGCAACCTGATTAGCGCCAAAACCACGCATTGCTCCACACGGAATATTGTTCGTATAAACCGTTTTAGCTTCAATATCAATTTCGGGAATATAATAACCGCCTGCAGCATGGCCGGCAACCCGTTCAAGCACTTTTGTCCCAACAGAAGCATAAGCTCCGGTATCTCCTACAGCCCTAAGTTTTAAGGCTGTGAGTTTGCCATTTTCATCAGCTCCCAATTCCATATCCATAAATACCGGATGCCTTTTAGGGTGCAAACGAATAGATTCTTCGCGGGTAAGGCTTAACTTTACCGGCTTTTGCAATAAATAGGCAAACAGGGATACATGCCCTTGCACACTTAAATCTTCTTTTCCACCAAATCCACCACCATTAGGAATTAAAGTAACACGCACTTTCTCTTCCGGCAAACCTAAAATCATTGCTACCTGCCTTCTGTCTTCGTAAATCCCCTGGCTTTGACTTAAAAGTTCCAGTCCTCCACAACAATTAGGGTATGCTATAGCTGCTTCCTTCTCAAGAAAAGCATGCTCTATTCGCTGTGTTTCGTAATGTCCTTTTACTATATATTTTGAATTTCTTAAAGTTTCGTCCGCATGGCCTAAAGTAAACTGGGTTGTACTAAAATGATTTGGTTTTTCCTTATGAACGCGCTCTCCATCGATAGCCTTAAACACATCTGTAACAGGCTTTAATACTTCATAATCAACCTCAATAAGCCGCACAGCCTCCCGGGCAATATCTTCATTATCTGCAACTACTCCGGCAATCACATCCCCAATATAATGTGTTGTTTCACCTTCATCTATCATTACACTCCAGTCCTGGTAAATTAAACCAACCTTTTTTTCACCTGGTATATCTTTAGCCGTAAATACTCTGTGAACACCCTTTAAACTTTCTGCTTTGGCAGTATCTATCTTTAGAATTTTAGCTTTGGGATAATCGCTGAATTTTAATGCTGCATAAAGCATTCCATCCACCAATATATCGTCTACAAAAGGCCTTTCTCCTAATGCTGTTTTATATGCTTCGTATTTTGGGTGCGACATCCCCACTTTACCCGATGTTTTGGTAATTTCAAGTGTTTTATTTTCTCGGATAGCTTCTGCTGCGGTATTTATTGCTTTTTCAATTTTCTTATATCCAGTACATCTGCAAAGATGTGGTTTTATTGCTTTATGAATCTCTTCTATAGTTGGATTTGAATTTTCCTGTAACAAGACTTTTGTCCGGCTAATGAAACCCGGACTGCAAAAACCACATTGTACAGCACCATCGTTTACAAAAGCTTTGGCAATAGTGTCTTTTACATATTCAGGAAAACCTTCCGGAGTATAAACTTCTGCATCTTCAAGCGTTTTCATCTTGATTACACAAGCTAATTTGGCTTTTCCGTTAATTTCAACTGTACAAGCTCCGCATGCTGCCTGTCCCGAACATCCATCTTTAACCGATGTAATATGTTTATCCAGGCGAAGGTATTTTAATAATGTTTTTTCAGGATTGCCTGTATAGGTTTGTTTTTTACCATTTAAAGTAAAAGTAATCATGAGAGTAATTTTTTCAGGTTATCGATGCTTGGTTCTATAGATTCCGGCATTTTAATTAGAGATTGTACCGACTTAAGGTCTTTTAATCCACTACCAGTTAAAAGTACAACATTTTTAGACTCCCTGTCAAGTTTATTATTATTTTGATAACTTAATAAACCTGCAAAAGCAGCAGCTGCAGCAGGTTCTGCAAAAATCCCGGTGTTTTTTGACAAAATGGATGAAGCTTCTAATATGGAATTGTCTGAAACGGTTAAAAATTCACCATTGTATTTTAATAAAAACTGTTTAGCCATATAAAAGTTGCGCGGAATATCCACTGAAATAGAGTCTGCAATCGTATTACTGGCTTTAACTTCAAAATTTTCATTGTTTAAATTTCGCGTCAGATTATCGCTACCTTCTGATTGCACTGCCACTATAGTTGGTATTTTATCAATAATCTTCAGATTAAGCAAATCTTCAAAACCTTTATAAACACCTGAGATTATAACCCCATCGCCAACCGGGACAAAAATCCTATCGGGAATATTTTCTCCTAATTGGCTATAAATCTCAAATGAAACCGTTTTTTTCCCTTCTATAGTTAAGGGGTTAAAAGCAGTATTACGATTATACCAACCAAACTCTTCGGTTGCTCTAATACTTAAATCGAAAGCATTATCATATGTCCCTTTAACAGGGACAATAGTTGCTCCATACATTAAAATTTGTGTTAGTTTGGCAACTGGAGCCGATTCAGGTACCATAATAATTGCTTTCTGCCCTTGAGAAGCACAAAGCCCTGCCAATGACGAACCTGCATTGCCTGTCGACGCTGCAACAATAGTTTCAAAACCTTGTTCTTTTGCATAAGCCGATACTACGGCAGAAGCACGGTCTTTAAACGAAAAAGTAGGGTTTTGTGAATCATCTTTAAGATACAAATGAAATGAAAGTTTTTCTTCGTTCAATACATCAAATTTATACATTGGAGTATTGCCTACTCTAAGTTTTGGAAGGTTTTCCAATTTTTCTACAGGCAATAATGGCAGGAAATTATTCTCTACTAATTTATAAAAAAGATTTTTTTTCTTTAAAATACCCGAAAAGTTATAAACAATTTTAAGAATACCTTTAGGTGGATTTAATTCGTTATTTTCCTTACTACAATTAGGACACAAATATAAGGTTTCAGATGCATTATATTGTTTTCCACAATTTATACACTCATACAAGAATTTATCCATGTAAAATTTACTCATTAATATTTTGAACTCCTGCTAATTTAATTAAATTTGTTTTTCGTTTTGATATTAACCAATAAATCCATTAATAAAAATAAAGACCAAGGTGTCGCAGTAGATATTTAAGGTTTGGTATACCTGCTTTTTACTTATGAAATAAGATTTGTATTGAGTTGATTCAGGTTTTTTCTACTGTTGACACCTTTTTTCTTTATAAAAATGTTTTACACAAAATTCTTTAACAATCCTGTCCTCTCATTAAATTCCAATATTAATTCATCCCAACGTTTAACCTGGTTAAATTGTTTTTCCCAAATTTCGCGGTCGTTCCACAATTGATTAAGGTCTTCAACATCTTTAGCCTGCTGTTCAACCCAGGTATAGTATTTTAAATTATGAATAGCTTTTTGGTCATAATAATTCAACTCTTTCATATAATCAGTAGTACACGCCAATAAGCATCTTTCAAAATCTTTTATCGCTTGAATATCATTATACTCTCCACGGCTTTCTTTCAATTCAGTTAATCGGGATTGATACATATCAGCTGAATCAGTGGCTATTGAAACGATAACATCATCTGAAGTCATTTCGAAGTATTTAGCAGTTTTTATTGCTGATAATAAATTTCCAATACCCGAAATTCCTATTAAATGCAAGTTATCAATTGTTTCCTGGCTAACACCCATAGATTTTAGATATTGATGACCTGGTTTTTCGTTAAACAAACGAAGAATACGCATACAATCTTCATCATCAATTGCCGTTACCACATTGGTATTTTTAACATTATGAATCCAGGGAACGTGCTTATCCCCAATACCTTCAATACGATGCCCGCCAAAACCATTCATAAGCAATGTAGGACATTGCAGGGCCTCGGAAGCTACCACTTTAAGGTGCGGTTTACTTTTACGTAAATAATCACCAGCAGCGATAGTACCAGCAGAACCTGTTGCAGAAACATAAGCTGACAGATTGCTTTTTTCGGTTTTAATTTCGTTATATATTTCTTCTATTGCACTACCAGTAATATTGTAATGCCATGCAGCGTTTCCGAATTCATCGAACTGATTAAAAATTATACAATCAGGACGGGTTCTTCGTATCTCCCAACATTTATCATAAATTTCTTTCACATTCGATTCGCAACCCGGAGTAGCAATTACCTCAGAGCCAATTTCGTTTCTAAGCCAATTAAAACGTTCCTGACTCATTTCCTCAGGTAGTATAGCAACCGATTCAGTTCCCATAAGTTTTGAATCAAAAGCACCACCTCTGCAGTAATTACCTGTAGATGGCCACACTGCTTTATGATAAGTAGGGTCGTATTCGCCGGTGGTTATTCGAGGAGCTAAACAACCATATGCTGCACCTACCTTGTGTGCACCAGTTGGGAACCATTTGCCGATTAAAAGAATAATCCGGGCATCAACACCGGTTATTTCTTTGGGAAGTTCAATATAATTTACTTTCCCAAATAATCCACCCTTTTCTTTGGGTTCATTTTTCCATGTTATGCGAAATAAGTTTAAAGGATTTATCTCCCATAAACCAACATTTTTTAATTCATCTTTAATTTTTTGCGGAACTAAATCCGGATTTTTTTGTTGTTCAAAAGTAGGTAGGATAATTTTTCTCTCTCTGAACCTGTTTACAGCATTTTCAAGTGCTTTTTCGTTTGTTATTTTGTCAATTATTGGAATCATTTTAATAAAGATTAATTTGCTTTGCAAGTTAGTAAAAATATAAATATATTCTTTTACATTATACAAGAATAGTATTTTAACCTATAAATTGAATTTATCAAAGAATTATATTATATTTGCATATTATACAAGTGGTATTAAAAGAAAAATAAGCTACTATGAAACCATTAGACGAAATAGACAGGAAATTGCTGAATATTTTACAGATAAACAGCAGGATAACCATTCGTGAGTTATCGGAGCAACTCCATTTATCAACCACCCCTATACACGAAAGGATAAAGAAACTTGAAAAAAGCGGTTATATTAAGCAATATTTAACCGTTGTTGACCCCAAGATGATAGGGAAAAAACTGATAGTTTATATTTCGGTTTCTCTCAACAAACATACCAAGGAGGCCATTGAAGAATTTGAAACCCAGATTCAAAAGATGGAAGAAGTTATGGAAGCGTATTATATTTCAGGCAGCTCCGACTTTCTTTTAAAAGTTTATTGTAATGACATGGAGGATTTTCATCATTTTATAACCAATAAATTTTCAGTTATAGGAAATATAACACAATTCTATAGCTCCTTTGTAATGTCGGAAACCAAGTTTAAGCACAGTTTTAAACTTTAAAATATTTACCTAACAGATTTATTATTAATCTGTTAGGTAAAATACACTATAGATATAAATTCCTAGCGGCTTTTAACAATACACTCATTTCAGCAGCCCTATAAAATTGATGTTCTTTTATATCAGGTGATTTAAATTCCACATGTATAATAGAAAAGTCTTTTTTACTTAATTTGGCTTCCACTTTATTTGTGATATAAATAAATTCATCCAGATTTTCTATTAACTGGTATATTTCCCCATTGTGCTTGTAATGTATTATCTGATTTTCAATAAAGTAACCTTCTTGTGAAATTTCAAACGACAATTTTGTTAACCAAAATTTAGGTTTTTCTTTATATGGAGCACTGTTTGTAGGGCAAAACGTATTACAGTTGCCACATTCGTTACAAAAGTTAGCAATATTTAATATTTGATATTTTTGATTTATTTCAAAAATTCCCTCATTCTCAATCAAAATTTCTCCGTTACTACACTGAACAACCTTTTGAAGAAAATAAACAATTGGCTCTGTTTCGTAAGAATAATTTGCAAAATTTGGGCAAACCGTAGTGCAAATATTGCATATTTCGTCGCATTGCAAACAACGCGAAGCCTCTTTTACAATTGTTTCCTTATCTAGTGTTTCGCTAACCAGCATAAAGTTCCTGCGGTTAACAATTTCCAATTCTTTAATTTTGGGTGCAAATTGCCTTTTTGCCCTTTTCAGCATAAGTTCCTTTTTAGTAAACTCTTTTTCTTTCGATATTTTTTCGATTTTAAAATCAATCGTTGCTTTCTTAATAATCTGTTCAGCTGCTTTTCGCCCGTCGCCAATGGCTTTAATGGCAGTTGCAGCTCCCCGAAGGGCATCACCTCCAATAAAAACATTTTCGAGTTGTGTTTGATAATTCCCGATTTCAGCTTTAAGTAACTCATTTTGAATAAACTGTATATCCAAACTCTGTCCAATTGCCGGAATAATTGTATCACAAGCAATCTCGAATTCCGAACCAGCTATTTTTACAGGTCTTGGGCGACCTGATTCGTCGGCATCTTTTAATTCCATTTTACTGCAAAGTAAAGCTTTTACTTCTCCATTTTTATGGATTACCTTTTCTGGTGATGCTAATTCCAGAATCTCCATTCCTTCTTCAAGCACTGCTTTAATTTCTCCCTGGTCGGCTGGCATTTCATTTATTGTGCGACGGTAAACAACGGTAACCTTCCCATCATTTCCTACAAGCCGGTATGCCGTGCGTGCAGCATCCATTGCGGTATTGCCACCACCAATAATAACCACATTTTTACCTATTCCTGTTGGCTTGCCCTTTTTGGCATCAAATAAGAACCCGAGCGAATCTAAAACGCCATTAGTATGTATTCCATCCAAATCGAAAGGGGCAGAAAGCTGTGCCCCGGCACCTATAAATATATAATGGTAATTATCCTTTAAAAATTCAAATTTAGCTTTATCTATCGTGCTATTATAATGTATTTTAACACCTAAGTCCGTTACACGTTTAAAATCTTTTCCTATGGCTTCGTTAGTTAACCTAAAACCCGGAATAGCAAATTGAACCATCCCTCCTGCTTTATTATTAGCTTCAAAAACTTCAATATTAAAACCTGCTAAAGACAGGTAATATGCGGCTGATAGCCCCGATGGCCCTGCACCAATGACAGCAACTTTCAACTTATTTTTTAATGTAGGATTCAAACGGACTTCATCCTGTTCAGAAATAAAACGTTTAACTTCTCGAATCAATAATGAATCGTCATAATTTACCCTTGTACATTTATTCTGGCATAAATGGTCGCAAACCATTCCTGTTATGGAAGGAAACGGATTTGTGCGTAAAATAACTTCGTATGCCTTATCAAACCGATTATTGGCTGTATGATACAAATAATCCGGAATATCCTGGTTTGTAGCACATGTATCTTTACACGGTGCCGAAATACAATCAAAATATGTTAACTCCCTGCCTGTTTTTATATTAGGTTCTTTAATATAATTTCGTTTATATATATCAGATTCCATTACCCTATCTGCATATTTATCCAGATTTTCCAGTGCATTTGTATTTGTAAAATTGTTAATCCCCAATTCTTCAAAATACTGATTTAACCTCATATAACCACCGGGTTTCAAAATATCAGAACATAAGGTTACCGTTTTGAATCCACAGGATAAAATATCAGCAACATTAAATGCATCGGCTCCGGCAGAAAATGAAAGCTGCAGTTTCCCATTAAAATCGTTCTGTAATTTTTTGGCTACCTGAATCGAAATAGGATGTAAAGCCCTACCACTCATATACATCATTTCCACATCTTTTGCAAAAACAGATTTTTGATTAACCGATTCAAGTGTATTAGTTAGTTTTAATCCAAAATGCAGGTTTTTTCCTTTAGCTGTTTCCTGCAACGATTTAATAATTTGTATAGCATCGGGGTATTTTAAATCATGTTCAAAGGCAATATCCGGAACATTGGTTTTAAAATTCAGCTTTTCATTTAATATTTCGCGCAGCTTTTCCGGTCCAAGCAATGTGGGGTTCAGTTTTACAAATGTGTGTAAACCTTTTTCTGTTATTAAATATTTGGCTATATCTTCTATTTCATTTGCAGGGCAACCATGCATAGTCGAAAGTGTGATATTATCCGATATTTTCTCCGGTATTTGAATAAAATCAATTTCAGGATAAATTTCTTTTACTTCATCGATTTTCCCTTTAAGCTCACTGGAACAATTACCCATTTTACTAAAAAACCACTGCACATTATCTTTTAAAATCCCTTCCAGGTTATACCCGACACTCATATTGAAAATTGTTCGAATCTCTTTATTCCATCCGAATTTATGATTTAAAATATGGATTACAATCCATGCATTCAGGTATTCATTAAAGCTTTCCTTTATTTTTAATTCCTGCGACCATTCGCAGTTATACCCTTCATCCTGCATATCAATACATGGTTTTGCTATTTCAAGTTCGTCGAGGGTTTGAATGGTTTTTAGCTCAATATAGCGTGCTCCCATTAACCATCCGCCAATAATATTCTGAGCCATCTGGGTATGTGGCCCGGCTGCAACGCCAATAGGCGTATCAATTTCCTGATTAAAAATACTTGTTCTAAATGCAGTATTTTTTTTAGGATTAAAGAATAACTCTTCGGGAATTCCAAAAATAGTTTTAGCTAGTTGGTATTCTTTCAGAATAATTTGTAATAATTGCTTTATGGCTATGGGGTAAAATTTATCTGACATATTCTATATTGTAAGTTAAGTAAAAAACAAATTTACGTAAATAGCCCGATATTATTAAAATTATACTACATTTATGATTGATTTTAGGAAAAAAACAAAGTATAATATGATTAAAGAAAAAGAATTTTCTGTTATAATACTGTCTGCAGGAAAATCTGAACGCATGGGAACACCAAAACCTGCTTTAAAATTCGATGAATCGCAAACATTCATTGAACATATAAGCTTTGAATATCAACAATTTGGTTGCAAAGAAATCATAATAGTACTAAACAAAGAAAACCATACATTTCTTAATGATTTAAACATAAAACTACCTTCAAATTGTAAAATTATTATCAACAACCATCCTGAATGGCACCGGTTTTATTCATTAAAAACAGGAGTAAAATCGTTAAAAGAAATAAACTATGTGTTTGTGCATAATGTCGACAATCCTTTTGTTAACCAGGAAGTTTTAAATGAATTATTAAATCATTCGGATAAAGCAGATTATATAGTTCCAGAATTTGAAGGGAAAGGCGGGCATCCTTTTTTATTATCGCCAAAGATTATTCTGGAAATTACACAAACAAACAAAAACGAGATGCATTTAAAGGATTTTCTTAATCAATACTCAAAGCTAAAAATACAGGTTAACGAAGAAAGTATTTTGGTTAATATTAATACTTTAGAAGATTATAAAAAATACTTTTAACATGAGTTAAGGTTAAAAATTAACCTTAAACTCATAATTTATTAAGCTTTAAATAAACTATTTCTGATACAATCTCATCAAAACCTTTTCTGGTGTTAATGGAGCATCAAAATCAATTTTATATTTAGGATTAAATGCCCTGATAGCATTTACCAGCGCAAAATAGGCTCCTATTCCATACATAAATGGCGGTTCGCCAATAGCTTTTGACCTTAAAATAGCTATTTCTGGACCTTCCGTTTTTAAAGGTTCTATTTCTATTGTTTTAGGCACAGCATAAATATCGGGTACTTTATATGTTGATAAGCTATTGGATAATAAACGTCCATCTTTTGCAAAAGCTAGTTCTTCCATTGTAACCCAGCCTATGCCCTGTACCACAGCACCTTCAACCTGACCGTTATCTATGGTAGTATTCATACTGTTCCCAAAATCATGAACTATTTTAACATCTTCGAACTCGTAAGTACCACGAATACAATCCAAAGTAACAGTAATTATGGCTACTCCATACACATGGTATGCAAACGGATGCCCTTTTTCCTTGGTTTTATCGAAGTGAATTACAGGCGTAGCATAATGCCCGTTTTCAGTTAAGGAAACCCTGTCAAGGAAAGCTGTTTCTATAAGTTGTTCCCAAGTAATGTCTGATTTCTTTCCCTTTTTCAGGATACTTTCATTCTCAATGTTAATATCAACACTTTGGCACGAAAGCATTTTTGCAGCAGTTTGTTTCAGCCTGTCTAATAATGCATTACAGGCTATACGCACGGCATTCCCGTTTAAATCGGCACCAGAACTTGCTGCTGTTGGTGATGTGTTTGCAACACGGGTTGTATTGGTCGATTCAATTTTTATTCTATCAGGATTAATGGAAAAAATCTGCGCAGCAACCTGAATCATTTTAGTATTTACACCCTGTCCCATTTCCACAGCGCCAGTGCTTATTCCAATACTTCCATCCTGGTAAATATGAACCAAAGCACGTGCCTGATTCATTGGTGTTTTAGTAAACGAAATACCAAAACAAATAGGCATAACAGCCATTCCCTTTTTATAATTAGTATTTTCCTCGTTAAATTTCTTTATCTGATTTTCAATTTCATTGATTCGGTATTTTCTGTCAGCAGTTTGAAAACAATTGCTAATATTTACATTTTCAGCAACTTGTCCATACTGGAATAATTCATTTTCTTTAATAAAATTTTGTTCCTGTATAAGTCGTTTTGGAACATTCAATTGGCATGCTGCTTTTGCTATAGCCGATTCGATAACAAACATACCCTGCGGCCCGCCAAAACCTCTAAATGCCGTATTAGGAGGTAAATTTGTTTTACAACTGTATACAGTTACCTCTGTATTTGCTATAAAGTATGTATTCGTAGAGTGAAATAACGTACGCTCCATAATAGCAGGAGATAAATCGTTTGCCGCTCCGCCATTCTGGTACATTGTAGTTTGAAAGGCTAAAATCTTGTAATCCTTCGACAAACCTATTTTAAAATCAGAGCTATACGGGTGGCGTTTTCCTGTCATTCGCATATCATCCAGGCGATGCAATATAACTTTAACAGGTTTTTGAAGGTTATACGAAGCTAATGCAGCCATGCAGGCATAAGCGGTAGCCTGATCTTCTTTACCCCCAAAAGCTCCCCCTAAACGGGCAACATCAACTTCAACCCGATGCATAGAAATACCTAAAACTCGGGCAGTAATTTTTTGAACCAGAGTTGCTCCCTGCGTAGATGAATGTATTTTTATACTGCCATTATCCATCGGATAAACATAAGAACCTTGCGTTTCAATATATAAATGTTCCTGCCCTCCGTTTTCCACCTTACCTTCAAAAATATAATCGCATTTAGCCCACTCATCATGTACATTACCCATTCTGAATGTTCTTGGAGGAATCAATAAATGCCCTTTCTTTTGTGCTTCCCTGGGATCTGTTATGGCTTCCCATTCTTCAATTTCTATTTTTATAAGATGAGCAGCTTTTCTTGCTATTTTTTCACTTTTAGCAACAATTAACGCAATAGGTTGCCCAATAAAATGAACTTCTTCTTCAGCAAATAAAGGCTCATCTTCAATAATACCTCCTATCTGGTTTCTTCCGGGGATATCTTTAAACGTAAAAATTTTTACAACTCCTTCCAATGATTCGGCTGACGTAAAATCGATGTGAATAATTTTACCATGTGCTTTTGGAGAGCTAAAAACAGCCCCATATAAAGTTCCTGTTTGTACCGGAATATCATCAACATAAACCGATTTGCCTGTTACATGATTTTTTGTATCTACGTTTTTCATGATGTCAAAAGTTTAGCTTAGCAATTCTGTTAAAGAAATATTCCCCGGGAATAACTTAATAAAATGTGCAAACAACAATTGCCTTGCAAGCAGTCTTTTATATTTTGCGCTTCCACGAACATCAGTAATAGGAGAAATTTCTTCCTGCATAATTTCATTCGCCTTAATAACCGTTCCATTGGTAATTTGCTTGCCTCTAAGATATTCAGATGTTTTCTCCAGATACTTTGGAACAGGACTAACTCCGCCTGCCGACAAAGAGCATTCTTCCACCATCCCTTTGTTTGTTTTTAGATAAATAGCACTATTTACACTGGCAATATCCAAATGTGTCCTTTTACTAACTTTTTCGAAATTGAAGTTAAAATTTGATTCTGAAAATGGTACAATAACAGATTCAATATGTTCCCCTTTTTTTAGGTTCAACTTTTTATAATCCAAAAAGAATTCTTTTAATGGGATCTGACGTGTGTTATTTGACTCGCGTAATACAATTTTTGCATTTAAGGCTAAAAACAATATACTTAAATCGCCAATAGGTGAAGCATTCACAAAGTTTCCCGCTATGGTACCCATATTACGGATAGGCTCTGATGAAATTAATTTAAAATAAGATTTTACGTCAGGTAATAATTTATGAATAATTTCCGATGCCAATAACTCACTTACTGTTGATGCTCCGCCAATAATAACTGAATCCTTTTCTGCTTTAATCCCTTTTAATTCTGATTTATGAAAGAAAAGCTGAATATCCGTTTCTTCCATCTCTTCAGGTTTTTGAACCATTAAATCAGTTCCTCCGGCAAGTATCTTTCCCTCCGAATTATGTTTTTTATCAATTGGCTTAATTTCCTGCAATCTGCCTTTAATGTCTAAAAAATATTCAGGTAAAAACTTGTTTTCAACCATCCACCGAACAGGGTCGCTAATGTCTTTCATTTTCATGGATTCCGAAATACTCGCGGCAGCTTTTTCGATAGATTTATAACCCGTGCAACGACAAATATTGCCACTTATTGAAGCAATAGCTTTTTCATAATCCGATTGTTCTTCTGTTAAACCATGTCCTGTAAAAGACATTACAAAACCGGGGGTACAAAATCCGCATTGTGTAGCCGAATGGTCTACCATCGCTTGTTGTATGGGGTTTAAATCTTTCATATTTACTCCTTCGATGGTAACAATGTGCTTTCCATGCACATTCCCCAATGGTGTAAGACACGAAACTATACTTTTATATTGCACTTTATCATTGCATAAAGTACCTTCCAGAACTGTACAAGCTCCACAGTCACCTTCGCGGCAACCTACTTTTGTTCCCGGAAGATGTTCACCATAACGAATAAAATCCAGTAAACTGGTTCCGGGATGATTTTCGGTTTGGATAAGTTTGTTATTTAAAATAAAAGTAGTCATAGTTAACAGCTTATAATTTATTTCTTATGTTTTACAGCGAACTGAATAGCTTCATAGTGTTTATCAGATATTTTATCTGTGTATCCATCTGATTCGATAAAATCAAAAACATGTACTACATCAAAATCATTGGCTTTTATCAGGCAAAATACTTCTTGCTTTTCCGATAAATTCATATTCTGTATTATACCTAAAGATATCTCCACAAAGAGCTCAAAACCACAATCAACAACACAGAAAATCCCCTCATTATTATAAATAATTTTTTTTATAATTCCTCGAAGCTGGTTTTGAACGCTTATTCCTGCGTGTTTATGTAAACTTAATCCAATATCGATTGGCCTTAGGCTTAATTGCACTTTTGTACCGGGAATGAGATATTCGTTTAACAACCTGGAGTGGTCAGAAACCTGCAGTTCCTGATTATTGTCAAAGCTAAAATGATATGTATTTTCTATTTTATTATAACGATTAAATGTAACCAAAAAAGTATTCTGAAATTTTTTAGGCCTTATCAGTTCTGGTTTTTCACCATTTTTTATAATATTAAATATATCTCCGGCTAATGTTGTCCTACCGTTTTCAACAACTATAATTTTGCGGGTTAATTTTAAAATATCTTCCAGATGATGGCTAACAATTACCATAGGTATTTTAAAATGATGGTTTATGCGAAGCAGATAGGAAATTATCTGCTTTCTTTTAGAACAATCAACATTTGAAAATGGTTCATCCAAAAGTAACAGGGCGGGTTGCGAAAGCAGCGCCCTTCCTATAGCTACTCTTTGCCTTTCGCCACCTGAAAGCTCGCGAGGTTTTTTATGCAATAAATGAATAATATCCAGCAGGCTTACTACATCTTCGAAC
>Ga0209607_1002627_pt1 | contig 14209 bp, 17 predicted proteins | sample AD_UKC117_MetaG_FD_184413 | JGI IMG/M metagenome (GOLD analysis project Ga0209607, IMG submission 184413) | Active sludge microbial communities of municipal wastewater-treating anaerobic digesters from Hong Kong - AD_UKC117_MetaG (SPAdes)... | ecosystem: Engineered > Bioreactor > Anaerobic >... | reverse complement strand
GACAGCTTTTCTTATGTTATCAACCAATGGCGGCAAGAGACTATCACACCCATACTTTTCAATCGCATCCTCGCTGGGTGTCCATCTATCATAAAGAACATCAAAAGGACTAACTGAATATGATTTTGTTTCCTTTATTTCCACTGACTGCTCCTCTTTTCAAACACTTGATGTATTACCTATGAACAAAAGGTGTTGTTATTATATCAAAAATACGTTTTATTCAAAACAAGTTGCTGGTATACATAATATAACAACTTTTTATTTATATCTATGTATACCTTTTGGTATACCTAATTATTATCAATGAGGTGTTCGAATGAGTAGGTGTTTGCAATGCCTGTTCTTTGTCCTGGTTTGGATATTCCTTTTATAATTCGAAGCTTACTATCATTTTGAAGAGATTTGACAGCTTTACTTAGACCCATTTTTGATTTGGTTCCTTTTGGTCCTGGTGTAAGATTCATTAGTTCAAACATTTGTTCAAAGCTTAGATAGCAGCTTGTCTTGTTGAATTGGTGGCATATAGAGAGGAGAATACGGTTGATTTTGTGTTTGTAATTGTCACCTGTTACATCTAGATATAGATTTAAAATTGATGGTCTATATCCTTTGTTTTGAAGGTTATTGTATACATTTTGGATGTATGTATACCTATAGTCTTTCAGTTCCATAAAATGACCAGGTTTGTAGTTTTCAAAAGTCTTTTTGATTCTTTCAAGAGAATAGCCACATGTGTCTAATCTGGCAATAACAGCAGCCTCTGCCTCAGACCTTGAAGGCCAAGTTTTGTGTCCTTCTATCAACTTTCCTTTTGGAGAGTTCTTAAGTGTCTCAAGTGTGTCATAAACCCATTTTTCGACATCAAGTTGAATATACCTTGGGAGATGTATTGTTGTATCAGTTTGACCAGGTATAGTGGTCTTTTGAACCATATCCGAGATATCTGACCATTTGATGACAGGAATATTTTGGAAGTATGTATACCAATTATTTTTCCAGAAGTATTCGAATCCATCGACTTCCGAGTTTGGAATGACAGAGTAACAATCTCTAATTCTTGCTTCACCTTTGCCAACATCGTTGTTCCAGTGAGTGTATTTTACCTCTTCTGGGACACCAACTATTCTTACAAAATGATGTTGCCCTCTTTGCGATCTACAGATTGGGGCATTAAAGATACCAAGGTCCTCAAGCCTCTGTTTTACAATTGACTGTGAAACAAGGTCGTCAGTATCCAAATCACATACCTTACCCAAACGTAAACCGATATTAAAATCCTTTGCTGTGTTTTCCCAAAGGAAGTTTGGATTTGTTTTTTGGTAACCCATAGGTGGTGGGAACTTTTGACCAAATGGTATGGGAATGGTTTCTAAACCAAGTGTGTCGTAGGTTTTTTTCAGCTCCAGTCTGTCTATATCATACCTCCTTTTTGTGTGGACACCGTGTCCACAAACCAAGAAAAAGGTATCCTTCGATTAAAAAGGGGGCTTGACACAGCTCTGACGGAAGCTATGATTTGTGTATCGAGAGACACAAATCTACTCGCTTTGAGCGAGAGCTTTAATGGACAAGCGCCCTTTTGCAGAAGGGCCTTTTTCATTTTCGCACCTTTTACCTAGCTATAACATCCCTCAGTTCTTACAAAACAAGTTGCAGCTTGCTTTGTACAGATATCAGAAAATAAGTATAATATGTGGCGAAACAGTACACCATATATCACACATACTGATATATTTATTATAATAGGTTTAGTAAACCTGACAAGAGGTGTCACTGCAAGTAGTAAAGCATTTAGGAAAATATTTGAATAAGGAGTTTTGATAACTATAAAAAGTCGAGAGTTATTATTGCTGATAGTTTTCATGATACACATAATAGATTTTTTATCTGTATTTTGATTGGTCTCATGGAAAATCATTCTCTGAGCCTTGATTTTAGTTTTTCTAAGTATGATTCAATTAGTGATATCTCTTTCAGGATTGCTTGAATCTCTGAGTCTTTTGTTTTTGTGAAATCGATTATGTCAATGTTGCTTATCCAATTCTTGCCTCTTTTTATAAACAAGGATGGATTTATAAGCTTTGGTTTATTTGATGAATCCTTTTTGGATTCTACAACTTCTTTTGTTTGTTCAACACTTAGGTTCTCTTGTTCAATTTGACTGACAATTTCAAATTGTTCTTTTATATCAGTAAGTTTTAGAATTTCACCTGCATGCTTTGGTGTAAATACACCATTTGGATCGTCTAGCTTCTTTTGTAACTCAGGTGGTAACTTGAGAAGAGACAACCATCTTTCGACGGTTTTTGCTGATTTTCCGATTTTGCCAAGGAGTGTGGACACCGTGTCCACAGTTTTGGAATCGAGTCTGGATTTATCTCTTCTGAAGAGTGTGAGTTTGTTGATTACATTATCTAGAATAGGATCCAGATTCTTTTGAAAGAGTTTGTATATCGCATTTGCCCTCTCAATTGGTGTGATGTCCTCTCTTATAAGATTCTCAGCGATTTGGATTTGTGTTCTGTCATCGTCTGTTAGATTGTTTATTATATTTATTGGAACTGTATCAGCACCAATCAATCTTAAGGCCTTTAGTCTCCTGTGTCCCGATATTAATCTGTATCTGTCTCCCTGTTTTTCAACAGCTAATGGTTGAATCAAGCCATGTTGCTCTATTGATTGAGCAAGCTCTTTAAGTTGTTCCTCTGGGAATGCTTGTCTTGGTTGCCAGATAGGATCATCTATCAAATCTATTGATACCTCTAATGTATTCGGTGATTGTTCTTGTTGTTTTTGTTCTTTGGAATCTTTTTTTCCAAAGAATTGTGTTACATCAACTTCTTGTCTTCCCATATACTCCCTCCTATGACTTCAAAACCCGTGAGACGAGTTTGTCATAGTCTCTTGCGCCTGCTGACCTTTTGTCGAATTCAAAGATGGATTGACCACTACCTGGTGCTTCTGCAAGCTTGGAATTGTATCTTATTGGGTCACATATCTGATATGGGAATGTGAATTTGAGTTGCTGTAGAATTTCTGTTGAACGTTTTACACGTCTGTCTAGGAATGTTGGTAAGATGTATTTTAGTTCAAGGTTCTGTTGGTACTTTGAGACATTTTGCAGGTTTTCCTGGAATTTGGCAAAGCCTTGAACTGATAGGACTTCAAGAGAAATTGGGACTAAGACCTCGTGTGCATAGAATAGGACAGAGAGATTCAAGATATCCCAGCTTGGAGCTGTATCTATTATCACATAGTCGTATTGACCTTCGATTTCTTCAAGTACGTTGGCAAGAGCAAACTGTGGTTGGTCAAGTTCTTTTGTGATTTGGATTTTCATGCTTGCAAGGTTGTCTCCACCAGCAAGCACAAAAAGGTTTTCTCTTGCTTTTGTTGTGGCTTCTGTGATTGATACTTCTTTTCCAAGAAGTTCTGCTAAACCTATTTCTGGCTCGAGACCAAGAAGAGTGGACGCTTGACCTTGTGTATCTGTATCAATAAGGAGAACTCTCTTTCCTTGCATTGCAAGACCAGCGGAGAGATTAACAGCAGTTGTTGTTTTACCAACTCCACCTTTTGAGATTGCTATAGCAATCTTTCTCATACCGGCTTTGGTGTTGGACTCGATTACTTTTTCGATTTCCTCTTCGGGTATTCTCCAAAGACCAGCTCGACCAACTTTGATGCCATTTATCTGTCCAGATCTGCACCAATCACGAATTGTCTTGGGAGACATCCCAAGACGTTCAGCAGCATCTTCCGGCGTAATGAGCTTTTTATCTTCCATGGTATACTAAACCATACCATGGGATACGGGATTGTCAAGCAATCCCATTTCTAACTTGATTTTCTTTATTGTAGAAGGTAATACAATTATGGACCATAATCTCATCCTGGCCAAATTTCACAATTGATTGGTAATTTGTTATCTTTCCAATCTACTTTTCCACCGAAAAACTCTGTGATAATCCTTATCGCAACCATTAATCGACCACTACTATTATAAATAAAACCCTTGATGCTTTGTTTTCCAAGCTCTAGACCGTCTGCAAATATTTGTTCACCACCAGTTCCAGCGATTGGAAGCCAGTTATATTTGTTATAATCATAATTATCTTGTGAATCCTCACGCCTATACCTCCAATTGGTTCTAAGTAAATATTATATTATAATATATCTATTTCTCAAATAGTATGCTATTTGTTTAATGTCGTATTTAATATAATGTTCATATATCTCGATAAATAAGGTTAATATATCAACTAGTAGATACTAAATTTCAGAATGAATACTAAAAAATAAGAAATTTATGTAAGTTAAAATTGCCTAGAAAACATAGTGATTACCAAGAATTTTTCAGTAGTATATACCAAACTTGATATTATTTTCGCAATGCATATACTGTGAACAATCAAGCAACACGGAGGATTTTTCATGAGGAGAGTCATAGTCTTTACGCTTGCCATTATATTTTCGTTTTCTATGTTTGTTACACATATTGACCCTGAAAACACTTCAAGAACTGTTACAGCTGCTGTTGAATATAATTCATACCCTTGGGAAACCGTAGAGGGTTCGATATATAACCCATTTTCTGTGGTGAGTAAGAATAATGGTATATCAGAGCTTTCATCTATTGCCATAGATTCAGCTGGATTCCCACACATGGTCTGGCAAGATAATTCAACTGGAAACAATGAAATATTCTACACTTTCTGGAATGGTTCATACTGGGCAGTGGCAGGAGGAGATGCATATAATCCCTGGGAAAATAATGCAAACATTAGCAGAAATAATGGTGATTCAGCTTATCCAGTTTTAGTACTAGACAATGCAGACAACCCACATATTTCTTGGCATGACAATACGCCTGGAAACTACGAAATATTCTATATTAAGTATGATAATCCATCATTAAACTGGATTAATTCACAAAGTATAAATTATGATCCTGCAACAAATAATGCAAATATTAGTACTAATTCTGGTAGATCATGGTTTCCATCAATGACACTAGATTCAACAAACAATCCACACATTGTTTGGGATGATTTCACATATGGAAATAGAGAGATACTGTACTCATGGTGGAATGGGTCAGATTGGATTTGCACTGATGGTAGTACTTACAATCCTGCAACTGGGAACGCAAGAGTAAGTCAAAATGGCGGTCATTCCTGTAATCCGGCAATAGAACTAGATGCAAGTGATACTCCACACATCGCTTGGCACGACTTCAGTTATGGAAATCCTTCCCGGCTCATTCATTGCTTTTCATTACTTCTCAGATGCGCTCATTTACTGCCTTAATCACATCCCTTATCTCTGTCTCTTCTCAAAGATTTACACCTGTTTTCATAAATTGGGTGTATGTCGGGTGTAAACTGGGTGTATTAGACCGCATCCTTCTTTTTCTTCATAAAATCATCAAAATGCTCCATTTCTGCTCTCTTCAAATCTTTGGTTACATCCGCATAGATATCTAATGTTGTGCTGATATCCGAATGACCAAGAACCGACTGGATCACCTTGATATTGATACCGGACTCACAAAGGCGTGTTGTAAATGTATGCCTTAAAGTATGACAGGAAAACTTAGGAAGCAGGATCACTTTTTCATTATCCTTTGCTTTATCAAGCACCTCTTGATTGCAGTCTCTAATGATCCTACGAAGAGCCTTGTTTAACGTTCCCTGATGCTGAACATTACCGAATCGATTCACAAAGATAAAGTTGGTAAATCCGTCCACTCTTGCAGTACACTTAATTCCCGCTAATCTCTGATACTCCTTTTCCTGTTCAAGTGCCTCTTTTACACTTTCAATGATAGGAATTGTACGTTCTCCGGCTTTTGTCTTAGGTGTATTTACCCCGAAGTAACATCCACCTTCAGCATGATTATAGTAAATCAACGTATGATTGATGCTGATCGAATTATTCTCAAAATCAACATCTTCCCACCGAAGTCCTACCGCCTCACCAACACGAAGACCAGTTCCCAACATCAAAGTAAAGATCGGGTACCAGTGATTATACTGAGCATTATTCTTAAGGTAGTTAACAAATAAATCCTGTTCCTGCACCGTCAAAGCTTTTCTCTTCTCTGTAAAGAGATTCCTTGACTGCTTTAATTCTTTAAGTGCATTATCAGAAATATTGTTTCTGAGATATCCATCTTCAACAGCTACATCTAAAACCTGATGCAACACCGTATGAATATTATCAACGGTAGCGATCTTTAAACATCTTTCATCTATCAGTCTATTATAGAACCTTCTGATATCTGATCTCTTTAAGGTAACGATTTTAAGCTGTCCGATATCGTCTCTACAGAATTGCTCGTACATATACTGGTAGTTCATAAAGGTATTATCTTTCAATCCCTTTTTGAGCTGTACCCACAGATCATATACATCATTGAGTGTTGATTTTGATCCGGTCTTTATTCCATCGCTTTTATCACGTAAGACCTTCTGCTCTTTTTCTCTGAGTTCATCCAAAGTCGGAGCATATATCGTATGCCTCTCATGATCCGCTGTCCTCCAACGGTACATATACGATCCGTCACTTCTTTGTACTTCGTTTTCTTTAAGCACTCTGCCTTTAGAGTCTTTTCTTCTTTCTGCCATTTTGATTATCTCCTTTCTCATAAATGACAGAAAGCTGACTGCCATCATTATAGCACATCAGCTTTCTTCCAACACTCTAAATCGAAAATGATTTTGATATATAATCATCAAACTGCTTTCTCTTGATAAGTCTCTTGCGACCTACATATAACACAAATGAGCAATTGTCTGAATCGGTAAGTTCTCTGAGCTTATGCTCGCCAATATTATACAGGCAAGCAGCTTCTTCTATTGTGAGTGTCGGCTTATCTTTAATCTCCGGTTTCTCCATCATAATCAACTCCTTCTAAGCAATCATCTTCGACATAATATGCTTTGAACAGCTTTCCAGTATTTGTTAAAAACATCCCCTGATCGTTAGGAGAGATTTTTTCTGCACCCTCTGAATTATCAAGGATGATCTGCGAAAGGACTTTATCAGCTCTACCACATATTCTGTACCCGATATTATTCTTGATCTGACCTTTTAATACATCTGCATCCGGTCTCTGAGTTGCAAACATCAAGTGAATCCCAAAAGCTCTTCCCAGACGGGCTATTGTAGAGAATTTGCTCTCAATCTGACCTACCAAAGCCTTCTGATCTTTATCAAGTCCGGTCTTATCCAGAACCTCTGCAATTTCATCACAAGCTACTATAATCCTGCTTAAATCCGATCCTGTTTTCTTGTTATACTCAGCAATGTTCGGTGTTCCTGCACCAACAAGCAACTGCTTTCTTTCCTCCATTATCTGCAAGATTCTTTCGATCTGATTATTAAGTTCTTCCGGTTCAGTAATGATATGACATGCTTTATGCCAAATAGCCGGATAATCTAATCCACCCTTGAAATCTGAAAGATAGATAATCGCATTTTTCTTTCTTGCCTCCATAAGCAAAAGTTTTAATAACTTCGATTTACCTGATCCCGATCCGCCTCCAATAAGTACGTGCGGTGTTGTCGAGATATCGATACTTTCAGTTCCGAAATAGCTTTCACCAAGTACCAATACAAAATCATCTTTACTTAAATATTCATCATTCCACAAAATCAAATTTTTCTTTCCTCCATTGCCATTTACTGCCTTAATAACTGTATGTTGCTTATCTTTTCCGGGTAAGACATCGACAATCTTAATATTCAAAGCTGTCTCTATTTCTGCTATGTGATCTTCATACCTTACAAAAGGAATTCTTGGAGAGTAAAACTCATAAATCATTCCGTTTTTATCTTTGGTTCTTGAAATAAGCATAGGAGATTCACCTTCATTATCAGTAAATCCTATGTCCAGAAGTTCACCTTCAATCTTTTTACTTCCAAACGGCTTTCCAAGAAACTGTATGATCCCGAACACTCCTACAAAGATCATTTCCACAGTGAAAACATATAACACGATCGCAAATAATTTTCCGGAATACGGACTTCCCATTTCCAGCAAAAGCTTCTTTATCATAAACATTACTAACACCATTAAGGCTACATACAACACCGGAATCAGAATAAGAAGTTTATTATTCTTCATCCTTTCAATTCCTGCTTTTAATCTCTGGTTATTTTTTTTCAAAACAATTACCTCCGTTAATCAAATGGTAAATCTGTTTCATCATCTACCTGCATCCATTCTTCTCCGGTAGCACGTTGTTTCAGATCATCAAAATCCTTATACTGATCACCTTCAAGCTCAAATGTTTTATAATCATCACCTTGCTTAAAGTGATATACATACTTTGAAATACGTCTAAGAAGCTGTTTGATAGTATCCTTCTTTTGATTCTCCATACTAACCATTCCACCATATATATCTTCTGGTGAGAAAATGCTAGTAATATGAACTTCAGACCATAACGCAAAGCAATTACTATACCTAACGGTAAAGAGTCTTTTTTCAGTTCATCCATGAATAAGTATGGTTCGCCGTTATATCCGTCAAAACCGCCCACACCTCTATTAGCGTAATCAGAAAAGAAATATACATTGTCATCTCCGTGTTTTTCGCAAAGATCAATATATGAATAAGATTTTCCACTTCCAGATTCTCCGCAATGCCAAATGACCTTTACCTCCCTGATTGGCGGTGTTTCCTTATAACGTTTTGCAAAGTAACATTTACGAATCAACCCTTCTTCTCTTCTGAGCCTAATATCCTCCGCCATAATCTGGTTAGGAGTCATTCCTTCCTCTATAAGCATTTCTATCGTTGCTAGGGTATCATTAGTATTTGAAACCGCATAACGCTTATTTCCTTCGATATTCCCATATGAAGTGTAAACAAGCACCTGCTCACCCTTTTCATCGTATGGTGGTTCTTTATGGATATATTGAAGCACCTGCTTTTTGTTTCCCTTTGTCGGTTCTAAATGAGCTGTCGGATATGCTTTTTTTACTTTCGTAAATCTGCATGATCCTGAGTCCTCAAGAACCATATGAACATGAGGAAGACCTTTAGCAGAAATACAATATCCCCACCAACCTTTGCGAAGCTGATTCCCAGAAATCCACTCATCTTTAAGCTTCTCGACAATCTCTTCCGGCGTACCTGTATAACCGTGCTGTTCCGGATTAGGAAAGACTGCAAACCATGATCTACTAACTGTATCCGCCATGTGCATTCCTCCAGTCGCTGTAACAAATATAGGTTCTGTTACAAGCGAAAAACCGCATAGGCTCTCGCTTGTAACAGTTTCACTCTCGGGGTAATACTAAGCCCGAGAGCGCCTCGCCCCGGCTCTTACGAGCCGGAGGCTCCGGTTCTCCTACTTCTTAATTACCTCAATATCATCAGCGGTAATCGAGAGCTGATTGCGGTACTGCCCATATACTGTTGCTTTAGCGTTAATAAGGCGCACATGTGAATTCATGGGTACATCAATATCCTTAGGCACCTTAACAGTCAACTTTTCATAGATATTACTGATCTGCTGTCCGTTTGATGATTTGTAATTATGCTTATCGGCAATGATTACAACCTCAACCTTTGTTCCTTTGTGTTCCCCGGTTGTAAAATCCTTCCACTCGGACTGTCCTACAGTACCCAGACTCAGATTTGACAGAAAACCTTCTGTATCAAATCCACCAAACATGTTTAATCCTTTTAACATTATTTTTACCTCGTAATCTTTCTGATGCCGTTCTTGGTCGCATCCACCAATAAAGTTACTGTTGATCAACGTTTTGCATGCAAGAATCACTTGATTCTGAGGTCATTATGCCATATACTAAAGGGGTGTGAAAATTGTGTAAAAAAATAAATTTTTTGGTATTTTTTACCCCATAGTAGGAGTTGAAATGAATTTACAAAGCACTACAGATTTTATATATAAGAACTGTTCTGACCGTATATCACAAAGAATCAAAAAAAAGAAATTATCCCACCGCTCAATATATAAAAATGAGCCAAAGATGATAGGACGAATATGTAGATGTATTGTTGTCCCCAAAAGAAACCCCTACCTTATTCAAGATAGCGTCCGGGATGAATTAAAAGAGAGCCTAGATTTCAAATCTTATCAGGATATGCTATGGGGAACTGAAAAAGAAATAAGAGAATACTTACCTGCACTATTTCTTATGATTCTGAGCGACTTAGCAAATGACAATCAATATAGAGAAATCACAAACCATATTTTATGTGCATACGTTCCATATGCTCGATATTATGGTTACTACAGAATATTTTTTGAATATGATCCTTTGTTGCCTGATTTTAACAACTCATATTTTTATGAGCTTGATGGTTCTGAGTTATTATCATCGATTGATAATTCATTTTCAGAAGCTGTAAACCATTTATATGATAAATGCAGAAATATATTCATGGATATATATTTGGACTTTGTAGCAGATCATGATTCCTTCAAGCGTTGGACATATAGATTCGAGGAATGGATAGAAGCTGCTTTCATTCCACTCATTAAACAGTACATGCCAGAGGAAAGCTCTTTTTCAGCACGAATACTTAATATGATTGAGTCCGATTTTAGTAAAATTCCTCTTCTAAAGATTTCAAGCGATCCGGATGAATTAGAAGTTATCAAATCGCTACTTACCTCTACAGACAAATACATATATTCTTTAGAGGAAATATATAAAACTCACCCATATATAGATTTTAACAAGTGGTAGTTGTGATGGACATTGTATGTGTTATGTGCTACAATTGACCACGGAGGGCACTATTATGAATAAATCCATATCAATAAGTATACGTGTAAGCGAGGAAGAACTTGAACGTCTCAAAACAGCATCAAAAATCGAAGAATACTCTTCATACAGTGAGTTTATCCGGCGTACCGCTTTACTAGAAGCAAATAAAATAATAAATAAGGAAGAGCAGAATGAGGATAGAAAGAATCTGGGCAATGCCTAACAAGAATACTTTTGAAATAAAACCTATAAAAGAAATGTTAACAGAGGAAATAACGGACGGATTATGGGTTGATCCTTTCGCTAACAGAAACAAATTTGCATCCATTACAAACGATCTAAACCCGGAATACGATACAGATTATCATATGGATGCGTTAGATTTTCTTAAAACATTTAAAGACAGTTCCGTAGATGGAATACTATATGATCCTCCATTTTCGCCCAGACAGGTAAGCGAGTGTTATAAAGATTTTGGTTATAACGTTACATGGGATACAACAAAGGCTACTTTCTGGGGCAATCAAAAAAAAGAAATTAAGCGCATTCTAAAAGTTGGCGGTAAAGTAATCACTTTTGGATGGAACAGCGGTGGCATAGGAAAAACGAACGGTTTTGAAATAACTCGTATCCTTATGGTTCCTCACGGCGGATGGCATAACGATACCATCTGTACCGTTGAAATAAAAACAAGCGAGGTTTAATCAATGAACAAGGCTAATATCATAGATAAAGAATTGATAAAGGAGTTTTCTAACCTTCCAGATGGATTCTGGGATTTTAAAAATGATGATACAAAAGAGCTTACTCATAGCATACATAACTATCCCGCGGTGATGGTTTATCCAATTAGCCGAAATATCCTATCTATTGTAAATAAGTATCGATCATCTGCATCTCTTCTTGATCCTTTTATGGGATCCGGTACAGTTCTTTTAGAGGGATTATTAGCCGGATGTTCGGAAGTATATGGCAATGATTTGAATCCACTTGCTCACAGAATATCTAAGGCAAAGACAACATTACTTAACTGCAATTTCGATAAGACATTTAAGGATTTTTCAAAAAAGCTCGAACAAAAATACATTGTTTACTCATCTGTATTAAATGGAATAGATGAATATATTTCAAAAAACAATTATGACATTACAGCCAAAATAAATGATAAAACGAACTGGGGAGCCAATGCTTGTAATATTCTAAACGGATATTTAGTAGAAAACAAATCAGACCTCATTATTCCTGATATACAGAACATGGGATTTTGGTTTGTACCTCGTTGCATTATAGAACTTCAGATTATTAGAAATCTTATATGTGAAATCCCCGATAAAGACTTACAGGATTATTATATGATTGCTTTTTCTGAGACAACACGGCTTGTTTCTAACAGACGAAATGGCGAATTTAAAATGTATCGTATGAAACCAGAAAAAGTCGCTACATATAAGCCAGATGTAAAAGGAACATATCTCGAAACTCTTTCTTCAAACTTAATTAAAATGAAAGAGTTAATAGAACGTGTTAATAATCGACCTTTAGGTTCAGTGCATTTAAGCCATGAAGATTCACGAGTATTAAACAGCGTTCCTGATCAATCAATAGACATTGTTATAACCTCCCCTCCTTATGGCGACAGTAGAACAACTGTAGCCTATGGACAGTTTAGTAGAGTATCTCTTCAATGGTGTGATTATGATAAACTCACCTATAAAGAGATAATTGATATTGATAAAAACCTTATGGGGGGAACTCAATTTAAAAAGGGGTTTGAAAACAGTTTACAGAGCGAAACTCTTGAAAAAGCCTTAAAAGAAATACTTAAAAATCCAGATAATATAGAACGTGCAGGAGATGTTTTCAGTTTTTACAAAGACTTAAACGATGTATTAAAGGCTGTTACCCAAAAATGTAAGACAAACTCTTATCAGTTTTGGGTTGTTGGGAACAGAACCGTTAAAGAAGTGTCGCTTCAAACAGACCAGATACTTGTTGAATTGGGAGAAAAACTCGGTTTAAAACATATTATGACTATGGATCGTACTATCAGCAATAAGGTTATGCCAAGCCTTAATTCCCCTACAAATGTCTCCGGTAAAAAAGTTAAAACGATGTGCGAAGAACTAATCGTAGTATTTAGAAAAGAGTGAGGAAATCTCCTCACTCCTTTCTTTGCTGTTTAACAGATTTGATGTTTTTCAAATAGTGCATCCTGATCGGCTTCTCTAATTCTAAAGCCTGTTCCATGATCATGTGTTCTCCCATCAGGATACTGTCCTATTCTAAGATCAACATAAATTCGACCATCTCTTAATAATTCAAGAAAACCATCATAACTAAATCCATCACAAACATACGCCTCTTTAAAAAGAAACTGCTCATTACTTCCGGAACCTCTCGATTCTGCTTTAACATAAACAAGCTTATTAGGATATTTGCTTTCAAAATTATTTCTTAATTCCTCAACAATCCAATAAGCATCAGCGTATCCCGTTTCCGATTCAATCACAATTTTATCGTCTGGATTTCCAACAATATAATCTACTTTAAGTTTGTGTCCAGTATTTGCGATTTTTACAAAATCCAAAGCGTTCAATGTAGCATGAAGAACTTTTTCATCATTGTCATACGCCGAACTTGCATATCCATAAGCTAACCTTAATGCGGTATTTGATCCTTTAGGAAGTGGCGATTTAGTAAAGAGCGTAAGCATACTATTTGAATTGCATCTCGAAGCCTTTAATTCATACTCTCCGAAATCCGGCTCCTGATAATTGTTTTCTTCAATTCCAAGTAAATCTTCTAAAGTCTTTCCTATACCGGTATTACCAGATCGATGTGTGGTGATCCATCCCATATCCTGTATTTTTTTATATTCTCTTATAAAATCCTCTATGGTGCTAATCAATGTTCTTTGCCTCCCTTTCCATTGTTTTGAATAGTTGAGATACCGATATTCCAAATCCATCTGCTATCTTCTTGATATTTTGAATTGAAATATTCCTTTTCCCGGATTCTACCGAAGCATAATAGGTTCTATCCATTTCAATCAGAAGCGCAAACTTCTCTTGGCTTAATCCTTTTGCTTCTCTAAGCTTTTTACATGCCCATCCAAACTCTTTTTGTATCATCCCTATACCTCCTTTTTTAGGTTAATTATTTGTTGCTTATAAGACAACGGACTATAAGCAACAATGCTAAAAAACAAAAGACCAGTGGGCCTTTACCACTGGTCTTTGAGTCAACTTTCTGTCACTTCTCACTATTTGGGTGTAATCTGGGTGTAGTTTTCATTTTCCAACACCTAAAAACCCTTTTGTTTACATGATTTATTCCTTCACGCTCTTCATCGTCGGGAAATAGAGAAGTCATGTATATCAGGTGGAGTGGTGTAAACTGGTTGTGTGCTGATGGAACAGTCTATAATCCTGCTACAGGTAATGCAAATATAAGT
>Ga0209607_1002624_pt1 | contig 14214 bp, 15 predicted proteins | sample AD_UKC117_MetaG_FD_184413 | JGI IMG/M metagenome (GOLD analysis project Ga0209607, IMG submission 184413) | Active sludge microbial communities of municipal wastewater-treating anaerobic digesters from Hong Kong - AD_UKC117_MetaG (SPAdes)... | ecosystem: Engineered > Bioreactor > Anaerobic >... | reverse complement strand
GCCAAGGAAGCTGAACTTTTGCGTGAACATCTCGACCGCTTAACCGTGGATCGGGATCGAGAGCGTAAGCAACTGGAAAGCATGATCGAAGACCTGCGCAAAGACCGCGACCACTGGCGGCAACAGGCTACGGCCTTACTGACGGATCAACGGGAGAAGGGGGAACGATCAGGGAGAGAGCGGCGAAGTTTCCGGGCGCGTCTGGCGGATTGGCTTCACAAAACTGAATGATTCCTGAACAAAGAAGTGACGTAAGACCGTCATTTCTCAAAAAAGTTCATGTATTTTTTGTGAAGAAAATCCGCACTTTTCAATGGGTTGACAAATAATTTTTCCTCGTGTTGTCATAATATGGAACACCGGCAAAAAGTCGGGTTTCCATCCATCGGATAGTGCGAGGTAAGACTATTGCGTACCCAAGACCCAACCCTGAATCTGGATTTGCTGCAAGCGCAATACGCGGATATTGCCAAGCGGCTGAAGGAAGCAAAAAAGAACCGCGATGCGCGGCAACGTATCGCGGGGAGTGCCTTGCTGGACTATATCGATGACCAACCCGATAGCGGCATGAGCAAGACACTGGTTGACTTGTTGAACCGGCTGGTGGTGAAGCCGGAAGACCGGGAAACCCTCGGCATTGAGGAATTAGAGAAGAAGATTAAGGCCGCTTCGGCCTCTTATGCAACCATCCCCGGTTAGGGAGGGCCAAACCAATGGCCCAAATGTTCTTATTTCTCTTCATCCTCATAGCCGGACTGTTTGTGTCGGTTCCGGCATGGGAAGCCTCCAAGCCCCTGCTGCACTGGTTCCTGACCAGCTACGGGGCTTCCATCCCCGGCGGCTTGCGGGAATGGATGGTGATGGCCTCGCCAGTCATGGTTTATCTGGTGGTGGTGTTCGTCCTGTTTACCGTGCTGCAAGGCATTCTGATCTTCTGCCGCCAGACTCTCGAAGAATGGATGTTTAATCGGTGGCAACGAAAGATCAACGGCAGAAACCGCAGGGATCGCTGACATGGACAGGGAAACGCTCTATGGCTCGGCGGAATGGGCCACAGCGGGTTCCCTTGACGCGGCGGGGCTGTACCGCTCTGCTGCGCTCGGGCTTCATTTCGGGTTCGGGCCGGACGGCTCCCCCCTCTGGCTGGAAGGGGACGCGCCCCTGTTCACGGCGGCGGGTTCCGGTTCGGGGAAGGGAACAACCGTCATCATTCCCGCCCTGCTGACCTATGCGGGGCGGCTGTTCGTTCTCGATCCCAAGGGCGAAAACGCCGCCCTGACCCTGCATCATCAAGCCACGCTCGGCAAGGAAGCCTACTGCATCAATCCGTGGGGCATTCACTACGGGATGCCGTGGTTCCTGCCCATGCACACGGTCAACCCTCTGGATATTCTCCATCGGGATAGCCCCTCTCTGGTGGCCGATTGCAAGCTGCTCATGCAGATGATGATTCCTCTCACGGGGCGGGGGGATGATTACTGGAGCTTGAAACCCCGTGAACTGGGCTTTGCCATGCTGCTCTGGCAGGTCATGCAGGAAGGAACGATCAACGCGGCGCGGTTTTACGAACTGCTCTCCTCGATCTTCTCGGACCCGGAACGGTGGCAGGAAATCGTTTCTGACCTGCTGGCCTTCCCCCATGTCGAAATCCGGCGCATCGCCGGGGAGATTGAGTACAAGCGCAAGGAAGCCCAGGGCGAATTCTCCGGCATCATGGGCAAGCTGTTTGAATCCCTGTCCTTCATCGCCGACCCGGCCTTGTCGGCCTGTCTGGCCGGGGGGGATTTCTCCCTGTCGGTGCTGACGCAAGACCAACCCGCCACGGTGTACTTGATCGTGCCGGGGGAATTCATCTCGCTGTACGCGCCCTTCATGCGGCTCATGATCGGGGTTTCGATGCTTTACAAGCAAAGAAAGCCGCAAAGTCAGCGCGTGGTGTTCCTGCTGGATGAAGCCGCGCAACTCGGGCATTTTGAAATGCTCAAGCTGGCGTTCAGCTATCAACGGGGCGGCGGGGTGCGTACCTGGGCGTTCTTCCAGTCCATCGGACAACTGGAAGAACTCTACGACCGGGCCGGGGCGCAAGCCTTTCTGGAGTCCGCCCAGCTTCGCCAGTTTTTCGGAGTCGGGCACTACGAAACGGCGCGGCTCGTCTCCGACATGCTCGGCGTTCAAACCGTGTTCTATGACGATCCCCTTTACCAGATCCCGCATGAGCAACAAGCCCTGCAAACCCTCATGTTCGGGGAACGTGACGGTAGCTCGAAAGTGTTTCTGGCGGCGGCGGGCCAACTGGAAATGTCGCGCATGGAAAGCGTTGCCCGGCGGTCGCTCATGACCCCGGATGAAGTGTTGCGGCTCGGGCCGGAAGAACAGGTTTGCTTCCTCTCCGGGAAAGGACTCAATCCGGTGCTTGGGGAACGGCGGCCTTACTACGACCGCCCGGAGTTCTTAGGGTCCTATCTGCCAAACCCCGACCGTCCGCCGTATGACCGGATAACGGTCAAGGGGCGTTTTGGCCGCTCGAAGGTATGGAACGTCTGGAGCCATGAAGTGCTGCCGCATCTGGCAAGCCTGCCCCAGTATCAACAGGGCATGATGTCCTACGTGGCGAAAAAACCGCTTCTGACCGCCTCCAAAGCCGCTACAGGCGGCGCGGGGGTGTTTCCGCGTCATTGGGGAGGGGAATACCTTCCCGGCCCTTGAACGCGCCCCTGTGGGCTTTAATGGCCGTTCCGGGGGGAAGGGCAACCGTCCTCCCCGGAACGCTCTCCTGCCGGAAGGAGACCGCACAATGTCGCTCAAAAAAATCGGCTTGATCCTGATAAGCCTGATGCTGCTCTCCGGGTGCGGGGAAACGCTGTATAGCTCGGGGAAGGGTTCATTTCCCTACGCAGTCATAACGCCGTCCTTCTGGGCGCAAGCAACGCATCGCTATCAAACGGGAAACCTGCTTTCTGACCTCTCCCCGCTGAACCGGATTTGCGCCTTCTCAATCGTGTGGATCTGGATTGCCCTGTTTGTCCGGGAGGCCAGAAACGGCTTTTATGAGCTGTGGGACTTTCTGGGGGTCTTTCTCAAAATGGTGCTTATCCCCTTGATGGTATGGGTGATCTTGCTGATCTTCATGGCCTTTCTGACGATCGCTATCGGTTTGCTGACCTATGCGTTGGCGGAAAACTTCTACGTGATTGATCCGTTTTTCCTGTCGTTCTTGTGCATTTTCATAATGATTATCGGAATAGCGTTCTTGATCTTTGGGCCGCTTTCGGAGATGAGGTACTCTCCATCGCGCATGAAAAGATCGTTCGGGGTTACGCTTTTCGTATTAGAGCTTGGAGGCGTCCTGTTTACGATTACGGATATGGTCAAGCTGTTCTTTGACTAGCGCACGGCTCTGCAAACGCTCTCCCCTTGGAAAGCCAGAATCCGCTGTCCTCTCCGATAGCCCGGCTTCCAATAGCAAAGCCCGGTCTCTGCCCTCTTCCTCTGGTTTTAAAAATCGTTCGCCGGAAGGCCGAACGGGTTGACCCGTTTGGCCTTGGCGACCCAAGAGCCGGAGCGGCGCGGCTGTCAAGGCCGTGCGCAGCACGCCCCGCAGGGGCTTGGCCTTGATAGCCGCAGATAGCGAAGGCTAGGGGGTTTGGGGGCTGGCCCCCAATTCTGAATAACGCTGTGAGCGAAGCGAACGCCTTTTCAAAACCCTGCTGGAATCGGGCGCGAAAAGTTGCTCACAATTTGACCGCCCCAACTACAGGGTTTTAAAGAACTACAGGGGACTACAGGGAGAGGCCCAAAACGCCAGACGCCAAGCGGGCTGGCGCGGAATCGGCAAGACCGTTTATGCGTAAAAGCAAGACCGTTTATGCGTAACTTCGCCCTAAAAGCAAGACCGTTTATGCGTGGATAACTCCTCAAAATCGCCCTGTCCTGTGGATAACTCCCTGTCTGTGGATAAGCCCGCAACGTCTGTTTTTCCCTTCAAGAAAACCTGTTCTATGATGTAACAATGCGGTAAGGGGAAAGACACCATGAGCGATGATCTGGACAAGATAATCCGGGAATCTCTGGCGATTGAAGCGCAGGAGGCCCAAGAGGCGGGGGCCGTGGGCTTCATGGCCCGCGCTCTCACGCAAGCCACCATGCCGCACAAAGCAACACAGGGCAATGAATTCAAGCGGCGGAACGGCTCTTTCAGTCTTACTATGCTTTCCCCAAGTGATATAGGCTTGCCCTATGGTTCGATTCCTCGGCTCCTTGTGTCATGGCTGACAACGGAAGCCGTCCGCACTCGTTCACCCATTCTTGAACTCGGGCCGTCTCTGTCGGCGTTTATGGCGGAACTGGGCCTCATGCCTACCGGGGGCCGGTGGGGCACCATCACACGGCTACGGGAACAGATGACCCGCCTTTTTGCTTCGTCCGTGACGTGCATCTACGACGATAAGGACAAAACCGGAATCCGCAACGTCCAGATTGTTGAAGAAGCTCAACTCTGGTGGAACCCGAAAGACCCGGATCAAGCCCCTCTCTGGAAATCCAGAATTGAACTGGGCAAACGATTTTTTGAAGAAGCGATTAACAGTCCGGTTCCGGTAGATATGCGGGCCTTGAAAGCTCTCAAGCGGTCGCCGTTGGCCTTGGATATTTACTGCTGGCTGACCTATCGCCTGTCCTATCTGCGCAAGCCTACAGAAATCCCGTGGGCCGCTCTGCAAATGCAATTCGGGGCTGATTACGCCACGCAAGGCCAAGGGCCACGGGATTTCAAAAAGAAATTCCTGCATCATCTCCGGGCCGTCCACGTTCTCTATCCAGAAGCCCATGTTGAGGAAGGGGAACGGGGCTTGCTCCTCAAGCCCAGTAGGCCACATGTCGCCACCAGAAAACCGCCCGCGCTGCCCTTCCTCAAGAATCCTCCTGAACCCGAACCGCTCTTGCTGCCCCTGCCGATTTACGAAGATCAGGACGGGCCGCATTTGCGAACCGCTACCTATGAAATGGCCAAAGAAGCCGCGCCACGGTGGGATGTGTACGAACTGGAACGGCAATGGCGCGAATGGATCGCCAAAAAAGAACTGCCGAAAAACCCGGATGCCGCATTCATCGCGTTCTGCCGGAAAAAATACGCTCGGGAAGGGGGCCGGTAGGCGGGTTTTTGTAAAGTACGATACAAAATCAGAACCCGGAACCTTTCCTCTAAAAAAACCGGCGCACGGCTCGCCCTGGGCGAATAGCCCAAGGGGAGGCGTGCGCCGGTTACGGCGGCTTACAGGCGGTCGGTAATCCAGTCTTCAATGGCGGCGGCGGCTTGTCTCATGAGGCTTTCAAACGCGCTCTGGCTTGGGGCCGCGTCCGTCCATGCAAAGCCGAAAATGTGCAAAGCGTCCTCGTCTCCGCTGCCCTCCTGCGTCCAGCACGGGCCGTCAATGGTCGCCAGTTCTTCGCGTCCGGTCGTCCAGAAGGCTTGAAAGCGCGGCGCGGCGTGGTGAGCCACCACGCCGCGCCGCGCGGGGGCTTCCTCTACAGTCCAGTTCGGGTTCTGCAACAACGGTTCTCCTCGCGGTTAAAAAAACGAGAGTTGGACGGTCGGCGTTCTGTCCGGCAAGGCCGGGCCGCTCGCCGTGGATTCCTCCACGGCGGCGGGGATAGGGGCCGCGTCCGGTGCGGGTTCTGGTTCTGGGGCCGGTGGGCTGCCCTCGGCTTCCGGCTCCGGGTCGGGGCCGGGCTGCGGTTGCAAACCAAGCAGATAATCCGTGGCTTTCTGCGCTTGGCTGGCTGCCGTGAAAATCGCCTTCTTGTCGTTCTTGAGAACCTGTAACCAGCTTTGAATATAGGCGGCGTGGTCTTCCCGAACCTCGGGGGTCAAACCCAGTTCGGCGCAAAGAAACGCGCTGCCAATCTCGGCAACGAGTTCTTCCATAGCGTATCCAGCATCTCCCCATTTCTTGCGTCCCATGTCCCGATTGAGGCGGGACGGGTGGCGCGTCCAGTGAGTGTTTTCATGGGCAAGCGTGGTGTAGTAGCCCTCGCGGTCTTTGAAAGCCGTAAAGTCGGGCATTTGGATAAAGTCTTGGTCAATCCGGTAAAAAGCCCGGTTGCCTCCGTGGCGGATGTCGGCGCCGGTCGCGGTAAAGAAAGCGTCCAGCTTTTCGATCCGCTCGGCTTCCGGCAAAACTACAGGCTCGGCCTTGGCGTAATAGTGGGCCGGGAGTCCTTCGATCTGTTCCACGTTAAAAACCGAGTACGGTTTCATGAAAGGGATTTCGTGTTCCTCGTCCTCGCCGGTTTCCGCGTTGGTTTCGGTCTTGATGATCCGGTTCGCATAGACCACAAGGCTGGCGCGTTCGTCCTTCTTGACGTGTGCGCCTAGCTCCTTGGCTTGCTTGTAGGTCATCCAAATAGGGGCGGTATAACCCTTTTCCATCGCGGCTCCCCATAGCATCAGGGTATTGATGCCGTTATAGGGCTGTCCGTTATGGCGTAACGGGCGGCTGACTGGCCCGGCGGCATGGGCCGCGTTCCACGGCTGCATCCAAGGACGGGTTCCTTGTTCCAAAGCCTCAAGGATGGTTTCAGTGACTCTCGTATAAACGTCCTGTTTCATAATCCTGCTTCCTTTCTTTCTTCCTAGCGTTAAAGGGTTGCGGCTGCAACCCGTCTAGGCCCGCGCCAATGAGCGGGGGGAAGCAGTCAAGGCCCTGACAACGCCGTGGGGTATCTCCCGTCCTGCACAAGCGCAGCGCGGAAGGATGGGGAAACGGCGGGGAAGGCCCAAAGGGCTTGGTCTTGACGGCAGGGGGCGGCACGCCCCTTTTTCTCTTTTTCTCAAAGAGCCGGGCGCAAGGCGGACGGCGGAATAAACGAACAAGCTAGACTATCGAAACGCTCTCCCGTTACACGGTGAACCTCATGACCACGATCAACCTGTTTATTGAAAAAGACCTCTGCGATAGCCAGACCCGCCAGATTCTGGAACTCATGGAAGAACAGGAGCGGGAACCCGACAGAGACCGGCATTACGAAATCAAGGCCCGTATTGAATGCGCCCTGTCCGGCTACCGGTTCGTCCGCTGCATCCCGCCTCCCGAGAACGAGAGAACCGCCGTCTGTTGCGCCCTGCATGAACAGGAAGAACCTCTGTATGTATCAGGCAAGCCGATGAGATTTTTCCGTTCGCACTATCTGCACATCACCTAGAAAAAAGGCTTGCCCTGGGCGAATAGCCCAAGGGGAGGCGTGCGCCGGTTACGGACGCTTACAGACGGCATAAAAAGCGTGGTTTATTGGATGGAAAGTCAGAGATAAACAAATCAAACAAGCGGAAGAGGCGAACCAGAATTTAGGATATTGATTATTAACGTGGAAAAGTGGTAGATCACCGGAAGGAGCAACTTTTAAGGGAGGGAAGCCCAATGTATCGTATAATTCTTGCAGCCTTGACGCTTATTAATATTTCTTTTGCTGTGTTTCCTGCCTATGCGGGCGATGTTCATGTGAAAGGATATTATCGGAAGGATGGAACCTATGTGCGCCCGCATGTTCGTTCAGCCCCTGATGGAATTAAGTCTAATAATTATGGACCTTCACAAAATGATTACCAGTTAATGAACCCCCGTTCACGGGACTATGACCGTGACGGTGTAGCAAATTATCGTGACTGGGATAGTGATAATGACGGTATAAACGATAATTATGACCACAATCCGTATGGTCGTTGATATATCACCTAGAAAAAAGGCTTGCCCTGGGCGAACAAGCCCAAGGCAAGCCCTCTTCCTGACCGCGCAAAAGGGAACCCTTTTGCACGGTTATCCACGCCTTTCTAAGCCGTTGTTTCTGTTCATGCTGGAAAGCGGCAAAAGGGCCGGGCAAAATGCCGGACATGAAAATAGGCTATGCCCGTGTCTCGACGGATGAACAGAATTTAGACCTGCAACGCTCGGCTCTGGAAGCTGCCGGGTGTGAACGGATTTTTGAGGATCAGGGGATTTCCGGGGCGGATTCTGCGCGTTCGGGCCTTGTGGCTGCTCTTGCTGCCCTTGGGGCTGGTGACGTGCTGGTGGTCTGGAAGCTGGATCGCCTCGGGCGTTCCCTCGGGCAACTCATCATCATGATTGACGGTATCGGCAAGGCCGGGGCCGGGTTCCAGTCCCTTTCCGAAAATATCGACACCACAACGGCGGGGGGCCGTCTGGTCTTTCATGTCATGGGAGCTTTGGCCGAATTTGAACGCGCTCTCATCGGGGAACGAACCAAGGCCGGAATGCAAGCCGCCAAGCGGCGGGGAAAGTCTGTAGGCCGTCCGCGTAAGCTCTCGGCGCATCAGATTAGCCATGCTCGGGCCTTGATCGCTTCTGGACAGGAAACCCGTTCGGGTATCGCCGAACTCTTCGGCGTGGATGTCGCAACGCTTAGAAGGGCGATAGGGAAGGGGTAAGGTACGCTTTAGACTTGTTTGTTCTTGATAGTTTTGGAAAAGAGAACCAATCCCTTTAGAGCATTGCTCGTACCTTTTCCAAAACTATTACAAGTTGTTCTGGCAAAAGCATATTCCACTTTTTCTATATCGGATGAAGACAACATACTCTGAAGGTCTCCATATACAGTTACAGATTCCCTCTTTTCAAGTTTTCTAGGCCACTCTCTTTGATCTGGAAGGATTGGCATAGGCAAGGAAAATCTCTTATCTGTTCCTTTTTGAAAAAATCCAACCTCATCGACAATAACAGGAAAATCACTAAAGTTTATAACCTCTATCGCAAAAACATCAGGAATATAATTTTCTGGAAACTTATCTTGACTCGTTTTAACAAATTCTTGACCAGATGAGCTAGTTCCTCTACCAATAACAGATTTCGGTATAACCTTTAGCCTGACTTTTTCTTTAGATTTATCTCTGAAAAAATTATATATACCAAAACCCATACCAACAAATGCAGCTACGCCGATAGTAACATCTTTAACAATTAAGATAAGACTTGTTAGTTCTTGGTTCATAGTATTCATATAAATCAAAAGAGGCTATTCTTGGGATAGCCTCGTGGAATGGAAAAATCTATCCTGCCGCCATCGCTATAACAGGCTGGTGGGCAGATTTCTTGGCTGTATCCTCTAGCGAAGAAGACAGGGAACGCTCGGAAAAAAGATTGAAATCCATAATAGGGCTGTGGGTGCTGACTGGTAACGGTTCCGGTTCAAAATCGAAAAGCAAGTGGTCGTCCTGTTTGGCCTTCCCGCTCACAAAGTCGCCCATAACCTCGGTGCCTTTGGCGAAACGAACAAGCGTTGTCTTAATAGCTTCCCGGCTATTGTCTATCCCTATCCAACGGCGATTAAGCAAGCTCGCTGCGGCAAGCGTAGTGCCAGAACCAGAAAAACAATCCAGAACCAAATCACCTTCATTGGATGAAGCCTCAATAATTCGCTTCAACAGGTCGGGATTTTTTTCTGTCGGATAGCCGGTAATTTTGATGTTCTGGTTATGAGCGTCCTTATAGTCCATCCATATATCCTGAACACCAATCCCGGCGTTTTCGTCCAGATATACCTTGCGCCTCGGGTTTCCGTTCGATGACCAAAAGATTTCTCCCCTAGCATCGAATTCGTCCAGCTTTGAAGGGGGAAACTGCCAATGTTTGCCTGGTGGTGGCAACTTCCCACGCCACGGCTGACCAGTAGCCCCCTGCCGAGTCCCCGGCGCATGAATCGGAACCTTCATAAAGCGGCGTCCAGTCTCGGCCTCAACATATTGATACTCTTTAGCGCGTGCGTCCGTCCAGTCCTCAACGGGCCGATTCCAGACATAGCTATCCGACTTTGTATAAAACAGGATGTAATCGGATATGTTTCCGTACTTCTTCCGAGTGTAGTTTTTCGGGTTGCATTTCTTTCTGGTAATGCAATTCCGATAATTATCAATCCCAAAAATTTCATCCATGATAATCTTGACATGAAAAACCATTTTTTCATCTATGTGAACATAGATTGAGCCGTCTTCTGCTAAAAGCTCCCTAAGCAAAATCAAGCGTTTTCTAAGAAACTCTATAAACTCCTCTCCATGCAAAACATCCTCATACGCATGATTCAATGTTCTGGAATGAAAAACGCTCTTAGTTGCAAAAGGCGGGTCAATGTAAATAAGTTTAACCTGACCATAAACGGAAGGATCAGAACGAAGAGCGGCAAGCGTGCCAAGATTTTCAGCAAAATAAAGGCGGTTTGGGGCCGTTTCCTCGCTACCGAAATGCCATATTCTTTCGACCTCAACGGGCGTGGTCTGCAATATCTCGCTTGCAGGAGTCTTGTTCTGGTAATCCAGCTTCAAGGAAGGAAGATTCTTTGAACGAAAAACTTTAGGAATTCCTGTAGCCATACCTACCCCCTTAGCCAATCCATTGTCAGCCGCTCCTTGACCATGCGAAGGGTGACAACGCGAATATGAGGATCAAGATTTTCCAGATAGGCATAGTCATTCCACATGGAGCCTAGCAGGAGTCCGGGGCCGTCATTCAGAAAAACAACTTTCAGATTCAGATTATGCTTTCTGGCATAAGTAAGAACCTCGCTGGCACAATCCCGATATTGCCCTGTCCGGTCGTCTTCCTGTGCGCCGCCCCTGTCGGAATCATACCGCGCCAGTCCAACCGCTATTGGATTGTCTTTGTCATAGATAACAAAATCAACGGGGCGGTCTGGCTTTGGATAATCCTTGAAAACCTCACCAAGCAGAATATCCTTACCCGCTCGTTCAGGGCCGGTGACAACCATATCCGGGTAGTCCTCCCGAAAGATGGTGAAAAGCCGTTCTGTCAGGTCATACCCTTTTTTGCCTCTATCCTTATATTCCCACAAGAGGGCACATAGGGCCTCATCAGGCAAGGGCCGTTCCTTGAATCGTCTCTGAACTTCGGTTATCTCTCGAAATCCGATTCCGAACTGCTCACATATTTGCTTTGCAGCGGATTTCTTTTTAAGCATTTCAACCGGCGTTTCTGGACTAACATATTTCCTAAAAACCCGTGATACTTGAATCCTCATCCATTGCTGTTTAATGCCCGATATGGACATAAAAAGGTCTGTGGAAGAATGCGCCGATTCTAAAATATGCCCGAACATCACGAGAACAGGCTTATAAAGCTCGCAAGCAAGCGGCAAAATATCAGGATAATATTCCCCTGTTGACAACGTAATCCATAGGTGTCCCTCCGCCTTGTAATCGGAAAAAGATTTTTTCTGGTTTGTCATTTTATCTCGATCTTCTTTGGTTTCCTGAAAATAGGTTTAACGGTAGGGGTTTGTTTTCACAATCCCCTACCTATCGCCGGTCATCACCTTTGTTGAACGTACTGACTAAGCCAGTCGTCGGCAACGATATGCCATCCTTGACTGATTAAAAAAAGGCTCTACCGCTCGCGTCCCCGGCTCCGGCCTTGGGGCGGGCCTTGGCTTTGCTGTTTCTGCTGGCTCGGTTCCGGCTGGCGTTGCGGCTCCTGCGCCCTGCCCTGCCGGCGTTGCGCCTCGGGCCATGCGCCGGCCTCGCGGGCTTGCTCGATCTTGCGTTCCAATTCCCTGCGCTCGTTCGCCTGCCTCTGGTCAAACGCCTTGAACGCCTCCGCCACTTTCCCGCGTTCCCGCGTGACCCAGTTTTGAACGTGCTGCATGGACTGTTCAAGCTGCTTGGGTAACTCCTGCGCCGTGGCGCGATCCTGCCGGGCCTGTCCGCTCATCCGGTAGCCCAGACCGCCTTTTTCGATCCGCTCGGTTGCCTCGCGCAACTCTCGCCGCTGCTCGGCGATATGTTGGGCCGTCATCGCGTCCTGTTGCGCTTTCTCCAGCCGTTCCTTGGCCGCTTGCTTGTGCCGCTGCTGCGCTTCGGCTTGCCGCTCCGCCAGTCCCCGGCGTTCGGCGCGTATCCGCATTTCCAAGGCCCATGCTCGCCCCTCGTCCGGGTCTTGCCCCTTCTGCTGGCCCTCCGGCTTCTTCCCGGTCGGCGGGACGTGCTGGCGCGATTGCTCCCCGCTCTTGCGCCGTTGCATGGACTGTTGCACTTCCCGAACCGAAGGCAGCTTGTCCCGGTTCAGGTCGCCGGTCTTCCGTTCAAAATCCTTGGTCTTGATCTTCTGCGCCTTCTCCAATCCCCGGTTCAACTCCCGCAAGATCGAAACCGCTTTCCCGTTCGGCGCAACCGCCATCAGGACGGATTCCTTTTTGTCGCCCTTCGCCAGTCCCCAACCCTTCGCCTCCAAAGCCGCTTTGAAACTTTTTCCGTCTTGGCTCCGCGCCCAACTCTCCGCCACGGTGTTGTTCACGTAGCGGCCCGGCATCGCTGCACCGTCCTGTGTCTTCGCGGCTTCCCGCGCCTGTGCCCGGAACTCGCGCCCCAGGCAATAAATCTTCCCGCGCTCCTTCTCGTACTGCCGCGCCCATGCTTGCAGCTTCTCTTGATCCTTGTAGAGATTGATCGACTTTCCCGTCTCCGGGTGAACCCGGTTTACAATGATATGAACGTGCGGGTGGGCCGTCTCCGTGTGGGAGATAAACAGGGCTTGGTGTTCCTCCATCTTGAGGGCCTTCAAAGCGTCCTGCCCGGCCTTAATCATTTCTTCTTTGCTCGGCTGCTCCTCGGGATGCCATGCCAGAGAAAACGCATAAACCGGCTTCTCGCAACGGTGGCTCTGCTCCGCCGTCATCACCATCAAGCCGATGGCCGCCCGGTCGTCTTCGATCCCGCAAAGATTTTCCGTATGCACAAAACCAATCCGCTCCCGTGTGCGGACTTGCTCCCCCTCCTCCGCTTGCTCCGGCGTTCTTCGATCATGCGCGTAATACTTCCACGCGCCCGCAAAGCTCCGTCCGCCCTTACTAACCTTGGGGACCACGTTGCCTCCCGGACTCCGTAACAATCTCCTGTATCGCCTCCAGCAACGCGCCCAACTGTGGCGGGGCCTCGGCCTCGCTCGCGTTCATGCGCCGCGCAATCTGGTTCAGATTATTCCCTATCGCCACCAGTGCCCGAACCTTCGCCGGGTCGTGCCCTTCTTCCTGAACGACTCTCACCGTGCCCTGAACAATGCACTTCCGAATGTAGGCGGTCGGTTTTAAGCCCAGTAACGCCGCGCGCTGTTCCACCTCGCGGCGTTCCGCTGAACTAAGCCGAATGCTGTAGTTGCTTCGCGTTTCCTCCAGACGGGGACGCGCCATGCCGTTTTTGCCTCGTGCAAAAAATCAGACGATCTCAACTTTTTTTCTGCCGCTCCGAACGGACGGCGGGGGGTTCCACAGGGGCTTTGCCCCTTGGCAAGATGTTATCGCAAGGCGAGAACCTATCTTGCTACTCTACGACTTCTACCTTCTATGACGATAACAAATTTTTTCGGTGCGCGCTCCCCGCAAAAAAACGTTATGCACAGAAAAAATTTTCATTGCAGAAAAAAACCGCGCGGCTCCCACAAAAAAGGCGTTCGCTGCGCTCACTACTTTTTATGCAGGGGCTTCATTGCCGCCCCTCTGGTCTCCCTCCGGTCGCCCATTCACCCCGCTAGGATATTTTCTCTCTGGTGATGGGCCTTGCTTGCGCTCTCTCGCTCGTCGGTCTGCACCTTCCTTTTCCGGGTCATGGCTCGCCTTGCGTCTTCTCTCCAGCCTGCCCGTGCTGTTCCTCCTGCGCTGTCTTCGCCTCCCGGTTTGCCTCTTTCCTCTCCCGCTCCCTCGTGCTACCTCTCAAAATGCGGTACAGGGTGGGAACCCGATGGCCGCCGATGGTGATAACGGCTCGTTTCAATTTTCTGAATTGGGACGGGCCGTTTTCCGTTGGGGATGATCTCCTGATTTCTTATTTGCATCGGCGGTGTTTCCCGGTAAATACATCCTGAAGGTTCCCGTTGAACGATAGGAAACAGGCGATGTATTCACTTAAAGAAGCGGCAACGCAAACAGGACGGGGCAAGCCCGCTATTCTGAAAGCCATTCAAAAAGGCCGTATTTCGGCGAAAAAAAATGAACTGGGCGAATGGCAGATTGACCCTGCGGAATTGCATCGTGTTTACCCTGTTTCCTCGGGAACCGTTTCCGGGAAACCCACGAGTGAACAACAGGAAACACAAAAGGAAACCAGTGTATTAGCCAAGGAAGCTGAACTTTTGCGTGAACATCTCGACCGCTTAACCGTGGATCGGGATCGAGAGCGTAAGCAACTGGAAAGCATGATCGAAG
>Ga0209607_1002623_pt1 | contig 14214 bp, 13 predicted proteins | sample AD_UKC117_MetaG_FD_184413 | JGI IMG/M metagenome (GOLD analysis project Ga0209607, IMG submission 184413) | Active sludge microbial communities of municipal wastewater-treating anaerobic digesters from Hong Kong - AD_UKC117_MetaG (SPAdes)... | ecosystem: Engineered > Bioreactor > Anaerobic >... | reverse complement strand
CACCAGCGCCTCGTTCTCGACGATGCCCTGCAGCGCCAGAATCTCGCCGCCGAACAGAAACGTGTCGCCGGGCGCCAGCGTCTCGATGAAATATTCCTCGATCTCGCCGAGCACCCGGCCGCCGCGCGTGAGCGGGCCGGTGTAATCCGGACCACGAGCCTTCAGGCTTGCATTGTTCTGCGGGCCTGAAGGCCCGCGGTTCTTGCCCACGCTCCGTGTTAGCCGCACCTTCAGCTTCGTCTCCTCGACGATAACGCCGACATTCATCCGATAGGCCTGCGCGACGCGCGCATTTGCGATGCGCCAGACCCCGTCGATATTTCTTTTGATTTTCGCGAAGCGGTCGTAGCTCTTCAGCGCATAGCCGCCGGTCGCCACGAAGGCGAGTGCGCGGTCGAAGGTCTCGCGCGCCACGCCCGCATAGGGAGCGGCCGACGATATTTCCGCGTACAGATCGTCCGCTGCGAACGGCGCCATGCAGGCGGACCCCAGTATATGTTGGCACAGCACGTCCAGTCCGCCGAGCCGCGCGACGGGCGTGTCCTGCGCGCCTTCGCGCGCCGCGGCCACCGCCGCCACACATTCCAGAACCTCGAAGCGATTGGCCGGCACGAGCAGCGCGCGAGATGATTCGTCCAGTCGATGATTGGCGCGTCCGATCCGCTGCATCAACCGGCTCGCGCCTTTGGGAGCGCCGACATTGACGACGAGATCGACGTCGCCCCAGTCGATGCCGAGATCGAGCGTCGACGTGCACACGACCGCGCGAAGCCGCCCGTCCGACATGGCGGCCTCCACCTTGCGCCGCTGTCCCGCGTCGAGCGAGCCGTGATGCAGCGCGATCGGCAGCGCGTCCTCGTTGATGCGCCAGAGCTCCTGGAAGACGAATTCCGCCTGCGCACGCGTGTTGACGAAGATCAGCGTCATCTTCGCTCGGCCGATCGCCGCGTAGATTTCGGCCAGCGCATGCCGCGCGCTGTGGCCGGACCATGGCAGGCGCTCCTGCGTATCGAGGATCGAGAGTTCGGCCGGCGCGCCGGGCGGCGCCGTCACGAGATCGGCGAGTTCGCCACGTCCAACGATGTAGCGGCGCAATTCGCGCGGGTCGCGCACGGTGGCGGACAGCCCCGTGACGCGATGCGCAGGCGCGAGACTTCGCAGCCGCGCGAGGCCCAAGGCTAGCAAGTCGCCGCGCTTCGACTGCGACAGCGCATGCAATTCATCGAGCACCACGCGCCTGAGATCGCCGAACAGATGCGGCGCGTCCGGCGAGGCGATCAGCAGGGCGAGCTGTTCCGGCGTCGTCAGCAGCATGTCTGGCGGATCGCGCCGTTGCCGCTGGCGCTTCTGCGCCGATGTGTCGCCTGTGCGCGTCTCGATCCGCACCGGCAGTTTCATCTCGGAAACCGGGATTTCGAGATTGCGATGAACGTCGACGGCGAGCGCCTTCAGCGGCGAGATGTAGAGCGTGTGCAGTCGGCCCCCGGGCCTGTTGGCGCGCCCGCCCTCGGCAATGTCGATCAGCGAGGGCAGGAAACCCGCCAGCGTCTTGCCGGCGCCGGTCGGCGCGATCAGGAGAGCGTCTCGCCCGGCCTGCGCCGCGCGCACGAGCGCGCGCTGGTGCGGGCGCACGAACCAGCCGCGCGCCGCAAACCAGCTTTCGAACCGGGCAGGAAGCGCATCGGCGGTCACGCCTAGAAGCTAGCGCCCGATTGTCTGTCTGCAAATGATCAAAGAAATCAACGGTGACATGCCCCTTTGTGAGGCGCCTCACAAAGCCGCCCGGAGCGGCAGCCTATGATCCCGAGGTGACTTTCGGGACCTGCCCCCCGAATCTCATAGAGGCCCCGCGCTGTGGGGGCTGCGGGGCCTCACCTTTTTCCCTTCCAGCTCGTTCATGACCGGTTCAGGCCTGGCCTGAAAAATCTTGCTCGACCCTGTTTCGGAATTCGAGGAGACCGACATGACCCCGTTCAAGACCCTCTCGACCGGCCTTGCCGTCGCCGCGCTCGGCGCGGGCCTTGCGGCTTCCACTCCGGCCTCCGCCAATCCCGGCGCGATCATCGCCGGCGTCGTCGGCGGCGTCGCGGTCGGCGCGATGATCGCGGGCGCGGCCAATGCCGCCAATGGGCCCTATGGCGGCCCCTATGCCTATTATCCGGCCCGGCCGGCCTATCCGCCTGCGCCCGTCTACCGGCCTGCCCCGGCCTACGATGTCGCGCCGGCCTACCAGCCCGCCTATGACGACGATGATGACGCCTACATCCCGCGTTGCCGGATCGTTCAGCGCCCGGTTCGCGACGACTGGGGCCGCTTCGTCGGCTATCGCCCGGTCCGCCGCTGCCGCTGAGGCGGCGCGCGGCGGAACCAAAAGCGCGGCGGTTGGTTCTGGGATGAGTGAAATCGCACATCGCCCGGACCGGACCCCGTTCATAAGGGGACATCGAGCACGAAGGACGCCGCCCATGACCGCCACCGCCGAAAAGCCCCGCCTGAACGCCTTCTCCAAGGCCATTCTCGCCGCCACGGCCGCTGTCGGTCTCGCTGCCGTCGTCTCCGCCGCCCCGACCAATGTCGCCGCCTACGGCCGCGCGACCATCAAGGCGCCGGAAGCCTCGCGCACCCTGAATGCGGCGCCGGGCCTCGTTCTTACAAAGGCCGCTCGCGGCTCGCAGGACGAGGGCTGCTACGCCGTCTCGTCGACGGACGGCGCCACTCGCTCGGCGATGTTCTGCGAATAAATATCCGCCTCGACGCCTTTTCCAGTCGCGCTAGATTGAGGGAATGGCTGAACAATCGGCGGCGGCAGCCGTCCTGACCACGACGCCGGCGGGCCTTTATTGCCCGGCCGGCGATTTTCATATCGACCCCATCCGCGGCGCCGCGCGCGCGCTCGTCACGCATGGCCATTCCGACCATGCGCGCGCGGGATCGACGCAGGTGCTCGCGACGCAGGCGACGCTCGCCATCATGCGCGCCCGCCTCGGCCCGAATTTCGCGTGCAGCTTGCAGGCCATCCGCTACGGCGAGCCTCTGACGATCGGCGACGCGCGCGTCACCTTCGTGCCCGCTGGCCATGTGCTCGGCTCCGCGCAAATCCTGATCGAGGCGCACGGCCGCCGTGTCGTTGTCTCCGGCGACTACAAGCGCGCGCACGACCCGACCTGCGCGCCGTTCGAGCCGATCCGATGCGACGCCTTCGTCAGCGAAGCGACTTTCGGCCTGCCGGTTTTCCGGCATCCGCCCGCTGTAGACGAGGTCGCGAAACTGCTGGCTTCGCTGCGCGTATTTCCCGAACGCACGCATGTCGTCGGCGCCTATTCGCTCGGCAAGGCGCAGCGCCTGCTGGCGCTGTTGCTCGAGGCCGGCTGGGACCGCCCGGTCTGGGTGCATGGCGCGATGGAGAGCATGATCGCGCTCTATCGCGCAGACGGCGTGCGCATGGTCGAGACGCGCCACGTCACGACTGCCGACAAGCCGAAACTCGGCGGCGAGATCGTGCTCTGCCCGCCATCGGCCGCCTCCGACATCTGGCTGCGCAAAATGCCGGACCCGCTCGTCGCCTTCGCCTCGGGCTGGATGCGCGTGCGGGCCCGCGCCCGCCAGCGTGGCGTCGAACTGCCGCTCGTCGTCTCCGACCACGCCGACTGGTCCGAACTCTGCGCGACCGTAAAGGAGACGGGCTGCTCCGAACTGTGGGTCACGCATGGCGCGGAAGAGGCGCTGGTGCATTGGGCTCGAACGCAAGGGCTCGCCGCGCGTCCCCTGCACATGATCGGCTTTGGCGACGAAGACGAAGCCGACGGGCTGAGCACGGAGACGCAGGCGTGAACCGTTTCGCGCAATTGCTCGACCGGCTGTCATATCAACCCGCGCGCAACGGTAAGCTGCGGCTGATGACGGATTATTTCCGCCACACGCCCGATCCCGAGCGCGGCTACGCGCTGGCCGCGCTGACCGGCGCACTCTCTTTCCGGCACGCCAAGCCGGCGTTGATCCGCGATCTCGTCGGCGAACGCGTCGATCCCGCGCTGTTCGCGCTCTCCTATGATTTCGTCGGCGATCTCTCCGAGACCGTCGCACTGATCTGGCGGGCCGACGAAAGCGCACACGGATCCAACCATCCGCCGGTGCTGCTGTCAGAGGTTGTCGACGGACTCGCGCGCGCCGGCCGCAGCGACCTGCGCAAGCTGCTCGCAAGCTGGCTCGACGCGCTCGACGAAACCGGTCGCTGGGCTTTTCTGAAGCTCATCACGGGCGCCCTGCGCGTCGGCGTTTCCGCGCGTCTGGCGCGCACGGCGGTCGCCGATCTCGGCGGCGTCGAGGTCGACGCCGTCGAGCAGGTCTGGCATGGGCTCGAGCCGCCCTATCTGCCGCTGTTCGCCTGGCTCGAAGGTAAGGGCGAGCGTCCGACCGCCATCGACCCGGCGCCCTTTCGTCCCGCCATGCTGGCCCAACCGCTGAATGAAAAGGATTTCGAGAAACTCGATCCGCGCGAATTCTGCGCGGAATGGAAATGGGACGGCATTCGCCTGCAAGTCTCGGCCGGGCGCGACGAGCGCGGTCATCGCCTGCTGCGCCTCTATTCGCGCAGCGGCGAAGAGGTTACGCCGGCCTTTCCCGATCTCGCCGATGCGCTCGGCGCGATCGAGGCGCGCGACTTCGCGCTCGACGGCGAATTGCTCGTGCTGCGTGAAAAGCGCGTGCAGTCCTTCGCGACATTGCAGCAGCGCCTCAACCGCAAGACCGTGACAGCGAAACTCGTCGCCGAATTTCCCGCGCATCTGCGCGCCTATGACATCATCGCGCTCGACGGCGAGGACTTGCGAGCACTGCCCTTCGTCGTCCGTCGCGCGCGGCTCGAGCGTTTCGTGAAAGAGGTCGATTGCCCGCGCCTCGATATTTCGCCGCTCGTCGCCTTCGAAGATTGGCCGTCGCTGGCGAACGCGCGCGAAAATCCCGCGGAGGCGGGCGCGGGCGAAGACGGCGCGGCGGTCGAAGGCGTGATGCTCAAGCGCCGCGATTCCATCTATGTTGCGGGCCGACCGACAGGCCCGTGGTTCAAGTGGAAGCGCGATCCCTTCAACATCGACGCCGTGCTCATGTATGCGCAGCGCGGTCACGGCAAGCGCTCGTCCTTCTACTCGGATTATACGTTCGGCGTCTGGCGCGCGAGCGCGGACGGCGACGAACTCGTGCCTGTCGGCAAGGCCTATTTCGGCTTCACCGACGAGGAACTGGCGCGCATCGATCGCTTCGTGCGCAACCATACGATCGAACGATTCGGCCCGGTGCGCGTGGTCGAACATGGCGCCGACAAGGGCCTCGTCTTCGAGATCGCCTTCGAGGGGCTCAACCGTTCGACGCGCCACAAGTCGGGCGTCGCCATGCGCTTTCCCAGGATCGCCCGAATTCGCTGGGACAAGCCCCCGCGCGAGGCGGACCGGATCGAGGCGCTGGAGCTGTTGCTGAAGGAAGGTTGATGCGTCAGGCGCCCTTGTCGGGCGCGATGACGTCGCCCTCCGGCCGCCAGACGGCCTCGGCGAATTTGTAGCCCGCCGAGCGGTCGCCGCCGCCGACCAGGCTCGACAGAACGCCGGCGACAATGGACGCGAGGCATCCGACGACGGCAGAAGCCGCCAGCCCGCGCACCGTGCCGTCGCCGTAGATCAACACCATTTCGGCGGTTCCGAGCCCGACCACGAGCGCGAACATGGCGTCGCGGCTGCGCGCGCGCGGCCACAGGGTAAGCGCCATCAGCGGCGCGAGGCCGGCTGCGGAAAAGGCGAGCGAGACGCCGATCAAGGCGCGCGGATCGAGTTCGCGCGCGCTGCAGACGGCCGCGCAGCCGACAATCGAGACGATCAGGATCGCCCGCACGATCGCCAGCCGCCGGCTGGTCAGCGCGGAGCGGTCGCGCAGGCGATGGATGGCGTCGTTGCCGAGCGCTACCGCCGCCGCGAGCAGGCCGGCCGCCGCGAGCGCCCCGCCGAGCGCGGCGATCGCCGCCCAGACGAAGCCCGCCGCCGCCGCGCCGAACCCGCCGAGCGGCGGCAGCGCCGTCATGAGGAAGGCGCCGCGCGTCGAAATGTCCTGCGGGCGGATCGTTCCCGCAAAGCCGGGCTGCTTCTGGCAGGCGTCGCGCGCCTGCCCCCAGTTGCGCGGGTATTGATCGCAGATCTTGATCAACCGGGCGGCGCTCGCCGCATAGAGCTGGTCGGGAACGCGATCCAGCCTGCGCCCGCCGAGCTGATCGAGGAGGCCGAGCGCGGAAGCCGCGACGCTCGCCGCCACCAGCGCTGCGAGCACGGCGCTCCACAGGCTCGCGCCGACGCCCGCGCGCAGCGCCGCCGTCCTGTCGCGCACCGTGACGAAGGGCGCGATCAGCGGCGCGGACGAGGCCATGCCGAGCGCCATGCCGAGCGACAGCCAGAGGTTGACGGGCTGCCCGCTGTCGCCTTGCCAGAATGAGATCAGGTCGGCCGCCCTGCGCCAGGCCTCCTGATCGCCGAGCACGGGCAGCGGGATCGATTGGCCGGCGATCCCGGTCAGCAACAGCGGCAGCGCGAAGCCCGCGAGCGCCAGGCCCGCCGCCGCGACGGCCGCCCACACGACGCCGGAGAGCCCGCCGGGCACGGTGGCCAGGGCGAGCGCCACCGCGACGGATACGGCGGCGACGCCGCGCGACAGGCCGGCGATGGTCGACAGCGCGGAGACGGCCGTCTCGAAACCCGCCATGCCCGCGAGCAGAGCGCTGACGCCGACCAGAAGGGCCGCGCCGAGGCGAAGCGCCATGTTTTCGAAACGTGCGCCGACCAGGTCAGAAACCGAAAATGCGCCTGTCCGGCGCAGATAGGGGCCGCTGACGAAGGCCGCGCAGCCGAGGCCGAACGCGAAGCCGGTAAACACGCCGGCGCCTGAATACAGGTCCGAGACAGGCGGCGTGAAAGGCGCGACGAGCGCGGTTGCGATCGCCGCAGTCGCGAAGCCCGCGTAGGCGGGCGGCGTGACGCGGCTCGCGGCATAGAAGCCCGAGATCCGCATCGTGCGCAGGAGGAGGCCGATCAACCCGAGGCCGATCAGCGCGACCGTCGGCCCGATGGCGGCGATGAAGCGCTCGGAAACGCCGACGCGGTCGAGCAGCACGATCAGTCCGCCCGTCGCGACGAAGGCGGCGATGGCGAAGGTGACGCGACCATCGATCGCGTCGCGCGCCCGCACATCCTCCTCGGTAGACGGTCGGTGCAAAGCCTTCTCCGTACGACATCTTCGCTTGCGCGCCGCGCGATCCGATGGATAGATGGGGCAAGCCGCGTTCACAAGAGCGGCGAACGGGGAGAATGCATGCCCTCGACAGGCGTCCGGATATTGATCGCGGATGATCATCCGCTCGTGCGCGGCGCGCTGGCGCAGGCGGTATCCGGCGCGGCGCCGGGCGCAGACATTCTGGAGGCCGGCGATCTCGAAGGCGTGACGCGGGTCTTCTCCGAGGGCCAGGACGTGGATCTCATCCTGCTCGATCTCGCCATGCCCGGCGTTCGCGGCTTCTCCGGCCTGATGTATCTGCGCGCCGAACATCCCGAAGTGCCGGTGGTCGTCGTCTCCGGCAACGAGGATCGCGCCGTCATACGGCGCTGCATCGATTTCGGCGCCTCCGGCTTCGTGCCGAAGACGACTCCGATCGAGGGTATGCGCGAGGCCGTGCGCAAGGTGCTCGAGGGCGGCATCTGGACGCCGCCCGACGTGGATCTGAACGCGCCCGCCGACAAGGAAACAGCAGATCTCGTGCGGCGCATGGCCTCGCTCACCCCGCAGCAGGTGCGCGTACTGATGATGGTCTCGGCCGGCCTGCTCAACAAGCAGATCGCTTACGAGCTGAAAGTCTCGGAAGCGACCGTCAAGGCGCATGTCTCGGCGATCCTCACCAAGCTCGGCGTCGAGAGTCGCACGCAGGCGGTGATCACCGCCGCCAAGGTCGAGGGTCTCGCGGGCTCGCCCGCTACCGTCCGCGCGACCGACTGACGCCCGCCGCGCATTGATTTCGCCATGGCGCGCCCCCATCTTGCCCGCCAGTAGGCGGTTGATGGAGGCCCCATGCGCGTGCTTATCGGCCCGGCAGGCGCCGCGATCCTGGCGATGACACTCGCAGCCCCCGCGCTGGCCGAGGGCGCGGCGTCGACGGATCCGACGGAAAACGGCCGCTATTCCATGACGCCGACCGACGGCGGCTTTCTCAGGTTGGACACGCGCACCGGCGCGGTATCGCTCTGCAAGGTCGTGAGCGGTTCCGCCGTCTGCCGCGCGGCGACCGAGGAGCGCGCGGCGCTGCAGGGCGAGATCGACCGCCTGACAAAACAGAACGAAGCGTTGAAACAGCAGAAATCAGGCGATTCGAGCCTGCCGTCGAAGCAGGATTTCGACCGCGCGCTCGATTATGCCGAGCGGTTCATGCGCCGCATGATGCGCATCATGCGCGACGAAGAGCCGGACAAGAACAAGACTTGACCAGCACGCCCGCGACGGGTTCTCAGAGGTTTGGAGCCGCCATGAGCGACACTCAGTTCCGCGATCCCCCGATCGACGTCACGCCTGCGGCGCCGCCGCCGCTTCCACAATCCAGGGAACCCGAAATGGCCAATTCAGCTCTGCAGCGTTTCATCGGCGGCCCGCCGGTCGCCGTCTTCCTGCGGCTGCTGTTCGTCTCGCTCGTGGTCGGCGCTCTTCTCGTATGGATGGACATCCGTCCCTTCGAGATTTTCAACGCGCTCCAGCGCTTCGTGAATCGTCTCTGGCAGATGGGCTGGAGCGCGGTGCGCGACGTCGCGCAATATATCGTCGCCGGCGCGGCCATCGTCCTGCCGGTCTGGTTCCTGATGCGCCTGTTCAACATGCGCGGCGCGAAATAATTCCGCCGACGCAAGGCCATTGTTTACTTATGAGAATGCGGCGTGCGCCCGGGTTGCCGGCGCACGCCGCGCCAATGTGACCGTCCTTACGGTTCGACGATCGCGAAGCCGAGTTCGAAAGTGTCGAACAGGCCGAACAGCTCCAGCAGTTTCGAGGGATCCCCGCCGATCTTCACGAGGCCCGCGCCGATTGCCTCCGGGAAGGTCGTTTTCTGCTGCATCACCTTCGTCAGCGTCGTGCGTTCCAGCGTGAGCGTCGCATCGGCCTTTTCAGCATTGCGTCCAGCGACATACGTCAGCGCTGAATTCTCGAGATTGAGGACGTAGTTCTCCTTCGTGTCCGTGAACGTCCAGTTCACGACGATCCGTTTGCCGTCCGCCTTCGGCCCGTTCAACCGTATTCCGAGCGTATCGAAGAAACTGCCGGCCGACAGGGCGGACGCCACATCCGGCGGAAAGGCGGCGCGATGGATTTTCGCCGGCCCGTTGCGCAATTCGTGCGCGCCGAACAGATAGGCGTTGCGCCAGGTCGACGCCTCGGCGAGATAGCCGAGCTGATCGTAGGCGGCGGCGCAGAGTTCGCGCGCCGCCATGTTGCCGGGCTCGGCGAAGACGACGCGGTTCATCACTTCCGCGACCCAGCGATAGTCGCCCTTCTCGAAATCCTCGCGGGCCCTCGCCATGACGGCGTCGGCGCCGCCCATGTAGGCGACGTATTTCTTCGCCGCCTCCACCGGCGGCAGGCCGTCGAGATTGGCGGGATTGGCGTCGTACCAGCCGAGGTACCTCTGGTAGATCGCCTTCACATTGTGCTTCACCGCGCCGTAATAGTCGCGGTTCTGCCAGACCTGCGCGAGCGCGGCCGGCAATTTGATCTCCTCGGCGATCTCCGACGCCGTCATTCCGTGGTTCATCAGCCGCAGCGTCTGGTCGTGAACGTATTTGTAGAGATCGCGCTGCTTGGCGAGATAGTCGCGGATCTTCTCGCGGCCCCAGACCGGCCAGTGATGCTGGCCGACCATGGCCTCGGCCTCGCCGAACATCTCGATGGCCTCGTTGATGTACCCGGACCAGGCGAGCGGATCGCGCACCTCCGCGCCGCGGAACGGCAGCAGATTGTGGAAGAGATGCGTGGCGTTCTCGGCCATGTTCAGCGTCTTGAGCGCCGGGATGTACATATGCATCTCGGCCGGCGCCTCGCTGTTGGGCGCCATCTGGAAGATGAATTCGAGCCCGTCGAGCGTGCGACGGTCGCCCGTGTTGATGATGAGATCGGTCGGCGCGATCAGTGATACCGAACCGCGCGCCGTCGTCTTGCCGAGGCCTGCGTCCACCTGTCCGCGCGGGCCGGTCGGCAAGAGGGGGCCGAACTGGTAGGTCGAGCGCCGCAGCATGGCGGGGCCCGCGATCACGTTTTCCGAGACCGCATGTTCCATGAAGAAGTTGGGCGCCACGACCGGGATCTTGCCCGCCTTGACGTCGGCCTCGTCGACCACGCCCTTCACGCCGCCGAAATGATCGACGTGCGTATGCGTGTAGATCACCGCCGTCACCGGCCTGTCGCCACGATGGGCGCGGTAGAGCGTCAACGCCGCGCGAGAAGCTTCGACGCAGGTCAGCGTGTCGATGACGATGATGCCGGCCTTGCCCTCGACGATCGTCATGTTGGCGATGTCGAGGCCGCGCACCTGGTAGACGCCCTCGCGCACCTCGAACAGGCCGTGCCGCCGGTTGAGCTGGGCGATGCGCCACAGGCTCGGGTTGACGCTGTCGGGCGCGGGCCCGTCGTCGATGAAGGCGTATTGCTTCTGGCTCCAGGCCTGATGGCCGCTGGCGGTCAGCACCGTCGCGTCGGGGATCGTGGCGATGAAGCCGCGATCGGCGTCGGCGAAGTCGCCGCGATCGGCGAAGGGCAATTCGTCCAGAACCGCCTTGTTGCGGTCGACGACCTTTGCTGCGGGCGGCGTCGGGCTCTTGGCCTCGCTCGACATGGCGTAACCTCCAATTGTTTTCGTGCGAACCAGTCTAGCCGACGGCGTGGCGCCCGCGCCATGGGGCGGCCGCTTATTGTCGCAGCGGCTGGCAAACACTGGACCTCGCCCGAGAAAAAACTAATTTGAGCGGAACGATGCGCTTTCAGCGCGGAGACGAGAATGCTGACAGCTGGCGGATTGCCGAACGGTCCCATGCCTGACGAGCCCCCGGGCAACCCGATCGCACGTCTGATCATCACCCACTGGATTCTCGGCAGCGCGCTCGGCGTGCTCTGCGCCGGCGCTCTCCTGCTCATCAATCCGCTGGGCATCCGCACGCTGTTGATGCGCTCCGACGCCATGGTCGCGGGCCTCGCCATGCTCTTCGTCGGCTTCGGCACCACTTTCGGCGCGCTTGTCAGCGCGACCGCGGTGATGATGCAGAAGAAGGACGACGACAACGACAAGAAGCCGCCCCGCGGCGGCATGCGCGCGCCGGTCCTGACGCCGGTTCTCGCGCCCGTTCGCGCGCGCGGCGCCACCCGCGTGCGGCATCCGGGAATGTATTAGCCCTCGAGCCCATAGCCGGTGACGCCGAATTTCTCGGCGGCCTCGCGCACTTCCCTGTCGCTCAACAAGACCGGCTTGCCGATCTGCAGCGCGTGCCAATATTGCCGCGCCAGAGTCTCCAGCTCGACCGCCAGCCACATGGCCTGCGCGAGGTTCTTGCCGGCCGCGATCATGCCGTGGTTGGCGAGCAGACAGCCGTTGCGTCCCTCGATCGCCTTCAGAACCTGCGCGGACAATTCGGCGGACCCGTAAAGCGCGTAATCGGCGCAACGAATGTCAGGTCCGCCGAAATGCGCGATCATGTAATGCACGGCGGGTATGCCCATGCGCGCGATCGACAGCGACGTGCAATAGGTCGAATGCGTATGCACGATCGCGCCGACCTCCGGTCGTGCGCGAAGAATGTCGAGATGGAAGCGCCATTCGCTCGACGGCTTCTTCGGGCCTTCCCAGGCGCCGTATTCGCCCTCGATTGGCATTGACGCGATCATGTCCGGCGTCATCGCGTCGTAGGGGATGGCGGACGGCGTGATCAGCATTATCTCGCCATGACGCGCGGAAATGTTCCCTGACGTACCCTGGTTGAGGCCGCTGGCGTTCATGGCGCGGCATTGCGCGATAATGGCGGCGCGAATTTCGGTTTCGTCGGTCATAGCGCGCGCAATGTGCGACGCGCGGCTGGCGATGTCGAGCCGGGACCGTGAGCGGTCCCGGCTTCTTCCATTAGGCCCCGAGATCGAACAGCAAGATCTCGGACTGTTCGGCCTTGCCGACAATCTCGAGCACCTTTTCATTCGTGACCTGCAGCCCGTCCCCTTCGACGAGCGTAATGTCGCCGACGGCGACCGAGCCGCGCGCGACTTGCAGCCAAAGACCGCGTCCCGCCGCGATCTGGTGCGACACCTTCGCGCCTTCGCCGAGAAGCGACACATAAAGCGAGGCGTCACTGCGGATCGTTACCGATCCGTCGCGGCCGTCGGGCGAGGCCACGAGACGCAGGCAGTCACGCTTCGACGCGGCGTCGAAATTCTTCTGCTCGTAGCCGGGCGTCAGGCCGCGCCGCTCGGGCAGGAACCAGATTTGCAGGAAATGGACGGGATCGGTGCGCGACGCGTTGAACTCGCTGTGCGCGATGCCCGTGCCCGCCGACATGCGCTGCACGTCGCCGGGCTTGATGACGGAGCCCGTCCCGAGCGAATCCTTGTGCGCCAGTGCGCCCTCGAGCACGTAGCTCACGATCTCCATGTCGCGATGCGGATGGGTCGGAAAGCCGCCGCCGCCGGCGACCCTGTCGTCGTTGATCACCCGCAGCGGGCCGAAGCCCATATGTGCGGGGTCGTAATATTCGCCGAAGGAAAAGCTGTGGCGGCTGTCGAGCCAGCCGAAATCGGCCCGGCCGCGATCCTGTGCCCTGCGAAGCGTCAGCATGACGGATACTCCGAATTGTCGTAAGCATCAGATAGGGGTGCGCAGGCGCAAGCGCATCCTTTGCAACATTGCGCCTACGCAATCGGACGCTGGCGCCCCTGGGTTATTCCTCGAAGGCGAAGAAGAACCCGTCGCCTTTGCGCCTGACCCGCCCGGCATGCGGCGCGCCGAAATGCGCGGGCAACATCAGCGCGTTGCAGTCCGCGCACTGGCCGAGAATCTTCTCCCGCGTGTCGGCGGATTGCACGGGATCTGTGCAGAAGCGGCTCGACCAGCGCGGGCGGTAGACCTGGATCGGATGGTGCATGACGTCGCCGGTGAACAGGCCCTCCTGCCCGCTGTCGCTGAGCCGGAACGCCACGGCGCCCGGCGTATGGCCCGGGGTCAGCTGGATCGAAATATTGTCGCCGAGCTGGTCGCCATCGGCGACGCAATGATCCTGGCCGGCGGCGATCACCGGATGCACGGAATCCGCGAAGATGGCGCGCGCTTCCTCGTCCAGCGCGGAATTCTTGGCCGGGTCCCAGAAATCGCGGTCGATCTGCGAGAAGACATATTTCGCGTTCGGGAAGGTCGGGACCCAGCGCCCGTTCTCGAGTTTCGTGTTCCAACCGACATGGTCGACGTGCAGATGCGTGCACATCACGAAATCGACCTCGGCTGGATCGACGCCCGCCGCCTTCAGGCGCTCGAGATAGGGCGTGTCCTTCATGTGGAAGAGCGGCGAATGCGGCCGCTCCTTGTGATTGCCGGCGCAGGTGTCGACGAGGATCGTGTGATGCTTCGTACGGATCACCCAGGAATGAAGCGAGGTGATGAAACGGTCGGTGCGCGCGTGATAATGGCGCGGCAGCAGCCAGTCGCCATGCTCCTTCAGAATTTCAGGATCCCAGTCCGGCAGCAGCATGGCCGGCGGAAAGGCCGGTCCGTGCGCCTCCTCGACCCGGTCGATCGTCGTATTCCCGATGGAAAACAGCGGCATGTTGGTTCCTCCCGGCCGCGATGGTGCGACAGCGCTCGCGCCAGCGCAATTGCGCTGGCGACATGGCGGCTCTTCGGAGGATTGCCGACCTAGCCGAGATGCTTCCGGAAGAATTTCAGCGTGCGGTCCCAGGCCTCGGCCGCGGCCTTGGCCTGATGCACGTCCGGCCGCGCCTCGTTCATGAAGCCGTGATGGGCCTCGTAGCTGAAGAATTCGGCGGGCTTGTGCGCGTCGACGAGGCCTTTGGCGAAGTCCATGACCGCCTGCGGCGTGCACCAGTCGTCGTGCAGGGCGAAATGGCCCTCGATCGGGATTTTCACATCCTTCGGTCCGGCGGCGGCGGCCGGCGGCAGGC
>Ga0209607_1002622_pt1 | contig 14224 bp, 13 predicted proteins | sample AD_UKC117_MetaG_FD_184413 | JGI IMG/M metagenome (GOLD analysis project Ga0209607, IMG submission 184413) | Active sludge microbial communities of municipal wastewater-treating anaerobic digesters from Hong Kong - AD_UKC117_MetaG (SPAdes)... | ecosystem: Engineered > Bioreactor > Anaerobic >... | reverse complement strand
CGCTTCCTGCGGCAGGCCATCAGGCCCCAGTGCCGGCAACTGCTGCCGCTGCACCAGCCAGCCATCGACGTCATCGGGGTTGATGTCGTAGAGCCGCAGCGCGGCTTCCATCACCGACTCGAAGGCTGGTGCCGATACCAGGCCACCGTAGTAGTCGCCATTCTTGGGATCGTTGACCACCACCACCGCGGCGAAGCGCGGATCGCTGGCCGGCACCAGGCCTGCGAACAGCGACTGGTAGCGCTTCTCGTAGCCACCGGCCGCGGCCTTGCGCGAGGTGCCGCTCTTGCCGGCGGTGCGATAGCCGGGAACGGCCGCACGCCGGGCCGTGCCTTCGGGGCCGGTGACGGTTTCCAGCATGCCGATCACCGCATCGGCGATCTGCGGATCGACCACCGCACGCGACTGCACCGGCGCGCCGTGAACAAAGGTCGGGGTGACGAAGCGGCCATGGTTGGCGATCGCCGCATAGGCCTGCGCCAGCTGCATCGGCGTCACCGCCAGACCGTAACCGTAGGAGATCGTCGCCTTTTCCACCGGCCCCCAGCTGCGTGCTGGTGGCAGCACGCCGGCGGATTCGCCGGGGAAACCACTGCCACTGGCGTTGCCGAAACCAAAGCGCTGCAGCATGTCGAACATCTGGTCGGCGGTCATGTCCATCGACAGTTTGGTCGCACCGACGTTGCTGGACTTGGTGATCAGATGTGTGACATCGATGACGCCGTAGTCGCGGAAGTCATGGATGGTGTAGCCGAACAGCGTCAACTCGCCCGGATGCGTGTTGATCGGTGTGGTCGGCGTCCATCGGCCGGTTTCCATGGCCGCGGCCACGGTGAAGGCCTTGATCACCGAGCCCGGCTCCAGCACATCGGTCACCGCGCGATTGCGGCGTGCCGCCGTGTTGTCGGCTGCGCGAGCGTTCGGGTTGTAGGACGGCAGGTTGACCATGGCGAGGATCTCGCCGGTCTTGACGTCCATCACCACCATCGAGGCGCTGCTGGCATCGTTGTCGCGCAACGCCTCGCCCAGCGCGCGGTAGGCCATGTACTGGACCCGCCGGTCGATCGACAGCGCCAGATCGCGACCCGGCTCGGGCGCGCGCACCAGCTCGACGTTCTCGACCACCGCGCCGCGCATGTCGCGGATCACCCGCTTGGCGCCGGGCTTGCCGGTCAGCCAGTCGTCGAAGGCCAGCTCCAGGCCTTCCTGGCCGCGGTCATCGATGTTGGTGAAACCGATGACGTGCGCAGCCACGTCGCCCTGCGGATAGAAACGACGGAACTCGCGCTGGCTGTAGACGCCAGGAATATCCAGATCCAGGATGGCCGCGGCATCGTCCGGATTCATCTGCCGACGCAGGTACAGGAAGGACTTGTCCTTGCGCTGCGCGATGCGCTCGATCAGCGGTTCCAGCGGCGTGGACAGCGCGGCGGCCAGCTGCGGGAAGCGATCCGGATGCTGCAGCAGCTCGCCGGGATCGGCCCAGATGGATTCCACCGGACTGGAGACGGCCAGCGGCTCGCCATTGCGGTCGGTGATGGTGCCGCGCGATACCGGGATCGGCAGCTCACGCAGGAAACGCGCGTCGCCCTGGCGCTGGTAGAACTCGGTATCCAGCAGCTGCAGACCGGCCGCACGCAGGACCAGCGCGCCACCGGCCAGCGCCAGCACGCCCAGCACCACGTACAGACGCAGGCGGAAGTTGGCGGATCGCATGCGGCTCTTGCGCGCGTTCATCGACCCAGCACCACGATGTCGTCGGGCGTCGGGTCACGCAGACCGAGGCGCTCGCGGGCAATCTGTTCGATACGCGCGCTGTCGGCCCAGGTCGCCTGCTCCAGCTGCAGGCGGCCATAGTCGATGCGCAGCGCATCGCGTTCGTTTTCGAGGTTGGTCAGCTCAACGAAACGCTGGCGATGTTCCTGGCGGACCACCACCACGGCGATCGCGCTGGCCATCACACCGACCAGCGCCGCGATGTTGATCAGGGTGAGCGTCTTCATGCGCAGCGCTCCGCCACGCGCAGCACCGCGCTGCGGGCACGCGGGTTGTCCGCCACTTCGTCGGCCTCGCCACGCTGGGCGCGACCAATTTCGATCAGCGACGGCTTGAAGTCGTCCATCTGCGGCAGGCGACGATTGCCCGCCGGCGGCCGCGAGCGCTCGGTGATGAAGCGCTTGACCATGCGGTCTTCCAGCGAATGGAAGCTGATCACGGCCAGGCGGCCGCCCGGTTTCAGCGCATCGTGCGCGGCCTGCAGGCCGGTCGTGAGGTCATCCAGTTCGCCGTTGATGTGGATGCGGATCGCCTGGAAGCTGCGCGTGGCCGGATGCTTGCCCGGCTCGCGACGCCCGATCACCGAGGCGATCAGGTCGGCAAGTTCGCTGGTGCGCGTCAGCGGCGCGTCGCCACGACGGGCCACCACGGCCCGCGCGATGCGTCGGCTCATGCGTTCCTCACCGTATTGCCACAGCACCGAGGCGATCTCCTGCTCGTCCGCCCGCGCCAGCCAATCGGCCGCGCTCTCCCCCGTTTCCGGGTCCATCCGCATGTCCAGCGGGCCGTCCTGCATGAAGCTGAAGCCACGACCCGCCACGTCCAACTGCGGCGATGAGACGCCGAGGTCGAACAGCACTCCATCGAGGCCATCCGCCACGGCGTCCCAGTCCGCCAGCGTCGCGAAACTGCCGCGCCGCCAGGCCACCCGGACATCCCCCGTGAATTTCTTCGCCGCATCGGCAATCGCTTCCGGATCCTTGTCCATCAGCAGCAGCCGACCTTCCGGCCCCAGCTTCGCCAGCACGCCCGCGGCGTGCCCGCCACGACCGTAGGTACCGTCCAGATAACGGCCATCACCCTTGACCCGCAGACCCTCCAGCACCTGCGCGTACAACACCGGGCGATGACTCGGGGCGGCGACTGCACCGTTCCCGGTCATGGCCACTACAGCGGCAGATCGAGCATGTCCTCACCGATCTCGTCTTCCCCGATGGTTTGACGGATCTGCGCGAGGTGCGCCTGCTCGGTCCACAGCTCGAACTTGTTGCCCATGCCCAGCAGCACGGCCTTCTTGTCCAGGCCCGCCGCCGTTCGCTGGCTGGCCGGCAGCAGGATGCGGCCACTGCCATCCGGCTCCACGGCCGCCGCTGCGCCAACCAGCTTGAGCTGCAACGCGCGATTGACCCGCTTGGCCTTCGGCAGGGCATTGATGCGGTCGCGCAGCGGCTCCCACTCGGACTCCGGGAAGATCCAGAGACAGCCTTCCTCCCAAGGGTTGTAGGTAATCACCAGACGGTTGCCGCAGTCGCGCGCGACCTGCTCGCGATACGCTGTCGGTATCGCCAGGCGGCCCTTGTCGTCGATGGTGATTGCGGTTTCGCCCTGAAACATTGCCTGCAAGTACCTGAGAGAGCTCGAAAATCGACCGTTTTCGCCAATCGATTTCCCCAGAAAACCACTGATTCCCCGGTTTTCCCACTAGAGCCCACCTTATGACCCGCTGAAATGGCGTGTCAAGCAAATCCGCGAGCACGCAAAACGCACGCAAACCCATGTCAGCAAAGGCTTTTCTGTTCGCCCGGATAACGCCGGGATAAATACATGCAGATACAATCCCTTAGCGGATTTACTTCACAAATTTCTGCAAGATTGTTCGGTTTTCGTTCACCCGGATCGCACTGCCCCCGATGGATGGCAGTCACGCAACAAACTGCGCGGAAGTGCGCAGATTGAAGGTGCACGGGCGCACAGTTCGGTACAGGTGATGGCAGGTGGCGGCGAAACGCGGGCGGGATCAGGGCATATCCCTTCGATCTCATGCGCTTTCAAGGACCAAACGAAAGAGCCCCTGAGTCAGCGGCGGCGAATGCCGAAGGCGTGAGCGGGGTGTGGGAGCCACTTCGTCAATCAGGTCGCGAAGTGGCCCGGTGCTTCGCGGCAAGCACGAATCGGCGAACGCTTTTTCCGAGCAAGAGCCCCTGAGTCAGCGGCGGCGAACGCCGAAGGCGTGAGTGGGGTGTGGAAGCGACTTCGCCCTCCGGGTCGCGCAGCGGCCCGGTACTTCGCGCCGCGCGCGACGTGGCGAACGCTTTTCCGCGCGCGGCGCGGAAAAGCGGAGCCGGCCTGTAAGCCGGGTTCTGTCGAGGACAGTCATTCCTCTAGGCGACGTGTCACCACGCCGCTCCAGCGGTCTACCCGGACGCACCGCGGGCAACGGCATTGCGTCCCTATTCGACCTTGCTCCGGATGGGGTTTACCGTGCCCCGTGGCGTTAGCCCCACGGGCGGTGCGCTCTTACCGCACCGTTTCACCCTTACCACGCATCCCGCGCCACTTGAAGCGGCAGCAGGACCGTTCGGCGGTCTGCTCTCTGTTGCACTGGCCGTCGGCTCACGCCGCCCAGGTGTTACCTGGCATCCTGCCCTGTGGAGCCCGGACTTTCCTCCCCGGTGCAAGCACCGCAGCGACTGTCCGGCCGACTCCGCGTTCGCATTCTACGGCTTCACCGTCGAATACCCCAAGACTTGCCTCGTGATCCTTGGGCGCGGATTCATTTCCCCACTTCAGTTCTCCACATCCCATGCGCGCCCGAGACGCGAATGGCCCTCGCCCCCGGGGCTGACTACGGCCCCTGAAGTCTGCATCAACCTCCGTAGAGCGCTCTTCTCGGCGCGCCGCTGAATTCGGCGGCCAGCTTCGCCGCCCTGGCTGGCGGCAGTTCGCGCGACAGCAGCTCGTACAGACGCCGACCTTCCCCGAGGGCGGCATCCTCATCCATGGATGCGCCTTCAACCAGCACGACGAACTCACCACGCTGCTGGTCCTTGTCCGCCATCACGCGCTCATGGAGTTCGGCAAGCGAACCGTCAAGCAGCGTCTCGAAACGCTTGGTGATTTCACGGGCAAGTACCGCTGGCCGATCCGCTCCGAAGGCTTCGGCCGCGTCAGCCAGCATCTCGACGATGCGATGCGATGACTCGTAGAACATCAGCGTACGCGACTCGGTTGCCAACGCCTTCAATCGCGTACGCCGCGCGGCCGGCTTGGGCGGGAGGAAGCCTTCGAAAACGAACCGATCACTGGGCAGCCCGGCAGCAGACAACGCCGCGATGGCCGCACAGGCACCGGGAACCGGGCTGACGCGGATGCCCGCCTCGCGCACCGCGCGCACCAGCCGGAAGCCGGGATCACTGACCAGCGGCGTGCCTGCATCCGAAACCAGCGCGACGTTCTCGCCGGCACGCAACCGCTGGACGACCTGCTCGGCGCGCGCCGCCTCGTTGTGGTCGTGCAGCGACAGGCTCGGCGTGTCGATGCCGAAATGCCGCAGCAGTGTCGCCGTGTGGCGCGTGTCCTCGGCGGCGATCAGGTCGACGCGCGACAGCGTGTCACGTGCGCGCGGCGTCAGGTCGTCGAGATTGCCGATGGGCGTGGCGACGACGAACAGCATTCCGGATTGTGAACTTGAGTCTGCGGACATTCAGTTACCAGCGAGCGCGTGACGGGACAAGGCCGGTATGATCATACGCATGACAACCCGCCTCCTGACCCGCCGGACGACGAATCGCATGACGCCACGGCCCGCCTTCAGCCACACCCTCCTTCGCCTCGCAGCCCCCGCGCTGCTCCTGCTGCTGGTCGCCTGCGGCGGCACGCCAACGCGCCAGACGCAGCCCGAAGCCGCCAGCAGCGCCGAAGCCGCCTATCGCGATGGCGACTTCGCCACCGCCGCGCAGGGCTTCCTCAACGCCGCCAGCCTGCGGCGCGGCCAACGCAACTACTACCGCCTGCGCGCCGCCGAAGCCTGGCGCGAGAACGGCGACCTCAACCGCGCCCGCGAGGTGCTTTCCGCCGGTGGACACAAGGGACTGACCGGCGACCAGCCGCTGCGCCTCAACCTGCTGCTGGCCGAGATCGACCTCGCCGATGGCAATCCGCGCGCCGCGCAGGACTGGCTGCGACTGCCGCCGGACAGCGTGGGTGATGCCTACCTGAGCCGCTACCTCGACCTGCGCGCACGTGCCTTTGCCGACACCGATCCGGTAATCGCCGCCGGTGCCCGCGCCCGCCTCGATGCGCGCCTGAGGACGGACGAGCGTGCGGCAAACCTCGCCGAGATCGAGTCATTGCTGGATCGACTGGATGACGCCCGCCTGCAGTCCGCAGCGGCAGCGCTTGCCGGTGGCGATCCTCTGTACCCATTTATGGGCCGCCTGCTGATGCGCCGGGGCCTGCCGCTGCCGCGCGCCTTCGATCGCGGCATCGAGTTCGCCCGCGATCTGCCGCCAGCGGATGCCGATGGCTGGCGCCCGCCTTTCCAGGTCGCGTTGCTACTACCGCAAAGCGGAAACTTCGCCGCCGCCGCCGCCGCCGTGCGTGATGGTTTCTTCGCCGCCAACTTCAGCGAAACCCGGCGGCACCCGGAGATCCGCGTCTACGACAGCGGCAGCAGCCCGGAATCCAGCCGCGCCGCCTACGACCAGGCGGTCGCCGATGGCGCCGGGCTCGTGGTCGGCCCGCTGTCGCGCGAGAACGTCGCCGCGATCTTCGCCCATGGCGCACTGGCGACACCGCTGCTGGCGCTGAACCGCGCTGGCGAACTGCCGCCACCGCCGGGTAGCCTGAGCTTCTCGCTGGCGCCGGAAGACGATGCCAAGGCTGCCGCCGAACGATTGTGGACGCAGGGCCTGCACCGCGTACTTGCCGTCGGCAGTGACGACGAGAACGGCCGCCGTAGCCTGGCCGCTTTCCGCCGCCAGTTCGAGGCTCGCGGCGGACAGGTGGTTGCCGAAGCGATCCTGCCCAGCGACAGCCCGCGCTATGACGCCGTGCTCAAGCAGGCGGTCACCAACGCCGGCGGCGTGACCGTCGATCCGGAGACCGGCATACCGCATGCGAATGCCACCGACGCCGTGTTCTTCGCCGTGCCCACCGCACAGGCGCGACTACTGGTTCCGCAGCTCAAGGTACAGGGCATCCAGGGCCTGCCGACGGTCGCCACTTCCGCCATCCTCAATGCGCCCAACGCGCGACTGGATCGCGAGTTGGACGACATCCTCGTCACCGACTCGCCGTGGCTGCTGCACGACCACCCGGGCCTGCCCTCGCGCAAGGCCATGGGCCGAGACCTCGACAGCGCCGATGGCGCGGCGGCGCGACTGTTCGCCTTCGGCATCGATGCCTATCGACTCAGCGGCTACCTGCAGCACCTCACCGGCGTGGTCGACGCGCGAATCGACGGCGCCACCGGGCAGCTGTCGCTGGATGGTTTCGGCAACGTCAGCCGGCAGCCGGCCTGGGCCATGCTCAACAACGGTCGACTGCGCCCGCTGGTGGAAACCACCGGACTGCAGTGAAGGCATGGCCTCAGCCCTCTTCAAGCGACCGGCGGCTGCCTCGTCCTCGGGTGCCGGCAACAGCGGCGAACGTGGCGCCGAAGGAGAGCGACGGGCGGAAGCCTTCCTGCAGGCAAAGGGGCTCACCACCGTCACCCGCAACGTGCGCTATCGCTTCGGCGAGATCGACCTGCTGATGCGCGATGGCGATGCGCTTGCCTTCGTCGAAGTGCGTTACCGTGCCGGCCACGGCTTCGGCGATGGCGCGGACTCCGTCGATCGCCGCAAGCAGCAGCGACTGGCGAAGGCCGCCTCGGCCTGGCTGGCCGCCAACCCGCGCTGGCAACGTGCACCCTGCCGTTTCGACGTGGTCGCGCTGGGCGGCAACCCGGACAATCCCGACATCGACTGGATCCGCAACGCGTTCACCCTCGACGAGCTGACATGAGCGACGCCAACCACATCCGCAAGACAAGCATCCGACTGACGCTGGCCGCACTGGCCATCCTGCTGCTGGCCGGCTGCGCCGCGCATGACCGCCGCAGCTTCGGCAACATCGTCGACGACCAGAGCATCGAGATCGCCGCCTTCGACCACTTCGCCAATTCCGCCGAAATGGGCGGCGCACGGGTCAAGAGCGTCGCCTACAACGGCACCCTGCTGCTGATCGGCGAGGTGCAGGACAACGCCCAGCGCGATGCCGCCGGTCGGATCGCCGCCAAGATCGGCGGCGTCAAGCGCGTGGTCAACGAGTTGGCCATCGGTGAGGACGCCGGCTTCTGGCGACGCACCCGCGACAGCACCATCACCGCCAAGGTGAAGACCGGCCTGCTGAACCTCGGCATCGAAGGCTTCGACCCGACGCGCGTAAACGTCACCACGGTTCGCGCCGAGGTCTACCTGATGGGCCTGGTCTCGCACGAGGAAGCCGAGGCCGCCGTGGAACGCATCAGCCGCATGCGCGGCGTGCGTCGTGTGGTCAAGGTATTCGAGTACACCGACTGAGGACGACTCGTGTCGCCGCTCGACCCAAGACTTGCCAGCGCCCTGCGAGAGCTGTTCGGCGATGCGCTGCTCACCGATCCGGGCGAGTGCCTGGCCTACGGTTACGACAACTCCAAGCGACGCGCCACGCCTTCAGCCGTGGTGCTGCCGGAAAACGCCGACCAGGTGCAGCGACTGGTGCGGCTGTGTCGCGAACACCGCACGCCGATCACCGCACGCGGTCGCGGCACCAATACCACCGGCGCCAGCGTACCGATCGAAGGCGGCGTGGTGGTCAGCTTCGAGCGCATGAACCGCATCCTGCGCATCAGCCCGGATGATCGCGTCGCTGTGGTCGAACCGGGCGTGCTCAACGGCGACCTGCAGGCGGCGCTGGCCGAACATGGCCTGTTCTGGCCACCTGACCCGACCAGTGCGCCCTACAGCAGTGTCGGCGGCAACCTCGCCTGCAATGCTGGCGGTCCGCGCGCGGTACGCTGGGGCAGCTCGCGCGACAACGTGTTGGGTCTGGTCGCCATCACCGGCTGCGGCGAACGCATCCGCTGCGGCGCGCCGACCAGCAAGGACAGCACCGGCTACGACCTGTCTCGGCTCGTCGTCGGTTCGGAAGGCACGCTGGCGCTGATCGTCGAAGCCAGCCTGAAGCTCAGCGCCAAACCTGAGTCGCGACGCAGCCTGCGTGCGCTGTATCGCGATACCGGAAGCGCGGCGCGAGCAGTCGGTCGGCTGATGGTGCAGGCCGAACTGCCATCGGCGCTGGAGTTCATGGACGCCGAAGCCGTGCGCCTCGCCCGTGAACGCGGCGGCGCCGACATTCCTGATGCCGGCGCGCTGCTGATGATCGAAGTGGAAAGCGCGGAGGGCGCGGTGGACGCCGCGCGCGATGCGCTGGAAACCGCTGCACGCAACGACGGCCTGATCGCGATCGACCGCGCCGACGACGCGCAGCAGCGCGAATCGCTGTGGGCCGCGCGCCGTGCGCTTTCACCCGCGCTGCGATCCGTCGCGCCGGGCAAGATCAACGAAGACGTCGTCGTACCGGTGTCGCGACTCGCGGAGCTGGTGACGCGACTGCAAACCCTCGCCACACGTCACGATACCCACGTCGTCAGCTTCGGCCACGCCGGCAACGGCAACCTGCACGTCAACCTGCTGCACGATCCCGCCGATGCCGCACAGACAAAGCGCGCCCATGCCTGCCTCGACGAGGTCTTCGCTACCGTCATCGAACTCGGCGGCACGCTGTCCGGCGAGCACGGCATTGGCCTCGCCAAGCGCGACTGGATGGCGCGCGCCTTCGATACGGACACGCTGGCGACGATGCGCCGGGTCAAGGTGGCCTTTGATCCCGACGGCATCCTCAATCCCGGCAAGGTGTTGCCATCAGAAAACGACGCGCGATGAGCGACCTGCCAGCACTGCTGCGCGACATCCGTGCCTGTCGCCTCTGCGAAGCGCAGCTGCCTCTGGGCCCGAATCCGGTACTCCGCGCGTCAGCCAGTGCGCGCATCCTGGTCATCGGCCAGGCGCCGGGTACCAAGGTCCACGAATCCGGCATCCCGTGGAACGACGCCAGCGGCATCCGCCTGCGCAGCTGGCTGGAAATGTCGCGCGACATTTTCTACGACGAAAGCCGCGTCGCCATTGTGCCGATGGGCTTCTGCTATCCGGGCCGCGGCAAATCAGGCGACCTGCCACCGCGTCCCGAATGCGCCACGACCTGGCACCAGCGCATCTGGCCACTGCTGCCCAACATCCGACTGACCCTGCTGATCGGCCACTACGCGCAACTGCACAAGCTCGGTGATCGCCGCCGCAAGACCCTCACCGACACCGTCGCCGACTTCCGCGACTATGCCCCGGAGTACTTCCCGCTGCCGCACCCAAGCCCGCGCAACCAGCTTTGGCTCAAGAAGAACCCCTGGTTCGACAGCGACGTGATCCCTGCGCTTCGCGCCCGCGTCCGCAAAGCGCTCAACGACTAGGTGAACTGCAGCGGCAGACGTCCATTCAGAGCAGCTAAGATGCGCGCGCTGGTCGCATCGACATGGCTTTGCATGGCAAGCCCCTCGCGCAGCCGCCGCTCGGTTTCAGCGTCTCCCGAACTCCCGCCCACTGACGGTCAATCAACCCAAGGCCACCACCCATGCGCCTGCTTGCCCACTCCCGCAATCGACGCACGCGCTGGCTTGCCTACGCCCTGCTCGGCTTCTGCGTGGCCTTCATTCTGTTTGGCCCGCAGCTCGCCGAATCCGGGCTGCGCATGCTGGGTTGTTCGACACGCGGTGGCATGGCAACTGCTGACTGCTCCGGCATCAGCGGCCTCATCGCCCGTCGACTCACGCCCTTCCTGTCGGCGATGCCGCCGGTCGAAACCGGCTTCGCACTGATCCAGGGGTTCTGGGGACTGCTGGCGATCTGGTTGGGCCTGATCGTTCTGGGCATTCGAGCCGGACGCGATGACAGCGTCACGTCACCACCGCCACTGTCAGTCGCAGAACCGGCAACAACCGCTGCACCAGCATCGCTTGCAGAACCGGAACGGCGGACAAGCTGGCAGGCGCAGCAGGCGGAATGGATTCGATCCAGACAGGCCGAACAACAGGCCGAGCAGGCAGCCGAACAGCGTTCACTGACGCAGCGACTGCTGGCGGAGGGTCTGTTCTGGGGCGCTGTGGCTGCGCTGTGGTGGACGCTGCTGGCCGGGCTGATCGCCTTCTGCATCGCCTTCGGCACGCCGCTGCTGGGCGGCGCCAGTGCGGGTGCGCTGTTCAATGCCCTGGGCTGCACCGGTCATTCAAGCATGGTGTCCGATCCCTGTGGCGCGGGTCTGGCCGGCTTCTGGGCCGAACGACTGGCCCCTTATCGCGAGCCATTCATCGGTGCAGTGATGTCGCCGTTCTGGCTGTTCACCCAGTTCGGCGACCTGCTGCTTATCTGGCTGGCCGCCTTGCTGCTGTTGGCGCTGCTGCCGGTCTACCGTTTCGGCTGGCGGATGGTCGTCGTGCAGGCCGAACATCCCGTCGTGATGCGCGTGCTGTTCATCCTGTTTGTCCTCGCCACGCTCGCACTGCTTCTATCGCCGCTGTACGGCTAGATCCTCAGCCAGCACGCGGATCGACTAATGCGGCCAGGAGCAATGAGCATGCTTCGCGATTGTTGCCGCGCTGGATCACATGCTGCGCGCAACCGGGCAGATACAGACGGGGCAAGCGGGCCACAGGCATTCCTTCCGACAACGGAACAAAAGATCAGGCCAGACTCACCTCAAGAACCAACAGCCCTGACCCCGTTGATCGCTCCGAAAACAAAAACGCCACCCAATCGAGTGGCGTCTTCGTGATGCCCAGGGCTTGAATCAGGAAAAGGTACTCTGCCCCCTGTTTTTGGTGGTCAGATCACTCGAAAAGGTACTCTGACCCCTGTTCTCTTGGCCTCATTGATCCCATTGATTGGCTTTGACCCCGTTGACCTTTTCGTCCTTGCGGTCTTCGTTACTGACCTGGAAGATCGCCGAAAAATATTCGCATCCACGAACATCCTTAAACATGACTCTAAGCTGATCGCTTCTATTCTCCGAGCTAGGAAAGAACTCGGCAGTAAGGTCCACGTACATTTTTCTGGAATGTTTCGGCTTGACCTTCACCTTCTCAACTGGAGAGTCGTACGTCACCAAAATCGGCGTCCGCAACTCCCAGCGACCAGCTGTGTTGTCTTGGATCTCAAAGTATGCGCCATGAGGCGAATATCTCTCGGTCTTCCCATTCTCCAACCAAAAAAACAAAGGTGAAGACGACTCATTCTTGAGCTCAAAAACACCGTAAAAGCTATCGCCATAATCGTCTTTGAGCCATTGCTTTCCCGACAACTTTACCTCGATCTCCAACGGGCAGAGTCCTGCTAATGAGTCTGAAGTCAAGAAGGTTTGGGAGATGACGCCAAGAAATCCAAGGAGTGCCGATTTCCTGAAGCCAATCCTTTCCATAATCTTGATCAATAGGGTCAGAGTCATAGATCCTGGTGACGCGTTCGTGCTTGCTGGAGATGCTTGTATAAACAGCAAGATCCGGACATCGGCGGATCAAGCGCTAAAGTACCAGCCCACAGCCTGCAGCACGACGAAAGCGTAGATACCGGCAAACAGATCATCAAGCATGGTGCCGAGGCCGCCCTTCACGCGCTTGTCCGCCCACGACACCGGCCACGGTTTGACGACGTCGAAGACGCGGAACAGCAGGAATCCGGCAAGCACCCAGGCCCAGAACGGCCCCGGACCGGCTGGCAAGAGGAACAGCGCCATCCACTGGCCGATGAATTCGTCCCAGACGATCACGCCCGGGTCCTGCACATGGATGCGGTCGATCACTCGCTGCGCAGCCCAGATGCCGACGCCCAACGCGACCACCAGTACGGTTAGATAGCCCCACGAGGGCAGTTCACGCAGCAGCAGCCAGGGCAACAGCGCGACCGCACTGCCCACCGTGCCAGAGGCGATGGGCGCGAAACCGCTGCCGAAGCCGCTGGCGATCCAGCCATCGACGCCGGACAACACCGAACGCGCGAATTCACGCCACGGCGCTTCCAGCAATTCCTCGACCTCGTCTCTGGACAGCGGCGGATGGTCCTTGGGCGACTGCTCGTTCATTTGCCGATTTCCAGAATGTGATCGTTCAACTGGCGAAGTGCCGATAGCCCTGCTCGGACAGGCTCAGTACCTGTCCGCCCGGACCCAGCACACGGATGCCGGCGCTGTCGACGACGCGACCGATGCGCGTGACGCGGACATCGCAGGCTTCCGCGGCGGACTGCACCTGCGACGCCTTTGCGACCGGCGCGCTGAAACACAGCTCGTAGTCATCGCCGCCGGCCAACTGCAGGCCCTGCCGGGCCAGCGACGGCAAGGCGGCGAGATCGTCCGACATTGGCAGCGCGTCCGCCTGCAGCTCGATGCCCAGCGACGACGCACGCGCGATATGACCGGCATCCGCCAACAGGCCATCGGAAACATCGATGGCGGCGTGGGCGATGCCGCGCAGCGCCAGGCCGAAAGCGACGCGTGGTGTTGGCCGGTTGAGCCTCGCTGCCAGCATGTCGTTTTCAATACGGCCGGTTTCCCGCCAGTGTTGCAGCGCCAGTGCAGCGTCACCCAGCGTGCCGGTCACCCAGAGGTCGTCACCCAGCCGTGCCGCATCGCGACGCAATGCCTGGTCCGCCGGGACGCTGCCAAAAGCGGTGACGGTGATGCCCTCCGGGCCGCGCGTGGTGTCACCGCCCACCAGCGCGACGCCATGCGCCACCGCGAGTGCAAGAAAGCCGTCGAGAAAATCATCCAGCCAGGCGGCATCGGCTTCCGGGCGCGTCAGCGCCAGCGTCACCCATCGTGGACGGGCGGCCATGGCAGCGAGGTCGGACAGGTTTACCGCCAGCGCCTTCCAGCCAACGTCGGCGGCAGCGGTTTCCACCGGGTAGTGCACGCCTTTCACCAGCGTGTCGGTGCCGACCACCAGCTGGCGATCCGGCAGCGGCGTGACGATCGCGGCGTCGTCGCCGATGCCAAGAACCACATCGGCCTGTGCACCGAGACGACGACGGATGCGCTCGATCAGGTCGAATTCGCCGAGCTGCTCCGCCATCGAACCGTCGGTGGCTCAGTCGCGCGAACGTGCCGCGGCGACTTCAGCGGCACGGGACTCCGCAGCCACGCGGTCCAGCACGCCGTTGACGTAGGTATGGCCATGGTCCGCGCCGAAGCGCTTGGTGATCTCGATGGCTTCGTTGATGACCACGCGATACGGCACGTCGATGCGATGCATCAGCTCGTAGGCGGCCAGGCGAAGCACGGCGCGCTCGATCGGATCCACCTGGTCGACATCACGATCGAGATG
>Ga0209607_1002620_pt1 | contig 14233 bp, 8 predicted proteins | sample AD_UKC117_MetaG_FD_184413 | JGI IMG/M metagenome (GOLD analysis project Ga0209607, IMG submission 184413) | Active sludge microbial communities of municipal wastewater-treating anaerobic digesters from Hong Kong - AD_UKC117_MetaG (SPAdes)... | ecosystem: Engineered > Bioreactor > Anaerobic >... | reverse complement strand
ATGGCTACCTTCAGCGGCGGAGGGGCGGCCAGCAAATCCACCGCCAGAACCGCAATCGCAGTGGTTCGCCGGGCAGAGAGCGTTTCGCACTCCATGATCGCGAGAGGCCGACCCGTAACGGAACAGTTCAGTTGAAGCGTGCCCGATGCGCGCGGCAGCCCCCGGTTTAGGTTGGTCGGGAACCCGGCAATCCACTTGATGCCAGCCATGTCGAAGCGTCCTCCGAGGTAAGCGGGCATGGCGATAAACCGCCCACCCTCGTATTCACCCTCACGGCCACGAGGGCGGACGTAGGGCTTCAATGGCTGAACAAACTCACCGCGTTCATGACACAGCAGGCAGTCGCGGACCGCCATATAAGCGTCCTCATGCGGTAACAGTTGAGCGATCTCTCGGTCAGGTAGCCAGATAGGCCGTAAAAATTGTGGCGGAGACTGTGTTGTGTACGGTTGCATAATTTAGTTCCTGCATAGAGTGGAGGTCGCTCCAAGATTTACAGCAATGCAATAGCGGAGCGACCAGGGCGATCAGATTTTTTGCAGCACATACACCAACGCATCGTGGGTATGGGGGTAGGGTCGAAATGGCGGGTGCGGTGGATCTTGCCAACTTACCTGCTGGCAATCGCACACGGTAAACAAACCACTCAAGAGAGGCGTGAACTCGGCATCTTCAAAGAAGGAGAAGAGCGTGTTTTTGAACAGGAAAGACCGCCCGTTTAATCGTTCTCCCTCACCGTAGGCGCAATCCGCCGGCGTGAAGACGTTGACTAGCAGTCGTCCGCCGTGAACCAAGGTCCGCGCCATCTCCTTCAGCGCCTGCTGAGGCCGGTAAACCTGAGGAAGAGCATCAATGCACAGGGCGAACTCAAACTGTTCCGAAGCGAGCGGCAGTTGATCGAGGCTGGCAGTCACCAGCGTTGGTAAGGGCTGGAGGCCCAGTTCGATCGCCCGGCGCCGGGCCCGCTCTAATCCAGCGGCCGAGATGTCCACTAAGGTCAAAGGATGGCCAGCAGCGCCTAACGGTAGACTGTTGCGTGCATCCCCCGCCCCGAAATCCACGACCTTGGCCTTTGGCGGCAGGTACTGAACCAACCGTTCGTCCAGGAACGGAGGGGCATCATTTCCCCATGCTGATTTTTCATCGCCGCTCCGGTAATAGTCTTCCCAACCAAGATACAGGGGTTCATTGCCACACACAAGCTCGACGGTTTTATTGAGTGATGACATCGGATTTCTCCTGGGTTGTTTAAAAAACAGTGGTCTTTTCCGTTGGAGACTCCCCACCCCTTAAACGAAGGTTTGGGGAGATGGAATTCAAATGCGACTTGAAATGGTGGACCCAAATCCGTTTGTAATAAGCCAATCATCGCTCCACGCGGTGGACCGATAATTTTCACCGCCGTCCGGCATCACTGCGACGATGCAGCCTCGGTCGGGTATCAGGTCCGGACGATGGTTGAGGATTATTTCGATGGCGGCGATGACTGCACCGCTACTGGGTCCTAAAAGCAAGCCATCTCGATTGAATAGTCTATGCATCGCAGCCAACGTGTGCCGGTCGCTAACATGCACGAGGTGGTAGTTGTAGGGTCGCCGACAGCATTCACTGATAAATTCTGTCTGGCCTCCATTGCCGTAGCCCGACCAGTGACGTTTTTGTCCATCTGGCGGTACCGACCAATGCAGGGAAGACCCCACAGCATCGACACCGATGATGGTCCAATTTTTTCGTTGCCTTTGGGTGAAGCGCAGCATGCCGTTTAGCAGCCCCCCGGTCCCTGTCGGGATGACCACAGCACCCACATCTCCATTAAACTGGTGATCGATCTCAGGGCACAAACTTATCTCATAAGCAAAAGGGATTCGCCGATCAGAATATTGATCGATTTCAATCATCTCTGGATTTTGATCGAGCAATCTGCGAGCAAGCTGACGGCGTGCAGTCAGATGCGAACCACTCGCATCAGGGCAATTAACAATTCTCAGATCCACATGCGGGTATTGCCGGAGCTTCGAATGAAATTCCCGCGGCGACAACACATCCGTTACAACAACCAACTTAATATCTTTGCCTCGTGTGTAATAGGCCATTCCATCCGCCATATTGCCACTGCTTAGCAGAAGCGCCTGACGGGTATCCTTTTCTATTAAATCACTAGCGATAAGTTTTGCGGCCCTGCCCTTATGCGATCCTGGATGAGTGTAACTTTCCAGCTTCAACATCACAGGGACAGATCCGACCCTCGCTTCTACAAATGGCGTAGGGGCTATCACAGTTTCCACCTTCCAGGCTATGGGCATGCCAAGCTCCATGCCTTGGCAGTCCTTGACCAGCATCCTAGATGTGGCGCGATATGGTGGGCACCCTCCGTGGGGCGGCTGAGGTGGACTATGGGGGGGCAGAGGCAGGTCGGGCATGTTGCGTTTACTCCCATGGTTGCGTTGAAACTAAATTTACATAATTAAATGATGAATTGCAACATTTTGTTAAAATTTTTTTTAACCAAAATTTTTTAACTTATAGTTGCTCTTGTGCTGCTGGTTTGGTTATCTTAGAATGTTTAATCAACACTCTCGCCATCGCTCGTGGCGGGGCGCGAGTGGCGGACGGGATCAACGACAGACCAGGTGATCAGTGCAGAAAGCTAAAGAGGCAGTCATCGAGCTTGTGCGCGCTTGCGGCGGGCTGACCCATGCGGCCTTGGCCGATGAAGCGGGCATAAACCGTGGTCAGTTGACCGCGTGGTTAGCGGGAAAACGGCCTTTGAGCGATCAACGGGTAAGGTCACTCGTCAAGGTAATTTTGGGTCATGCGACCAATCCCAAGGTTCTCTCGCAGGAGCTTCAACAGGCCTATGCGAGACGCATCGACCACCTGCGTTCCTTTTTGGGCGAAATGCTCCCGGTGTCCGGGGGCGAGCGGGAGGTACCGGTCGATGGCCCCTTGCCGGTGGGGCATCCTGCTTTCTGCAAGCGTGAATGCGAGGAAGAATTGGAGAGGCTGATCAAGGTTCGCCCGTTCACGCTGGGTATTAAAGGTGGGCGCAAGACCGGCAAATCCACAGCGGCGCGCTGGTTGGCCGATCGGTTAAAGTCGGAGGGGTCTCTCGTGCTCTACTTCGATTTCTCGCCGTTTACTGTTAAAGAGATGAATCCTGTTAAGGAGACGAATACTGATGCATTGTTCGCTTGGCTGGATCAGCAGGCGCGCGACCAGTTACCGGAAACTTTCCTTAGCCCGCTGCGCAACTGGCGAGGCTTCGTGTCTTGGATCGGCGAGAACCTATTGCGCGATCTGCCAAAGGATGATCGGTATCCCTCGCTGTTCTTCGACGGTGTCGAGAATCTAGATAATGACGCTCAGAAAAACTTGCTTTACGCCCTGCAGAGTCTGAGAAACGCCAAGGCGCACCCCGACAAAAAGCACTATAGATATATCAACTTATTTTGCGTATTCGATCCAAGCAGGCTCCAGGATAATAACCAAATACTCTCGGGCGGACCGGGGTCGATCCTTGTTAGCTCTAATATCGAGCGGGCAAGTAATATCGATTCTGGACAATTGGTATCCTTGGTCCAGTGGCGGTTGGGACTCACAGGACCGCAACACTACAACCAACGCAACCAGATCGCTGACCATCTCTGGTTGCATTTCGCCGGCCATCCCTGGTTGACCCAGAGCTGGCTGAACGCTTGCGTGGAACGGGCTCAGAATACCGGCGCCATTCCTGACAGACTGGATCAACTGGACGATGAGCTTAGCGGGCAATTCGGTATTTTGTCGGCCCCTAGAGTGGTGCAAGACGCATTGATCGAGCGATTGAAGGCGGAGTTAAGTAGTACTCCGGATACCGAAGACCGCATCGTTGCAACGGATCTTCCTCATGCCAAATCAACTTGGAGTTTTCTTGAGAATACGGGGCTGTTCTTTCCGGGTGAGGATAACGCAACCCTGTACTGCACGCGCTGGGTCGCGCGATGCCTGGTTGAGTCCGCTAGATCTTAGTCCTGGCTGACGTGTCGGCGAAACGCAAACCCTTCGGTATGGGCGGTGCGATCTCCACCGAGGAGGATGTCTACATCGAGCGTGACGTGGACGAAGAGGCCCTACGCCTGTTGCGGCAGGGCCGGCATGTGAACCTGCACGCCGGTCGCCAAGTCGGCAAAACCAGCTTGATGTTCAAGCTGCGCTCGGCGCTGATGGCCGAAGGCCATCTCTGTCTCGATGCCGAATTGTTCATGCTCTTTACCAGTAACACGCTGGCAGACGGCATGGAAGCCTTGGTCGAGCACTTGTTGAAACAATGTCCAGAAGCTCCCCAGGCCACGGCGGCGGCGAGCATGAAACCGGAACAGCGCCTGAAAGAGCTGCTTAATCTCCTGGCTGCTCGGGCACCGGCCGGGCGCCGCGTCTATCTGATGCTTGATGAACTAGACATCCTGCTGCGCTTCCGGGCCGAGGCTCTGGCCGGTCTTTTCGCGACCTTGCGCACCTTCTGCCAGGATCGCGAGCACTCGTTGACCGTGCTGCTGCTCTCGGTGCTAACGCCGACTGAGATGATAATGGAGCACGAGACCGGTGGAATTGGCATCAACGTCTTTGCCGATCTGCCGGTGCGCCTGTTCGAGAATACCAGTGAGGTCCGCGAGCAGTTGCGTGCCCAGGGATTTCCGGACCTGGAACCCGGATTGATCGATCCGATACTGAAGCGGGTCCTAGATCTGACTGGCGGCCAGCCTTATCTAACCTGTTTGATCTGCGAGAGGCTCCAGGCGGCGGACGATCCGCCCAAGTGCTTGGCCGAGTTGGAGGAAAAGCTGCTCTCCACGTTCGACAGCCTGGCCGAGGGCCATCTAATGGGCATTCGCAAGCAATTCCTGGACACGGGGCGGCGCTTATTCTCCCTGGCTCAGACCTATCGCGAGGTTCTGGACGGGCAACGTCCCACCAATCAACATAATCTGGTTCATCTGCGGAACATCGGCATTATCCGGACAGAGGGGGCCAGCTATCGGCTCAGCAACCCGATCTACGAGAAATTGCTCGACTGGAATTGGCTTGAAGGGTTGATGCAGTCGCAGGAGCCCCGCGTGACCCGCGAGCGAGCATCCCGCCGCCAGCTTTTCTCCCGCCGCGTCGCCGTGCTGCTGTGCGGCGGGACGATTGGCATGATTCAGAGCGATGATGGCAAGGCCCACTTCCAGGGAGCCGACCAACGATTGGAGCAATTTGTCCGAACCGAACTCGACGGCATCGCCTCGGTGATCGCCGATTGGTTCGACCCGAGAGACGGAATCAACATGACCCCGGATCGCTGGCTCGACATCGCCCGCTATATCCACGGAAACCGGGATCGGTTCGATGCCTTCGTCGTCGCTCACGGTACCGACACCCTGGCTTTCACCGCCAGTGCAGTGGCTTTCATGCTGGGGAACTCCTTCCCCCATCCGGTGGTCTTTACCGGCGCCCAGACCACCATCGATGTCCCGTATGGAGACACCCGCGACAACCTGATCCGCGCCTGCTACGTGGCGGCCTGCGACCAGCGGATTAACGAGGTGCAAATCCTGTTCGGGGATCGGGTGCTGCGGGCGGTTCGAGCAGTGAAGACCGATGACCGGACCTTCGACGGTTTTGACAGTCCAGGTTTGGAACCCTTGGCCCGGATCGCCGAGGAACTGATCGTCAATCCGGTGGCGCAACGCCTGCCGAAGCGCAGCGATCCCTTTCAACCGCACCTGGCTCGTGAGATTCTCTACATCACCCTGGTTCCGGGCCTGCGGGTGGATCGTTTTCGCGCGGCCTTGGCTGTGGATGGGTGGGTCGGCATCGACGGCGTGGTAATCTCCACCCCCGGCCTGGGCAATATCCCGAGCATACCTCCTTACAACTTCCGTCCCTTCATCGAGGAGGCGGTAGCGGCCAGAGTCCCCGTGCTAATCACTAGCCAAATGCCGATCAATCCCTATACCCGAGAGCAATACGAAATGGCCAGCGTACCGGCCGCCCTGGGGGCCATTCCGGCCGGCAACCTGACCATCGCCGCTGCCTACACCAAGTTCGCTTGGGTGATCGGTTGCACCCAACACGAGTATCGCGATCAAACCCTGGATCGCGAATCCTATCTGGCCGAGATCAAGCGCAAGATGTGGACGGACTACATCGGCGAGTCAATGTAATCCGGCCCAATGCCAATGCTTAAGTGTCCTATCCCTGAACCGAACCGGAGTACAACCCGCCATGAGCGATCAGATCGAAGTTGTTGAATTAACACAATTGGAGCAGGATGACCGCATCGATGCCCTGAAATTGTACTTCGCGCAGGCCGTGACCGAAGAGAGCGGGTTTACGAAGCTCCCGGCGGACAAGCAAGCCAGAGTACGCGAGGTGCTCAAGTCTCTGGGCGGGATGCGTTTCGAGTCCAGGAAGACGTTTGAGGAAGTCGCGCGGGCCTTGTTGGAGCCAGTCGCCCCGGACTTGGTGAAGTATCTGGGCGTCGCCCTGGACAACGCAGCGGAGCGGATCGGCAAGCAGCGGGGCGTCCTGGTCATCTATACGGGCGGCACCATCGGCAGCGCCCCCAAGAACCCGAGCGACCCCGACAGCCCACAGGTGGTGCGCCCCTGGGCCGAACTCAAGACCGCCCTGCCGAACCTGGGAACCCTCGGCTATCCCATCGATGCTATCAGCTTCGTGGAACCGCTGGATTCCTGCAACGTCGGTCCCCGCCATTGGTTGACCTTGTGCCGGATCATCCAGGAGAACTACGGTGACTACACCGGCTTCGTGATCCTGCACGGCACTGATTCTATGGTGTATTCGGCGTCCGCCCTGGCCTTCATGCTCCAGGGTCTGTCAAAACCGGTAGTCCTGACCGGCTCGCAAGTCGCGGGTATCGTCAATGCGCGCAACGATGCCCACCAGAATGTCATCACCGCCATCCAGCTCGCCAACCCGGAAGCCCATGGCCTGCCGAAGGTGCCGGAGGTGATGGTGGCGTTCGGCAACCTGATTTCCCGTGGCTGCCGTGCCAAGAAGATGAACGTGGTCGGTTATCAGGGGTTTCGCTCGCCGAATTATCCGCTGCTCGGCGAGGCTGGCGAGTTCATCACCATCGAGCGCAAGCAGGTCCGCCAGATGCCCCAGACCGAACTGCGGGTGCTCGACCGCCTGGACCCGAACGTGATCGTGGTCGAAGTCTTTCCGGGAATGCAGGGGTCGGAAATCCTGAGTAACATTCTGAAGGACAAAAATCTGCGCGGCGTCGTGCTGAAATCCTACGGCGCCGGTAATATCCCGACAGATCCAGAATTCCTCAATCTATTCAAGGAGTTCATCGCCAACGATGGCGTGGTGGTGAACGTGACCAGCGTGCCCCAGGGCGAGGTGGTCATGGGCCTGTACGAGACCTCCCAGGTGCTGGTGGATATCGGCATCATCGGCGGCTTCGACATCACCCCGGAAGCGGCATTGGCCAAGCTGCAAGTGTTGCTGGGGAATTTCGACGACGACATCGAGACGGTGAAGCGCCTGATGCAGCAGTCCATCGCCGGGGAACAGCGGTTGAGCCTTAAGGTGACCCGGTTCCCACAAGCCGGCCGCATAAATCAGGGTCAACCAGGGCTGGGCCTGTCTAGGGCCGTGTTGGACAGCATCGACCGGGTAGACCTGATCGAGAAGGTGATGCTCCGCTTTACCGAGGTCGAGCTGAACCCGGCCGGAGAAGAGCGCGCCATCCTGCGGATTGGCCTGGAGCATGAAGGTCGCAAGGATGTCCTGGGCGAATTCCGCCGGGGACGCATCCCCGAGCGCGCCTTGATCAAGGATGAGGGCCTGCGGGAGAGCTTGGCGATCGATCTGACCGCGCACAAAGAGTATTTCGTTGGCCGCGAGAGCACCGGCCCCATCCCGATCAAGCAGCATGTGGCTTTCAACGTCACCTTGTCCGAAGCACCGGGAGCGAGCTTCAGTTGGCAGTGCGCGGAATTGAACATTTACTATGCCGATGCCTGATCTCCGGTTTGACCTGGCAATGGAATCTGTCGCCACCGAAAAACCGGCGCGCGTTGCCGCCGCGTTGGCCTTCCTCCGTCGCCACGGCGCCTGGCATGTGCTGAGCCGCAACAGCCAGGCGACGAGTTGCCGCGACGCCGCCGCGCGTCGGCACCGCCTGGGGAGCGAGGGTATTCCGCTCTACGACGAATTGAAGACCCTCTGTGTCGCCGCTTATCTACCGGACGGCCAACGTTACCATGCCCTCCTGCATTGCCGTGCCCATATGCGCTTTGACGTGGATGCCGCGCAGCGCCTGATCGGTGCGGTCAGGCCTCTGGCGAGGTTGGGCAACGATGAACTGGAGGAGCGCTTCGCCACGCGCTATGGAACGGTTAACCCTTTCTCGGAACCGGATCGCTTTATCCAGGTGTTCGACGAAGGAGTGTTGGACCAGTACACGCCGCCGCATACGATGATAACCAACGCGGGAGAGATGACTTGGGCGCTGGAGTTTCGCCCACGGGAGTTGATCGCGGCGCTGCGCGAAGAGTCACTGCGGGTGCTGGTCGGATCGATTACCGACGAACCCGATCACGAACACCGGCTGCCGGACTTCGGCATCATCACCGGCAATGGTCCGGACAGCGGGATGGCCCTGTGGCAGCACCTCAACACCCACATCAATACCACGCTGAGTGCCGAGGGGCGGATGCGTGGAGACCTGTCCTATCCTCGGGTGGTGGTGCGTTCCCTTCCGGAGATGGGGCTCTCGATGGAATTAGCCGAGCGCGAGGAGGAAGTGTGGTCCGTCATCGCCGCCGCCGTGGACGACCTGATCCGTGATGGCGCGAGCTGTATCGGTATCGCTTGCAATACCACCCAATATTTCGCCCCTCGTATTAAGGTGCGCTGCGCGCCGGCTGGCGTGGAATTCGTCGCGCTCGCCGACGTCATCACCGAGCATATCAAACTCCAGGGTTTGACCGACCTCACCATACTTGGCATCCCTGTGGTCGCGGATCTGGGTGATTACAGCAGCTTTAAGGGCCTGCGCGCGCTTGGCGTGCGTTCGCCACCGCCAAATCTGTTGCCGATGATCCATGAACTGGGATATATGGTGAAATGCCTCAGTCACGGTGCCCAGGATAACAAGGCTTTGAACCGGCTCCAGCACGTCCTGCGTACCGGAGTCGAGACCGAAGGCGTCATTGTGGCCCTGACCGAGATCTCGATCCTGCTGGCACGTTATCCGAAGTTTCGTGAGCGTATCGGCGGCAAGCAGATCATCGACACTCTAGCGATCTACGGCACGGCATTGGCGGAGCGTTATCTGCGAGCCCTGCCGGACGAACGCCGGAATGATGCGGACCTGTGGTAGTGGGTCAAGTGCCTTGCTCATGGCCATTCATAGTAACCTCTAGTGGGAGCGAAACTACAATATAGCGTTCCTTTGCAGGTTGTAGAATTTTCAAATACTTAGTTTGTCTAAGCCCATTGCTTACAAGTTAAGGATTTTGAGAAGCTGTCAAGTCTCTTATTTAACTGGGGTTTGAAGTCCAAAACAAGGGAACCCCGTCCTGGTGGTCGATGTGGCTACCGATCAATAGAGGCATGGGGTCACCCTACCAGAGATTGTGATGTTAATTGATCGATAAGAACCAATTTTATCATGATTTGGCCGATTATCAGGAATCAATTCACGTCCTCCATTGTGTAACAAATAATATGATTACATGTTACGTTTTTTTATTTAATCATGAAAATGATGATATAAAAAAAACAAACTTAGGCGCACCCAAATAGCCTCTCCAGTCGTCGGTTACGAATTAATGATTTTTTTGATCGACGATTCTTGCGATTTCAATGAGTTGAGTTGAAACGACTGGCTTGTTCGCAACAGATAACTGTACTTTCGGAGTTGTGTCATAGGGATCAACCGGTAGCTCTAGTCAAAACCATTTCGACCACATCCAGGGCCGGAGATTTGGCTTCTGCCTCCGGATTGAGGTGTTATCTGAATCTGGGTTCTAATCCGCTCCTTTAAGGCAGATACGTGTGAAATGACGCCAATCAGCTTGCCGTCTTGCTGCAGACCGGCCAAGGTTTCCAAAGCAGTGTCGAGCGCTTCCTCGTCCAGGGTGCCGAAGCCTTCATCCAGGAACAGCGAATCCACCCGAACCTTCTTGCTGGCCATGTGGGACAAACCCAGCGCCAGCGACAGGCTAACGATAAAGCCTTCGCCACCCGAAAGATTCTTGGTGGACCGAATCTCGCCTGCCTGGTAGTTGTCAATCACGTTGAGTTCCAACGGCTGAACGTCATCATGGACCAGCAAATAACGATCGGTCATTTTCTGTAGTTGCCGGTTGGCGTGGCCGATCATCATTTTGAAGGTCAGTCCCTGGGCAAAATTTCGGTACTTCTTACCGTCTGCGGAACCGATCAATTCGTGCAGATTTTCCCACCTGCGGCACTCTTTTTTCTGGGCCTCGATCGCTGTCTGCTTTTCCTTGATCCGCTCTTTTGCTGCGGTATTCTCACTGAGCGTGTGCTTGAGACCAGCAATGATGTCCCGCAGCTCTTTCAGGGCTTCCTCGCGCTCCTTGTATTGGGGTTCGAGCTCTTCCAGCGACTTGTCGCTGATCTTGCGGGCCACTTCCGTGGCCAAGCGCGTTTCCCGATCCTTCTGTCTCGCTTTCAGATCTGTTTGCCGCTCATCCAGATCCTTGGCTGTGACCGTCAGCTTCACTCGAGCTTCAGAGGGCAATATGGCCGCCAAAAACTGTTCTTCATTTGAAAATCCCACAGGTGCGAGCGCTGCGGAGAATTCAGTTTCCAGGCTTCCCAGTTCCGGCTCTCGTTGGTCGATGCGTTTCTTCAGAGATGCGACATGGGCCTTCGCGGTAGTCCATTTTTGTTGGAGCTCATTGTGCTGTTCTCTGGATTGCTTTTCGGCGCCTTCGGCATCAGAAATCGCCTTATTCAAATGGCGCTCCTCATCGTCGGGGTTCTTATCGCCGTACAGTGCATGACGCTCATCACTTCCGGTGGCGAGTTCCTTTTTCAAAATCTCCAGGCGCTCCTGCTTTTCGGTCAGGGCGGTGCTTTGGGTTTCAATCACCGCATCCAGCCGCGTCACCTCCTTGTCGATATCCGCAATCTGTTTCTCGATGTCCGCCTTTTTCTTGACTTGGGCCTGCCACGCCTTCAGCCGCGCTCTGAGAGTTTCGATCAGTGATGAAAGGTCTGTTTCAGGGATATCCGCAATGCCAAGCGGTAGGAGTTTGGTAGAGACAGCCTGCCTGCGTTCGGCAAAAACAGCCCGGAGTTTCACCAGATCGTCCTTCACCTCGGCCAAGGCTTTCTCGGCAGCCTTCTGGTCATTAGTCGCTGCTGACTCCAGCTTTTCAGCCTCCGTCAGGTTGTTACGGGCCAGGCTTTCCGTTTCTTCGAGTTTCTTGATGACGGCTTCCTGATTTTCGGCGTTGCTGATCAGCTTGGTCAGGGCGTTGATCTTCAGTTCGGTTCCATCGGGGACCGGGACATTCCCCTCCGCAAATGGGTGCTTGGTTGCGCCGCAGAGTGGACAGGGCTTGCCGTCTTCCAGTTTTGCCCGATGATCTTCAAGCTCCGCAATTTTCGTCAGGAAGGCCATTTCACGCAGCAGGGTTTCCTTCTCGGTGCGGTATTCCCGCAATAAGCGGTCCCCCAGTAGCTGGCTCAAAGCATCCTTGCCCTGCTGAAGCTGTTTTGAAGTGTCCTCCAGCGCCTGCTGCCGAATGCCGGATTGTTTCTGACGGTCGTCGAGTGACTTTATCGCCAGCTCTAGAGCTGTCGTGGCCGATTCTTGATCCACCTCTTTTTGAACGATTTCTTTTTGCTTGGAGAGTAGGCCTCCGACCTGTTCTTCAACACCGGCCAGATCGCTGATCAGCCATTCATCCTGGGCATGCTCCATGATGTAGCCATCCACAAGATCCTGTGTCTCCTGAGCCTTGGATCGTTTTTCCTGCTCTTCGAGCCGGGTTTTTTTGTCTCCATCAATCTTTTTCGCATCCTTCTTGCAGTCCTCATCACCTTTGGAAACAGCTTTTTTCTGATCGGCAAGCTTCTGATCGAGGGAGCGAACCTTTTGCAATGTCGGCGTGGCGGCTTTCAACTCCTCTTTGGCTCGAACGGTTTGTTGCTCAGCCGATTTCAGTACCTCGGCCTGTTCCTTGGCGGAGGATTCCAGTCCAGGAAGAGCCTCTTCCTCAGCTTTCAAGCCTGCTCTGTCATCCGCCTGCTGTTTGCGGGTGGCGGTGAGCGTTGCGTATGCGCCGTCTAGTGAGGCGGCGCTCAAAGCCCGGTCCAGCTTTTCACGATCCGGTTTGAACGCCTCGATATCGCCCTGCAGCTTGCTCGCTTCATCGGCCAGGCTGACGATTTCCTTCTTCAGCCCATCGAGGGTGGTGAGCCAGGCTATGGCCTTCCCGGTGTCAGCGAATTTGGTGGCAAGGTCTGTCTCTTCCTTCTGCCTGGTCTCGAGTGCCTGCCCAATCTCTTGTTCCTGCTCCGGCTCAAGAAGCACGATGCCTGCCGTTTCAGCCTGGAGCAGGTTCAGTTTTTCCCGCTCCTCGCGCTGGCGCTCATGGACACGGATGGAGATCTGGCTGTAGATCTCGGTGCCCGTGATCTGCTCCAGGATCGGAGCCCGATCATCCGGCGCTGCCTGGAGAAACGCGGCAAAGCCGCCCTGGGCTAGCAACATAGAGCGAGTGAAACGGTCAAACTCCATGCCGGTCGCCGACTCGATCTGGTCGGCGACCCCTCTGATCTTGGATTCGAAGATCTCGCCAGAATCGGCATGGGCAATTTCGTGTTTCGGGGCCTGGAGTTCGCCATCCGGCTTCTTGCGTGCCCGGTGTTGGCTCCAGTGACAGCGGTAACGCCCGGTCTGGGTTTCGAAGGTCACCTCGGCAAAGCATTCGCCGGTCTGGCGGGACATGATTTCGTTTCCGCTCTTGGTGACCTTGTTCAGGCGAGGCGTCCGTCCGTAAAGAGCCAGGCAAATCGCATCGAGGATGGTGGTCTTCCCTGCGCCGGTGGGACCGGTGATCGCGAAGATGCCGTCAGACGCGAAAGCTGGGTGCGCCAAGTCAATTTCCCATTCGCCGACCAGTGAGTTCAGGTTCTTAAAGCGTACCTGCAGAATTCTCATCGACCGCCTCTCTATTCCGCCTGCGCGTCGTCTTCGTAGAGAGACGAAACCGTTTCCTGGTAGGCCCGAAGCAGTTCCGTCCGCTGGTCTTCAGAAACGTCATGGATGGCAAGACAGCGTTCAAAAACATCATTCACGTTTAGATCGTCCAGTGTTTCTCCTTCATGGATTTGTCCCAGTACGCGGTCGATGATGCGGTTGTTCTTTATCCGGAGAATTTCCATTTGGGTGCCGGAAATCGCTGCCTCCAGGCGCTCGCGCAGGTCGCCAATGACCTCAACGCCTTCGTAAATGACTTCGAGCCAGCCTTGGGAACCCGTTGCCAACAATTCGGCGATGCGGTCCCGGATGCCCTCCCAGTCTCCCTTGACGCGCTCAAGCTTCTGAAAAACCGGCACGTCGATCAGTTGTACCGATGCAGTCTTGCTGTGGAATTCAACCTGGCAAACACTCTTCTGCTGTTTAGCCTCTCCAAACCCTATAGGCAGAGGAGAACCACTGTACCGGATGGTCTCAAGGCCGTTCACCTTCTGCGGAACGTGGAGGTGTCCCAGCGCCAGGTAGTCGAAGCACGCAGGGAAAATCCCGACCGTCACTTGAGCCAAGGAGCCAACATAGAGTGGGCGCACGCCATCGTCGTCGATGGTTTGTCCGTCAGCGGTAAACAGGTGACCCATGGCCACGATGGGAATATCGGCTCCGAGTTCTTTGCGCTTCTGTTCGGCCAAGGCGGCGACGGCGGCGTAATGGGTGCGGATGCCGTTAATCAGCTTCCGCTCTTTATCTTCGACACTCTCACCCGCTTCCACCACGCGGATATCCCGGTCGCGAAGGTAGGGCACGGCACAGACAATCAGCTCTGGAGCATCCTGCTTATTACGGAACACCAACACTTCATCTTCCGGGGATTCGGTGCTACTACCGACCACATGGACATCTAAGGGCCTGTCAAAAAATAACCTGTACAAGTTTCATGTGGACGGAAGGATGGTGTAATTCCATTCACCGTGAAAGTCTGCCCTCTCAATTTTGATC
>Ga0209607_1002618_pt1 | contig 14244 bp, 12 predicted proteins | sample AD_UKC117_MetaG_FD_184413 | JGI IMG/M metagenome (GOLD analysis project Ga0209607, IMG submission 184413) | Active sludge microbial communities of municipal wastewater-treating anaerobic digesters from Hong Kong - AD_UKC117_MetaG (SPAdes)... | ecosystem: Engineered > Bioreactor > Anaerobic >... | reverse complement strand
CATATCCTCCTGGACTGCGAGGTGACAACCGCCAACAACATCCAACCTTTCTACCTCCCCGAGGAGGAAATCAACAAGTTCTATACTTCGAGCGGGGGTTACCACACGATGGCCTATGGAAAAATCATCCGTGTGATTCAGCGGTAACCCAGGGAGGACAAAACCACCGAAACGATCTCTTGGACGCGTGATGATTCGAAGAGTTTGAAATACTTGGCCTTGTACGTATCTTCCAACAGGGTGCCAAGTGTTTCTGCCAGTTTCCGGGCGGAAGCGAGATCGGATTGCCTTTGGAACTGCTGGAGAATCTGCTGCGTATCCCGGGCCATTTCCCGCGCGAACGTCTCCGGGGAGTGTATGGAAAGGTAGCCCTTGGGGTTTTGCTTGAGCATACCGGGTTTGCGCAGCACCTCCAAGATCGTTTCGGTTAGGTATTGCACTTGTTCGTCTTCGCGAAGAGCCTGGAATTCGAACCTCATGTCTCCTCCACTCCTTTTCCGTTCTTTTCCATTATACACAACCTTTTGGGGCAAAATCAAACCACCCGGTTCCGCGAAAGTTCTTGCAGGTAAATGGCCTTGACGATCTCTTCGATACCCGGTTCTTCCACGCGCAGGTCTTCCACCGGAAGATGGTGCATCAGGATGCGCGTGATTTCCGCGACCCCTTTCTCGTGGCCCGCGGGAATTGCCACGATGCCTTGTTCCCGATCGTATTCGCCGGATAGAGCCCTTATTTGCTCCATTCCTTCCGGGGTCGGGTTTTCAAAGAGCTGCACTTTCACCATCACGGGCAATTCCGTCATTTTCTTGAGGTTGGGGATGGTGCCGTGGAAGATGATCTTGCCTTGGTTGATCACCATCGCGCGCGTGCAGAGGGTTTCGATTTCCTTGAGGTTGTGGGTGGTGAGGAAAATGGTTTTTCCAGATTGGTTGAGCTGTTTCAAAAAGTTTTGCAAGTTGTGCTGGGAGACCACGTCCAACCCGATGGAAGGCTCGTCCAAGAAAAGCAGGTCCGGATCGTGCACGAGGGCAGCTCCCACTTCCGCGCGCATTCTTTGCCCGAGGCTTAATTGGCGAACGGGTTGGTGGAAGATTTCCGAAAGTTGCAGGGCGTCGACGAGGAAGTCGATCTGCTTGCGCGCCTTGCGGGGTTCCACTCGGTACAATGAGCCGAGAAGAGCGTAGCTGTCTGCTACCGGCAGATCCCACCACATCTGCGTTTTTTGGCCGAACACCACTCCGATGTTTTTGACGTAGCGTTTCCGTTCCTTCCAGGGGCAGTATCCGTTCGAAATCACCTCTCCACTGTCGGGCACCATTATCCCCGTGAGGATCTTCACCGTGGTGGATTTGCCCGCCCCGTTGGGGCCAATGTATCCCAGGCATTCCCCACGGGTTACCTGGAAATCCATGTTTTCCAGGGCGTGGATTTCTTTCTTCCTGCGTTTCCACCCTTTTCCCTGGTACACGTGGTACGTTTTGAAAATGCCTTTCACCGTGATCATGCTGTCTCCTTTCTCTACGTTCCGGTACTGGAGTAGTGGTGCATGCCCATTTTCCAGATCACGAAGCTGATGGGAAAAAGTCCCCCTGCCGCCAAGAAGGGCGAGAGAAGGGCAACGGGGTTTTGCATTTTCCCCAGCAAGTACCCCAGGGGGAAATACCCAATCGTGGCCAGGGGTATCGCGAAAGTCAGCAAGTTTTTCAGGAACGGGCCGAAGATGTGGGCGGGGTATTCCGATGCTGTGCGCGTTGCGTAGAAAGCAAGTACCACGATTTCTTCGTTGCGGATGGTCCAAAACGCGATTGCTGCCAAGATGATGTTGATTTCCAGCGTAATGATGGCCCCCAGCAAACAGAGCAGTAAGAACCAGGGCCACAATTGTCCCAGTAGTCCCATGCTCGTGAGCGCCACGAAGCCAATTCCGAGCCCTTGCACCACACCTCCCAGGCTTTTTAGGTCAAAGCGATGGAGCAACAACTGCAGAACGGTGGATGCAGGACGAACAAGAAGCACGTCAAATCGACCCGAAAGCATGAACTCCTGGAAGTTTTTCAGACCCACTCCGATTACCCGGAACAACCCCCAGCTGCAATTCACGATGCCGAAAATGCATGCCACTTCTTCCAGCTTCCATCCCCCCAAGGAGGGGAAGTTCATCAAAAGCCACCAGATCAAAAGGAAATCGGAAAACATCGCCAACCCGCTGGAAACTGTTGTGAAAAAGAAGTTGAAGCGGTAGTGGGTCTGTGCTCTCCAGGAAGCACGGACGAGCGTGAGAAAAACACCCATGGTTTACCCTCCTTGAATGGGAATTCGTTGTACCAGTCGGCGGGTCAACAGCCAGCAGGTTACCCACAAGATCCCGATCCAACTCCACTGGATCCAAAGGGCTTGGAAAAGGGGAACCCTTCCGAGGTAAATGGCGGAAGGCCAAAAATGGGTACAACCAAAGGGAGAAAATTCCACCAGGGTGCGCACGAAACCCGGAAAGAATTCGGGAGGCATCATGTACCCGCTGAAAGTGGCCGTGGTGAAGTAGTACAGGTTTTGGGCCCCGGTGAAGTCCACGAAGTGCATGGACCACAGCCCCACCAGGTAGTTGAGGAAGAAGGCGATGACGAAGCCGTTTGCCAAGGCAAGAAAGAAAGGGAAAAGTTGGGATAACCTCGGGAAATCTACCCCCAAAACCAGGAATCCCAACAGGAAAATGGGGAGGGAGCGAAAGACGAAATTGTACGCCACGTGCCCGGAGACCTCGAAGAAAGCCAGGGAAAGAATGTTTTGCGGACGCACCAGGTCGAACACGATGGTTCCTTCCCGGATCTTTTGCGGGATGAAGCATCCACGGGGTAGAAACATCACGAGACCGACCATCGCCTGGTTGACCATCACGTACGTGACCATTTCGCGGCCTTCGGGGGTATTTCCCAGAAGGCTCAGCCAAACCATGGCAATGATGTAGCCAAAGAGGAAACTCCCCAGGTTGTTCAGCATGTGGTTCAATACATACACCCGGTTTCGCTGGAACGAAGTTTTCATCAAGGCAAGAGCAGGCATGTACACCTCCGATTCTTGAGCCGTGAGAAGAAAACCGCCGAAAAAAAAGCCTTTCCAAGAAAGGCCATGCGATGGGATGGAATACAGGAGAAAAAAAGGAAAAAACAAAAAGAAACGAAAATGGACGGGTATTATACCACAAATCCCCTCCAAAAAAAGCGGGAGGAATTTGTTACATCTTTTCCCCGGGGAGAATGGGTACCGTGGTGGAAGCCTCCTCGCTTGCTGGCTCTATGCTTTGGTCAGACGAAGGTAGGATTTTGCCTTGTGGAGTTGGTGTTTTTCCTCCCCCACGAAAACCGTGGGAAGGGGGTTATTTCCCGACAAGAGTTGCAGGAAAAGGAATTCGTGGTCGAAGGAAACCCTGTACTGGTTTCCGCGGATGTCCAAGTAAAAGGAGACGGCCTTCCATTCCTTGGGCAAACGCGGGGAAAAGAATAGGCTTCCGTCTTCTTGTACCCGGAATCCGGCAAAACCCATGACCACCATTTGCCAGGCAACGCCGGCGGCAGCCGTGTGGATTCCCCCGATGAATGTCCCCCCGCTGACGGGTTCGTTGGTGTTTCGCAAATCGATGAACAGGGATTGCGTGCATTTCTGGTACGCTTCGGGAATGTATCCCAAGCGGGCAGCCACGATGGCGTACGCCGATGGGCTCAAAGAGGAAAAGTGCAACGTCCGTGGTTCGTAGAAATCGTAATTGGCCTGCACGATCTTTTCGGAGAACAGGTCTGGATGGAGCATCAGAAGTTGCACCACGTCTGCCTGCTTGGAAACCCTTGTAAAAACCGTAACTCCTACGGGCCACCCATAGTACTCGTCTTCCCGGATCAGGCGATCCTTGATTTTGTGCGCGGGCACAACATCTTCCAACGCAAAAAAACCGTCGAATTGTTCCACCACTCCATTCGCTTGCGGCTTGGGCAGGTACATTTTTTGGAGCATATCCTCCCAGAGCGTGATTTCCCAAGGTTGGAGCTTGCATCTTTGGACAAGCTCCGCCCATTCCCGGGGATTCTTTCGCTGCAATTGCGGGATGAGATCTTGAATAATTTTAAGCGTGTAGTATGCCTGGTAGTTGGTAAACGCATTGTTCTCCACGTTTTCATGGTACTCGTCGGGGCCCTGTAGCTTCCAGAATTCGTACCGGTCTTTGCGGGGGTTGAACAACGCACGTGCGGATAGGAATCGTGCCACTTCCAAGATGACCTCTGCCCCGTATTCCACGATAAAATCCCAATCCCCGCTCACTTCATAGTACTGCCAAAAGGTGTAGGCGATATCCGGGGAGATATGGATTTGCCATGCATTGAAATGGTTTCGGATGGGCCTGCCCGTGTTCACATCTTGGAAGAAGAAGTCTGGGCAAAGTTCCTTTCCCGTTTTGCCACTTATCCAAGCGTAGAAGGCACCTTCAAACCCCAAACGTGCAGCCTTCTCCCGGGCGCCGTCAAGGGTTGCAAAACGGTAGAAAAGGATGTTTCGGCAAATCTGTGGATCGGTGAACAGGTACATGGGAAGGTTGTAGATTTCTTGATCCCAGAAAGCGGCGCCTTGGTACGCCTGGCAAGAGAGCCCCCGGGCTCCAATGGGTAAAGGAGCGTGGGTAGGAGTGGCGATTACACTCTGGTACGTGTTGAAGCGCAGCGCGACCTGGTCGAGGACGTTGCCCTCTACTCGAATGTCGTACTTGTTCCACCGGGAAAGCCAAAGGCGCTTGTTTTCCTGGAACAGGGAAACGTAGTCCAGGTTCTTGGCAACTTGTAGGGCTTCTTTCAAGGGGTCGGGCGTATCGTTGGAATGCACCACCACCATGAACTTGGTGAGCGTAACTTGCTGGCCTGCGGCCAAATCGAAGCACAGTTGGTGGTAGGCGGTCTTTCCCCGGATATGCAGGCTTTGCTCGAAGGAAGCTCCTTCCAGGGATTGTTTCTCCAGCACGACGATGCGTTGGCCCTTTTCCCGCGTGTCCGATTCCATGATCAAAAAGCCCTCCTGCGCAAAGGAGTTGAATCGTTCCAGGTGTTCCCCGTTTAGGTTCCAGGTATCCCCATCGATTCCGGTTTCCACGCGCACTTGGGCTGGGGTATCCAGTTGGAAGGAGAACTTCATGGCAACAACGTGCCGGTTGGAAAGGCTGGCAAATTTCTCCTCCCAAACCGCGATGTTCTTTTCCCCCGGGAGTGTCTGGGAAAACCGTGCCTTGAAAAGGCCGTTCTGCAGGTCCAAGGAGCGTTGGAAGCTTTCCAGTGCACCCGTTTTGTGAGAAACCAGGGTTCCATCCACGAAAAGCCTTGTCCGCAAAGCATCGGGAACGTTGCACAGTTCCTCCCATTTTCCATCGGCTTTGTCCCAAGTGTCGGTCACAAAACATCCCGAATCGTCTTGCTTTCCATCTCCCGCCAAGTTGCCGCGATATCCCAAGTAGCCATTTCCCAGCAGGAAGAGAGTGGCCGAATTTACTGCTTGCTTTGGGTCAAAATGGGATTCCACGATATCCCATCCCGATTGGGTGAACAAGCCTTCGCGTATCTGGTGCACGTTTACCCCTCCTTTTTTGGTTCTCCTTCGAATTAAGTGGGTAGGAACAAAATCAGCGTAAACGAAGAGCATTGAAATGGAGCTTACCGAAGTTCAAAAGGATCATGATTCGTAGATACCGGAACGTCTTAAATCCATTGCACCGTTTGGTATTCGTCCGGAGCTTGGAAAGCACAAAACCTTGGGCAACCACGGGGGGTTGCCCCTACAGAAGCCCTCGCGCTCTGGCCCGCAAGCGAAACGGTTCCCGTAGGGGCAGGCCGGGAGTGCCTGCCCTTGCTCCAAGGAACCCTGCCCAAGAGGAGCGCTTGTACTGGTAGCCTTCCTTGAAAAGCTGCACCAGGGAATATGCTTTGGCGGTATCCGAGTTGCCCTGGGACAGGAATGGTTCCAGCTTTTGCTTTTTTCGGGTTCCATGGTGGGCTGCTCCATTGTGCCAGGGTATCCCCGGGTATTATAACCGATTTGGGTCAAATCCGAAAACATTGCATACCAAGTACCCGTACAAAAATGGTATACTTATCGCAAGGGGGTGGAGACGTGGAACAAGTTGTAGGTGGGCTTTACCAGAACATCTTGAACCACTTGTTGGAAGGCGTTTACGTGGTGGATCGGGATCGCAAGATCCTATACTGGAACCAGAAGGCGGAAAGAATAACCGGCTATCTTTCCGAAGAGGTAGTGGGGCACTCCTGCCAGGAGAATCTCTTGGTTCACGTGGACGGTGAAGGAAACAATCTCTGTAAGGGACTTTGTCCCCTGGCAAAAACCATGATGGATGCCCAACCCCGGAATGCGCTTGTTTTTCTCCACCACAAGCAGGGACACAGGGTGGCAGTGAACGTGCGGACCATCCCGTTCCACAACGATGCGGGAGAAATCGTGGGAGGTATCGAGCTTTTCCGCCAGGTATCGGAGGATGCAGAGGAAATGGAGCGCATCCAAAAGTTGGAGAAAATGGCTTTCATCGATGAACTCACCCAACTTCCAAACCGGCGTTTCTTCCTTTCCACGTTGCAGCGCAAGCTGGTGGAGTGGCAGCATTTCCATTCCCGTAGTGCCCTATTCATCGCGGATATTGACCATTTCAAGCGGTTCAACGATTCTTATGGGCACGACGTGGGGGATCGGGTTTTGCAGACCGTGGCACGAACCCTATCGGGTAACGTACGGGGTGGAGATCTGGTTTGCCGCTGGGGAGGGGAAGAATTCTCGGGTTTGTTGGTGGCGGGGAAAAGCAGTGACCTCCTCACCTCGCTGGAGCGCCTGCGCATGCTGGTGGAGAAATCGTTCCTGATGCTTGAGGGCAAAAAGGTCCAGGTATCCGTTACCATCGGTGCTTCGTTCGTTCGAAACGGTGATGACGGGGATTCGTGGATGAAGAGAGCCGATAGCTTACTGTACAGCGGGAAACAGAAGGGTCGAAACCGCGTGTGTGTTGACGAAACATACTAAACTGGCCAAAGAAGGAGCTGGAACATGGGGATTTCCGAAAAGACACTCGAACAAATGATGGAGCAAATTGCGGTTTTGTGCCGCACTGCCAGTCCCTCGGGGTTTACCCGAGAAATCCAAGACTACGTGGTGGGGCAGCTGGAACACATGGGGTTTTCTCCCACGCGCTTGCGAAAAGGTGGGATCCAATTGACACTTGGGGGCGAGAGCCATCCTATCGTTGTTTTGGCCCACTTGGACACGCTTGGGGCAATGGTCCGGTCTATTAAGGGAAATGGACGCCTTCGCCTGACACGAATCGGAGGATACCCACCCTCCAACGTGGAAGCGGAAAATTGTACCGTGCATACACGCGAGGGCAAAATATTTTCCGGTACCATTCAATTGGTGCATTCCTCCACGCACGTTTTCGATGATGTAGGTACCATGAAGCGCGACGAGGAAAACTTGGAGCTCGTGTTGGACGAGAAGGTTTTCGAAAAGGAGCAGGTGCAGAAGTTGGGGATCAGCCCGGGCGATTTCGTTTCCCTGGATCCCCGAACCGTGATTACTCCAAGCGGTTTCCTCAAGAGTCGCCACTTGGATGACAAGGCTTCCGCAGGCATTCTGATGATGCTGGCGCGGCTTTTTTCCCAAGGAGAATTCCAAACCGATCGCAAGGTCACCCTGTTCTTCACCACGTACGAGGAGGTGGGGCATGGTGCCGCTGCGGGGATTCCCGCCGATACCGAGGAATTGCTTGCCGTGGATATGGGTGCGGTGGGGGATGACTTGGAAACCAACGAATTCACGGTTTCGATTTGTGCGAAAGATTCCTCCGGTCCTTACGATTTCGAAATGACGAACCGGTTGATAGAATTGGCGAAACAGAACAAGTTGGAATACGCGGTGGATATCTATCCCCGGTACGGCTCCGACACCGCCACGGCGCTCGGGTCCGGTTCCGATGCACGTTTCGCATTGATTGGCCCGGGTGTTTCCGCTTCCCATGGTTACGAGCGCACGCATCGTGAGGGGTTGGAGAACACGCTTCGCCTTTTGATGGCGTACCTTGGCAAGCAGCCTGCCTGAAAGGACCGGAAAGGGGTGGCTTACATCCTTTCCTCGCGGGAGTAGGGAATTCCGAGCGACGAAGGGGTTCCCAACTTCCGACGGGAGCGTTCGCTCGAAGTTAGGGCAAGAACCCCGATGGTGAGGAGGTAGGGGAGCATCTTCAACAGGTACGGCGAAACGGGTACCCCGAATGCCTGGAGATGAAACCCCAGTGCGGATATTCCCCCGAAAAGGGTAGCGCCAAGCAGAGCCTTCACGGGATCCCAGCCGGCGAAAAGCGCAAGAGCGATGGCGATCCACCCACGGCCGGCGGTTAAGTTGTCCATCCACAGCGAATTTGCCGCAAGTGAGAGGTACGCGCCTCCCAGGGCCGTGATGGCGCTACCACCGATGGTGTACAGGAATCGAACCCGGTACACGTCGATACCCCGCGAATCTGCTGCTCTTGGTTCCTCTCCCACCGCGCGAAGGTTCATGCCAAACCGAGTACGGTACAGGAAGAACCAGAGAAGGGGTACCAGCCCGAGTGCCACGTATACCAGCACATCATGCCCAAAGAAGATCTGGCCGAGTACGGGAATGTCTCCCAGGAGGGGGAGCTTGACGGGAACGAAACGAGCAGCGGTTGTTCCCGCAAAGCGTGTCCCCCACAAACCGGTGATGCCACTTCCCAGCAAGGTGATGGCCAGCCCGCTCACCACCTGGTTGATGCGCAGCACCACGCAAAAAAGGGCGTGCAACAAGCCCAGAAGCGCTCCTGCCATCATGGCAAACAGGATCGCGAGAAGAAGGTTGGAGGTGACGCTTGCCGCCGCAAAGCCGGCCAGTGCCCCCACGAGCATCAACCCTTCCAGGCCCAAGTTCATGACCCCGCTGCGTTCCACGAGAATGGTTCCCAGAACCGCGAACAGCAAGGGGGTGCCCGATTGGATGGCTGCTCCCAGCACGGAAACCAAGAAAACCCCCGTTTCACCCATGGTCCGCCACTTCTCCGGGCTTTTTCCACCGAATGCGAAACCTTGACAACGACTCTCCTCCCAACAGGCTGAAAAGAAGAAGTGCCTGCAGGGTCGGGGTCAGTGCGGAGGGGACGCCGTGGAACATTTGCAGCGAGGAATTTCCCATTTGCATCCCCCCGAACAGGAAGGAAACAAGGAGTATTCCCAGGGGGTTGAGCCGGGCAAGCCACGCGACGATGATCGCGGTGTACCCGTACCCCGAGGAAAAGCCTTGCTGGAAACTGTGTTGCACCCCCATCATCTGTACTGCCCCGGCGAGTCCAGAAAGGGCACCGCTTGCCAGCAACGCCATGGCCCCAGTTCGGCGCACGGAGATCCCCGCGTAGCGTGCGGCAAGGGGGTTATCCCCCACGATTCGCGAACGGAATCCCCACGCGCTTTTCTGCTGCAGGAGCAAAAGCAGCACGGCAACGAGCAGCGGAAGAAAGAACCCGGTGTGCAACTGTCCACCGAAAACGGTGGGAAACCTTGCCGAAACGCCGAAAGAAGCAGTTCCCGGGAATCCAAAACCGGCGGGGTTTTTCCAGGGGCCGTTCACCAGGAAATCCGCCCAAAAAAGGGCGACGTAGTTCAACATCAACGTGACGACGATTTCGTCCGTGCGCAGGAATGCCTTCATCAACGCGGGGAGGAGCGCCCAAAAAGCCCCTCCGGCAAGACCCATGGCGCAAAGCAAGGGCAACATCACCCAGGGACGGGAAACCCCGGGGAACAGGAAAAGGGCTCCCCAGGTTGCTGCCATGGCTCCCAAGTACATCTGGCCCTCTCCCCCGATGTTCCATGCCTTCACCCGGTAGGCAACCGAAAGGCCAAGCGCAACGAGGGCCAATGGTACCATGTGGGTGAGCGAACCGAAAAAGCCGAACCAGCTGGAGAATGGGGTGGATAGGAGAGAAACCAGCGCGAATCCCGAACGGGAAAAAGCTGTACCGGCGGCTTGCTCCTGGCCCAGGTAGAAAAAAGCGAGCACGAAGAACATCACACCAAACGCGAATGCCAACGAGTACAAGGGTACGGTGAACCAGGCGAACCGGGGCAGGCGCAGGCGTTTTTCCAGTTGCAGTTTCATCACGCGTCTTCCCCGCTTTCCCCTTGGATTCCTGCCATCATCCGTCCGATTTTCTCGCGATAGGTCCTGTCGGGTGGTGCATACCCCATTATGCTTCCCTCGAAAAGAACCGCGATGCGGTCCGAAAGGCGGAAAAGCTCTTCTAAGTCGCTGGAAATGAGGAGAATCGCAGTACCACGCTTCGCCTCTTCCCGCAAGATCCGGGACACCAGCCCCGTGGTTTGGATGTCAAGCCCCCAGGTCGGATTATCCGCAAGGATGAACGTGGGCTTCGCGGACAGTTCCCGGGCGACGATCACCTTTTGCAGGTTTCCTCCCGAAAGCAGGCGCACCGGCATTTTTTCCGAGGCCACTTGGATCGAGAAGGTACGGATGAGAGGGTTTTGCTTCCCGTTTCGCACCGGGGGGAGGCGTTTTTTCAGCGAAAGATTCTCGCGTACCGAGAGGTTTGGGCAACTTGCCACCCCCTTTCGGTCCGCGGGGATGTAGGAGAAACGGTGCAAGATGCGCTGGTGCACGTTTCCACTTTCCAGGGAAATGCCATCGAGCGAAATGCTTCCGGAAACCACCCGCCGAAGACCATACAGTGCTTGGGCCAGCTCCCTCTGGCCATTCCCCGATACGCCAGCCAAACCAAGGATTTCCCCCCTTTGGACCTCCAACGAGAGGTTCCGGATGGCAAGGTGACCCCGGTCATTTTTCACCTGCAGCCCTTTCACTTCCAAACGGGGAAGGCCACGCGGGGGAGAGGGAAGAAGTGCAAGGGGTTCCGGTTCGTGCCCCATCATCATTTTCACAAGCGTGGTTTCGTCGGCCTCTGACCGGTCCACGGTGCCCACAACCTTGCCATGCCGGAGAACCACGATGCGGTCACTGATGGATAGCACTTCTTCGAGCTTGTGGCTGATGAAAATCACCCCCGATCCCTGCCGCACCATTTTCCGAATCGCTGCCAAGAGCTGCTGGGATTCCCCGGGAGTGAGCACGGCTGTTGGTTCATCCAGTACGAGGATTTGGGCTCCCGTGAAGAGAAGTTTCAAAATTTCCACGCGCTGTTTTTCCCCCACCGAAAGCGTCCACACTTTTGCGCGTGGATCCACGGGCAACCCGAAATGCGCCCCAAGCTGCTGTATCTTTCTCTCCACTCCGCGAAGCATCTCGCGATTACTTCGTGTTTTCCACCCCAGGGTGATGTTTTCTGCCACGCTGAAGGATGGAACGAGGGAAAAATGTTGCTGTACCATCCCGATTCCCATTTGCAGTGCCTTGGTGGGCGAAAGCCTTCCGGGCGATTTGCCCCGCAAACGGATGCTGCCAGAGGAGGGTTGGTACATGCCAAAAAGGATGTTCATGAGAGTGGTCTTTCCCGCCCCGTTTTCTCCAAGCAGGGCGAGAACTTCCCCGGAAAACAGCTGCAAACAGATTCCATCGTTTGCCCGAATACCCGGGAAGACACGGCTGATATTCTCCATTTCCAAGAGGGGTTTTCTCGCCAAGGGGACCTCCTCAGTGGGGTGTGCCCACCACGTTTCGCACCAGCCAGTCCATGCGGAGCAGCTCCTCGTCGGAAGGAATTTCCCCAGCGGGGATTCGGAGGTTTCCCTGCTGGTCCCACACGGGGCCTTCAAACGGTTCAAGGGTGCCCTGTAGTATTTTTTCGCGTGCATCGAGCACGAAGGCGGACACCTGCGAAGGAACACGATCGCTCAGAAGTAGGTCCACGATTCCATCCTTCATTCCACCCCAATAGGCCTCGCTTGTCCACGTGCCGTCCAGGACGCTCTGTACGACCCGTACGAAGTAAGGACCCCAGTTCCAAACCGGTGCGCCGAGGAAAGCGTCTGGAGCGAAAGTACGCATGTCACTGTTGTATCCAATCGAAAAGGCTCCGCGGTCTTGGGCGGCTTGCTGGCAGGCGGGGGAGTTTTGGTGCTGCGTAATGACATCTGCCCCCCTATCCAGAAGCGCCAGTGCAGCTTCGCGCTCCTGTCCCGGATCAAACCACGTACCGGACCACACCACGTGGATCTCGGCGTGCTCGTTGACGGAAAGCACTCCCAGGGCAAAAGCGTTGATCCCCCGCACCACTTCCGGAAGGGGAAAGGCGGCCACGTAACCGATGATGTTGCTGGTAGTCATTTTTCCGGCAAGGATACCACTGAGGTACCTTGGTTGGTACATGCGCCCGAAGTAGGTTCCCATGTTGGGTGCTGTCTTGTACCCCGAGCAGTGCATGAAAATGGTTTGCGGGTAGGCCTGGGCCACTTTCGCCATGCTCTCCATGTAGCCGAAGCTGGTTCCAAAGATGAGATCAAAACCATTTTGGGCAAACCCCTGGAAAACCAGGGCGGAATCGGAATTCTCCGGGACGTTTTGCATGAATGCGGTTTGCACCGCTGGGCCAAAGGTGGTTTCGAGGAATCGCCGCCCCTGGTCTTGCAGGAAACTCCAGCCCATGTCGGTCACCGGATTCACGAATACGAAAGCCACGCGCAGCGGTTGTCCAAAAAGGGAAAGGCATAGCAAAAAAAGCCCCACGCTCACAAGCCATTTGTGTTTTCGAACCACGATCGATCTCCCCCCCAAAAAGCAACTTCCATTTCTTTTCGATTTTGCATTATAGCACGGTTTGGAGAATGAATGGTCTGCACCTGGCTGCGCTTTGGGGGTGTGTTATAATAGTTCGAAAATTGGATCGGGGGGATTGTATGGCAGTTGGAAAGATTGATCACGTGGGCATTGCAGTGCAATCGCTGGAAGAAGCTTTGGGGCTTTTCCGGGATGCACTTGGATTGTCGTTTCAGGGGACAGAAGAGCTTCCAGATCGCCACTTGAAAGTTGCTTTCTTGCAGGTGGGAGAGTCTCGCTTCGAGCTTTTGGAACCCACGGATCCGGAGAGTACGGTGTACAAGTTCCTGCAGAAGAAGGGCGAAGGGATCCACCATGTTGCACTGAACGTGGAGAACATTGAGGAGTCCATGAAAAGCTTGGAGCAAAAGGGATACACGTTGCTGGACAAGACCCCAAAACCCGGGAGCGGTGGCACACGTATCGCATTCGTGCACCCAAAGAGTACCAACGGGGTTTTGCTGGAACTGGTGGAAGGCCACCACGAATGAGGGTGAAGGCGTGTCGGACATAAAATCGCTCATCGATGACTTCAATTCTCGTGAACAGAAAATCCGGCTCGGGGGTGGTGCGAAAGCCATTGAGAAGCAACACCAAAAGGGCAAACTGACCGCCCGGGAACGGATCGAGAAACTGGTGGATCCCGCGACATTTTTCGAGATCGACTCTTTCGTGGAGCATCGCTGCACGAACTTCGATATGCAGGGAAAAAAGGCCCCCTCCGATGGGGTGGTATGTGGTGTGGGAGAGGTGAACGGCCGGCGATTGGCCGTCTTTTCCCAGGATTTCACCGTCATGGGAGGTTCACTGGGCGAAATGCACGCCAAAAAGATCACCAAGCTGCAAGATCTTGCGTTGAAGCTAGGAATCCCCATCGTGGGAATCAACGATTCCGGCGGTGCTCGTATCCAGGAAGCAGTGGACGCGCTTTTCGGGTACGGTGGCATTTTCTTTCGCAACACCAGGGCTTCGGGGGTGATCCCGCAGATTTCGATGATCATGGGGCCTTGCGCGGGTGGTGCCGTTTACTCTCCCGCGATCACCGATTTCGTGATCATGGTGGACCAAGTGGCAAAGATGTTTATCACCGGTCCACAGGTGATCAAGGCGGTTACGGGGGAAGAGGTGTCGCAGGAAGACCTCGGGGGTGCCCGGGTGCACAACCAGAAAAGCGGCAACGCCCACTTCCTGGCCAATGACGATGCCCATGCCTTGGAAATTTGCCGGTTGTTGTTGTCCTACCTACCGGCGAACAATCGGCAAGATCCGCCCATGCTGGAAATGGAGCAGATCGTGTTGGAGAATAGCGCTGCAGTGGAACAAATCATCCCTGCAGATTCCCGCAAGGGGTACGATGTGAAAGATGTGATCGAAGCCGTGGTCGATCACATCTTTCACATCGTACCCCTTGCGGGA
>Ga0209607_1002611_pt1 | contig 14261 bp, 13 predicted proteins | sample AD_UKC117_MetaG_FD_184413 | JGI IMG/M metagenome (GOLD analysis project Ga0209607, IMG submission 184413) | Active sludge microbial communities of municipal wastewater-treating anaerobic digesters from Hong Kong - AD_UKC117_MetaG (SPAdes)... | ecosystem: Engineered > Bioreactor > Anaerobic >... | reverse complement strand
GATTTTCATCTTCGATGAAAAGAAGCTCAGCTCCTCAAGCGCGAGGCGAACATTCTCGTGCTGCGGATGGCCTTCGCAATCGACATAGAACATCGTCGCGCTGAACGAGCCGTCGAGCATGTAGGACTCAAGCTTCGTCATGTTGACGCCGTTCGTCGCAAAACCGCCGAGCGCCTTGTAGAGCGCGGCCGGAATGTTGCGCACCTGAAAGACGAGCGTCGTCACGATCGGGCCGTCATCCGGCGCGGGGTCGTTCGGCTCGCGCGCCATTTCGAGGAAGCGCGTCGTGTTGTGCCCGGCGTCCTCGACATTCTCGCGCAGGATCTTGAGGCCGTAAATTTCCGCCGCCCGGCGCGAGGCGAAGACGCACTGGTCGTCGCGTCCCTTCTCGGCGAGCTCTTTCGCGGCGCCGGCTGTGTCGCCCGCGATTTCGGGTTTGAGGCCAAGCTCACGGGTGATGCGCCGCGCCTGGCCGAGCGCCATGGCGTGGCTGCGAACGACTTTCAGCCCCTCGATCGATGCGTTCGGCCGGCCGATGAGCTGGTGGTGAATCGCAAGGAAGTGCTCCGCGACGATGTGGAGATTGGTCTGCGGGAGGAGGTGGTGGATGTCGGCGACCCGGCCCGCGAGCGAATTCTCGATCGGCAGCATGGCGCGGTCGGCGCGGTTCTGCTGCACGGCGTCGAGCGCGGCCTCAAAGGTCGGGCACGACAACGGGGTAAAGCCCTGAGCAAATGTGAGGCAGGCCTCCTCCGAATAGGCGCCGGGTTCGCCCTGGAAGGCGATGATGGGCTTTCCGCCAGATGCTGAAGAATCCGGGGCGGGAGAGGAGGATTGGCTCATGGTTTCCCTGCTTGAGTTTAGGACGGGGCCTTTTCGCGCGGGCCAACACGCTCGCGCAAGCCCGCTGTCGCATGGGGGCCTCGGGCGCGATCAAAGGCCGCAAGCCGGCCTTCGCCCGCGGGCGTTGCACCGCCGCCTGAAGACCTTTAGAAACCGCGCGAAAATCCGCGCGCGAACTCGCGGAACCGCCGCCAAAGCCGTCAACAATCACCCAAAACGGGCAAACAAGTCGGGCGCTCATGAAAGATCCTCTCCTCGGAAACAAGATCGCGGGAGCGCTGCTCGCCGCCCTCCTGCTCTTCTTCGGCCTGCCGCAGCTTGCGAACGCCCTTTTCGGCGGCGGCGGGCATGGGGGCGGTCATGAAGCCGAAGGCGAGGACCATGCGGCCCACCCCTTCCCGCAATTCCCGATCGCCTATGCCGGCGCTGAGAGCGCTGGTGAGGAGAAGACCGCCGAGCCCGATCTCGGCACGCTCCTCGCCGCTGCGAACCCCGCCGCCGGCGAGCGCCGCGCCGCGATCTGCAAATCCTGCCACACCTTCGACAAAGGCGGCGCCAACGGCACCGGCCCGAACCTGTGGGACATCGTCAATCGCCCGGTCGCTGGTCATGAAGGCTTCAATTACACGCCGGCGCTCAAAGCGTTCGGCGGCGTGTGGAGCTATGAGCACCTCGACGGCTTCCTGAAGAACTCGGCCGAATACGTGCCCGGCACGGGCATGGCCCAGCGCTTCCCGAAAGCGGAGCAGCGCGCCGAGCTTCTCGCATTCCTTGCAACGCTTTCCGACAATCCGGTTCCCTTCCCCGCGCCGGCAGCGCCCGCCGAGGAAGAAAGCGCGCCCGCTGACGGCGCCGAAGGCGAGGAGCACGCAAGCCTCGATGAAGACGCAGCGCCCTATGTCGAAGGCGTCAAACCTGTCGAAGAACCCTCCGAGCCCAGCTCGGAGCAAAAAAAAAAGATAGAGCTGGGTAGCCTCCTCTATCACGACACGCGCCTTTCGGCGGACGGCTCCGTCTCCTGCGCGACCTGCCACGACCTCGCCCTTGGCGGGGTCGACCGGCTTCCCACCTCGACCGGCATCAAAGGCCAGCACGGCCCGATCAATTCGCCGACCGTCTTCAACTCCGTCCACAATTTCGTTCAGTTCTGGGATGGCCGCGCCGGCTCGCTCGAAGAGCAGGCCGCCGGCCCCGTCGAGAACCCGCTCGAAATGGGCGACGAATGGGGCGCCGTCGTCGAGAAGATCTCCGCCGATCCCGACTATGTCGCGAAATTCGCCGACGCCTATAACGGCGCCATCACCAAAGAGACGATCACAAGCGCCATCGCCGATTTCGAGCGCACGCTGGTGACGCCGAACTCGCCCTTCGACAAATATGTCAAAGGCGACAAGACGGCGATCTCGGACGAGGCCAAACGCGGCTTCATCCTCTTCAACGAAACCGGCTGCGCGAGCTGCCACAATGGCGACTATTTCGGCGGCACGAGCTTCCAGGTTCTCGCGCAAAGCTATTTCGACGAGCGCGGAACGCCGATGACCGACGCCGACCTCGGCCGCTTCAGCGTGACCGGAAACGAAGCCGACCGCCACGCCTTCAAGTCGCCCATGCTCCGCAACGTCGGCGTCACCCCGCCCTATTTCCACGACGGCTCGACAAGCGACCTCACCGTCGTCGTCAAGAAAATGGGCCGCCACCAGCTCAAGACAGAACTCTCCGACGAAGACGCAAACGCGATCGTCGCCTTCCTGAAAACGCTCACCGGCGAATATCAGGGCGTCCCGCTCGACAAGATGGGCGCGCAGTAAGCAAAGGGTTCATCGCCAGAAACACAAAACGCCGCGCGGGAAACCGGGCGGCGTTTTTGTTTTGAGTTAAGCTCGAAGACCGACTGGAGCGGGTAGCGGGAATCGAACCCGCGCGTTCAGCTTGGGAAGCTGACAGGCTACCATTACATCATACCCGCGAGCGCGCTCATGCATTGGCGTGGGGCGAAGAAAAGTCAAGCGAGAGGCGGCCGCGCATTTCCCTCCCCCGTTTACGGGGGAGGTGGCTCGCGCAGCGAGACGGAGGGGGCTGCACGCCTCAACGACAACCGATGTCACCGAGCGCGGAAAAGCCGTTCCCCCCTCCGGCCCTCCGGGCCACCTCCCCCGTAAACGGGGGAGGAACAGCCCCGCCTTGCCGCCACACTCCTCTCCCATGCATCTCGCCGCCGAAACCGCCCGCAAAAATGCTTGGCGAGCGGGGCGAACCTCTCCAAGAATTTATCTGATCGCCCGGTTCTCGCCGCTTTCGCTGGGGAAAAACGGGCCCATAAGTCTCGCCGCCGCCACGGCGTTCAGGCGCGCGCCTGAAACCCGGCGGAACGGCGACGAGCAGAGTTTGTTTATTGGGTGAAGGCCGTCGATCCGGCCGGCCCGTTTGACGCGTTCGACTACCCAGGAAGGAGACTTCTGATGCTGAAACAGTTTTTCGCCGCCGCGCTCGGCGCTTTCATGGTCGCGGGGATCGCGGCCCAGCCGGCGCTTGCGGAGTCCAAACAGGAGAAAGCCGAAACGCTCGTCGCCAAGGCGGCCGAGACGGTTTCCTACTTCAACGAGGACGAAGCCTTCGGCGCGCTTCGCGACCTTGCAGACGACGCCAAGGCTATGGTCATCATTCCGCGCTCGCTCAGGGGCGGCTTCATGCTCGGCGCGTCAGGCGGCAACGCCGTGATGATCGCGCGCAATGAAGACGGCAGCTGGTCGCAGCCGACTTTCTTCACCATCGGCTCGCTCTCCTTCGGCTTCCAGGCGGGCGGCGAGGCTTCCGAGATCGTGCTCGCGGTGATGACCCAGCGCGGCATGGAGCACCTGCTCTCGACGACGGTGAAACTCGGCGGCGACGTTTCGATCGCCGCGGGTCCCATCGGCGCCGGCGCGAAAGCGCAGACGACGGACGTTCTCGCCTTCGCGCGCTCGCGCGGTCTTTATGGCGGCATCAGCCTTGAAGGCGCGATCCTCAAATCGCGCAATAGCTGGAACGAGGCCTATTACGGCGCCAATGTTTCGCCGGCCGACATCATCTATCGTCAGCGGGCCTATAATCCGCACTCGGCGGTTCTGCAGAACGCGGTCGCCGCGCTCGCGCGCGGCCAGCGCCCGGCGGCGGCGAACATCGCGCCGGTGCAGCCGGTCTATACGGGCGTCGAATCCGAGCCCTCTTCGCAGACGGCGCCGGAAGGAACCTATGAAGATGACGAGGCCTGGGGCGCGCCCGTGAAGGACAATAATTACTAAGCCTCACGCACGCTTCACTCACCCGTGTTTGCAGCGGCCCTTGTCCCCACAAGGGCCGCTGTCGCATTCTGGGGACACCAAAGGGCGAGGATTTGATGGCGGACGGCGAAGCGCTTTCGGCGGAGAAGTTTCAGAACGCCGATGTGACGGCGAGCGGCGCGGCGCGCGCCTCAGTTCCCTTCGATGCGCTTGAGACGCTGTGGATCAACACTGGCACGCTCTGCAATATCGAATGCGCGCATTGCTATATCGAATCGAGCCCGAAGAACGACCGGCTCGCTTATATCACGCGCGATGAGGCGGCGCCCTTCCTTGACGAGGCGGAAGCGCTTGGCGCGCGCGAGATCGGATTTACGGGCGGCGAGCCTTTCATGAATCCGGAGATGATCGGCCTTGCGCGCGATGCGCTCGCGCGCAGGTTCGAAGCGCTGATCCTGACCAACGCCATGCGCCCGATGATGCGCCCGCGCGTGCGCGAGGGGCTGCTCTCGCTCCGCGACGAATTCGACGCCGCGCTCACGCTTCGCATCAGCCTCGATCATTACACGCAGGCGCTGCACGACGCCGAGCGCGGTGAAGGCAGTTTTGAGGAAACGCTTGAAGGCCTCCTGTGGCTCGCGCGCGAGGGGGTTGCGCTATCCGTCGCGGGCCGCTCGCGGTTCGGCGAGACGCTTGATGAAACACGCGCCGGCTATGCGGCGTTCTTCGCCGCGCCTGGGATTACTGTCGATGCGTTCGATCCCAGCGCGCTCGTCGTCTTTCCGGAAATGGATGCGGCGCGCGATACGCCCGAAATCACGACCGATTGCTGGCGCATTCTCGGCAAGTCGCCGTCATCGCTCATGTGCGCATCATCGCGCATGGTGGTGAAGCGGAAGAATGCGCCGCGACCCGCCATTGTCGCGTGCACGCTGCTGCCTTATAGCGACGCCTTCGAGATGGGCGAAACGCTGACCGGATCGCTCGGCGCAATCAGGCTCAATCATCCGCATTGCTCGCGCTTCTGCGTACTTGGCGGGGCGAGCTGCTCGGCGAAGGCGTGAGATGACGGAAAACAAGCCAAAAGAAATCGCGCTCGAAGCGCGCGGCGCAGAAGGCGCTCGCATGTTCTCGCCTTCTGTCGCGCGCAACAGGGAAATCATCGCGGACACTTTCGCGGCGACCATGCCGCATGAAGGCGCGGTCCTTGAAGTCGGGTCCGGCACCGGCGAGCACGCCGTGACGATTGCAGCGCGTCTTCCGAACGTCGCATGGCGCCCGGGAGATCCGGATGAAGCCTCGCGCCGCTCCATCGCCGCATGGATCAAGCATTCAGGGCTGACAAACATCGCCCCGCCGCACGCGATCGACGTGACGCGCGAGGATTGGTCGAAGGAGATCGAAGGCCCGCTCGCAGGCGTCGTGTCGATCAACATGATCCACATCGCACCCTTCGAAGCTGCGAAGGGTCTCATCGCCGGCGCAGGCGCATTGCTGCGTCCCGGCGGGAAACTCTTCCTTTACGGGCCTTTCTCGCGCAATGGCGAGCATACCGCGCCGTCGAACGCCGCGTTCGACGAAAGCCTCAAATCGCGCGACGCCCGATGGGGCGTACGCGACCTCGAGCGCGATATTATTCCGCTGGCGAAAAAAGCGAGGCTGACGCTTGAGACTGTTGTTCCGATGCCTGCGAATAATTTCGCGGTCGTGTTCCAGCGCTAAAAGCCCCCCTTCGTCCGCTACGCGGACACTTCCCCCGCTAGCGGGGGAAGAAACGCTTCCAACTGCCTCTGAGTCTTTCCTCCCCCGTTTACGGGGGAGGTGTCGACGCAGTCGACGGAGGGGGCTACTGCGCTTCCTTCTCCGCATCGCGCAGCAGGCAGGCGTTCGTTTCCAGCGTTTTGGCGGCTCGCTTCGCTCTCACCGTGTAGACCTTGCCGTAGTCAAACTGCACGCACGCCTCGGGCGCAGCGGAATACCAGACTTTGACTGGCGTCGAGAGACCGTCGCGCGGGCGCCCGATGAGCTCGAAGATCACCGCCTGACGGGGCGAGGCTTTAAGGCCGGACTCGTCGAGGCGTACTTCACCGTCGATGACGACGCCTTTGAAAGTGACATAATCCGCTTTCGGATCGACTTCCTCGCAAGTGCAGGGCCGCGTGTAATCGCGCCAGGGCGGCGGGGTTGGCGCATCCTGCGGCGCGGCGGCGGCAAGCATGAAAAGCAACGCGATGCTCATCTCACAATCTCCAATCAGCGGAAGTGCTTGGACAGTTTAAGCCCCTGACCCTGATAGTTCGAACGCACCGCTTCGCCATAAAGACGCGCCGGGCGCGCCGCCATTTTCTCATAAGCAAGCCGCGCGACAAGCTGGCCGTCTTCAAGAACGAAAGGCGCGTCATGGCTCCTCACCTCGAGCACGGCCCGCGAACCGTTAAAGCCATCCTCGCGCGACCAGCCGAAACCGGGGTCGAAAAAGCCGGCATAATGCACGCGAAACTCGCCGAGACTTGGATTGATCGGCGTCATCTCCGCCGCGAAGTCGGGCGGGACGACCAGCGCTTCTTTCGAAGCGAGAATGTAGAATTCATCCGGGTCGAGAATAATGTAACCGCTGCGGGGCGCTGCGACCGGCTCGAAATAATCTTCCGGCGCGAGCGCGCCCGGCCGGTCCATGTCGATGAGCGCGGCGTGCCGGCGCGCGCGCCAGCCGACAGTCTCGTCGGCCTTTCCGGCGAGTTTCACCGAAAGGCCAATGCCGCCTTCAATATCGGCCTCCGCGTTTATGAGCGGCGTTTCGCGGTGCAGGTCTTTCAGCGCCGCATCCGAAACGCGGCACTCGCCGCGCTTCAGCCGCAACTGGTTGAGGCTCGTTCCCGCGCGCACGATGATCGAGAACGTCCGTGGGCTGATTTCCGCATAGAGCGGCCCCTGATAGCCTTTCGCGGCTTCGTCGAAGGCGGCGCCATGATCGGTCACCAGCCGCACGAATACGTCGACGCGGCCCGTCGAGCTTTTCGGATTCGCCGCGCCCGCGACATCGCCCGGCAGCTTCAGCCGCTCATTGAGTTCGATAAGGTAAACGCAGCCGCGCTCGAGCACGGCTTCGCGCGACAGATCGATCTCATGCATCATCAGCCCGTCTTCGAGACGGTCCGCAACGCGGCGGGCGCGCGACGGGAGGAAGGAGGCGCGCACGCGCCACCCGCGAACGCCAAGCGTCAGATCAAGGCTTGCAGGCTGCAATTGCCGCGCGCCGATGGGCCCGCCGAGCGCGATTGCGCCATCGGCGATCAGCGCCTCGATCTCCTCGGCCGGAAGTACGCCCTCGCGGGGGCTCTCGCTCATGCGTGCGCCTTTGCGTTTCAATTACGCCCGCCGGTTGCGCGCGTTAATCATCCTTTCGCGCGCGGCGGCGCCATGGTCAAGCACGCGGCTTGGCGAGCCTTGATACTGCGCGTTATACATTCCTGGCCATGCGGCGGCGCAGAGTTTCCGGGGGGCGGCATGTACGAACAGATCACGCGCGGCATTCGCGTCAGCGTCGAACCGAATTATGTGGAAAATCAGTCTGCGCCCGAAGACCGGCGCTATGTCTGGGCCTACACGGTGCGTATCGACAACGACTCCCGCGAAACCGTACAGCTCAAGACCCGCTACTGGCGCATTACGGATGCGATGGGCCAGACCGAGGAAGTCTGGGGCGAAGGCGTCGTCGGGCAGCAGCCGGTGATCCGCCCCGGCGAAGGCTTTGAATATACGTCGGGCGCGCCCCTTGCGACGCCTTCCGGGCTGATGGTCGGCCGATATGGCATGGAGACGGTTGATGGCGTGGCGTTCGAGGTCGACATTCCGGCCTTCTCGCTCGACAGCCCGCATGAACTGCGCAAAATCCACTGACGGCTCGCCTTCCTTCTCTTTCCAAACCAAAGCGGCCGCCCGCGGCGAGCCAATTTCTTGATGGATAAATTCCGCCCTGTCGTTCTTGTCACCGGCGCGCTTGTCGCGGCTCTCGGCGTGACCATGCTCGCGCCGATGGCGGCTGATCTGCTCTCCTCCGATCAGGAACACCGCTCTGACTGGACGGCCTTCGCAGGCGGAGCGATTTTCGCGATTTTCGCGGGAACAGGCCTCGCGCTTGCGAGCTGGGGGCCGATCGAAGCGCTGAACGTCCGGCAGGGCTTTCTCCTCACCGCGACGAGCTGGGTCGCGCTCGTCGCCTTCGCGGCGGTGCCGCTCGCGATTGGCGAACTCAAGCTTTCCTATACCGACGCCTTCTTCGAAGCGATGTCGGGCCTCACGACCACAGGTTCGACGGTGATCGTCGGGCTCGACGATGCGCCGCCCGGCCCGCTGCTCTGGCGATCGATGCTGCAATGGTTCGGCGGCGTCGGCGTCATCATCATGGCGCTTGCGGTGATGCCGGCGCTGAAGGTCGGCGGCATGCAGCTTTTCAAGATCGAGGCGTGGGATACCTCCGAAAAGTTCATTGCGAACGCTGTGCAATATTCGCTCTCGCTGTCGGCGATCTATGTATTCTTTACGGCGCTTTGTTTTCTGTTGCTGTGGGCGTTCGGCATGCCGGCGTTCGACGCATTCAATCATGCGCTGACGACAGTTGCGACGGGCGGCTATTCAACGCGCGACGCGTCGCTCGGCGCGTTTTTGACGGCGGGGCGCGCGCCGCTCGATCTTATCGTCACCTTCTTCATGATCGTCGGCAGCCTGCCCTTCGGCATCTTTCTCATCGCACTGCTGCGCGGCGACTGGGTTCGTCTCATCGACGACAGCCAGATCCAGTTCTTCCTCGCAACGCTTTTCGCCTTCACTTTCGTGATGACGATCTATGTCTATATGCGCTTCGAGATCGGCCCTTTCATGGCGTTCCGGCTCGCGGTCTTCAACGTCACTTCGGTGATGACCGGAACAGGCTTTACAACCGCCGACTATACGGCGTGGGGCGCGTTTGCGAGCGGGTTCTTCTTTTGCATCATGTTTATCGGCGGCTGCGCGGGATCAACCTCCTGCGGGCTCAAGATCTTCCGGTTTCAGGTGGCGCTCGCCGCTCTGACGCTCTATGCGCGCCGGCTCGCTCATCCGAACGGCGTTTTCGTCGCGCATTATAATGGCCGCCCGCTTTCGAACGACGTGTTCGTCTCGGTGCTGAGTTATTTCTTCATCTATTTCGCGTCCTTCGCGACGCTCGCTGTCTTGCTCTCAGGCTTCGGTCTCGACGTCACGACGTCGCTTTCGGCGGCCGGCACGGCGATCGCGAATGTCGGACCCGGCCTTGGCGATATCGTCGGCCCCGCAGGGAATTTCAAAACGCTTCCCGACGGGGCGAAGTGGCTGATGGCGGCGGGCATGCTTTTCGGGCGCCTGGAATTCCTGACGCTCGTCGTGCTCTTCGCGCGCGCCTTCTGGCGCGACTAGATTACAGGGAATTGGCCGAGAACGTATCGCAGTCGGCGGGATCGCCGCTGTCGAAACCTCTGCGAAACCAGCGCGAGCGCTGCTCCGACGTGCCGTGCGTGAAGCTTTCGGGCGTCACGCGCCGGCCCGCATTGCGCTGAAGCGTGTCGTCGCCGATCGCGCTTGCGGCTTTCAGGCCTTCTTCGATGTCGCCCGCATCAAGAAAATCGTGAAGCTTCTCCGCGGAATGGGCCCACACGCCTGCATAGCAATCCGCCTGCAATTCCATGCGCACCTGAATGGCGTTCGATTCCGCCTCATCGCCGCGCGACTGCGCTGCGCGAACCTGGTCCGAAACGCCCGTGAGCGTTTGAACATGGTGGCCGATCTCATGCGCGATCACGTAAGCGGCGGCGAAATCGCCCGGCGCGCCGAAGCGCCTCGCAAGCTCGTCGAAAAACGACGTATCGAGATAAACTTTCTGGTCTGCAGGACAGTAGAACGGCCCGACCGCCGCCGAGGCGAAGCCGCATGCGGAATTCACCTGCCCTGTGAACATGACGAGCGTCGGCTCGACATAACGCCCGCCGCTATTGGCGAAGATGTTCGTCCATACGTCTTCGGTCTCGCCGAGAATCGACCCGACGAACTGGTAGCTTTCATCATCCGCAGCGCTCGTGCGGCTGGTCGCAGGCGCCTCTGACAAGAGGGCGAGCGGGTTCACGCCAATCGCCTGCAGGGCGAAAAATCCCGCCGCGAGCGCTACGACCCCGCCAATGCCGAATTTGCTCAGGACGAGCTGGAGGATCATCGGAACGACGCTGCCGGAGAGCCCGCCGCCGCTGCTGGCGCCGCGCCTGTCTTCGACATTCCGGCTCACTTCCCTGTCGCGCCACTTGACCATGCCGCTCGTTTCCTTCTCTTCGCGGCCCCCGCCGGGGACATGCTTAACGGCCCCGCCCGCCCCGCGCCAGAGGCGGCGACGAGGGGCGGCGGCGCGTGGGCGGGCCGACCCTCTCCCGGCGCCGAGACTCGCCCGGCCCCGCCTCAGAGGCTATAGTCCGCCAAAATGGGGAGTTCTGGTTTGGGTACGGGGTACTTCATCCGCCTTGGCGCGGTGGTTTGCGTCGCCGTGATTTTGGGGGCGGTTATCTTCAAGCCGATGGCCGGGCGCGACGCGCTGGAGCGGCTCGCAGCGAATGCGCCGGAAAGCGCGCCGCTGGCGGCGCGGGCGTGCGCTGTCGGCGAGGCGCCGCTCTCGGGCGGCTTTGCGCCAATCGATGACGTTCTCAGCGTTTCGCCGCTTGGCGCCGTGACGGCGCCGGGCGAGCCGCTTCCGACGCCTTACATCCGCATCAACACGCGCAAGGGTTCGAACGTTTTCGAGCGCCGCGAAACGAAAGCGCTCGCGCCGGCGCGCGCGGACATCACAGCAATCGAGCGCCATGTGCGCCGCGACGCGGACGGCAAAGCGGTCGCCGTTTCATGGTCCGTGCATTTTGCGGCGTGCGACAAGATCTCGTTCTATTATGACGGTCTCGACGATGTTGAGGAGAGCATCGTTCGCCGCGCGGGCGGCCTCAAAAACTTCATCGAGATCGGCGGGCCGGACGACCTCGCCGTCGAAACGCGCATTCGCGTGCGCGCAGGCGACGTCATCGGCGTCGCGCATGGGTTTGACGTCGGCCTCAACGATCTCGGCGCGCCGCCTGCGCAGATGGCGCGGCCCGAGCGTTACCGCACGAACCCGTATCAGCACGCCGCCGTCTTCGACACGCCGCCTTCGCTGATCGCCGCAATCACGCCGGACCATGCGCGCGCGCGCTGCCCAATCGATTACATGGCGAAGGGGCTCTCAACCGAATGGGCGACGAAACTCGGCGATTCATGGGGCATGCGCAAAGCCAAGGGCGATAACGCCTGCCGCACCGCGCTTGTCGATGCGCCGGGCTCGGCGCAGGGCGCCTGGTTCACCGACGCTTCGCACAATGCGATCACCAACAAGGTGAGCGCCATCGCGCTTGCGCCCGATGCGATCGACCCCGGCAGGCTGATATTCTCCCTGCACGGACGGCTCGCCTCGCTGAAGCCGGACATGGTCGCGCTGAACCCTATGCTCGAAGACGAGCGCGAAGCCGCTTCGAAAGACTTCCTCACCTTCGAACAGGCGGACGCGGGCGAGCGCATCAACACGCCTTTCGACAAGGTGAAGGAAGGCCAGACCTATTGCTATGAGCGCTTGCGCGCGAACTTTGTCGGGCCGAAAATCAACGGCGTGCTCCTGCTGCGCATCGACCCCGCAGCACAAGCAGGCGGCGCGCCCCTGATGAAGATCGAAGCACGCCCCGAAGCCTTTACCTGTCTCGACCTTGAAGAGCCGTGGAGCTTCACCGGCAAAGAGACAACGTTCTACCGGTAGAGATCGGGTTCGTAGAGATTCCTAAATGCCGTCATCCCGGCGAAAGCCGGGACCCAGGGCCACCTGTTATTGCGCATGTCGTTCTGGATCCCCGCTTTCGCGGGGATGACGGAACTAGCGTATCGAATGGAAGCAGCCCCTAACTCCCAGCACACCACAGGCGCGCGCCATTGCGCGCGGCGAGCCCCGCCTCAACCAGCGCTTCGGCGAGATCGTCCCCCGCGCTGTTCTCTAGCTGGGCGATGACGCGGCCTGCATATTTGCCGTAGTGGACATTGCGAAGCACCGCTTGGCCGTCGGGAAAGAACGCGCCCGCAAAGGCTTGCGCCTCGAGCGCCTTCGCTTTCTCAGCCGGGCAGCGCGGCCGGAAGAGCTCCGGGGCGTCGGCGCCGTCGATCCTCACCGCGATCTCGACTTCCTGATCGATCCAGATTTGCGCCCTGACGCGAACCGTATCGCCATCGACGATGCGCTCGACCCGGGCCGCGACCGGCCCCGCCAGCGGTTCAGCGAATGCAGGCCGGAGCGAGGCCAGAAGGCCCGCCCCGACCAGAATCGCCAATATGCGCCACTCTCCCATATTCGCGTATAAATAGAAAATAATTTTAAATTACACAACCAAAGATTGTGTTTTTGGATCGAGCCTCTCCTACATTCGTCATCGCCGGGTTTATCCCGGCGATCCATGAACGTTGAGGGAATCGGCGAACTCGCCTGGATGCCCGGGACAAGCCCGGGCATGACGGATGGTGTCAGGACAAGACGCGACGCACTGTTGCGCGCCTAAAAGTCGACGGCGCGACCGCTCCGCTCCCAGTCGCCATAGCGCGTGGGCTCCGGCCCCTTCGGCCCGCCCTGCTCATTCGGTCGCGCGGCGTCCTTCTCGGCGCGCCGGCGCGCTTCCGCTTCTTCCAGCGCGCGGATCGCGGCGAGCGGCAGGTCCTTGCGGGCGGCGGTTTCGGGCGCGTCAGTCATATTGAAGGCTCGCTTTCCTCCTCACATATACGCACCGAAGCGATTTTGACCAGAAAGGACGCCGCCTCCATGAACCTTTTCCGCACCGGCATTCTGCTCGCCGCGCTCGCCGCGCTCTTCGGCGGCGTCGGCTATATGCTTGGCGGCGCAGGCGGGATGATGCTGGCGCTCCTCTTTGCGGCGGCGACGAACTTCTTCGCGTACTGGAACGCGGACAAGATCGTCCTGCGAATGTACCGCGCGGAAGAAGTCGACGCCGCGCATCCTTCCGGCGCCGTGCGACGCTACGCGCAGATCGTCTCCGCGCTCGCTGTGAACGCCGGCCTGCCGCAGCCGAAAATCTACATCATCAATAACGACCAGCCGAACGCCTTCGCCACGGGCCGCGACCCGGAACACGCCGCCGTCGCCGCGACGACCGGCCTCCTCCGCATGCTGACCGAAAACGAAATCGCCGGCGTGATGGCGCATGAACTCGCCCATGTGAGAAACCGCGATACGCTGACGATGACGGTGACGGCGACGATCGCCGGCGCGATCACGACGCTGGCGAATTTCGCTCTCTTCTTCGGCGGCAACCGCAACAATAATGGCGGGCTCATCGGCGCGCTCGCAATCATGTTCCTCGCGCCGCTCGCCGCCGCGCTCGTGCAAATGGCGATCAGCCGCGGGCGCGAATATGAGGCCGACCGCATCGGCGCGGAAATCTGCGGGCGCCCTGAATGGCTCGCCTCGGCGCTTGCGAAAATCTCGAACGGCGCTGCGCGCATTCCGAACGACATCGCCGAGCGCCATCCCGAAACCGGCCAGCTGATGATCATCAATCCGCTCTCGGGCCACGGCGCGGACAATCTCTTCTCGACCCATCCGGCGACGCAGAACCGCATTGACCGCCTGATGGAAATGGCGGGCGCGGGCCCCAACAGCTCCCTCGGCGCGGAGGAATCGCTGTTCGAAGCTCGCCAGAAGGGCCCTTGGGGCTAAGCGCTCGCGCAATCGCTTCGTCTGATTGCCTCGCCCGGCGGGATGATTTAGGCGTCTCGGGCGCTTCGGGAACAAGCGAGCATGACTGACGACATCCGGACGAACGAGGGAAAGGCCGGCGGGGCCCCGCGCTGGTCTGTCGTCATTCCGTTCTACAACGAAGAGAAATTCCTGCAGGCGACGCTCGATTCCATCGCCGCACAAAAAGCCGGGCCCATCGAGCTCATTCTCGTCGACAACGCTTCGACCGATGCGTCGCACGCGCTTGCAGAAAAATTCATCGCCGATGCGCCACACCTTCAGGTGATCCTCCTCACCGAGATGAAACCGGGCCAGGCCGCAGCGCTTGAGACCGGCATTGCGCGCGC
>Ga0209607_1002610_pt1 | contig 14262 bp, 14 predicted proteins | sample AD_UKC117_MetaG_FD_184413 | JGI IMG/M metagenome (GOLD analysis project Ga0209607, IMG submission 184413) | Active sludge microbial communities of municipal wastewater-treating anaerobic digesters from Hong Kong - AD_UKC117_MetaG (SPAdes)... | ecosystem: Engineered > Bioreactor > Anaerobic >... | reverse complement strand
GGAACTCGTGGTGCCGCACGGGTACCGATGGGTCGTCGACAGATACGCCGAGGGCACCGACGTCGTGTTGACCGACGATGGTGATCAACAGATACGTGCGGAGTTCCTGCCGCCTGTGGCCGAACGTGTGGGGCTGGTCCTTGTCACGGCGCCAGACTCCTTCGTCGTCGCAGGCGACTTCCAGGACGCCGGCCGCGACGTCGCACAGAAGCTGCTGGCCCACCACGGGCTTCTCGACTGAAGACCCCATTGCCCTTTGCGCCGCGGCTGGCACACTAGGCACCATGCACATCGCCAATGACGTCACCGCGCTGATCGGCAACACCCCCCTCGTGCGGATCAACCGCATCAGTGACGGGGCCGACGCCACCATCGCGGCCAAGCTCGAGTTCTACAACCCCGCCAACAGCGTGAAGGACCGCATCGGCGTGGCCATGATCGACGCTGCGCAAGAGGCCGGTCTGATCGGCCCCGACACCGTCATCGTGGAACCCACCAGCGGCAACACAGGTATCGCGCTGGCGATGGTCTGTGCAGCGCGGGGGATCAAGTGTGTGCTGACGATGCCGGAGACGATGAGCAACGAGCGGCGGATGCTGCTGCGCGCGTTCGGCGCCGACCTGGTGCTCACGCCGGGCCCGGAGGGTATGGGTGGGGCGATCGCCCGCGCCGAGCAGTTGGCCAAGGAGAACCCGAACTACCTCATGCCGCAGCAGTTCGCGAACCCCGCGAATCCCGCGATCCATCGGGCGACGACGGCCGAGGAGATCTGGAACGACACCGACGGGCAGGTCGACATCGTCGTCTCGGGGGTCGGCACCGGCGGCACCATCACCGGCGTCGGCCAAGTCCTCAAGGAGCGCAATCCGGATGTGAAGATCATCGCGGTGGAGCCTGCCGCATCGCCGGTGCTGTCCGGCGGCACGAAGGGCCCACACCCCATCCAGGGGATCGGCGCCGGCTTCGTCCCGGAGATCCTCGACACGCACGTGTTCGACGAGATCGTGCAGGTCGACGCCGAAGACGCGATGGCGACGGCCCGGCGCAGCGCCCGCGAGGAAGGATTGCTGGTCGGCATCTCCTCGGGCGCCGCGTTGTGGGCGGCCATCGAGGTCGCCAAGCGGCCGGAGAACGCCGGGAAGTTGATCGTCGTGATCATCCCGAGTTTCGGTGAGCGCTACTTGAGCACCGCGCTGTTCGCCGACCTGGCGTAGGCCCGGTTAGAGCCCGGCACTCCGAGTTGTGGCACACCACTCCGCCCAAAGCCCCGGCACTCCGACCCAAGTGCCGGCATTCCGACCCAAGTGCCGGCATTCCGGTTAGAGATCGGCATCTTGGTTAGCCCTGGGCAGGTTGGTTAGAGTCCCACGGCCGTATACGGCTAACCGGAATGCCGTATCTCTAACCAAAATGCCGATCTCTAACCGGACTGTCCAGACAGATCCTGACCACGCACAAATCGCCTCTACAGCCCCCAGACCAACGGCCCACCGGACCCACGAATGGGCCGAGTCCACCGAAACAGCCCGCCGCGCCACGTGACCAACCGCGCGGGACAGAACAGGCCGAGCCCGACGGCCGCATAGGGACCGACCAACCAGGATTCGGCAGACCTGGCGGCGAGGAGGACCTCAGATCCCGCCGCCGTCGGTGAACGCCTCCACCTGGGTCCGCGCCTGGGTCACGAAACTGCCTGGCGGCAGATCGCTGGTCACCCAGACTCCACCACCGATGACCGAGCCCTCGCCGATGGTGATGCGCCCAAGCACCGTGGCACCCGAGTAGATCGTCACGTCGTCCTCCACGATCGGGTGCCGGGGCATCCCCTTGGGCACGCCATCGAGTTTCTTGGCGCCCAGCGTCACGTGCTGGTACAGCCGCACGTTCTCGCCGAGGATAGCCGTCTCCCCGATCACCACGCCGGTCCCGTGGTCGATGAAGCACCCACCGCCGATCGACGCCGCCGGATGGATGTCGATGCCGGTCTCGGCGCGCCCGAGTTCCGAGATCACCCGGGCGACGAAAGGCACCCCGAGCAGGTGCAGACTGTGGGCGATCCGGTGGTGCATCATCGCGTGGATCCCCGGGTAGCACACGAGCACCTCGGGGATGCTGCGGGCGGCGGGGTCACCGCGGTAGGCCATCTGGATATCGGAATCGAGCAGGGCGCGGATCTCCGGAAGACTCTCGGCGAACCGTCCCACGAGGTCGTCGCACTCCACGACGGCGCGACCCGAACGGCGCTGGAAGGCCAACTCAGTGGCCACCTCACCGGTGAGGCTCCCGAGGGCCGACTCGAGCATTCTGCGGACGAACGCGCCCACGTCACCGCCCGCCATCCCCAATCGATGCGGGAACAGGGCCTTGATCAAGTGGTCGGTGACCTCGGACAGGACCGCCCGCGACGGGAGTTCGCCCTCATCCACGGTGCGCAACTGCGCCAGCGCAGCCAGCACCTTGTCGTCAGCCCTCATGATCCGCAGCCTACCCGCGCTTGGCGCACCCCACAGGAGCGCACAAAGATGGGGCATGACCGACGACCTGCAGGGAAGCTGGACGATCACCGAACTCCTGCCCGACCGGACCCACCCGCAGACTGCCGAGATCACGTTCGATGAGGGCCGGCTGCACTTCTACGCCGGATGCAACCGCGCGATGGGCTCGTACACATTCGACGGCGCGACCCTGGTCGCCGGGCCGGTGGCGATGACATTGATGTACTGCCCGGACATGAGCGCCGAAGAGCATCTGGTGCGAGCCCTCGCCGAGCCGCTGGACATCACGATCGACGACGGCAGCCTGACGGCCACCGGCCCGGCCGGAGGATTCACCGCACGCCGCGCGCCTACTCCGGCATGACGTAGGAGTCGGACAGCGCGAGCACCTCGCTCACGAAGGCGTCCTCCGCCGCAGCATCGATCTTCGGCGCGCGGATCAGTCCGAGGGCACCGGATCGCTGCGCATCGGTGGCCGAGGCCTGACCGTGCAACGCCAACGCCATCTCGGACATGTCCTGCACGAAGACCGCGAAGATCCGGTCGATGTGCGCGTCGCTCAGGCTCATATCGCTGACGGTCCCGGGGCGCTCGATCCCCGCCGACTCGCAGACCAGTTGCGCGTACACGACCTGGGTGAACAGCTGTCCGAGGTTGAGCAGGAAGTCGAGGTCCTTCTGCTGTGCCTCACTGGGCGGCGCGGACATGACCAGCGCCGTGAACGCATCCACCTGCTCGAGGAACAGCGCGACGTTGGGCAGGTGCTGGTACTGCTCCAGAGCCGGGCGCCAGGGCGCGAACGTGATCTTGCCCAAACCCTTGGCCGGACCCTGCCGGAACAGGTAGTCGTCGTCAGCGGCGTCCTGTCGCACGGGCACCTCGGGGTAGTCACCGGTGGCCATCAGGTACTGCGGCAGGAACTTCAGCACGAGTGCCAGGTTCACGTGGACGGTGCCCTCGAGTTTGGGCAGCGCACGGATGTGTCCGGCCGCCTGCTCGAAGTACGTGTCCTTCTCGAACCCACGGGCGGCGATGATCTCCCACAGCAGGTCGATCACCCGCTCCCCCTCGCTGGTGACCTTCATCTTCGTGATCGGGTTGAACAGCAGGAAGCGGCGGTCGTCCTCCGACGCACTGCGGAAGTAATCGGCACTGCGCGCCGAGTAGAGCTTCATCGCCAGCAAGCGCGCGTAGGCATCGGCGAACATCCGGCGCACGTGCGGGAAGGTCGTGACCTTCGTGCCGTAGAGGACACGGTGGTCGGCGTGGGTGACCGCTTCATAGAACGCGTGCTCGCAGATGCCGATGCTCGCCCAGCCCAGGTTCACCTTGCCGACGTTGACGGTCGCCAGCGCCGCATCCCACGCGGCTTTGCCGGTGTGCAGGATGTCCGCTTGCGTCACGGGGTAGTCGTGCAGCGCGAACGCCGAGACGTACATCTGGTCGGCGACCACGTTCTTCTGCAGTTCGTACTCCGGGGCCTGGGTGTCGACGAGGAAGAACACGTACTCCCCGGTGTCGGCGAACTTGCCGAACACACTCAGCCGGCCGGCGACGTTGCCGTTGCCGATGTAGTACTTCGGGCCGTTGGCCACCCAGCCGTTCGCAGTGGGGGTGAGGATCATGTCGGTGGAGTAGATGTCGGCCCCATGCGTCTGCTCGGACAGACCGAAACCGAAGATCGCGCCGGACTCCAACAGCTTGCCGACCAGCTGCTTGGCCTCCTCGTTCTCGCTCATCCACACCGGGCCCAGGCCGAGGACGGTGACCTGCCAGGCGTACCAGTAGGACAGCGAGTAGAAGCCGAGGATCTCGTTGAGGTCGTTGATCCGGGCGGTGTCCCACCGGGCACCTTCTCCCCCGACGCTTGCTGGAGTGCCGAAGGCCGCGAGGATCCCTTCCTTGGCGTTGAAGTCGAGGAAGTCCTGGTACCAACTGCGGTCGTGGAACTCCTGCTTCATCTGCGCCAGACCCTTGTCCTCGAAGAACTGGATCAGAGCCTTGAGCTGGCGCTGAGTCTCGGGATCGTACGCCGACGGGTCGTAGGTGTGGGGATTGAAAATCATGGCCCCAACGTACCTCGTGCCGCCCGCCGGGTCGGCGGGACTCTTGGCGGGGGACGCCTCAAGGCTCAGGATGGAGCACATGTGTCGCAACATCACGATCCTGCGCGGCCTCGAGCCGCCGGCCACAGAGACCGAGATCCGCGCCGCGGCTGAACAGTACGTGCGGAAGGTGAGCGGGGTCGGGAAGCCCAGCGCGGCCACCCAAGCCTCGTACGCAGCGGCAATCGACGCTGTCGCGGCCGCCACCGCGACCCTGCTGGCAGACCTTCCCCCGCGCCGCCAACCGCCGACGAGCGAACCGCCACTGCGCCGCATCCATCGGGCACACTGACCGGCTGGGACGCCACTGAAGGGTCGCCCGAGGTATGATCGTTGACAAGTCCACGATCTTGTCCTGTCGGACCGAGAGGGGATTCTGATGGACTACGCGAAGATCGACCGTCTCTGGCAATCCGCCACTCTGCTGATCGCACCACCCTTGATCGTCGTCCTGATCTGGCTGCGTCCGGGCATGGATGAGTATCAGTGGCTGCTGTGGCTGCACCTACCACTGCTCATGCTCCACGAGGCCGAGGAGTACGTGCTGGCGCCGATGAGTTTCAAGGAGTTCTTCAACCTCAAGACATTCGCCGGATCGCACACGGATCCGAACTATCCGCTGGACGACGGGTACGTGTTCCAGGTGAACATCGTTCTGGCCTGGCCCGTGATCATCCTCGGCGCACTGCTGGCACCGGTCGCACCATGGCTGGGATTCTCGATGATCTGGTTCGAACTCATCGTGAACAACATCATGCACACCGTCCTGTTCCAAGGCGCCAAGCCCAGTTACAACCCCGGCCTGATCACCAACTCGTTCCTCCTGCTTCCCTATGCCACCTGGACGCTGATCGTGGCGGCGGGCTTCTTCACCCCGATGGATTGGATCCTGTCGGTCGTCGTGGGACTGGGTATCGTCGCCTTCTTCGCCACCAAGACCCGCGGACGGATCGACCGGATGAAGAAGATGCAGGCGGCGCATGCCGCCGGTTAATCGCCGCGTGGCTCTGGTCGTCACCATGGGCGAACGCTTCGTGAACCGGGAGTTGGCAGGCACGGGCGTGACCAGCGGCACGGCGCCACTGTTGCTCGAACTACGCGACGGCGGGTACCGCAGCCCCGCGGACCTGGCCCGGGCCACGGGTGTCGACAAGTCCCACGTCACACGGTCGCTTCGCTCGTTGCAGCGGGCAGGGCTGGTGGCGGTCGAGCCCGATCCGGGGGACGGGCGCAAACTCGTGGTATCACTGACGCCGGCTGGACGGGGCGCCGCCGGCGCCGCCGAACAGGCGATGGGGAAATGGCTCGGCATCGTCAGCCAAGGCGTTGAGCCCACCGACCTACGGACGGTGGACGGGGTCTTCGAGCGCTTCTATGCCAACGCCATGCGCCACTTCAACACCGAATGACGGGTTATTCGTACGGGTTGCCGGGCTCGGGGATGCGTGTGACGTCCTCGGCCTCGATCAGCGGGATCGCCGGATCACCACTGTCGCCGCGCACCCAACGCCCGTCGACCTCGACCCAGGTGTTCGCAGGCAAGGCCTCCGCACCGAGTACTCGCGCCCGGAAAGACAGCGCATCCGCCGCGCAACAGGCCAGGCCGAGCCGGGTCACCCACCAGCCGCCGTCCGGGTCCGGGGTGACGAAGCCGGTCAAGCGGACGTCGCGGCCTTCGAGAGTCTGTCCCTGCCCCCAGACGGCCCGGGTGATGTAGTCGGCGATCGGCAGATCAACCGGATCCCCGGCCGGCAGCGGCAGGAGTTCCGCCGGTTCTGCGACGACCGGCGCGGTGGCGAGTTGCCGAGCAGCGGTGTAGGCCCCGAGCGGCCGCGGGGAGACCAGGAAGACCACCAGCACGGGCAGCACCAGCAGCCACGCCACCTGCGGGACTCCGTTGTGACCGTGGTCGTCGACGAGGTCGGAGGACTGGCGCCACGCCTGCCAGAGGCTCCAGGCCGCCAGCGCCAACAGGACTACAGCAGTCAGCAGCAGGAAAGGCTTCATCGAGACCTTGACGTAGTACACGTACGAACCGCCCAGGGTCAGCCGGAGCAGCAGAATCCCCAGGAGTAGCAGGACCGCTCCTTGGACATCACGCCTCACAACAGCCACCACCCGAACACCGTTGCCATCAGCACCGCCATGACGAACGTCGTCGGGGCGAATCGGTACATGAAACTCTTGCCGAATGTGCCCGCCTGCAGGGAGATCAACTTCAGGTCGACCATGGGACCGACCACAAGGAAGGCCAGCCTGGCCGTCAAGGAGAACTGGGTCAGGCTCGCCGCCACGAATGCATCCGCCTCCGAGCAGATCGACAGTAAAACGGCCAACAGCGCCAGACCCACGATCGCCAGCGCGGGGTGTTCCGCCAGGGTCTGCAGCCATTGCTGCGGGATCGCCACGTTCAGAACCGCCGCCGCGATTCCGCCGACGACCAGGAAGCCACCGGCGTGGAGCAGGTCGTGGGTGGCGGCCGCCGCGAAGGTCTGCCAGCGGGACTGCCCTTCGACATGCCTACTCGTCGGAATCCGCAGCCACTCGCCACGCCCCCACCGCAACCAGATCCAGCCGACGATCACCGCGGTCACCAGGGAAGCGCCGAAGCGCGCAACGGCCATCATCGGCTGGCCCGGAAACGCCACGAACGTGGAGATCACCACGATGGGGTTGATCGCTGGAGCCGACAGCAGAAAGGCCAGTGCAGCGGCGGGCGCGACGCCGCGGGACATCAGCGACCCCGACACCGGGACCGAGGCACACTCGCAGCCCGGCAGAACCGCCCCTGCACAGCCTGCCACCGGGACGGCGAGTCCGGGTCGCTTCGGCAGCGCCTTACGCCAGAACGACGCCGGCACGAAGGCCGCGATGGCTGCCGACAGGACCACGCCCAGAACCAGGAACGGCAGCGCCTGGATCACGATCGACACGAAGACGGTCGCCCCGGCCTGCACCGCTGGGTTGGTCAAGCGCCCGGCCAAGAACGGCTGCAGCAGTACGAGCGCCAGCGCTGCCACCGCGAGGATTTCCATCCCGCCGATCCGCCGCCGCGGCCTCGTCACCACACTCACCAGGCCACGATAAGCAGGCCGCGATCACCCCCCGCGGATTTCCACAACTCAGGAGTGTGGCATCTCGCTGTGCTCGTCCAGCAGCGCCAGATCTGCCGCCGGCTCACCCCACGGGTCGTCACCGAGCATGGCGGCGAGGTAGCCGACGAACTCCTCGTCGCTGATGGGGTCGACAAGCTTCATGACGGCACCTCCTCCCAGGTTCCCCGTCCACCATGACACCGTCGGCGGACAAGGGGAAGAGGTGTTTGCCAACTCCGCACAAACCCGCCGTGACCAAGCGGTCAGCGAACCCGCCGCGAGGTGGCTGTGGGCACCGGCTCGAGAACGACCTCGAACCTCACGACCTCGCCGGTGTACGGGTTTCGCCCGTACAACTCGACCCCGCCGGTGACGTTGCGGACTTTGATCGGGACCTCGTGTCCACGGTTGGCCGAGCGGGCGCGCTCGCGCGCCACCTTGCGCAGGCCCGTCAGCGTACGACGTCCCTCCAGGCTGCCCGCCAGATAGCGGATGTCGGTGACCAGGGCGGCAGCGTCCGAGGCGCGGATCCACCGCTTCTGGGGCACCACGTCGCGACGAACCGGCAGCGCAACGTCCGGACGGCCGTACTTCCAGGTCGCATAGTTGTCCAGATCCAGCCCGGCTCCGCGCTGACCGCGCAGGATCGCCGTGCCCGCGACGATCAAGCCGTCGCGGATGGTCACACTCGATGTGACCTTGACCGGCAACACGTCGTCGTCGAGCCGGTACGTCATGTTCCAGGTGGTCACATCCTCGACCACGGTGCGATCCAACGTGGCCTTGGCATCCGCGGCGAGCAGGTGGGATGCGCAGCGCTGCGGTTGGGCCGGGACGGTGGTGGAGTCGAGATCCACGAACCTGTCCGGCGCCAGGACATCGATGCGAAGGTACTGCCGGAACGAGCCGCTTGATACCACCCCGAACTGATCCTTGGTCAACACCCATGGCCTGCGCGTGAAGCCCAGGTATCGGGCCGCTTGCCTGACCTGTGCCTTGCGCAGGCGGGCGTCCAGCACAAAACCGCTGCGGTCGTAGGTCCCCTTGCCGCGCACGACGATCGCGGGCCAGCCGCTGTCCGAGACCCGACCGGCGACAGGGTCGAACCGCTGGACCTGCACGGGGTCTGCGTTCGGCTTCTCCCGCAGGACGACCACGCCACCGTCGAAGAAGGCGGCCCGGGAGGCCACGCAGGCCGCCTCGATCTGGGCCACGCCCTCAGCGAGCGACACCGGCTCGGCGTTCGCGGGAACCGCGACGAGCAGACACCCGCCAGCGGCGACCACACCCGGCACCAGCTTCACGCGGCCTCCTCGTGAACCGCGGTTTGCGGTACCCCTCCAGTGTGCGTGATGCGTGTCCGGTGAGGGGCACCGACCCGGACTTCATACCCCCGCGAGGAATCCACCCGACTGATGCGCCCAGAGCGCGGCATAGGTCCCACCGGCGGCCAGCAGTTCCCGGTGGCTACCCTGCTCGATGATCCTCCCGGCGTCCATCACGAGGATCCGGTCCATCGCCTGGATCGTGGACAGCCGATGCGCGATCACCAGCGTGGTCCTGCCGGCCATCGCCTGCGCCAGAGCCTGCTGGATGTGGACCTCACTCTCACTGTCCAGTGCGCTGGTGGCCTCGTCGAGGACCAGGATCCGGGCGTCCTTCAGGATCGCCCGGGCGATGGCGATGCGCTGCCGCTGGCCGCCCGAGAGTTTGACGCCGCGTTCTCCCACCAGCGTGTCGAAACCGTCGGGAAGCGATTCGATGAAGTCGAGGGCGTAGGCCCGCTCGGCGGCGTGCCGCACCTGGTCCTCCGTTGCTCCGGGCAGGCCGTAGGCAATGTTCTCGCGTAGTGACCGGTGGAACAGCAACGGCTCCTGGGGCACGTAGCTGATCTGCTGGCGCAGGCTGCGCTGGGTGACCTCGGCGATGTCCTGGCCGTCGATCAGGATGCGCCCGCCCTGGAGGTCGGAGAAGCGCAACAGCAACCTCGTCAGCGTCGTCTTGCCGCTACCGGACTGTCCCACCAGCCCGACCTTCTCCCCGGGCGCGATGTCCAGATCGAAGTGCTCGAACAGGGGGTGTTCGTACTGGCCGTCGTGACCGAACGTGACGTCCAGCATGCGGATGCCGCCGTCGCGGACCACGAGTTCGGCGTGGTGGCGATCCCGCACACCAGCCGGAAGGTGCAGGATCTCGACCATCTCGTGGGCATCGCCGAGCACCTTGTTGTAGTTGCGGATCACCTCGTTGATGGACCACAACTGGCTGGTGACGGTGAGGGTGTAGGTCACCGCGAGGTAGATCGCGCCGATGTTCACCACGCCGGCCTCGGCCGCGAGCACGGCTGCCGCGACCGCACCGGTGTTGATCACCGTGATGACAGATGCGTACCCCGCGCTGAACTTCAGGAACGACCGCATCACGTCGAGGTCGCGGGAGGTGCGGATCTCCGCAACCTCGCTCGCGGTCTCCTTCTCATCCGGCTCCGAGCCCTGGGCCTTCACCGCCGCGATGTTGGTCATCACATCTGCCAGGAAACCCGTCATCCGGTTCGCGGCCTTGGCCTCCGCAGCGGTGAGGTCCTGCATGCGCCGGGACGCGAAGAAGACCAACAGGATGAACACCATCGACATCACGAACAGGAAGATGGCGTACGGCCACACGACGAAGGCCAGGACGACACTGGCCACGATGATGCCGGTGAGGATCGGCATCATCGCCCAGACGATCGTGTCCCAGAAGACCTCGAACGCGCCGAGCAGTTTGTTCGTCTGCGAGACCAGCGCACCGCTGAACCGATTCGAGTGGAAGGCCACGCTCTGTTCGGTCAGGTGGTCGAAAACCCGCTGGAACAGCAGCGCCATCCCCTGGACCTCCATGGTCCACGTCGCCCACAGGACGACCCGCCAGCCGATGACCGTGCCCAGGATCTGGCTGACCAGATACCCGGCGACCAATGGCCAACTACTCGCCCACGTGACATCGCCGGCCTGGATCTGGTTCAGCAGTACCGAGATGACATATGGGCCGAGGAACTGCCCGACCCCGACGGCGAAGACCGGGCCCAGAATGGCCACCATCCGGCGCACAGGGGTCGCCGAAGCCGCATCCCAGAACAGGCGCAGCGAGGCTGACGAGGTGGACACGGCCATGCTCTGATTGTCCGTTCTGGGCGACGAGGACCTCAACCAGGTTGTGGCGTGGGGTGTGACACACTGCGGAGCGTGAGCGCAGCAGACGAGTTCCTCGACCGGGTCATGCCCCACGTCGCCGACCTGGGCACGGACCGATTCCGACACACCTCCTGGCGGTTCGAGGGCCGTCCCACCTCGGAGACGGTCGGGATCCTGCCCCACCCCGGTACCGACGTGGAGACCATGGTCGGCCACATCCTCGACGTGGAGGGGTATCCGGACAACGTGCGCTACGTCGAGGCCACCGAGATCGTCGAACGCCGCTCGGACACCGACGTCACATACGTCCAGCGGATGAACCTCCCGCTCATCGGCCGGATCCAGGTGCAGATCCACCTGTCCGACTTCGGCGAGCGTGACGGCTACCGCGTCGTGGCCTGGGACCAGGACGACGAGGGCACACAGGCGCTGAACAAGAAGCAGGGGGCACGCACCGCCTACAACCTAGGCGCATGGTTGCTCACCGAGGACGCCGTGGGCTACGCGCTGTCCACGGCACCCCTGAAGAGCGACGTCGGAACGCTGAAGTACATGGCGATGACCAAGGGCGCCGACGCCACCGCCAGCGAGGTGCTCAAACTCAACATCGAGGGCATGATCGCCTGGGCGCACAGGTAAGGCGCCCACGCAGCATCCGGGAGCACTTCGCAGATCCGTTAGCGGTCCACCGCCGACCAAGTGCTCACGAATTTCCGAACCGCTCACGCATCAGGTGGGCGGGCGCCGCCCGACCTCAGGAGGCGATGAGTTTGCCCAACCGCTTGAGCTGGAAGGCGCGGATGATGTCGGTCACGCCCTGCAGAAGCGCCCAGATGCCTGCGAACACCAGCAGGATGTAGACCCGCTCGAAGAGGAACTGCCCGGCCACCCAGAACGCCAGCACGAACATGATGATCCCGGCGATCAGCCCGAGCCACCAGAGGTCGTTGGAGCCGCGGGTGGCGAACGCCTCGATCACCCAGAAGATCGCGACCAGCAGGAACAGGAAGCCCAGCGAATCTGCCAGTGCCGCGGTCGTGGCGCCAGGGTTGAACAGCGCCCACAGCCCGGCGAGCACGAACACCACCCCGAAGACGATCCACAGCCACTTCCAGCCCTCCACCACGGTGGAGATGACGAACTGCTGGACACCCGTGAACAGGAACATGGCGCCGACGATCACACCGACCGTCGCGACCGACGCACTGTCCATCTGCAGGATCACGATGGCGATGAAGAACCACAGGATTCCGGTGACCAGACTCAGCCACCACATGCGGCTCATGGCACCGGCGTACTCGCGGATGTCTTCGGGGATCTCAGACTCGGACATGGGTGGCCTCCCGTCGTAGGACACCTGTTTTCTTACCAGCCCGAGGCTGCCACCTGGATGCGACCCGCCGAAGCGGCCTCCTGCAATGCGGCGTGGTCCTTCACGTTCTGATCCGCGTACGCCTCGGCGAAGTCGGTGAGCACCCGGTCCAGCGTGTCGCTGGTGCCCAGATAGCCGGCCAGGGCCACCCGGTCACCGGACCGGCTGTGTGCGCGGGCCAGAGTCCAACCGCACAGGTGGGCATAGATCTCCAACGACGTCGCGTCCATGGTCGAGATGTCGGCGGATTCCTTCCAGTCCCACATCTGGCGCACGTAGAAGTCCACCTGCTGGTCCCTGACCGTGACCTGGGTCCAGCCCAGCAGGATGTCGGAGGCCGCCTGCATCACCCGCTGGCCCTCGACCACTCGGCGTCCGTGCTGGTGTGCCCGGGACCGCCCGAGGTACTGCTCGAGCACCGACGCCTGCGCCTCCTTGAGTTGCAGCATGAGCACGTCACTCTCGTCGTGGTCGGCCATCAGCAGCATGACCCAGCAGCGGGTGCCGACACTGCCGACCCCCACCACCTTGCGCGCGAGGTCCACGACGCGGTACCCGGAGAACAGCACCCGCCGGTCGGAGATCAACGACCGCCGGTATTCGACCAGCGCGGCCTGCGCGGCGTACTTGAAGGCGTCGCGGTCCTCAGTACCCACGACCTCGTCGAACGGTTCCATGAACGGAGGATTGCTCAGGAAGCGGATCGTGCCGTCGGCGTCCGTGCTGGTCAACTTCTGCAGAGCCTTCTGGCTCGTCTTGGTCTGGGCCTTCTCCACCTGCTTCTCGAACGCCTTGCGGTAGGACTTGTCGACCTTGCTGCTCCACTTGTCGATGATGTCCTGGGCGGTCAGCCTGGAGTACCAGACGTCCATGCGCGGCATCTGGGAGAAGGTCTGCACACTCTCCCGATAGGTGCGCACCACCCGGCCGATGATGCCTGCCCGGGTCTGCTCGTCGAAACCGTTGGACCTGCCCGCCACCGCGAAACTCGCGACCAGGCGCTTGAGGTCCCACTCGAACGGCCCCGGCAGTGTCTCGTCGAAGTCGTTGACATCGAAGACGAATGTGCGGTCCGGGGACGCGTAGCCGCCGAAGTTCGACAGATGTGCGTCGCCGGCCAACTGCACTGTGAGATGCGTGTTCGGGCTGTAGGACAGATCGCTGGCCATCACCGCCGCGGCGCCCCGGTAGAACGCGAACTCCGAACTCAACATCCGGGCGTAGCGGATCGGGATCAGATCGGCCACCCGGGAATCGCCTTGGTCGATGAGGATCTGCACAGGATCGCGCCGATCTGCTGGCGGAGCCCACATCCCGAGCGATTCCCGCGGAACCTTCTTGCGGACCTCCTTGCCCGCCAAGCGCCGTTGCTGCCTGCCCTTGGATTCCGTCATGCGGCGGCCCCTTTCCTCGCCGGTCAGCCTAGGGGCTGCGCGGGGCTGATGGGGTGATGGCGTCACCACCGTTCGACAGAATCTAGGCAGGCCCCACTCCCAATGCGGCCAGCGGCGCGTAGTCGTCGAGCCCTCGTGGAAGGTTGTACACGCCGCGGCGCAGGCGGGCGGGGACCGCGGCGATCTGCTGCTCCGCCGCCTCTCGACCGGCCCGCACCGCGCCTGCCGGATCCGAGACGTCCAGCAGTCGGCCATGCGCCGTCGAGATCATCACCACCGGGTGTTTCGTCGCCGTCAGGATCAGCGCGTTCGCCGCCTGCCCGCGGATCTGGTGGGCGTACGACAGTGCCGCGACCTCCCACCAGCGGTAGCCGACCAGTGCCTCCTCGGCCATGGCAGCATGCCCGGTGTCGAGCACCACCACCGTCTTGCTGTCCGGCGGCACCGCCCGCAGTGGCATGCCCGCGACCAGGCCACCGTCGATCAGGTGGGCATCGCCGTGCCGGACCGGCGGGAACAGACCCGGCAGCGCGCAGGACGCCATCACCGCCTCGACGAGATCCCCGCTGTCCAGGACGACCTCGTCGCCGGTCTCGAGGTCGGTGGCCACCAATCGCAACGGGATGGC
>Ga0209607_1002608_pt1 | contig 14263 bp, 11 predicted proteins | sample AD_UKC117_MetaG_FD_184413 | JGI IMG/M metagenome (GOLD analysis project Ga0209607, IMG submission 184413) | Active sludge microbial communities of municipal wastewater-treating anaerobic digesters from Hong Kong - AD_UKC117_MetaG (SPAdes)... | ecosystem: Engineered > Bioreactor > Anaerobic >... | reverse complement strand
AAAAAATGTATGTTATTGTGTTTGAGTTTTTCATTAATTTCTTTGGCTATATTTATTTTTTCCGGAACACCTTCAATACTTATAAATTTCGAATGTTTGTTTCCCTGTGCCATATATGCTGTGCTTACTCCAATCGAAGTGCCCAGTTCCAGTATGTTTTGAGGGTTAAAATGCTTTATCAGATTAAATAACAGTTGCCCGTATTTATTATTGACCGAGGATTTTTTTATGATTGAGCCAATAGATTCTTTAATTGGTTTATCAGCCGATTTTACACCCATTGGCTTGTACTCAATTATCTTTTTTGATTTACTGTATACTTTGTGCAAGCGAATCACATCTTTTAAATCATCTGTAATTTTTTTTTGAATAAATACTTCCCTGATCAACGAATATAAAAAAGGAGAGTGTATACCATGCCCTTTTTTATGTTTTGATGTAATTTTATATTTCAAAAATTTTAATATGTATTTTGCTGGGATATTCATATTTTTAGAAAATCAAAAAATCAGAATTAAAAACAAATATAAACCTTTACATAAAAGGGATTGCAAAATTGAACGAAAGTATTGTAAGATTTAATAAAACATGTCGGATTATTTACAACAGGAAATAAAATTTTTAAGCGGCGTAGGCCCAAAACGGGCAGAGCTTATGAATAAAGAATTAGGTATTTATACTTTCGAAGATTTGCTTTATTATTTCCCTTATAAATACATCGATAAATCTAAATTTTATAAAATTAGTGAGCTAAAGCCCGATATGCCTTACATTCAAATTAAAGGTAAGATTTCGGGTTTTGAAATGATAGGTGGCGGGCATAAAAAACGTTTGGTAGCATTTTTTTCTGATGGTACCGGGGTAATTGAGTTGGTTTGGTTTAAAGGATTAAGTTACATTCAGAAAAGCCTATTGTTAAATACCGAATATATAGTTTTCGGTAAACCCGGATATTTCGGTGGAAAGTACAATATTATCCATCCCGAGGTTGAAGATAGCTTGAAAAATCAAAATGTAATCCAGGCAAAGTTACAAGCGCATTATAATACTACAGAGAAATTAAAAAAATCGTTTTTACATTCAAAAGCAGTTTCGAAACTGGTTAATAACCTGATGCTTTTGATTAAAGGTAAAATTGAGGAAACATTGCCTGCATATTTAACTGAAAAATACAAATTGATTTCTCTTGAGGAGGCCTTATTTAATATTCACTTTCCACAAAATGCGGAATTATTAAAAAAAGCAACATACCGTTTAAAGTTCGAAGAGCTTTTTTATATCCAGTTAAACATACTGCAAAAAAGAACTATTCGTATAAAAAAATCGAATGGATATATTTTTTCGAAAGTAGGTGATTTTTTAAACCGTTTTTACCAGCATAACCTGCCTTTCGAACTTACCGAAGCTCAAAAAAGGGTTTTAAAAGAGATTCGAAAAGATTTAGGTTCTGGAAAGCAAATGAACCGTCTTTTACAGGGTGATGTAGGTAGTGGGAAAACCCTGGTGGCATTAATGTCCATGTTAATTGCTCTGGATAATGGATTTCAGGCTTGTATTATGGCTCCGACCGAGATTCTTGCAAATCAGCATTTCGAGACCATAAAAGAATTTATCGATGGTTTGCCTGTAAGTGTTGATTTATTAACCGGGTCAACAAAAACATCGGCCCGTAAAAAGATAAATGAAGGCTTATTGAATGGTGACTTACAAATTCTGATAGGCACACATGCCTTAATTGAGGATACTGTTCAGTTTAAGAATTTAGGATTGGTAATTATTGATGAACAGCACCGCTTTGGGGTAGCGCAACGTGCAAAACTATGGGCAAAAAATGAGAAGCCACCGCATGTATTGGTAATGACTGCAACGCCTATACCTCGTACCCTTGCTATGACCGTTTATGGCGATTTGGATATTTCTGTAATTGATGAGTTGCCACCAGGAAGGAAGCCCATACAAACAATTCATATTTACGATTCGAGGCGCTTGCGAATGTTTGGGTTTCTGCGGCAGCAGATAGAGCAGGGAAGGCAGGTTTATATTGTGTATCCACTGATAAAAGAATCTGAAAAAATGGATTACAAAGACCTTGAAGATGGGTATGAAAGCATTTCAAGAGCATTTCCCCCGCCAAAATATGCAGTAAGCATTGTGCATGGACAAATGAAATCAGAAGAAAAAGAGGCTGCCATGAATCTTTTTGTTAAGGGCAAAACACATATAATGGTAGCAACAACGGTAATAGAGGTGGGTGTAAATGTGCCTAATGCTTCGGTAATGGTAATTGAAAGTGCCGAGCGTTTTGGTTTGTCGCAGTTGCACCAGTTGCGCGGGCGTGTGGGGCGCGGTGCCGACCAGTCGTATTGTATTTTAATGTCGGGGTATAAATTGTCGAACGAAGCTCGAAAGCGTATCGATATTATGACCAAAACCAATGATGGATTTGAAATTGCCGAAGCCGATCTTAAATTGCGTGGGCCCGGCGATATAGAAGGTACACAACAAAGTGGACTGGCATTCGACCTTAAAATAGCTAATCTCGGGCAGGACGGGCAACTTATACAGTATGTGCGTGATATTGCAGATTCTATTTTAGATGAGGACCCAAATCTTGAAAATGAGCAGAATTTCATCCTATCGAATCGGTTAAAAAAGATTTCGAAGAAGAAAACAGATTTTAGTGTAATAAGTTAATAAGTTTTGAGTTTTTATGTTCAAAGTCAAAGATTAGTTAAAGGAAATATAATTAACAATGAAAAAAATAATTGTATTGCTGCTTTGTTTTTATAGCTTAAACTTATTTTCTCAGGAAAAAACCAGTTGCAAGATTAAAAATATTGCTTTTCAGTCAGGTGAAAAAATAGATTATGTGATTACTTATAATTGGTTTATGGTTTGGACAGATGTGGGGGCAGTGCGTTTCGAAACTAAAAACGATATCAGGCTTGGTAAAAAAGTTCTAAACCTGAAAGCTACGGGAGTAACATTTCCATTTTACGATTGGTTTTTTGAAGTTAATGATATTTACCAGTCGTGGGTGAATCCTGAAAACCTTTTACCTGTTTATTATCATCGCGATGTGGATGAAGGCGGCTATTTGATTGATATTAAATACACTTACGATTTTAATAAATTATTGGCTTATTCTGAAGTTGAAAAGACACATAAACCGTATTACCGTGATACGGTGCAGATATTTCCTTGTACTTACGATGTGATTTCGGTTATATACCAGGCTCGTAATGTTGATTTTACCAGGTATAAAATAGACGAGCAAATACCTTTTAAGATATTGCTTGATAACGAAATACACGATGTTTATATTCGGTTTAAAGGGAAAGAAGTAAAAAAGGTTCGTGGTGTTGGGAAATTCAATTGCCTCAAATTTACAGGATCTTTAATTGCAGGCGATGTATTTAAAGGTGGCGAAGACCTTGTATTTTGGGTAACCGATGATGAAAACCGCATTCCTGTATGGGCTGAAAGCCCTATTATAGTTGGTACTATTAAGGCAAGGCTTGTAAATTACGAAGGTTTAAAACATCCCCTAAAGTCATTGATTAAAAAATATTAATAGAATCTCTTATTTAAAATCAAACTAAATAAGGTTTTAGCTTCTAAAAACTGATAAAAAGCAATAGTTAATTTTTAAAACGGTTTATTTTTGTATCCGATTTCAAAATTTTGAAAAATTCGGATGTCACAATCTAAGTCAATCGATCATAAAGGGCGTATTGATTCTATTCACGGAAACAAGATTAGTGTTAGTTTTCTAGCTATGTCGGGGTGCGCTTCGTGCCATGCCAAAGGATTTTGTTCTGCTGCCGATATGCAGGAGAAAGATGTTGAGGTTACCGATTATACAAATCAATATAACATAGGAGAAGAGGTAAATATTACTTTAAAGCAATCGCTTGGTTTCAGGGCTTTGTTTTTAGGTTATGTATTGCCATTTTTACTGGTATTGAGTATGTTGATCGGATTAACATCTTTAAAATTTAATGAAGCAATAGCAGGTTTGGGGGCGTTATCGGTGCTTTTACCTTATTATCTGATATTGTTCTTGTTACGTAATAAAATCCGCAAAAAATTTACATTTACTATAAATAAAATAGATTAAAAAATCTGTAATATGAGTGCAACAATTTTGTTTACTATTATTTCTCTTAGCGCGATTGGTGCCACGGCTGCAATAATTTTATATATTGTAGCTCAAAAATTTAAGGTGTACGAAGATCCGCGCATCGATCAGGTAGAAGAAATTTTACCTGCAGCAAACTGTGGGGGATGTGGATATCCCGGTTGCCGTGGATTTGCTGAGGCATTAGTTAAAGCTGATGATTTATCTTCTTACTATTGTCCCGTAGGAGGTAACGAAACTATGGCAAAAGCAGCAGAGATCCTTGGTAAAGCGGTAGAAGCTAAAGACCCATTGGTTGCTGTTGTCAGATGTTCTGGTTCGCCAGCACACCGCCCACGAATTAATCAGTACGATGGAGCATCGTCGTGTGCTATTTCGGCAAGTTTATATTCTGGCGAAACAGGTTGCCAGTATGGATGCCTTGGTTTAGGCGATTGCGTTGAATCTTGTGATTTCGACGCCATATACATGGATGCCGAAACCGGTTTGCCTGTAGTTATCGATGATAAATGTACCGCTTGTGGAGCATGTGTTAAGGCTTGCCCTAATACCATTATCGAGCTAAGAAAGAAAAACAAGAAAGACCGTAAGATCTTTGTTTCGTGTGTAAATAAAGATAAAGGTGGCATTGCTAAAAAAGCATGTGCTGTGGCATGTATTGGTTGTGGTAAATGCGTAAAGGTTTGCCCTTACGATGCCATCACAATGGAAAACTTCCTGGCCTACATCGACCCAAACAAGTGTAAGCTTTGCCGCAAGTGTGTAACAGAGTGTCCTACCGGAGCTATTTTGGAAATAAACTTTCCAGAAAGGAAGATTAAAGAAGATAGCACAGAAGAAGCTCCTAAAGCACAAGAAACGAAAGAAAACGAAAACTAGTATTAATAATAATTAAGGAGGGAAAACGTGTTAAAAACATTTCCAAAAGGTGGCGTTCATCCGGAAGAAGGGAAATATTCAGCGAATAGCCCTATTGAAACGTTACCGCTTCCAAAAACAGTATATATTCCAATAGCTCAGCACATTGGAGCTCCTTCTAAGCCCATGGTTGCCAAAGGCGACAAGGTAAAAGTTGGTGATAAAATAGCCGAAAGCCTCGGTTTTGTATCTGCTAATATTCATTCATCAGTTTCGGGCACGGTAGCAAAAATCGAAGATATCCTAGATTCTACAGGCTATAAGCGCCCATGTATAGTAATTGATGTGGAAGGCGATGATTGGAACGAAAATATTGATCGCTCAGCCGATTTGAAAAAAGAAATTGGTTTAAGCGATAAGGAGATTATTCAAAGAATTAATGAATCGGGAATAGTTGGGTTAGGTGGAGCTACTTTCCCATCGCATGTTAAACTATCGGTTCCTGATGGGAAGAAAATAGATGTACTTATCATTAATGGTGTTGAATGTGAACCATATTTAACATCCGACCACCGTTTAATGCTCGAAAAGGCAGAAGAAATGCTGGTAGGTATTCAAATTTTAATGAAAGCCTTAGGTGTTAATCTTGCCATGATAGGTATTGAAAATAATAAGCCTGATGCAATCAATCACCTTAAAGAGTTAGTTCAAAACTATCCCGGTATTGAAGTTCATCCATTAAAAGTTCAATATCCGCAAGGTGGTGAAAAGCAATTAATCAAAGCACTTATAAATCGTGAGGTTCCTTCGGGAGGATTACCTCTAAATGTTGGTGCTGTAGTGCATAACGTAGGTACTGCATATGCCGTTTACGAAGCAATACAAAAAAATAAGCCTCTGTTTGAAAGGGTAGTCACAGTAACCGGAAAATCGGTTAAAAAACCTTCCAACTTTATAGTACGTGTAGGTACTCCTGTAAGTAATTTAATTGAAGCTGCGGGAGGTTTGCCAGAAGATACAGGAAAAATTATTAATGGTGGCCCTATGATGGGTAAAGCAATTAATTCACTTGAAGTTCCTGTAGTAAAAGGGACATCCGGGATTTTAATTATGCCTGAGGATATTTCTTCTCGTAAAAAACAAAGTACTTGCATCCGTTGCGCAAAATGTGTTTCAGTTTGTCCGCAGGGCTTAGAGCCTTATTTGTTAGCTAAACTCGCTAAACTGGAAAAATTCGACAAATTGGAAGCAGGAGGTGTAATGGATTGTATTGAGTGCGGATCATGTGCCTATACATGCCCGGCAGGATTGCCATTACTTGATTATATCCGTTTAGGCAAAGCAAGAGTAAGTAAAATCATTAGATCAAGAAAACAATAATGAATAAGTTATTTATATCACCATCTCCTCACGTGTATGAGGATACAACAGTAAAGCGGCTGATGTTCGATGTGGTTATTGCAATGCTTCCTGCATTGGCATTCTCGATTTATTTCTTCGGAATGGGAGCCATTATTGTTACATTAACAGCTGTAGTATCGTGTTTGGCTTTTGAATGGTTAATTCAAAAGTTTATTCTTAAGCAGCAACCAACTATTTCTGACGGTTCTGCGCTGGTAACAGGTATTCTGTTAGCATTTAACGTTCCTACAAATCTTCCAATCGGAATTATTATTATTGGTAGTTTAGTAGCTATTGGTGTTGGAAAAATGTCGTTTGGTGGGTTAGGGAATAATCCATTCAACCCTGCATTAGTAGGACGTGTATTTCTTTTAATTTCGTTCCCGGTGCAAATGACAAGCTGGCCTGTGCCAACAGGTTTTAGTAACAGCTATACTGATGCTGTTACAGGAGCTACACCTCTGGGCATAATGAAAGAAGGTATAGGTGCCGGAAAGGCTGTATCCGAATTAATGGCTGAAATACCAAGCCATATGGAATTATTTTATGGACATATGGGTGGTTCAATGGGCGAAATTGCTGCGGTTGCTTTATTAATCGGATTTGCTTATTTACTAATACGAAAAGTGATTACCTGGCATATCCCGGTTATTGTTATTGGAACTATAGCCATATTTACAGGTATTTTATGGATGGTAAATCCTGAATCAAATGCTGATCCGATGTTTCATTTATTAACGGGTGGTGTTATGTTAGGTGCTATTTTTATGGCTACTGATTATGTTACTTCTCCAATGTCGGTAAAGGGAATGTGGATATACGGAATAGGTATTGGTGTAATAACCGTTCTTATTCGCGTATTTGGTGCATATCCCGAGGGAGTGTCATTTGCTATTCTAATTATGAATGCATTTGTGCCATTAATTAATGCTTATATCAAACCTAAACGATTTGGGGAGGTTCAAAATGGCTAAAAAAGAATCTACATTTTTAAATATGGTGCTTACCTTGTTAATAATAACATTTGTGGCATCGGCTGCATTGGGATATATATACGAATTAACAAAAGGCCCTATTGCAGCAAGTAAGCTTGCAAAGCAAAATAACGCAATTAAGCAAGTTGTTCCTGAATTTGATAACGAACCAATTAAGGAGGAATATAAAATGGCGGTGGATGGTGATACGATTAGTTTTTTCCCTGCCAGAAAAAATGGAGAATTGGTTGGTACCGCTGTTAGCACATTTACAAATAAGGGCTTTAGTGGAAATATAAAAATTATGGTTGGATTTCTTCCCGACGGCTCTATTTTTAACTATTCGGTACTAGAACATAAGGAGACACCGGGATTAGGAGATAAGATGGGAACATGGTTTAATGATAAAAATAGACCAAAAAGTTGCATTTTGGGCTTAAGTCCGGAAGTAAATAATTTGACAGTTTCAAAAGATAAAGGCGAGGTTGATGCTATAACTGCAGCAACTATTAGTTCCAGAGCATTTCTGGATGCAATAGACAGGGCGTATAAAGCCTATAAGGAAGGAGGTAAAAAATGAATCAATTGAAAAACTTTAGTAAAGGGTTTTTTAAAGAAAATCCGGTTTTTGTTCTTCTATTAGGTATGTGTCCTACCTTAGGGGTAACTACATCTGCAATTAATGGATTGGGTATGGGATTGGCAACAACTTTCGTGTTGGTGATGTCTAATTTAGTTGTATCATTAGTAAAATCTCAAATTCCTGATAAGGTTAGGATTCCCTCTTTTATTGTGATTATTGCATCGTTTGTAACCATTGTAGAGTTAGCCATGCAAGCCTATGTGCCTGCTCTATTTGAACAGTTGGGTTTATTTATACCTTTAATTGTGGTTAACTGTATTGTATTAGGAAGGGCAGAAGCATTCGCTTCAAAAAATAACATACTTTCCTCCATTTTAGACGGATTAGGTATGGGATTGGGATTTGCATTGGCATTAACCATACTTGGAGGAGTAAGAGAGTTGTTAGGTGCAGGTTCATTCTTTGGGTATAAATTTATTCAAGGTGATGGAATGTTGGTATTTGTGCTTGCTCCAGGTGCTTTTATTGCCTTAGGCTACTTAATTGTTATAATAAACAAAATCAATAAGAAAACAGCTTAAAAGAAATTGCTATGGAATATATAATTATCATAATTACTGCAATATTTGTTAATAATATTGTTTTATCCCAGTTTTTAGGGGTTTGTCCATTCCTTGGGGTTTCTAGTAAAGTTGAAACGTCAATGGGGATGGCAGGTGCAGTTACTTTTGTAATGGTTATTGCAACAATGGTAACTTATTTATTACAAAAATATGTCTTAGATGCTTTTGGAATTGCTTTTATGCAAACCATTACATTTATTCTGGTTATTGCAGCTTTAGTTCAACTTGTTGAGATAATCCTTAAAAAAGTTAGCCCTGCTTTATACCAGGCATTGGGTATATTCCTTCCATTGATAACTACAAACTGCGCAGTGCTGGGTGTAACTATACTGGCAGTGCAAAAAAACTATAACCTGATGGAAAGTGTTGTTTTTTCAATTGCAACAGCCATAGGTTTTGGTTTAGCTTTAGTTATCTTCGCCGGAATACGTGAACACCTGGATATGGTAAATGTACCAAAGGGGATGAAAGGAGTGCCTATTGCACTTATTACAGCAGGTATACTTGCCCTGGCTTTTATGGGTTTTGCAGGGTTAGTATAACAAAATAAACCACATAAGTTAAGAGCAACAGTTTTTGTTGCTCTTTTTGTTTTTTTTATCGGGCAGTTTTTTTAAATTGTTGCGGCAAAATCACACTCTATGAATATTAAACTATATCTCTTTGCAATTATATGTGCCTTTTCGACATATATAACAGCTTCCGAAAAGAAAAATGTGCTTATTCTTAATTCATACCACCGCGGATTACAGTGGACCGACGAAATTAATAAAGGAATTATAAATGGATTAGCTGAATTTGACGGAGAAAAAGAAATATTTACCGAGTACCTCGATTCCAAAAGGTTTTTTAATGCAACAGATTATATCCAAAACATTAAAGAATTTTACCAGGAAAAGTATAAAAACACAAAACTTGATGTTATTCTCTTATCCGATGATTTTGCACTTAGCTTCCTGCTGCAATATCGCGATTCTATTTTTGGTGAGGTTCCGGTAATTTTTTGTGGAATAAACAATATTCATAATTATCCTGATACTTATACAGGAATTCTGGAGGATATTGATTATGTAGCCAATTTTAAACTGATTCAGAAATTACATCCCGATTATTCGAAAATTTATTTTATTGTTGATAATACCGAAACTGGTAATGTAATATATAATAGGGCTTACCGCATGTATCTTCCGTTAGAGAGCGATTATAGGTACGAGTTTGTTACCCATTATAGTTTTAGCGAGTTATTTGAAAAAATTAAAAATCTGGATAGTGAGGCTGTAATTTTTCTTACCGCTTTTACTAAAGACCGCAATAATATTTATTGTTCTTACGACGAGATAATCGAAAATATCAGAAAAAATACGGATTTACCAATTTATGGCGCCTGGAATTTTTACCTGGATAAAGGCATTGTGGGTGGCAAACTGATTGATGCTTACGAACAAGGCTTTAGGGCAGCATTAATAGCTACCAGGGTATTAAATGGCGAGGATATTAAAATCATGGGAATTGAAAAATCGGTTTCCCAATATTTTTTCGATCATGAAGAACTAAAGGAGAAAGGGATTAAAAAAAATAATCTCCCCGAAGATTCTATTATACTAAACGATCCAAAATCATATTTTAAGGAAAACAAACAACAATTTATCTTTTTTGGGATAATCCTTATTTTATTGCTTGCCATAATTGTTGTGTTATGGGGTTTTTTATTATTCCGCAGGAAAAAAATGAAAGAAGAAGTCAACTACAGCAAAAAATTAGAACTAAAAAATGATGAACTTCTGGTGATAAAAGATAAAATGGAGGAGGCTAACAGGTTAAAATCAGCATTTCTTGCCAATATGAGCCACGAAATAAGAACTCCCATGAACGGGATTATTGGTTTTTCGAAATTACTTGCCGATTCACCAAATATTGATGCCGATACAAGGCAAAATTATCTTAACTTAATTAATAAGAGCGGTTATATCTTACTCGATTTAATTAATGATGTTATTGATTTGTCGAAGCTAGAATCAAACCAACTTAAGGTATGTTATAATAATTGTAAGATTATTGACGTGCTGGAAGAGCTTTTCGACTTTTTTAACTCTGAAAAAAATACGCTTAAAAAATCACATATTAAAATTACGCTTGGCGATAAAGAGAAAATTAAAGATATATCGCTTTTTACAGATTGCAACAGGGTGAGGCAGGTCTTATATAATTTACTAAATAATGCCTTAAAGTTTACCGAAAACGGCGAAATTAAGTTTGGATGTTATCCCGAAGATAAAGACCTTATTTTTTATGTAAGCGATACCGGTATAGGTTTGTCGGAGCACGAAAAAGAAATTATTTTTGAACGGTTCAGGCAGGTTGATGATAAAACTACCCGCCGTTACGGAGGCTCGGGACTTGGATTGTCTATTTCTAAAGGAATTGTGGAAAGGCTTAAAGGTAAGATGTGGGTTGAATCACAATTAGGTAAAGGATCTACTTTCTACTTTTCTATTCCGTACATTAAAATAAAGAATAACAATAAATTGCAAAATGAGAACGTAGAAATGCAAAAATTCTATTGGCCGGGGAAAACAATTTTGATTGTTGAGGATTCTCTGATTTCGTATGAGTTGTTGACTAAGTTTTTAGCTGATACAAAAATAGGTATTATTCATGCATCTGATGGACAGAAAGCTGTAGAGTTATGCCGTGATATTGATCAAATCGATTTAATATTAATGGATATTCAGCTACCTGTTTTAGATGGATTGGAAGCAACCAATATTATCAAATCCTTTAAAAAGGATATACCTATCATTGCTCAAACAGCCAATGCAATGGACGAAGACCGCGATAATATTATCTCTGCCGGTTGCGATGATTATATTGCTAAGCCTATAAACAGGTTAGAATTATTGCAGAAGATCGATTTTTTCTTTTCGTAATTATCTGTCCTGATATTTGTCATTGTTATAAAACATAGGTCTGTAGACCTATACATGAGAATTATCAAGTTTTTATAAAATACATGCATCTATTTTTGAAGCCGTAAAAAACGGTTTAAAAATGAATGCAATAAAAAAGATACAAGGTTCTTCATTCTTACGAAACAGGCGATACGAGGCTTTTATTTTCCTCATTATATTTTTTGGTTTTTTTGGTTATCTGGCTCATGTTATGGGAACAACCAACTTGTTAAATACCATTATGAATACTGCATGGGATTTATTGATGAATACAGTATTTTTTATTTTAGGTATTACGGTTCTCTCCGGGGCACTGGGAAAATTAATGATTGAATTTGGAGTAGTAAGGTTATTGGAAATTTTTCTGGCCCCACTTATGCGGCCAATATTTAAACTGCCAGGTGTAGCTTCTTTGGCCGGACTGATGACATTTTTTTCCGATAATCCTGCTATTATTAGTTTATCAAACGATAAAAATTTTAGTAAATACTTTAAAAAGTACGAGCTTATTTCGTTAACAAACTTCGGAACAGCTTTTGGGATGGGACTTATTGTGCTTACGTTTATGTCGAGTTTTGGATACTTTGGTCCTGCTATGATAGGCTTTTTTGGTGCTGTAATTGGTGGGGTGGTTTCAACTCGTTTAATGCAAAGAATGATTAGGAAACAATTTACCGATGAAGAGGTTGAGGATAATACTGAAGATTCATCTGCTATATCGTTTAAATCGAAAGGTGGTGTTTTTTTAAGGTTCTTAAATTCCATTCTGGATGGAGGTAAATCGGGTGTTGATCTGGGTTTGCAAATTATTCCGGGTGTACTTATTATCAGTACAGTTATTATGATTATTACTTTCGGCCCTAAAGATGCCAGTGTGGGATATCAGGGTTTAGCATACGAAGGAGTCCCTGTTTTACCAAAAATTGCCGGTTGGCTCGATTGGCTTTTTAACGGATTGTTCGGATTTAAAAAACCTGAACTTATTGCTTTTCCTATTACATCTTTAGGAGCAGTTGGTGCTGCATTGTCGATAGTAAAAACTTTTTTTGCACAAGGGATAATTACAGGTAACGAGATTGCTGTCTTTACAGCTATGGGAATGTGCTGGAGTGGTTTTTTAAGCACTCATACAGCTATGTTGGATACCTTAAACTTCAGGCATTTAACATCACGGGCAATTATATCGCACACCATTGGAGGTATTGTTGCCGGAACGGCAGCACATTATTTGTATGTCTTACTTAGTATTTGGTTTACATTATAACTTAGGATTCAAATTATTAAAAGCCTTGCAAGCGCAGGGCTTTTTTTGTTAGTATCTTTTTTAATAAAAAAGCTATATTTTCTTTAATTTAGCTACTCTTATTAATTATTATTATGCTATGAACGAAAATCACGTTATAAAAATATCTGCAGGCTTATCTATAAGCGATTGGCAGGTTCGAAATACAATACAATTATTAAACGATGGTGCTACCATCCCTTTTATAAGCCGTTACCGTAAAGAAGCGACCGGAAGCCTCGATGAGGTGCAGATAGCTGCTATTAAAGATATGCTGGCAAAATTGCAGGAAATTGACAGCAGGCGCGAAACTATTTTGAAAACCATTGAAGAGCAAGGTAACCTTACAGATGAACTTAAGAAAAGAATAGAACAAGCCGAAACACTAACTGAACTTGAGGATATTTACCTGCCTTATAAACCTAAAAAGAAAACCCGCGCAACAAAAGCTAAAGAAAGGGGCTTGGAACCTCTTGCTAAAATTATTATGAAGCAACAGGAGTTAAATATCGTTGCAAAAGCAGAGCAATTTATTAATGATGAGGTACCAACTGTTGATGATGCCTTGCAAGGTGCTCGCGATATAATTGCCGAATGGGTAAATGAAAATGAGCGTGCAAGAAATAGTATCAGAAGGTTGTATCAGCACGAAGCAATTATAAGTTCAAGGTCGGTAAAAGGAAAAGAGCTGGAAGGAATTAAGTACAAAGATTATTTCGAATGGGATGAACCGTTAAAACGATGCCCATCACATCGTTTATTAGCAATGCGTAGGGGTGAAAACGAAGGGTTCTTAAAAATTTCCATAAGCCCCGATACCGATAAAGCAATAGAAATACTGGAACAGCAATTTGTCCGCGGAAGCTTTGATGTTTCGGAACAGGTAGCAGAAGCTGTTAAAGATAGCTATAAACGCTTGTTATCACCATCAATAGAAAATGAATTTATGGCAGCGTCGAAAGATAAAGCCGACGAAGAGGCGATACGTGTTTTTGCTGAAAATTTGAGGCAGTTATTGCTGGCATCGCCATTGGGGCAAAAAAATGTTTTAGCTATCGACCCGGGCTACCGAACCGGATGTAAAGTGGTTTGTCTGGATGCTCAGGGCAATTTATTGCATAATGAAACGATTTACCCGCATCAGCCTCAGAACGAACGTGCAATGGCTATGAAGAAAATAGATTCAATGGTTGAAACCTATAAAATTGAAGCTATAGCCATTGGAAACGGCACTGCAAGCCGCGAAACAGAAGCTCTGATAAAGCATATCCGTTTTTCGCGAGATATAAAAGTTTTTGTTGTTAGTGAGGATGGGGCTTCTGTTTATTCGGCATCGGGAATAGCACGCGAAGAATTTCCCGAATATGATGTTACCGTAAGAGGTGCTGTTTCAATTGGGCGCAGGTTAATGGACCCATTGGCTGAATTGGTTAAAATTGACCCCAAATCAATT
>Ga0209607_1002607_pt1 | contig 14273 bp, 9 predicted proteins | sample AD_UKC117_MetaG_FD_184413 | JGI IMG/M metagenome (GOLD analysis project Ga0209607, IMG submission 184413) | Active sludge microbial communities of municipal wastewater-treating anaerobic digesters from Hong Kong - AD_UKC117_MetaG (SPAdes)... | ecosystem: Engineered > Bioreactor > Anaerobic >... | reverse complement strand
GCTAACAATGCGTCAACGCGGACTGGCGAGATCGAGGCCATTCACCATTTAAGCTCGTGGTTGTTGAAGTAGTCTTGCCCGCAAAGGCTGTAATTTTCTCGCCAGCCAGTTACGCAGGCGTTAGACGGCCCGGAACGAAAATTACTCGAGTTTGCACCCCGTATTACTGTTACGGGTCTTGCACTGGAGGAAACGGCCGTCTAACAAACAATGAAGCCGGCGCATGAACGGGAAGGGAAACGGCCGTGGCCGGTTGGCGCGGCTTATCGAGGCGTTAGACGGCCCGGCAGGAAAAGTAGTCGAGTTTGCACCCCGTATTACTGTTACGGGTCTTGCGCTGGAGGAGACGGCCGTCTAACAAGCGATGAAGCCGGCGCATGAATGGGTTGGAAACGGCCGTGGCCAGTTGGCGCGGCTTATCGGGGCGTTAGACAGCATCTTCTCATTATTACTCGTTTTGAAAGCCAGCGAGGTGATCGCCACACCGAAAGTGCTATAATTTAGTTATGACACAAACTGATTTTTTTGAGCGCAGAGGGAAAATTAGCGAGCTAGATCGCAGTTTTGATCTGGATTTTTGGCAAGCACAGTCTTCAGAAGCTCGTTTTAATGCGTCTTGGGAACTAATCGTTCATTATGTCAAAGTTAAAGGGTTAGATGTTCGTCAACTCCGACTTCAGCGATCTCTTGAGTCTTTTCAAAGACAACGGGGTTAAGTATCTGGTTATTGGCGGCTATGCAGTTATTCAGCATGCTGAACCTCGTTTTACTAAAGACCTCGATTTGTGGATAAGCACTGACATAGAAAATGCCGCAGCAGTGTATAAATCGCTCCGCGAGTTTGGCGCTCCACTAGAAGGGTTAACAGAATCGGATTTTGCTGAAGAAGGATATTTTTATCAGATGGGCGTCCCTCCAGTAAGAGTAGATGTGTTAATGGGAATACCAGGCTTGAAATTTGCAGAAGCCTGGGAAAGGAGGGTCGAAGTGAAGTTTGATGATCTGCCCGTAGCGTTTATCTCTCGCCAGGACCTTATTACTGTTAAGCGTGCCTCTGGTCGTCCACAAGATTTAATTGATGCTGATTTATTGGCACAGGTCAAAAACGATTGATCAGGACTTCTTAAAGTCCATCCAAACGTCCTAACAACCCATCCAGGTGACGCTAGACAGCCCGGCAGGAAAATTAGTCGAGTTTTAACCTCGTAACCCCGTACTACTGTTACGGGTCTTATGCTGGAGGAAACGGCCGTCTATCAACCAATGAAACGCGCAGGAATGGGCTAGAAACGGCCGTGGCCGGTTGGCGCGGCCTATCGAGGTGTTAGGCAGAGCGAAAAAGTGCATGTTATATCGGAGAAAACGCCAATGAAGCCAGTTGGCCGCCATGCATGGATTCTATTGCTCATCGTCGGGCTAGGCTTTGCCTAGTACGCGTACAACAACCTGATTATCATTCCCGGCCTTGACTCTAACGATCCAGACCAGGGATGGGCTTGGCTAACTTCCGATTTTGGGAGTAATTGAGCACATTAAGTTCTGGTTCCGTATTCTTGGTCTATGGGTGCTGGCGCTTTGGAATACTGTTATTGTCATCTCTGCAACCGGGTATCGAAAAGGTCAGAGGTGGGCTTGAGTGATCAGTAGAAAGTTTTCAGAAGACCCGAAGGGTTTGAAACCTAGGATACTCGACTAAATTGGTGCAAAACCCTTCGGGTCGAATTCCCAAAACTTTTTGCGGTTGACTTGATATAGTGATCAGCAGAAAGTTTTCTGAAGACCCGAAGGGTTTGGAACCCAGGATACTGGACTAAATTGGTGCAAAACCCTTCGGGTCTAATTCCCAAAACTTTTTGCGGTTGACTTGATATAGTCTAAGAGAAACTGGAAGAACTGTTGATCTTCCTTTGAATCGATAAGGAAAAGCAACATGAAATTCTTACTCACTTCCGCGGGCATCAAGAACCCGAGCATCCACAACGCGCTGCTCGATCTGCTGGGCAAACCGATTGCCAAGGCCAGCGCCCTCTGCATTCCCACCGCCATCTACCCCTTCCCCGGCGGGCCTTCAATGGCCTATCGCTTCATCAGTGGCACAACCGCCAGCCCCATGTGCGAGTTGGGCTGGAAATCGTTGGGTGTGCTGGAACTCACAGCCCTGCCAAGTATTCAAGAAGAGGTGTGGATGGCGACGGTCCGGGAGACTGACGCCCTGCTGGTGTTTGGCGGTGACGTGCTGTATCTGTGCCGCTGGATGCGGGAGTCTGGGCTGGCCAACCTGCTGCCGTCGCTGCGCGAGACAGTCTACGTGGGGATAAGCGCCGGCAGCATGGTGACGGCCCCTGTTTTTGGGGAGACGTACGATGACCCGAACACACCTTTCGTCATCGAGAAAGGGCTGGGACTGGTTGATTTTGCCTTGCTGCCGCACCTGGATCATGATGACCATCCAGAAAGTTCCGCGGCCAAGGTAGCCAGAATGGCCGCTGAGGTGCCGGCGCCGACCTACGGAATTGACGATGAGACGGCCGTTAAAGTAGCCAACGGCGTTGTCGAGGTCATCTCCGAAGGTCATTGGCAGCTGTTTACGCCCTCACAAGGCATAGCCTGAACCGGCATCGCTTCTAAAACCGCCCATCCTCAACCGTGTCGAACCGTTGATCAAATGGCGCAACGGCCGTAACCCCCGTTCGGTATACACGTCATAACCGACGCCGATCCCGGATTTAACGGCCGTCCAGATATACCTCCCCCGCCGAGCCCCCATCTTTCCTACCCCGTAAGAATTGGTTGTATAATGAAAACCATTACTGGCCTCCTTCTTGCAGGTGTATGATGAGTAAAAATAAGAAATCAGGTGCAGGACAAGAACCTCCAGCATCGGCCACGGGACCGGCCGCAGCGCCCATCAATGACACGGCCAAACCAGACCAGCCTGGACAGACAGTTCCCAGCCTGGAACCTGGCGCTTCCGCTGATATTCTGGCGGCGCTGCAGGCCAGCGAAGCCCGTTATCGGGCAGTTGTAGAAGATCAGACCGAAGTCATCAGCCGTTTCACTGCCGACGGCGAGTTTACGTTTGTCAACGAAGTCTTCTGCCGCTTTTTTGGCAAGACAGCGGCTGAACTCATCGGCCAGACATGGCATCCCCTGGCCGTCGCGGAAGACCTACCGGATATTAAGGCAAAATTACAGACCATTTCCCCGGCGAATCCTGTCGTGTCCATCGAGAATCGCGTCCATGCGGGAAACGGCCGTATCCGTTGGATGCAGTTTGTCCACCGGGCCACCTTTGACCACAATGACCGGCTTGTGGAAATCCAAAGCGTGGGGCGCGACATCACCGAGCACAAACAGGCCGAAGAAAGGCTGCGACAGAGCGAAGCAAGGCAAGCGCTGCTGCTGCGCAATGCGCCGGTGGCCATCGTCATTCACGACGCGGACGGCCGTCTGCTGCATACCAACGAGATCGCCCAGCAGTTGCTCGATCTCGCCGAGGAAGAGGCTCGCGGCAAACAGCTGGATGACGAAGTCTGGCAGTTCCTGCGCGAAGATCGCACGCCCATGCCCGTTAAGGAATATCCCGTCTCCCGAGTTCTGGACCAGGGCGCGCCGGTGAAAAACCTTGTGCTGGGGTTGCGACGCCGCGTTCGCCATGAATTGCGGTGGGTCCTGGTTAACGCAAACCCCCTGTTCGTGGATGGCGCCATCGCGGAAATCATCGTCAGTTTTATGGACATCACCGAGCGCAAGCAGGCCGAGGAAGAATTAATAACCTATCGTGAGCATCTGGAAGAATTAGTCGAGGAACGGACCGGGGAACTGGAAGCGGAAATAATCGAGCGCAAGCAGGCGGCGGAAACGGCCGTTTCCGCCAAAATATTCCTCGATTTGGTCGTCGACAGAAGCCCATTCGCCATGTGGATTTCCGATAAAGAAGGAACGGTCATTCGCACAAATCAATCCCTGCGCCAAACTATCAATCTAACAGACGAGGCCATCCTCGGCCAATACAATGTACTCAAAGACAAAAATCTGAGGGAACAAGGCGTCATGCCGCTGGTGCAAGCGGTTTTCGAGAATTTCGAGCCGGCGCGTTTCACTATTCCGTGGCAGGCATCGCTGGCTGGCGTCGCTGCGTTCAGTGGTGGGCGCGATTTGCACATTGACGTCTCCATGTTCCCGATAGTAAATGCCCGGAACGAACTAACAAACGTCGTCTGCCAATGGGTTGACATCACGAAGCAAAGACAAACCACCGACGCATTACGTGTTTCAGAAGAGCGGTTTTCAAAAGTGTTTCGCTCCAGCCCTGTGGGCATCAGTATCACACGCTTAGACGATGGAAAATTTATCGATGTCAACGATAGCTTTTTAGAAATTCTTGGCTTTACCCGCGAGGAAGTAACTGATCACACCACCCTCGAATTAAATCTTTGGGCCGATCCTGACGAACGCACCAAAATTGTCCGGTTATTGAAAGAGGAAGGGAAGATTTATAACATTGAACTAAAATTTAGGCGGAAATCCGGCAAAGTAGGCTATTCCCTAACTTCAGCAGAATTGCTTGAGTTGGATGGTGTTCCATGCATGCTAAATTTACTCAACGACATCACCGACCGAAAACTGGCAGAGGAAAAGCTTTTAGAATCAGAAGAGCGGCTGGCGCTAGTTTTAGAAGGCAGCCAATTAGGTTATTGGGACTGGAATCTCCAAACTGGCGAAGTCCAACGCAACGAGCGTTGGGCGGAAATGCTCGGTTACACCTTACCGGAGATCACGTTTAACGTGAAACAGTGGACCGACCTGCACCACCCGGATGACAGGGAAGCCGCCTGGAAGTCCATTCAAGACCATTTAGACGGCCGTACCCCCGCCCATCGCATCGAGTACCGGATGCGGTGCAAAAATGGCGAATACAAATGGATTTTAGACCAGGCCAGTGTCGTCGAGCGTGACGCAGACGGAAAACCCCTGCGCATGAGCGGCACGCACACCGACATTACCGAGCGCAAGCTGGCAGAAGACCAGTTGAGACGCCAAACTGCCATATTGGCCACCATGCTCAACTCCCCACAAGAAACAGTAGCCCTCCTGGATACAGATGGAAACGTGCTCGCAATCAATCAGAACGGCGCAAAAAGATTTGACCTATCGCCTGAAGAAATGGTGGGCCAGAACATCTACACCTTATTACCCGAGCCTGTTTCCAGCCAGCGCAAAAAACTCATCACTGACGTCATGCAAACTGGTCAGTCCGCCCATTTTGAGGATGGGCGTCAAAATATGCATTTCATGAATAGTGTCTACGCCGTTAACGAGCCCCAGTCGGGTGAATTATTAGGCGTGGTCATATTCGCCTTAGACATTACGAATCGCAAACTGATGGAGGAAGCGCTGCGGCAGAGCAACCTTCGTTTGGAAAAAACCCTGGCAGAGCTGCGGGAAACGCAAGAACAAATGCTGCACCAGGAACGCCTGGCGGCCGTGGGCCAGTTAGCCGGCGGCATTGCCCACGATTTCAACAACATCATGGCCATCATCACCCTTTACTCCGAGATAACCTTGTCCTCGTCCCATTTAACCCCGCCAGAACGGGAGCGGATGGCTACCATCCACGAGCAAGCCTGGCGCGCCAGTCATCTGGTCCAGCAGATCCTCGATTTCAGCCGCAAAGCGATGCTGCAAATGCAGCCTATCAATTTCTTGTCACTGCTGCAAGATCAGGTCGAAATGTTAAAACGCATCCTACCAGAACACATCAGAATACAGCTGATTTGCGAGCCGGATGGGGAAAAATATATGGTCAGCGCCGACCAGACCCGCATGCAGCAAATAATTAGCAATCTGGCGATTAACGCGCGGGATGCCATGCCGCACGGTGGCAAATTAAACATTGAGCTCAAACAGGTGACCATCGAACCGGGTCAAAAAACGCCCATGCCGGATATAGAACCAGGCGCCTGGCTGCAACTAACCATCGCGGACACCGGCACAGGCATTCAGCCAGAAGTTTTACCCCATATCTTCGAGCCATTTTATACGACCAAAGAACCAGGATCTGGCAGTGGTTTAGGTCTGGCTCAGGTTTATGGCATTGTCGGGCAGCACGGCGGCCATGTTGACGTGAAAACGGAGTGGGGACAAGGTACGACTTTTACAATTTATATGCCGGTCCTGACTACAAACCCGCTGATGCCGCTTGCGCCGGGTTTCACCAACATTCCTCAGGGGCATGGGGAATTCGTGCTGGTGGTTGAAGACAATATGGCCCTGCGCGAGACTCTGTCGGAAATCCTGATAGGCTTGAATTACCGGATAGGCGAGGCGGCCAACGGACTGGAAGCCCTGGCGCTGTTTGCGGAGATGGGAGATAAGATTGACCTGGTACTCAGCGACGTGATTATGCCGGAGATGGGCGGAAAAGATTTATTCCTGACTTTGAAGGCTATGGGACAGTCTGTGCCCGTGGTTTTGCTATCGGGGCACACCCTGGACGAATCGCTCGATGATCTGAAGGAACAAGGCCTGGCGGCCTGGTTGACCAAGCCGCCTAGTCTTGAGTCACTGGCCAAAGCTCTGGCCAATGCCCTGCAAAAATAGGGCGCCGTTCGACTCTTCGCTACCGGAGCGAAGCAAGAAGTATTCTGAAAACAAAAAGGGCAGCACTCGGAATGCGCGTGCTGCCCTTTGTTCATGGTAACCAGCAAATTGAGCTAGATGATGCCCAGCTTTTGGCCGCCTTCGATGATTACGTCGGCGCAGTAGTCGATATCCTCAATCGTATGGGCGGCGGAGATGCAGCAGCGCAGACGCGCCAGGCCTTCCGGCACGACGGGGGCCACAATCGCCTGCACAAAAATGCCATTGTCGCGGCAGTATTTGGCCAGTTTGGCGGCAGAATCGGTGGAGCCGCACACCACCGGCACGATGGCCGTTTCGGTGAAAAGCAGATTGTAGCCGGCCGCTTTTAATTTATCGGCAAAGCGCAGATAGTTATTCTGGATTTTTTGCACGCGCCACGGCTCTTCCTCGATGACGTCGAATGCCGCTTTCGCTGCCGCGGCGGAAGCCGGGGGCACGGCCGCCGAGAAGATGAAGGCGCGCGCTTCGTGTTTCAGGAAGTTGATCAGGTCGTGGTTGCCGGCCACGTAGCCGCCGGCGCTGGGGATCGTTTTGCTGAGGGTGCCCATCTTGATGTCGATGGTGTCGGCGGGCAGACCGAAATGCTCTTCGATGCCGTGGCCGGTCTCGCCAATCACGCCGACGGAGTGGGCTTCGTCGATCATCAGGTAGGCGCCGTATTTCTTGCACAGGCGCGACATTTCTGGCAGGTTGATGATGTCGCCGTCCATGCTAAAGACCGCATCGGCCACGACGAGGATACGGCCGTTGCCCTCCGCCTGCTGCAAGCGCATTTCCAGTTGCTGCATGTCATTGTGCCGGAACCGCACAAATTTAGCCAGCGACAGCAGGCAGCCATCCACAATGCTGGCGTGGTTCAGCTTGTCGCAGATCACCGTGTCGCCCTTGCGCAGCAGGCTGGAAATGGTCGCCAGATTGGTAACGTACCCGCTGGACATGGTGATGGCGGCGTCGGCGTGTTTAAATTCGGCGATGCGCGCTTCCAACTCGTTGTGCAATTTCAGGGAGCCGGCCAGCAGGCGCACGCCGTAGGTGCCCGTGCCATAATGGTCGATGGCGGCCTTGGCGGCGGCGTTGATTTTGGGATGGCCGATCAGGCCCAGGTAAGAGTACCCGCCCAACATGATCATTTCGCCATAATTGATGACGTTGACACGGCCGTTTGGCAATAATTCTTGCGTGGCCTCCAGATAAAAATACAGGCCCTCTTCCTTGTAATGTTCTACATCCCAGAGCATGTCTGGCGTCAGGGCCAGTCTATCAGCAGGTTCTATGCTATTCATCCTCATCTCCTAGCGTATGATTTCGCGCTTATTCGGATTTAACCATTCAAAACACGAATACGTGATGCCTGATAAATGATTCAATGATCGCCCAATTCTATCCATCACCCAACAAACTTGCCACTTGCCCGGCAAACGTTTTAACCAATTCTCGGCCAGGGTGACGGCATAAAAAAAAGCCCCACCAGGCATCATACTACTAAACCCGTGGGGCGTCGTTTCGATTCGCTAACGGCCGGCTTAATGATCGCGATTGAGCACGGCTTCAATCAAATTGACCAATTCGTCGCGGGCCGGCGACGGGGGGATTTTGTCCAGGGCGCGCCGGGCGCGGCTGCCTGTTTCTTCCGCCTGCAGCCGGGCGATTTCCACTGCCCCGGAATTACGCAGACCGGCCAACATTTGTTTGATGGGGTCAGGCTCTTCCAGCTCGGCAACGGCCGTTACGCCTTCCTCGTCACCCGCCCCACCATTTTGGGCCACCGACAACACACCCCGCCCCTGGGATAGGTCCAGCCCTACTGGCTTGCCCATCGCTTCCGGGTCACCGATAATGTCCAGAATGTCATCCACAATCTGGAAGGTCAGCCCCAAATTGTAGGCATAGGTTCCCATCGCCTCCACAATTTCCGGGCTGCCGCCGGCCAGCCAGGCGCCTAATTTGGCCGACGCTTCAAACAGACTGGCCGTCTTCAGGCTGATGATTTGCTTGTAAGTCTCCCGATCCATCGACCCAGATTTGGCCGCCGCCGCTTGCAGCGTTTCACCTTCCACCAGCCGGGTGCAGGCTGTGGCGATCATCACGTTGGGCTCCACGCCATACGGGGCCATCAATTCATACACCTTGGTGAACAAATAATCGCCCGTCAGCAGAGCAAACGTCCGCCCCCAACGGGCGTGCACCGTCACCTTCCCGCGCCGGGTCAGGCTGTGGTCGTTGATGTCGTCGTGAACGAGGGTGGCTGTATGCACCATTTCCACGGCCGCCGCCATGGGAATGACCGAATCCAGGTCCTGCCCGCCGGCCGCCAGATAAGCCAGCAGCACCACCCGCGGCCGCACGCGCTTCCCACCAGAGGTGACGATATGCAAACTGGCGTCTTCCAACAATTGAATGTCACTGGCGACAACAGACTCCAGCTTTTCTTCAACGGCCGTCATCCCCTGTTGCATTAATTCAGTTACCATAATGTTTACCTTGTTCACAACTTTCAATTTTTTTTGAACGCTTTAGTGGATTATAGAATAGCCCATAGGGGGCGTCAAGAAAATTGTGAAACTTATCCCAATTGTCTAAGGTTGCCGATCTGGCTTCCCCTGCGATAATTAAGCCACCTGCTGCCCGACAAACCGCACCCTTCAACACGTCCGATACTATATAGGATTATCAACGATTCGCAAAAGGGGGTAAAACGCTTCCCACCAGGAAGCCGATCACAGTGTATGAACGCATTAAACGAACGCATTTTAAAGGAAGGCCAGAATCTGGGCCGGGGCATTCTCAAAATTGACAGCTTTCTCAACCACCAACTGGATGCCCAACTGATGGAACTCATTGGCGAGGAGATCGCCGCGCAGTTTCGCGCCGCCAACCCCACTCGCATTCTCACCGCCGAAGTCAGCGGCATCATCCCGGCGGTCATGACCGGCAAAGCGTTGGGCAATCTGCCGGTGGTCTATGCCCGCAAGCACAAACCGATCACCATGCGCGAGCCGGTATTTGTGGACAGCGCGCCCAGCCATACCAAAGGCGGCGAAGTGATGCTGATGGTCTCGCCTGAATTTTTGCACGCTGCCGATCGCATCCTCATCGTCGATGATTTCCTGGCCACCGGGCGCACCATCGACGCCCTGGGGCGCATTGTGCAAAGCAGCGGCGCCACGCTGGTGGGCATAGCCGCTGTCGTGGAAAAGACGTTCGAGGGCGGCCGGGAAGCGTTGGCCCACTGGAACGTGCCCATTATGGCGGCGGCGACCATCGTCAGCATGGCTGATGGGCAGATTGTTTTAGCGTGAGCGGGGAGCAGGCTATGACTCAGCGGCAGCACGACACGATTGTCGTTTTGGATTACGGCTCGCAATATTCGCAGCTGATCGCCCGGCGGGTGCGCGAGGCCAACGTGTTTTGCGAACTCTTCTCCTGGTCCACCCCGGCCGATACCATCCTGGCCCTCAATCCGAAAGGCTTCATTCTCAGCGGCGGCCCCAACAGCGTCTACGACGCCGGCGCGCCGACGCTGCCGGATTACGTGCTGGCCAGCGGCCTGCCGGTGTTGGGCATTTGCTATGGGATGCAGCTTCTGGCGCACGGCCGTGGCGGCCGCGTCGGCTCCAGCCCCAAACGGGAGTACGGCCCGGCTACTCTCTACCTGAACGAGCCAGACAATCCATTGTTTAGAGACTGGAAACTGGAGACTGCTCCGTCTCCCAGTCTCCAGTCTCCAGTCGCCAATCGCCAACAAGTTTGGATGAGCCACGGCGACAAGGTGGAGCAGCTGCCGCCTGGTTTCCGGCCACTGGCGCACACGGACAATTCACCCTTTGCGGCTGCGGCGGACGTGGCTCGGGGTTACTACGCGGTGCAGTTTCATCCGGAAGTGGTGCACACGCCGCAAGGCAAGCTGCTGCTCAGCAATTTTGTCCACCACGTTTGCGGCTGCGCCGGCGATTGGACGCCCGCCAGTTTTATTGATGAGCAGGTGGCAGCCATTCGGGAACAGGTAGGCAACGGCCGTGTCGTGCTCGGTCTCAGCGGCGGGGTCGATTCGGCCGTAGCCGCCGCCCTCATCCACAAAGCCATCGGCGAACAGTTGGTGTGCATCTTCGTCGACCACGGCCTGCTGCGCCAGGGCGAAGCGGCGCAGGTCGTCGAGACCTTCCAGCGCGAGCAGGGCATGCACCTCGTGGCCGTCAACGCCATCGAAGAATACCTGGAAGCCCTGGCCGGCGTCACCGACCCGGAGCAAAAGCGGCGCATCATCGGCGAAAAATTTGTGCGCATCTTCGAACGCGAGGCCAACAAACTGGGCCGGATTGATTTTTTGGCCCAGGGAACCATCTACCCGGACGTTATCGAAAGCGCCGGGAAGGATAAAAAGGACGCCCACGTCATCAAAACCCACCACAACGTCGGCGGCCTGCCCGAAGACATGGAATTCGAGCTGGTGGAGCCGCTGCGCCTGCTGTTCAAAGACGAGGTGCGGCAAATCGGTACAGCGTTGGGCCTGCCGGACAGCCTGGTGTGGCGGCAGCCCTTCCCCGGGCCGGGTCTGGCCATCCGCTGCCTGGGCGAAATCACCTGGGAGCGGCTGGAGCGGCTGCGCCTGGCCGACGCCATTTTTGTGTCGGAGCTGCGCCAGGCCAACATGCTGCGGCAGGATACGCAGCAGTCGTTTGCCGTGCTGCTGCCGGTGAAGAGCGTGGGGGTCATGGGTGACGGCCGTACCTATCAGGAAGTCATCGCCCTGCGCGCCGTCACCACCGAAGATTTCATGACAGCCGATTGGGCCCGCCTGCCCTACGACTTCCTGGCCCACGTCAGCCGCCGCATCGTCAACGAAGTCAACGGCGTCAACCGCGTGGTGCTGGACATCACCTCCAAACCGCCGGGTACTATCGAATGGGAATAAACGTGCAACCCGATGGCGACTTCACACGTAAAGCGGCTTAGTACACAAACGGGGAGCGATTGGGTCGCTTCCCCCTATTTTTTATCTGGAGGGTACAATGGATTACGGTCAAGTTATTTCTGATGCCTGGCGCATCACCTGGAACAATAAATTTCTTTGGGTACTCGGCTTTTTGGCGGCGCTGACCAGCGGTGTCAGCAGCGGCAACTCATCGCGCTACTCCATGGGTGAAGGCGACTTTGCCAACAATCCCGAAATGGCCATGCGCATGGGCGCTCTGGCCCTGGGTCTGGTTTGCGTTTTTGGCATCATCGGCATCATCCTGGCGCTCATCAGCGTGGCGGCTCGCGGCGGGTTGATTGATGCCGTTAACCGCATTGACGATGGCGAACAACTGACGCTGGGTGAAGCCTTTTCCGCCGGGACAAAATCCATGTGGCGGCTCATTGGCGTGTATTTGCTCACGTTCCTGCCGTTGATCATTGTTGGCATTGTGGTGGGAATCATTGCCGTAGTCGCTTTTGGCGGCACAGTGGCTATGTCGACCCTGGAAAACCCCAACAGCCTCCTGGCCGGGGGACTGGGCTTTTTCGGCCTGTGCATGTGCTTGCTGGCCTGCGCGCTCATTCCGGTGTCCATCGTTCTGACCTTCGTGGCGGAGCTTGGCGCGCGCGCGACTGTCATCAACAAAATGCGCATCACGGAAAGCATCAGCCACGGCTGGCAGACATTCCGCGCTAACATGGGTCCGGTCATCATCCTGGCGGTTTTGCTCCTGATTATTGGGATTATGGTAGGCGTGGTGATGGCTATGATTATGCTGCCGCTGTCCCTGGTGGTCTTCGGCCCGGCCATCATCAGCCTGATTGCCAACGAAGGCAGCGTGGGTTCTTTGAATATTGCCTGGATGATTGGCGGCGGGTTGTGCCTGGGCATTTTGGGCGCGGCGCTGATGTCGGTGTACCAGACCTGGATTTCGGCGGTGTGGACGCTGGCGTACAAAGCGTTGTCCGGCAAAGGCCCGGAAGCAATTCCGGCGGCGAAAGTGGCTTAATTGCCCGGCCGTTGGTAAACTGTTTTTAACGTAGGGCGCACGTTTGTGCGCCCTTTTCATGTCTGGCAAGCTGCTTTCTGGCATTCTACATGGACTTTGGCGAAATCCTCCTGCGCGCCGCCCGCATCACCTGGCGGTATAAAACGCTGTGGTGGCTGGGGCTGCTGCCCGGCCTGACACACGTCGCCACGGTGCTGGCGCGCTTCTGGTTCACCGGTTATGCGAGCCGGGAAATACGGCCGTTGCTGGCCGATTTGGTCACCGGCCAACCGACCCTGGAACAATGGCTGCTCTCGCCGGAATTTTCCCAGGCGTTTTTGAACGGCCGTTTCCTCTTCTTCCTGCTGGTCTGGTTGTTCCTGGCGGCGGTCGTCTTTTGGCTGCTGGTAACCCTGGCCGAAGCGGCGCTGATCGCTGCCACGCTGGGTATCGTCAACGACAGACCGATCACCGTCGGGCGGGCTCTGGCCGTTGGCCGCCGCTTCTTAAGCCGCTTCATCGCCATCGACGCCCTGGTATTTTTGCCCTGGTTTGTCATCGCCCTGGCGGCGATGGGAATTTTGGCGGTGTCGGTGGGGGCCACAGCCGTTCTCGCCACGCAAGAAACGACAACCGGCGCGCTGCTCGCCAGCCTGGGGCTGGGCCTGAGCTGCGCCGGGCTGCTGGCCTGCCTGCTGATTCCCGTGAGTTTCGTATCGGTGCGCTATCGCACACTGGCGTTTCGCGACACGGCCGTGGTCGGCGGCACGACCCGGCAAAGCGTGCGTCACACCTGGCAGGTCGTCCGGCGGCATCTGGCCGAGGTGATCATTTTTCTGGCGATTCTGTGGGGGCTGAACTATATTTTTAATCTGCTGCTGAGCCTGATCAGCTTGCCGCTGGGCCTGGCAACGGCCGTGCCGGCGCTGCTCAGTTTTAGCCCGGCAGGCAGTGGGCCGACCCTGACCCTGGCCAATTTGGTAGGCCTGGGCACGGCCGTGCTGCTGGCTGTGCCGCAGGCGCTGCTATTTGTGTACGTCGGCGTGGTGTGGACGCTGGCCTACCTGGAATGGAACGAGGCGTAAAATTATGCGATTAGGCGTTGATACGGGCGGGACGTTTACCGATTTTGTCTGGGTGGATGGCCACGGCCGTTTCCGCATCCACAAACAACTCAGCACACCCGGCGATCCCTCGGCGGCCATTTTGCAGGGCATGGCCGCCCTGCAAGTCACCCCCGAAACCGACGTCATCCACGGCAGCACCGTCGCCACCAACGCCCTGCTGGAGCGGCGCGGGGCGCGGACGGCGCTGATCACCACAGCCGGCTTTAGCGACGTGCTGGCCATCGGGCGACAAAACCGGCCAGACCTCTACGCCCTGACGCCGCAAAAGCCAGAACCGCTGGTTCCGGCCGCCTGGCGCTTCGGCGTGCACGAGCGGGTGACTGCCCAGGGTGACGTGTTACAGCCGCTGGAGGAAGAAAGTGTAACGGCCGTGCTGGACGCCATCCGGACTAACGAAATTGAGTCGGTGGCCGTCTGTCTGCTCTTCTCCTTCCTGCGCCCGGAACACGAACAGCGCCTCAAGCAGCGCCTCCTGGCCTTAGACCAATCCCTTCACGTTTCCATCTCCTCAGAAATTTTGCCGGAATACCGCGAATACGAGCGCACCGCGACCACC